>Ga0105046_10004548_pt1 | contig 22071 bp, 24 predicted proteins | sample MAT03_FD_78385 | JGI IMG/M metagenome (GOLD analysis project Ga0105046, IMG submission 78385) | Freshwater microbial communities from Lake Fryxell liftoff mats and glacier meltwater in Antarctica - MAT-03 (megahit assembly) | ecosystem: Environmental > Aquatic > Freshwater > Ice > Liftoff...
CCGAGACGGCCCAGCTGTGGGAGACCCGGGATCCGATCGGGCTGTCGCTATCGGGCCTTGCCACGGCGGATGTCACGTACCTGATCACGAGCGTCGCGCGCGCCCACGGCCCGAGACTACCTTCGCGATGGAGTCCGCCGGCTGGCACGTCACCGAGACGTGGGAGTTCACCTCGGTGCACGTGCTGCGGTACGAACGGGATTAGCTACTCGTAGGTTCTGACCAGCTCCCAGCCGGCGGCGGCGCGGCGCACATCGAACATGCGCGAAACCTCATCGTCGTCGGTGCCCTGAAAACGCCAGCCGATTTCGTGCTCCAGGCGGGTCGGGGTGTCGGTGACTCGGTAGTGCTTGCTGGCCCAGATGATGCCGTAGGGAACGCTGCCCTCGCACCAGACGGTTACAGCTTCGGCGTGTAGCAGGCTCATCGTCCCGCTCCCTTCTCTCGAACACATCTTCGAATGTTCCGAGACTAACCCCGCGGGCGGCGACACGCCAACACGAGTTTCGGTGGGTCCTGCGCGTCGTAGCCGCCCTCTACGCCCGTCGTTGCATCCTTTGCGGGTCTGACGCCAGCTCATCGCCGCGCACGGGGCGCCACTAACGGGCCACGTGCGATCAGCACGCTGCCGCCCCGGTACTGTTAACGAGTAGGGCCTGTAGCTCAGTTGGTAGAGCATCGGACTTTTAATCCGCGGGTCGTCGGTTCGAGTCCGACCGGGCCCACCATTTTTTTGGCTGGTCAGATCAGCTTTTTTTCTTCATCGGGATCGCCGCTTTCGGCTCGATTTCGTCCCGTGCCCACATTTTCCCCACAACTTCTGGAGCACCAGCCGCGCCGAGGGCGTCTCCGACCGCGTCGAGGTCGTCATCGAAGAGGTCGGCGTAGACGTCGCCGAGTTCTGGCATTGACCTACCGGGCCTCAGCGATTCCTTCGGAGCCATGACAGCACTCCAGTTCGATGCATGGTTGTCCGGTACTGCCGCTGGTGCATACGTCTCTAGCTCGGCCAACGATCGCTATGCGCGCATGGAGCTTGATGCTCTCCGCCAGCTGGTGGCTCTCGACGCCGAGATCGAACGCCTCAGGGTCGTAATGCGACTGACGGAGGAAGCGAGCGACAAGGCATTCTGGCGACACCATCAGCAATTTCAATCTTAGGATTAAAGTACAGAGAAGTATTGTCCCGCGCCTGCCCCACACAATGTGGTCACACTCGGGGAAAGGAGCCACCTTGGTTCGACGTCACGATGCTCAGGATTCTGGCCACGCACTTCACGACGCCCACGCCAGCGTAACTGCTCGCGCCCTGTCGGTACTCGCCGCGTTCGAGAACTCCGCGGGTCCGCTGTCGGTTGGGCGCATCGCGATGCGATCCGGTCTGCCGCGCTCAACCGCCTATCGTCTTGTACACGAGCTCGAGCAGTGGGGTGGCCTCGACAAGGCTGACGACGGCACGTATCAAGTGGGCATGCGAATCTGGGAACTCGGCCAGCATGCCGGCCGACGTCTTCGCGACCGTGCGCATCCGTTTCTGCAAGACCTGTTCGACCTCACGCATGAGAACGTGCACCTTGCGGTGCGCGAAGGCACCCAGACGCTCTATGTCGACAAGTTCTATGGCTCGCGTAAGCTCCCCATGATTTCCCGGGTAGGCGGTCGATTACCGCTGCACAGCACCGCTGTCGGCCGCGTGTTGCTTGCCGCACAACCCCCCTGGTTCATTGACGCGTACCTTGAACGCGAGCTTGAAGCACCGACATCGAAGACCGTCACGGATCCACGGGAGCTTCGCCGGGAAATAGATGAGGTCGTGCGCACCGGCCTGTCGGTCACCATAGAGCAGATGCGTGTCGGGGCTTGCTCGATCGCGATACCTGTTGTGGTCGATGGGGCAGCGATCGCCGCAGTCGGCATAGTGCTCGAATCCAGCAAGAGCAGCGAAAGACATCGGTTGGTCCCGCTGCTGCGTGGCACGGTCGACCGCATCGAAGAGGCAATGAGCGCGCGATACGTGCGCTGACGGCAGGACGCGCGTCAAGGCTATCTGCCCAAGAATGTGATGCCAATCCGTTGCTGCGCGCCGACGGGCACTCCCGGAACGATGAATATCCGGCCCATTTCCCGCTCAGTGGGACACTCTGCCCCACGCCTCCTGCCGATGGCCGCACGATGATGTGAAGCACGTTCGAGGAGGAACGCACATGGATGCACCTGGTTGTCCGGTAGATCATCACGGATTCGAACCCTTCGACATGAAGGACCCGTTTCCGGCTTACGCCGAGCTGCGACGGGATGAACCCGTCATGTTCGATGAGCGAATCGGCTACTACGTCGTTTCGCGCTACGACGACGTGAAGGCGACCTTCGGCGACTGGGAGTCGTTCTCGTCCGAGAATGCGCAGGCACCCGTTCGCGCCATGGGAGCTCCGGCGAAGAAAGTCATGGAGGATGGCGGGTTCACCGCGTACTCGGGACTCTCCGCCCGCGTACCCCCAGAACACACGCGGATCCGCGGCATCGCGTCGAAAGCATTCACCCCGCGTCGCTACAAGGTTCTCGAGCCGCTCATTCGGCAGAACGTGATCGCGCAGATTGATGCAATGCTCGCGAAGGGCGAACCCGGCGATATCCTTCACGACATCGCCTATGACCTGCCGACGATCACGATCCTGACGCTGCTCGGTGTGGATCCCGCCATGATCCCGCAGGTCAAGGAGTGGTCGAACAGCCGTGCGGCGATGACCTGGGGCGACCTCTCGGACGATGAGCAAATTCCTCACGCCCATAATCTCGTTGCGTACTGGAAATTCTGTCTACAACGCGTCGCCGACTCAAAAGAGAACCCCGGTGATGACCTGGTCAACGACCTGCTAACGCTGCAGGCTTCAGGGGAGCCCATCTCCGATCACGAGATCGCATCGCTGATGTACAGTCTCCTATTCGCGGGCCATGAGACGACGACCACGCTTATCTCGAACGCCATCCGCTTGCTTCTGTCGCATCCCCTCGCGTATCAGTCAATCGCCAACGAACCAGACAAGATCCCCGCGGCAATCGACGAGGTCCTCCGCTTCAGCGGCAGCATCGTGGCCTGGCGCCGGAAGGCGACCCGCGACACCGAAATCGCCGGAGTTGCGATTCCTGAAGGCTCAGGTGTGCTGCTTCTCATGGGATCGGCAAACCGCGACGACCACGTGTTCCCGGCTCCAGATGACTTCGACATCGGGCGGGACAACGCTCGAAGCCATCTCTCGTTCGGCTATGGCATTCACTTCTGTCTCGGCAATCTGCTCGCCAAGTTGCAGGCAAGGGTGGCCCTTGAGGAGATCTCCCGAAAGCTTCCCACCCTGCGTATGACGTCGGGAGCGGAAATCGACTTCGGCAAGAACTTGTCGTTCCGCGTGCCGACCTCGGTACCCGTCGAGTGGGCCGCGTAGGCGCTCCGCTGAGGAGAATCATGTCAACCTACACTTTTTCGTTCGATAGCCCGGAAAATCCGGAGCACGACCGCCTCGGCGGCAAATGCACAAGCCTCGTTATCATGACCGGCGCGGGAATGCCGGTACCTCCCGGGTTTGCGGTGACCACTGCGGCATTCGACGCGGTGATGAACCAGACCACGCTGCGCGATCACATTCTCAAACACCTGAAGAATCTCGACCCCAATGATGTGGTGGACGTCGACACCCGCGCCGCGCACATCCGGGAACTGATCATGACGCAGGAGGTTCCACCGGATGTGCGGAATGCGACCATTGCCGCGTTCCGTTCCCTGATGGAATATTGCGGCGGCGCCGACACGCCAGTTGCGGTTCGTTCTAGTGCAACAGCCGAGGACCTTCCGGATGCGAGCTTCGCCGGCCAACAAGACACCTACCTCTGGGTCGTCGGTGAGCAAGACGTGCTCCAGAAGATTCGTGAGTGCTGGGCAAGCCTCTACACCGCTCGCGCCATCACGTACCGGATGGCCAACAACATCTCAGACGATGGCCTCTCGATGGCGGTCGCCATACAGAAGATGGTGAACGCCCGCACCTCCGGCGTCGCGATGACCATCGACCCCACGAATGGCGACCGTTCGAAGATCGTCGTCGACTCGAGCTGGGGTCTCGGCGAGATGGTCGTTTCTGGAGAAGTCACGCCCGACAACTTCGTGATCGACAAAATCATGCTGCACATCGTCAAACGCATCATCAGCGACAAGCATGAGGAACTCGTGCCCTCGGGTCACGGCACCGTCATTCGCAAAGAGGTCGACGCCGATCGTCGTAACTCCCCAAGCCTGTCTGACGCCGAACTAATGACGGTCGCCCGGCTGGCGAAGGCCGCAGAGAAACACTACGGCAGTGTGCAGGACATTGAGTGGGCGATCGATGCCGACCTGCCGCCCGAGAATAACGTTCTGCTACTCCAGAGCCGACCCGAAACAGTCTGGTCGCAGAAGAAACAAGAAGTGAAAGTTACATCCACCGGTTCGGGAATCGAAGCTATCACGAGGTCGCTCATGGCCCAGATCGGGGACCGCACGAAGGCTTAGCCCGCGGCGGCCATCATTCAAAACTTGCACGTCGGCACCACTATTCACCAGGCAACACAAAACCGCACCCGATAACACCACTATCAGCGACAAGGAAGGCGCCACAATGTATTCCACGAAGGCACAGAAATGACCGCGACCACCCGGCGCAAGAGCTTCGTTTCGCCCTATGACTTCCCCGCCCCGCAGGGCGCAGAGGGATGGCAGGACCTCTACCCGTACAACCTGGTATTCCAGGAGAACTTGAAAGACAAGGAAAACGGCAAGTTTTGGTTTTGCGACTCCCAGCACTGGCCGAATGTTTTCAAGCCGTTCGAGACCATCGGTGTGGAATTCGCCGTGCGGTGCCTCGGTGCCTATAACACTCGCCACTATCTGATCCCGCCCGCGAACGGCATCGAGTTTCGAATCCACAACGGTTTTTGCTACATGAGCCCGGTTGCGGTAGCACCTGAGCTCATTGCAGACCGCGTTCCTCACTTCATGGAGCGTGCCGGCTTCTACTTTCAGAACTGGGACTCGCTGCTCGAGAATTGGAAGAAGAAAGTGCTCAGCACCATCGAGGAGATGGATGCCATCAACTTCGAGGCACTGCCCGAGATGGTCGACATCGAGGTCATTACCAGTGGCGCGGGTATCGATCCGACCGCGAAAATGATGGCCGACTATGACCGTCTCATCCAGTTGGCCTATAAGAATTGGGAGCACCACTTCGAGTTCCTGAACCTCGGATATGTCGCCTACCTCGACTTCTTCGGATTCTGCAAGGAGTCCTTCCCGGGCATTCCCGACCTCGCAATAGCGAAGATGGTCACGGGAGTCGACTCAGTGTTGTTCCGCCCTGATGACGAGCTCAAGGATCTGGCTGTTCTCGCAGTGAAACTCAACCTGACGGCGTTGTTTGGCAAGGGTAACGATGCCGAGACTACTCTCGCCGAGCTGGCCGAATCCACCGACGGTGTCGCCTGGATCGCCGCGTGGGAGGCAGCGAAGGAACCGTGGTTCAACTACACCTCCGGCAATGGTTTCTACGGCTCGGACGTGTACTGGCGTGACAACCTCAATTTGCCGATGGGCTACGTACAGGACTACATCGTGCGTGCTGCCAAAGGCGAGCAGTTGCACCGGCCCAAAGATGCTCTCATCATCGAGCGTGACCGCATCGTCGGTGAATATGCCGAGATTCTCTCCGGCGACGCGCTCGACTCATTCAATGGCAAGCTCGGCCTTGCCCGCACCGTGTACCCGTACGTCGAGGACCACAACTTCTACATCGAGCACTGGACAATGGGCGTTTTCTGGCGCAAGGTGCGCCAGCTCTCCCGTCTGCTGCACGACTACGGCTTCTGGGCGAATCCCGACGACATGCTGTACCTGACCCGCGACGAAGTTCGCCCGGTGCTGTTCGACCTGGCAACGGGATGGGGCGTGGGCGCCGACTGCATCGGCCCGACCTATTGGCCTGCGGAGATCGAGCGCCGTCGGGGAATAGTGGATGCGCTGAAGACCGCGCGTCCCGAGCCCGCGTTCAACGAGCCGCCGGTCGAAATCAACGAGCCGTTCACGATCATGCTCTGGGGCATCACAACAGAACAGGTGCAGCAATGGCTCGGCGCCGAGGACGGTGATCCCAACGTGCTCAAAGGCATGGCAGCATCTGCTGGCATCGTCGAGGGCAAGGCTCGCGTCATCATGGGTCCGGAGGAGCTTGACCAGCTGCAGCAGGGAGAGATTCTCGTCGCGCCCGTCACTGCCCCGAGCTGGGGACCGGTCTTTGGAAAGATCCTCGCGACGGTCACGGACATCGGCGGAATGATGAGCCACGCGGCCATCGTTTGCCGGGAATACGGCCTACCCGCCGTGACCGGCACCGGTAAGGCATCCACTCTGATCAAGACCGGTATGACCCTTCGAGTCGATGGCTCGAACGGAACCGTCGAAATCATCGGTTAGTCGCCGGTTCAGCGAACGAACGGATAGATACATGTCGCCGCACTCCCGCTCACCCGTCAATCACCTGGGCCGCGATGTTTCGGGGAAGATCCCCGCAGCATCCGGCGTAACCGGAATGATCGAGCTGGGCGAGCGGGATGTGGCGATCTGGAACCTTGCTTCACAATTTCTAACCACCCGCGATAACGACGCCCACACGCTCTACGCCTACGGGATCGCGCGGGCGCTTCTTTCGCAAATTCCGGCCGCCGAAGAAAATATCGTATTGCCGGCGATCTTGCTGCATGACACCGGATGGTCGACCGTCGACGAACGCGAAAACCTTGAGGCCATCGCTCCCGACCGCGATGGAAGCCGCGACCACCTCGTCGTCAAGCATGAGAAGGAGGGTGCGCGGATTGCCCGGGACATTCTCAAGCAGGTGGGGATCCCCGAACCAGACATCGAGCAGATCGTCGCGATCATCGACGGCCACGACACGCGGCGCACGGCACTGAACATCAACGACGCGACAGTCAAAGACTCCGACAAGGTCTGGCGCGTCACCGCGCACGGTCGCCGCGTTGTAAGGGATTGGTTCGGGCTCGATGCCGCTCAGTCCCTTCGCCTGTGCGCCGCCCGCGCCTACGACGAACTCTTCACTGACGAGGCAAAGGCGATGTCGGCCGCCCTCATCGCGCTCGCCTGTATCGACTTGACCGAACAACTCAGCAACACATACTCGCGAGAGGACGCAGTCCAATGAGCGAAACATCCGCATTCGACGGCAACACTGTCATTGTGACAGGCGCCGCGGGCGGCCTCGGTCGGGCGTTCGCGCTCGGATTCGCGGCAGAGGGTGCCTCGGTAGTGGTCGCCGACATCGACCTCGCAGGTGTCACCGAAACCGCTGCGATGCTCACCGCCGCCGGAGCCACTGCAGTTGCCGTGCGGGTCGACGTGACCAACAGGAAGTCGACCGATGAGCTTGCTCAGGCTGCGCTCTCAGCATTCGGTCGCATCGATGTGCTCGTCAACAATGCCGCGATCTACGCAACCCTTGTGCGGACACCCTTCACCGACATTGACTCCGACGAATGGGACCGTGTGATGAATGTCAACGTCAAGGGGACATGGTTGTGCTCCGCGTCTGTCTACCCGCACATGGCTCAACCCGGGGGCCGGATCATCAACATCGCGTCAGCCACCGTCTTCAGTGGCTCGCCTCTCTGGATGCACTACGTGGCATCGAAGGCCGCCGTGATCGGCATCACCCGGGTGATGGCGCGCGAGGTCGGCGGCCAGGGCATCACCGTCAACGCCATTGCTCCAGGATTTACTCTCACCGAAGCGAGCCTGGGACTCATCGACGATGCGGAGACTTACGGCGTTGACAGAGGCGCAATCAAGCGGGCCAGCCGGCCCGACGACATTATCGGAACCGCGCTCTTTCTCGCGGGCGCCCAGAGTGGCTACATCACCGGACAGACGATCGTCGTCGACGGTGGCAAGCAGTTCATTTGACCACCGACGACGCTGATAGCCGATGCTTTCGAATTCACCCGTCACGACGCAAGGAGACACCACATGCCTGAAATCACCTACTTTTCACCTGATGGATCCCAGACCACTCTCGACGCCCGCGACGGAGATTCGGCAATGGAAACCGCCGTCAAGAACGGCGTGAAGGGGATCGTCGCCGAGTGCGGCGGCGCCTGCGCCTGCGCCACCTGCCACGTCTATGTCGACGAGGCGTTCACTGCCGTCGTTGGGGGAGCAGGGGACCTCGAAGACGACATGCTCGACGGCACGGCGTCCGAGCGACTGCCAAATTCACGTTTGTCTTGCCAGATTAAGATGAGCTCAGCTCTCAACGGTCTCACCGTGCACATCGCGCCGAAGCAGATCTGACCATGGATGACCGGATCCTCATCATCGGTGCGGGCCAGGCCGGATTGCAGATCGCCGTCACTCTTCGCGAGGAAGGATTCGCCGGTGAGGTGACTGTCGTCGGTGACGAGGCATGCGGGCCCTACCAGCGGCCGCCGCTGTCGAAGGCGTATCTGGCTGGGAGTGCCGATCTGCAATCCCTCGAACTGCGTGCCGCACACTTTTACAGCGACGAGGACATCACCCTCGTCACCGGCGAAACCATCGTGGACGTGCGCCTCGCAGAACCAGGTCGCAGCGATGGCTGCGTCGCGACGGCGACATCTGGTCGCACCTTCGAGTTCGACAAGCTGGCGATCACCCCAGGGTCAACCCCGCGCCGGCTTCCGATAGAGGGCGGTGATCTCGGCGGCGTGCTCTATCTGCGCAGCCTCGCCGATGCTGACGCACTCAAGGCGCGCTGGGTCTCCGCAGAAAATGTGGTGATCATCGGTGGCGGTTTCATTGGGCTGGAGGTTGCGGCCGCCGCACGCTTAGCGGACAAAACGGTCACCGTGATCGAGGCAGCGGATCGACTCATGGCCCGTGCTGTTTCTCCCATCACGAGTGAGTTCTATCGCGTTGCGCATGAGCGTCGGGGCACCCGCGTTCTGCTGGGGGCGCAACTGGCACGATTCCTCGGCGATGCCGGGGAGGTGATTGGCGTGCAACTGGCGGGCGTCGGCCCGGCAGAGGGCGAGATCATCCCCGCCGACATTGTAATGGTCGGCATCGGCGTGATCGCCCGCGGTGAACTGGCTGAGTTGCTCGGCCTGGAGAACATCGCAGGCTCCATCGTGGTCAACGAATATGCAGAAACCAGCGACCCGCGAATAGTCGCGGCGGGTGATGCTGTGTTGATGCCCCATCCGCTCGGTCACGATGGTCAGGTTCGCCTAGAATCCGTGCAGAATGCGGTCGACCAGGCAAGGGTCGCGGCAAGATCCCTCATGGGTGTCCGCGAAACCTACCGCGCGGTGCCATGGTTCTGGTCGGATCAGGCCGACCTCAAGTTGCAGATTGCTGGTCTCTCCACGGGTTTTGACCAGATCGTCGAACGCGGCAGCCAGGCGTCGGAAAAGTTTTCTGTTCTTTACTACCGGGACGGGCAGCTGCTCGCCATTGACGCGATCAATGACCCCAGCGACTATATGGCGGTGCGACGGGCCCTGCACGCGGGAGCCCAGATTTCGCCCGAACTGGCGGCCGATTCATCCATCGCCCTCAAGACGCTCATCACGAGCGGGGAAGCGTAAGTGACCATGGAATACACGCACACCCTCAACTCCATTGCCACGCTTGCCAACGGCGCGAGCCCGCGCGGCGACTGGGACGATGTTGATACTGTCTGGGTCGCAATTCGGCCCTATGTGCGAACTCGAGCAAACGACATCCATCTGCCACTGTCCTTCGGGTTCGCCGAGTTGTTGCTCGATCATCATCCGGAGGCCGACTCGCTCGTCACCCGCCTGGCCATTCTGCTGCATGACACCGGCTGGGCGCGGGTCGACAAGGACCTGATTCTCTCCGAGGGCTTTCGTAGTGACGACTTCATGACCAGCGACGTTCGCGTTCTTCACGAGATCGAGGGATGCAACATCGCCCGTGAAGTGTTGCCGTCGCTCGGGTACTCTGACACGGTCGTCGAAGCGGTGTGCGCGATCATTGACGGCCACGATACGAATCCCGAGCACGACGGCATCGAAGACGCGATCGTGCGCGATGCAGACCGGCTGTGGCGATTCCAACCGACCGGTATGGCATTCTCGGCACTGTGGTTCGACAAAACGCCGCAAGAGATTCGGCTTCGACTCGAAGACACCATCTATCCGCAGCTGATCACCGACGAAGCCCGCGCGATCGCCGAGGTCGAGTTGGCTCGCACGATCGAGTTGCTCAAGCTCGACGTCATCCAATAGGGAACTTCGTGGCAACGCTAGAGGAATACCACACCGACAACTTCATCGATGGCGCTTGGGTCGCATCGAACTCGACTGATCGCATCGACGTCATTAACCCCGCGACCGAGCAAGTCTGGGGCCAGGTTCCCTCCTCCGACGTCGTCGACATCGACGCGGCGGTCGGGGCGGCCTCACGAGCGTTCCACGGGTCGGGTTGGAGCGATATCGGCGCCGCGGATCGCGCGGTTCACATGCTGAGACTTGCTGACGAGTTGGAGACGCGCGCCGAACGAATGGCCGCCATCATCACGAGTGAGAACGGCACGGCAATCACGGAAACTCTGCTCGCGGCCGGGCACGCCGCGCGGATGCTGCGCTACTACGCCGGTCTTGCCCACCTGGTCGATCAGGATGATGAGCGGCCCTTTCCGGGCAACGACGCGCTCTATACGCAGGTGTTGCGCCAGCCGCGCGGTGTCGCCGCGCTCATCGCACCGTGGAACTTCCCCGTTGCTCTTGTCATGGTGAAACTCGCGCCCGCCCTCATTGCCGGATGCACCGTGGTGATCAAGCCCGCATCGGAGACGCCCCTCGACCTGCGGGTACTCATGGACGCCGCGACCGCGGCGCGTATTCCCGCTGGGGTCATCAATATGATCACGTGCGGCAACGATGTGGCAGGCGCGCTGGTCGAGCATCCTCTCGTGGCGAAGGTTGCGTTCACCGGGTCGACGGAAGTCGGGCGGCTCCTGGCCGAGAAATGCGGACGACTGCTGCGCCCGGTCACGCTGGAACTCGGTGGAAAATCGGCCAGCATCGTGATGGAAGATGCAGACCTCGACTACTTCGCATCGATGGTCAATCGCACCTGCCTACGCAACACCGGGCAGACGTGCTACAACAGCACCCGCATCCTCGCCTCCCGTTCGATCTACGATCAGGTAGTGGATGCCGTGGCTGGGGTCGTCGCGGCGACACCGATCGGCGATCCCTTCGACCCGGCGACCGTCTATGGTCCCGCAGCATCCGCGAAACAACGCGACAGGGTCGAGAGCTACATCAGGATCGGCATCGACGAGGGTGCGCGTGTCGCGGTCGGTGGGGGCGGTCGGCCCGACCACCTCGATCGAGGATACTTCGTACGGCCGACGGTCTTCGCGGGAGTCTCGAACGAGATGCGAATCGCTCGCGAGGAGATCTTCGGCCCTGTGCTCGTGGTGATCCCCTTCGAAAACGCGGATGACGCCATCCGCATCTCGAACGATTCACCGTTCGGGCTTGGCGGCTCGATCTTCACGGAAGATGTCGATGCCGCAGCCTCGATGGCAGCCCGCCTCGAGACGGGTTCGGTCGGCATCAACTTCTACGGGTCGAACCAAGCTGCCCCGTTTGGCGGGTGGAAGGATTCCGGAATCGGCATGGAGTACGGCCCCGAGGCTATCAACGCCTACAGTCGAATGAAATCGATCCATCGCCAGCGCTGATCACACCTGACGGTGGCGGAGGGGTGAGAACCGGACTCACGCAGCTAAGAGGAGAATGACTCCATGAGCACAGCCACGAGAGTCGCGGTCATCGGTCTGGGTGAGGCGGGCGGATTGATTGCCGGTGGCCTCAGCGCCGCGGGCGCCGACGTCATTGGTTTCGACGTCGCACCTCCCCCGGCCGCGCCCGTACCCGTTGCGGACAGTGTTGCCTCAGCGGTCACCGGTGCCGACGTGGTGATCTCCATCAACTCCTCCATCGTCTCGAGGAAGGTCGCCCAGCAGGTTGCTCCACTGCTGGCCCCTGGCACGGTTTTTGCCGACCTGAACACCGGAACTCCCACACTCAAGAAGGCTCTCGCCGAGCTTTTCGCCGACGGTATGTTCGCGGATGTTGCGATCATGAAGCCGGTTCCCGGACTCGCCGAGAGGGTTCCGATGGGGGTCGCGGGCACCGGAGCGAAACGTTTCGTCGAGCTGCTCGAACCGTTCGGCATGGAACTCGAGTACGTCTCGGAGGTGCCCGGTGAGGCGGCCGCGCGCAAGCTGCTGCGCAGCATCCTCGCCAAGGGGATGGCGGCGGTACTCATCGACTGCCTGTGGGCTGCCGAGAGCATGGGGCTTCAGGACTGGGCATACCGCGAGATCCTGCGCGAGTTTGACTCCAGCTCGGCCGAGACCGCCAAGCGCTACTTGTCGGGCACGGCGCAGCACGTGAAACGGCGACAGATCGAAATGATGGACGTCGCCGAGATGCTCACCGATGCCGGCTATCAGGCCACGATGGTGGACGGCGTCGCGCTCACGTACTCCCGCATCCTGCACAGCAAGAAGATTCCCTTTAGCAAGTAACGCGCTCAGTACTGCAGCTGGCGCTGCAGTTCGTCAAGCACCAAGTAGCAGGGCAGCACCTGCGCGACGCTCGAGTTGGGTTCGCGCCCCTCGACGATTGCGGCGACGAACTCGCGATCTTGCAGCTCGATGCCGTTCATCGACACGTCGACCTTCGACACGTCGATCTGCTCCTCCTTGCCGGTGAAGAGATCGTCATAGCGAGCGATATAGGTGCCGGTGTCGCCGATGTAGCGGAAGAATGTGCCCAGCGGTCCGTCGTTGTTGAATGAAAGCGAGAGTGTACAGATCTTGCTGGTCTCCGACTGCAGCTGGACGGACATGTCCATCGCGATCCCGAGCTCCGGATGCTTCGGGCCCTGAATCGCGTTGGCCGTCACGACCTTTTCGCCGGTCTGATACTGGAACAGGTCGACGGTGTGGGCGGCGTGGTGCCAGAGCAGGTGGTCGGTCCACGACCGCACCTGCCCAAGTGCGTTCATGTTCGTTCTACGGAAAAAGTACGTCTGCACATCCATCTGCTGAATGGCGAACTCCCCAGCCACAATCTTCTTGTGCAGGTACTGGTGTGACGGGTTAAATCGGCGCGTGTGGCCGGCCATCGCCACCTTTCCGCTCTCCCGCTGCACGTCGAGGATCTCCTGCACGCTGGCGAGCGAGTCGCCCATCGGAATCTCCACCATCACATGTTTGCCGGCGCGCAGGGCCTCGATCGTCTGGGCGCGATGCATCTGTGTCGGAGTCGCCAGAAGCACTCCGTCCAGGTCATCCTGAGCGAGCAGCTCGCTGTAGTCGGTAAAGGCGCGCGCTGCACCGTACTTCGCCGCGACCTGCTCCGCCACATCCATTTTCGAGTGCGCCACATAGCGGATGGTGGCATCCGGGATCAGGGCGAGCGCATCCAGATGCTTCTGGCCGAAGGCGCCGAGACCGACGACGGCGAGGTTCAGTGTCACGATATCTCCCTGGGAGTGAGGATGAGGTGGCCGACCGAGGTGTTCGAGGCGGGCACGTGGTTGAAACGGTAGACCTCATCGACGAGATCGCCGAGCGCCCCGCGCATGATGAGCCACATGATGAGCTCGACGCCCTCGGAACCCGCCTCGACCATGTACTCGAGGTGCGACTTGTACTGCAGCACTTCGGGGTCGTTGATGAGATCATCCATGAACTGGATGTCCCATGGCAGGTTGATGAGGCCGGCTCGTGCACCCTGAATTTGATGACTCATACCGCCGGTGCCCCAGACCTGCACCGACAGATCGTCGTCGAAAGCCTCGACGGCACGACGGATCGCCTTACCGATCGCCAGGCACCGTTCGCCCGAAGGCTGTGGATACATGACGACATTGACTGCGAGCGGAATGACCTTGGTGGGCCATTTGCCCGGAGTACCGAACATCAGCGACATCGGCACGGTCAGGCCGTGATCGACCTCGAGCACGTTAAGCACCGTCATGTCGAAGTCATCGAGGATGAGGGATGCCGCGAGATGCGTTCCGAGCTCCGGCGCCCCCTCGACTACCGGCACCGGGCGTGGCCCGTAGCCCTCGTCGCAGATCGCGTATGAGCCCGCGACCCCCATCGCGAAGGTCGGCATGATCTCCATGCCGAAGTAGGACGCATGGTCGTTGTAGACGATGATCGCGACGTCGGGGGTGTTGTCGGCCATCCACTTTTTCGAGAATTCGTATCCCTCGAACATCGGCTTCCAGTACGGCTCCTCGGTGCGCCCCATGTCGATGGCGGCGCCGACGGCTGGTACATGGCTGGTCGAGATTCCTGCGGTAATGCGTGCCATCAGCTTTCGCCCCGTTCTTTCTTCGAGCGCCAACCTTCGATGTTGCGCCCACCGGCCACCATCATCGCCTGGTACTCCTCCACGTTCATATCGGTCATCGTGCTGACGGCCTGCACATAGGACTTGCCCTCGGAGGCGAAGATCTTGGAGAGGAAGTAGACGTTGCCTCCGGTGTCGAGCATCTTCTGGAAGTCGCGAGTGATCACCGCCTGCTTCTGGTATTCGGTCAGCTCCCACTCATCCAGGTAGGTGGCCTCATCGCCGAGGAATCGCTTGCGGTTCTCCTCGGTACGCAGGCTCATGCAGAACTGGTTGAGGTGAAATCCCTGGCGGGCCATCTCGATCGTGAAGATCGTGGTTCCGGGAATGTCGTCGAACTGGTGGAAGTCTGGTTTCATGGTCAGCTCCAATAGAGGGTGGTGGGATTGGTCACGAGAAGCTTCTGCTGCAGGGTCGCGGTGGTAGCGACGGATGGCACGTAGTCGACGAGGATGCCGTCGTCTGGCATCTCGTTCTTCATGTTCGGATGCGGCCAGTCGGTTCCCCAGAGCACGCGGTCGGGGAACTGCTCGACTATCGCCTTCGCGAATGGCACGACGTCGGCGTAGCGCGGCGATCCCGAGACGCTCAGCCGATCGGGGCAGCTGACCTTTGTCCACACATCCGGATTCTCGGTCATGAAGCGAAGAAACAGGTCGAACTCGGAACCGTCGAGCGGCTTGGTCACGTCGGGACGGCCCATGTGATCGACGACGATGGGCACCCCGAGCGACGCGAAGAAGTCCCGCTTCTCAGCGAGGTCGGCCGGCTCGAAGTACAGCACGACGTGCCAGCCGAGCGGGCGGATCTTCTCGACGATCGCGCGGTAGTAGTCGTCCGGCTTCGGGTCGACGAGGCGCTTGACGTAGTTGAACCGCACCCCGCGCACCCCGAGCTCATGCATGCGTGCGAGCTCGAGGGGCGTCACGTCCGGGTTCACGGTAACGACGCCGCGAGCACGGTCGTCGGAGTGCTCAAGCACGTCGAGGAGCGCCGAATTGTCGGCCCCATGGCAGGTCGCCTGAACGACAACATTCTTGTCGAAACCGAGGAAGTCGCGCAGGGCCAAGAGCTGGTTTCGGCTCGCGTCACACGGGGTGTACTTGCGTTCCGGCGCGAAGGGGAAGGTGTCGCCGGGACCGAACACGTGGCAGTGGGCATCCACTGAACCGCCGGGCACGACGAAGGTCGGCTTGCTCGGCGACGGATCCCAGTCGAGCCAGTCGGCGTCTTTCTTGAAGGCCAGGACGGTCATCGGGCGGGATTCTTGAGCCGCGCGTCGAGTCGCGGGAACACCGTGCGGGCATTGCCCCCGAAGATGCTCGCCCGCTCGTCGGCCGTGATGTCGGCCGCGTCGACGTAGCGTCTGGTGTCATCGAAGGACTGGCCGGTGGTCGGGTCGATGCCGCGCACGGCTCCGATCATCTCTGAGCCGAACAGGATGTTCTTGTTGTCGATGACCTTGACCAACAGGTCGACGCCGGGCTGGTGGTAGACGCAGGTGTCGAAGAACACGTTGTTCATCAGGTGGGTGCTCAGGTCGGGTTGCTTCAGCATGTCCGCGAGTCCGCGGTAGCGCCCCCAGTGATACGGCACGGCGCCGCCGCCATGCGGGATGATGAGCCGCAGGGTCGGGAAGTCGGCGAATAAATTGCCCTGGAGCAGTTGCATGAAGGCGGTCGTATCCGCGTTCATGTAGTGCGCGCCGGTCGCGTGGAAGTTCGGGTTGCAGGATGCCGACACGTGCACCATGGCCGGAACATCCAGTTCGACCATTTTCTCGTAGAGCGGATACCAGTAACGATCGGTCAGCGGCACAGTCTCCCACTTGCCGCCGCTCGGGTCTGGGTTGACGTTGACCCCGACGAAGCCGAGCTCGATCACCGCACGCTCCATCTCGGCGATCGTGGCGGTCAGATCGGCGCCAGGTGACTGCGGCAGCTGGGCGACACCGACGAAGGTGTCCGGGAACAGGTCCACGACGCGCTTGATGAGGTTGTTGCACGCGATAGTCCACTCGAGGCTGATCCGTTGATCGCCCTCGTGATGCCCCATCGCCGAGGCTCGCGGCGAGAAGATCGTCAGGTCGCTGCCGCGGTCGGTGATGAGCTTCAGCTGGTTCGACTCGATCGATTCGCGGATGATGTCGTCCGAGATCTCGGGATAGGCGGGGCTGGGCCGCCCGGCGGCGAACGCCGCGAGCTGGTCGATGCGCCACTGGTTGTGCAGCTCCGGAGCCGTCGTGTAGTGGCCATGACAGTCGATGATCATTTAGTTCCCCAGGCGGATTCGGGTACGAAGATGTTGCCAGACATGAGCATGCGGGCGGTGCGCAGCAGCGCGGATCTGGTGACGACGATCTCACCGCCCGACCGGTCGACTTCCATCTGGACGGTGAAGAAGCCTGTCGGATGCTCGACCTCGATCTCGAGGGCGCTCGCGTCGCTCTTGAGTCCGGCGATGCGCTCAGCGACACTTCCGGTGATCATGCAGGCGGTCGCGACCGACACCGCCCCGAGCACCCCGATTGACTCGTGCACGCGGTGCGGGATAAAGGTTCGGGTGCTGATGAGACCGCCGTCGCGGGCTGGCGCAAGCAGGCTCATCTTGGGCACGGTCTTGTTGGTCACGTCGCCGAGATTCATCTTCACGCCCGCGTCGATGCGGATGCTCTCGACCCGGGCCTTCAGCTGGTTGTTCGCCTCGAGCTCGGCGGGCGACTCATAGCCGGTCACCCCAAGGTCGGCGGCCGCGATGCACACCACGGGCATCCCGTTGTCGATGCAGGTGACCTCGATGCCGTCGATGACATCGACCGCGTTGCCGGTCGGCAGCAGGGAGCCGCAGCTGGAGCCAGCGACATCCTCGAAATTGAGGATGATCGGGGCGTGGGTGCCTGGCACGCCGTCGATGCGCGCGTCGCCGGCGTAGTTCACCACGCCGCCGGGAGTCTCGACAAAGGCAGTCGCCTTCGAGTCGGTATTGACCATGAAGATTGCCACGGGCGTCACGCCGTCGACGGCGGGGATCAGCCCGCGCTCAACGGCGAATGGGGCGACGCCAGCAAGGATATTGCCGCAGTTCTGCTGATAGCTCACCTCGGCGCGGTCGGGCCACACCTGCAGGAAAAGGTAGTCCACGTCGATGCCGGGTCGCGCCGACGGGTTCACGACCGCGACTTTCGAGGTCAGCGGATGCCCACCACCCATCCCGTCGATCTCCCGCGCGTCGGGCGATCCCATCGCCGCGAGCAGGAACCGGTCTCGCGCCGCGCGGTCGGCGGGCAGGTCGTCGGCGAGAAAGTAGAGCCCCTTCGAGGTTCCGCCACGCAGTACGGAGCAGGAGACGGCGACCTGACGACTGCTCATTCGGAGTAGTCCTCGTAGACCAGACCCGCGGCCGCGAGCTTGTCGCGCATCGAGTAGATGTCGAGGCCGAGCTCGCCCGCCCGGAGCCGGTCGCGCTTGGCCGTCTCGTTGGCCTCGCGCTCGCGCCCCTTCGCGAGCACCGCCGCCGCGTCCTCGCGACGCACAACACAGACGCCGTCGACGTCGGCGACGATCACGTCACCGGGGCGGACCGCCTGGTTTGCGATCACAATGGGGGTTTGCACGTTGCCCGGGGTCGCCTTGACCGTGCCCTGCGAGCCGATGACTTTCGACCACACGGGGAAGCCCATCTCAGTCAGGGTCGCAACGTCGCGCACGCCAGCGTCGATCACGAGACCGCGCACCCCGTGCGCCATGAGACTCTCCGCGAGGAGGTCACCAAGGTAGCCGTCATCGCACGGGCTGGTCGGCGTGACCACGAGGATGTCGCCGGGTTGAGCCTGCTCCACAGCCACGTGAATAGACCAGTTGTCGCCGGCGGCGACCTCACACGTCAGTGCGTTGCCCGCGATCTTCGCAGGGAAAATGGGGCGCAGTCGCAGCTCCAGCAGGCCGATGCGTCCCTGCGCCTCGTGCACGGTCGCAACACCGAGCTCCGCAAGACCGTCGACGATGTCCAGTGCGGTCCGTGGTGTCCCTCTTACTACCCGCGCCATGACGACTCCCTCGAATTCGCGCACGTGCGCGTCACCTAAGAGAACAGCATCCGAGCCTCCCCTAACAGGGCATATTCCGGATACCGGAAGACTATGTGTCGCAGCTACAGCAGCCGGGATGCCTCGCCGAGCCCGCTTTGGGCGAGCTTCGCCGACAGCGCGACCGCCGTTACCTGCAGCACCGGGATCATGCGTGAAATCTCCCGGTTATCGCTTGACGACACCACGCCGAGCGCGGCGATCACGGTGCCACCCTTGCCGCGGAGCGGTACCGCCACCGACGTCGCACCCGGGGCCAGTTCCTCTCGGGTGAGGGCGAAACCCTGCGACCTGATCGTCGCCAGCTGAGAGGTGAGCGTAGAGACGTCGGTGATGGTCTTATCGGTGTAGCGGTCGAGTGAACCGATCACGGCATCCTGCAGCTCCGTACCGCCGAAGGCGAGAAGCACCTTGCCGACCCCGGTCGCGTGCAGCGGAAGGCGCGAACCGGGCTTGCTCAAGACCGAGATGGAGCGGGAGCCGGCGATGCGGTCGACGACCAGGCATCGCAGGCCATCGAGCACGGCGACCTGCACGGCGTCCTTGCCCAGTTCGTAGACGTCCTCCATGTAAGGCAGAGCGACCTCACGCAGTTCAACGTGCACGGATGCCAGAGTTCCCAGCCGCCAGATCTTGCTGCCGATCTCGTAGTCGCCGTCAGCCCCGCGCACCAGGGCGGCGTGACTCTCGAGTTCGTGAACGAGGCGATGGACGGTCGTCAACGGAAGTCCGGTGCGTCGTGCGATCGCGGCAAGAGACTGACGCCGGTGCGTCGCGTCAAAGGAGTCGAGCACGGCGAGCGCGCGGCCCGTCACAGACCTCGGAGGGGGCCCCGCCCGAGAGGCAGGCACTGCGTCGACCATTCCCGTGAGTGTACCCGCGCTACTGCCGGTCGAGCTCGTCGGCGATGGTTGCTGCGGCGCGATTCAGGGTGGCGACGAGGCGGTTCTCGTCGAGTCGAACCAAGTGCACGATGACGCCCACTGCGGCGACACACGCACCGTCGCGGATGATTGGGACCGCGATCGACCCGCTCCCGATCGTCATCTCCTGTCGAGTGATCGAGTAGCCACGTTCGCGCACCTGGGCGAGCTCGCGGCGCAACCGGTCCGGCTGCACTATCGAATCCTTCGTCGGTCGCGAAAGCGGCTTCGACAGGTACTCTTCGATCGCGGTCGCCGGCTGGTAGGCGAGCAGCACCTTTCCGACACCCGTCGTGTGCAGCGGAAGGTGCCCGCCGGCACGGCTGACGGTCGGGATGCTGCGCTCCCCCATCAGGCGCTCGACGTAGAGCGCCTGACCGCGGTCGAGCACCGCAAGCGTCACGTTCTCGCCAGTCTCCTCGTACAGACGAGCGAGGGCTGGCAGCGCACTCTCCCGCAGTCCGTAGCTCAGCGGAGCATGCTGGGCGATCGTCCACAGGGCCGTGCCGACTCGATAGCGTCGATCGGAGCCGCGTTCCAGGTAATCGCCGGCGACCAGGGCCGCGGCAATCCGGTGGCAGGTCGACAGCGGAAGCGCGGTTCGGCTAGCCAGCTCTGTGAGAGTGAGCGCCCCTGCATCGGGCCCGAAGCATCCGAGAATCTCCATGGCTCGTTCGAGCAGCGCCGTCGGCGCACCGGTATCTGCGCGAGCGGGGCTCATCGTCGCCTTTCTTCGGTGACTTCCATGTCATGGAAGTTTTGCATTGTCGGCGGGCGAGCGATAGCCCTGAATGGGCTTGAGCCATTCGGCTCCAGCAGGAAAGGTTCACGATGACCACATCGATCCGCACCCAGGTCGCCATCCTGGGCGCCGGCCCGGCCGGCCTTTTGCTTGCCCACCTCCTCCACAAGGCGGGCATAGATTCTGTCGTCATCGATGAGAAGAGTCGGGACGACATCGAGAACACGGTGAAGGCTGGCATCGTCGAGTCCCCGGCCGCCGCCGTGCTCGCTGAATCCGGGGTCTCCGACCGTGTCTACCGCGAGGGGATGAAACACGACGGCATCGAGTTCCACTTCGACGGGCATGCCCATCGCTTCGACTTTCAGGATCTCGTGGGAAAGTCGGTGTACCTGTACCCCCAGCAGGAAGTGTTGAAGGACCTCATCGCCGCGCGGATCCGGGACGGCGCACCTCCGCTGTTCGAGCACCGGGCCGACGCCGTGCTCGATGCCGAGTCGGATCAGCCACGTATCGTCGGCACGACCGCCACCGGTGAGCCCTTCGAGATTCGGGCGGATGTCGTGGTCGGCGCCGACGGATCCGGTTCAATCGCGCGCAACGCCGTGTCCAGCACCCGGCGCGACGGCTACTTCCGCGAATACCCGTTCGCCTGGTTTGGCGTCCTCGTCGAGGCACCACCGACCTTCGACGAGTTGATCTACTCGCGCTCGGAGGAGGGCTTCGTGCTCATCTCGACGCGCGACCAGAAGGTGCAGCGCATGTACTTCCAGTGCGACCCGCTCACCGATGCGGCATCGGTGAGCGATGCGGAGATTTGGGATCGGCTCCAGGCAGGGGTGCACGGCACGGATCTCATCCAGGGCACGATCTTCCGCAAGGACGTGCTCCGCTTCCGCAGCTTTGTGGCCCACGAACTGCGCAAGGGAAAGGTGTTCCTCATGGGCGATGCCGCACACACGGTGCCGCCCACCGGGGCGAAGGGCATGAACCTCGCCATCTCCGACGTGCTCTGGTTGAACCAGGCGCTGCGCTCATTCTTCGCCAGCGGGTCTGAGGAGCTGATGAACGCGTATCCCGAGAACGCCCTGAAGCGAATCTGGAAGGCGCAGCATTTCTCGTATTGGATGACCTCACTGATGCATCTCGCCCCGGATGCCAGCGAGTTTGACACCCGGCGCGGCCTGGGCGAACTCGCACTCCTCACCGAGTCGCGGTCCGCCCAGCAGGCACTGGCCGAGAGCTACACGGGCTGGGACTACGGAGTGGCGTTCGACCCGCCGGGGCCGTAGGCGAAGCAATATAGAACTGACGGACCTCCTTGACAGTTGGGTCTTCCATTTGGAAGGAAGGTCCCATGACATCAACACTCTCTGCGTCGGCCGAGCGGGAGCTCGCGCGTCCCACCTTCACGCCGAGGTAGGTGGCGACGCCCACGATGACCACAAGGAACACGATGCTCGTAACAGTAGTACCGAGGCCAAGCCCACCGTTGGCGGGAGCTTGTGACAGCAGGTCGCCGATCGATGCGCCAAGCGGACGAGTGAGGATGTACGCAGCCCAGAAGCAGAAGACCACGTTCGCGTGAAATACCAAGCGGGCGATGATTATGACACCGATTATTGAGGCAGACAAGATCACGCCGAAGACATAGCCGAAACCGAGACCTTCGGTGATGAGGTCGCCAGCCGCGGTGCCCAGAGCGAAGGTGAACAAGATAGCCACCCAGTAGAACGCCTCGCGACGACGCGTGAAGATCGTGTGGATCGACAGGGTGCGTTCGCGGTAGAACCAGATTCCGAAAGTCACCGCAAGCAGGACACTGAACCCGAGGGTGCTCGCCC
>Ga0105046_10004549_pt1 | contig 22070 bp, 22 predicted proteins | sample MAT03_FD_78385 | JGI IMG/M metagenome (GOLD analysis project Ga0105046, IMG submission 78385) | Freshwater microbial communities from Lake Fryxell liftoff mats and glacier meltwater in Antarctica - MAT-03 (megahit assembly) | ecosystem: Environmental > Aquatic > Freshwater > Ice > Liftoff...
AGGCTCGGCCCGTCCTTGACCCCACGGAAATGACAACAGGAGGAAGCGATACCATGGCAAAGTCCACCAATCCCCGAGACAGCATCGACACCCTGCCCAACCCCGACCCGGCGCAGGCCGGGCAGCGAGGCGAAGGAGATATTGAGGCCGACCGTCGTTATCGAGCCGGTGTCGCGAAGACGGTGAAGTCGGGACAAGTAGAGGAGCTGGCCAAGGACGCGAAGCAAGCTCTGGACGGCTCCGAAGGTGAAGCTCTCCGCCGGGCCGAACAGCAGGGCAAGGAAGGCGAGCACAAGCCGTCCTGAGGCGCGGACGCTGGCGCGCGGGGCCGCCGGGACCTTTCCCCCGACGCTTTTGCCCGATTAGGCAGCGCTCGCCCTGGGGTGCACGGGGGGTGCACGGGGGGTGCACGGGGCAATGCGCGTCGGTCGAGGCGTGGGCGCCCAGTACCCCGAGGAGCGCGCCGTCATTCACGGCGAATGCGGCGGAGCAGCGGATGGCACGGGCGCTGCACTTCGATGATCTGACCCAGTCACCACCACCCAGTCACCACCACAGCCATTCGGAGGATTTCGCCATGCTCTACTGGACCGTCGTTCTGTTCGTCATCGCCATCATCGCCGCATTCCTCGGATTCGGCGGCATCGCGGGAGCTGCTGCCGGCATTGCGAAGATCCTCTTCTTCGCATTCCTGATCCTCGCCCTGGTGAGCCTGGTCATGGGACGCCGCGTCCCCACCTGAGCGCCGCGACCACGATGCCGAGCGAGGCCTCCCTTGCCTGGGGGCCCACTCGGGGGCCCACTCGAGTCATCCGGGTCGGAGTCGTTCGGCTGACGGACGTCGAACGGTCGATACCGGACAGTCCGCCAAGGCGAAGCGCAAAGTCAGACGACTACGGGGAGCTCGAGACGCGCCATCGCGCCAGGTCGCTTGTCCTTGGCCGTCACGAGAGTGCTCGGTCCGAGCACGAGACGACCGCCGAACCTCGTCGCGAGAGATGTGACGATCGGCAGAGCCAATCCGGATTCACCCGGTATCGCGTTGCCACCGCGCTGGAGGGCTTCTGCGAAACCCGCGGGATAGCCTGGCCCGTCGTCCTCGAAGATGAGCGCCAGGGTGTCTCCTTCGCGCACCCCGCCGACACGGACCCTCTGGCGCGCGAAGCGAAACGAGTTCGAGACGAGCTCGCCCAGAGCGAACGCCAGATGGTCCTTGTCCGCCCGGACGCGAACGCCGGCCGGAACCTCGGGCCCTTCAAGTGTGACGTTCTTTCGACCGTCTAGCCTCGATGCGCCGGCGACCGCCTTCTCGACGATCTCCCCGACCAGGAGCGGCTCGGAATCGAGCTCGAGAACCCCGTCGTGCAGCATCGCCGTCAGACGCAGGCGCTTGGCCAGACGTTCGAGCCGCTGCAGGCTGCGAAACGCCAGGCTCAACATCGTGGCGTGGGCCGCGGCGTGTTCTCCGAGGGCGGTTTCGAGCTCTTTCAATGCGCCGGCAGCCACGCCGGCGGGGCCGGTGATGTCGTGCGCGACCTTGCGGAGAAGGTGCCCCGGAGGGCCGGCCACGTCAGGTGGCAGCGACGAGCTACGCTCCTCGGGCGTCATCGCGCGGAGACCTGCTCGGATCGCGGCTGGCCGTTGTTGGTGTCGGCCTCCTTGCGCTCGTAGCGCTCGAGCTTGCGGTAGAGCGTGCGGCGATCAAGGCCGAGGATCTGCGCGACGCGCGACTTGTTGTTGCCGAGCATCTTGAGAACGCGCCGCACGTAGCGCCGCTCGAGCTCGTCGAGCGAGACGAGCTCGCTTGCATCGTCGGCCGAGACCACGACGCGATCGGAGCGGAACGAACGGACCTTGTCCGGCAGATCGTCCACCGCGATGTGCTCGAAGCGAGCCAGCGCCACCGCCCGCTCCATGGAATTTTCCAGCTCGCGAACGTTGCCCGGCCAGTCGTAGGCCATGAGTCGCTCAGCGGCTTGCGGCGACAGGCGCAGGGCCTTGCCGACCTGGTTGTTGCGCAACATGTGCTCGGCGATCGCCAGAACGTCGGCGCCGCGATCGCGGAGCGGCGGCAGGTCGATGCGCACGACGTTGATGCGGTAGTAGAGGTCCTCGCGGAAGCGACGCTGCTCGACTTCGTTCTCGAGCTCGCGGTTGGTCGCCGCGACGATGCGCGCGTCGAACGAGACCTCGGCATTGGAGCCGATCGGACGGACCTTGCGCTCCTGCAGGGCACGCAGCAGCTTCGGCTGGACCTCGATGGGCATCTCGCCGATCTCATCGAGGAAGAGCGTGCCGCCGTTGGCCTCGACGAAGAGGCCCTGGCGGGTCGTCTTGGCGTCGGTGAACGCGCCGCGCGCGTGACCGAAGAGCTCGCTCTCGATAAGGTTCGCGGGCACGGCCGCGCAGTTGATGGCGACGAAGGGCCCGTTGGCTCGGGTGCTGCGCGTGTGTATGGCGCGCGCGACGAGCTCCTTGCCGGTGCCGGTCTCGCCATGGATGAGGACGGACGCTTCGCTCGGCGCGACGCGGCCCACCATCTCGTAGACCTTGCGCATTGCGGGGCTCGTGCCGATGACGTCGTCGAACGGCTTGGCGCCTACGACCTCGCGGCGCAATCGCTCCACCTCGCGCTGCAGGACGCGACTTTGCGCGGCACGGGCGACACAGGGCGCCAAGAGCTTCTCGTCGATCGGCTTGCTGATGAAGTCGTAGGCGCCCGCACGAATGGCGGCGACCGCCACCTCCATGCTGCCCTGCCCCGTCACCACCACGACCGGCAACCCAGGGCGCGCCTCCGCCACGCGGCGGCAAAGCTCGATGCCGTCCATCTCGGCCATCGCGACGTCGGTCAGCACGACGTCGAACTCCCCCTCTTCGAGGAGCTCGAGGGCCTGGGGCCCGCTGGTGGCACTGGTCGCGCTGTGACCGAGGCGGCTCAGCACCGCTTCCATCAACTCGCAGGAAGCAGGATCGTCATCAACGACCAGGATTCTGTGGCTCATCGTCAAGTGCCCTCTCGGTGCGAGGCTCTTCGCGAGTTGCGCTAGAGCAGGAACCGCGCCCACCTAGGTTCGAAGCTCACCCGAGCCCATCGAGACTCACCCGAGGCTGTCCGCCGCACCTTCCCGTGTTCTTCACCCAGGCAGACACTGGAGCCCGTGACTGCCACGCAGCCACACTTGTGGCATATTGCCACGGACCAAGCGCCCATGCGTATCGCTGAGGGCGTGGCGGCGCTAACGTTCCAGCGTGCACGACCTGTCGCCTCAAGCCCTCGATTTCTTCGAGAACGCACCGCTTCGGGTCAGCGAGTCGGCAACGATCACTGCGCCACCCCTCCGCGTGTTTGCTGCGTTCGCGGACGCGGCCTCGTGGCCGAAATGGTTTCCGCTCATGTACTCAGCAAGGTGGATCTCCCCGGACATCGAGCGGGTCGGCGCGGAGCGCGAGGTCCGGCTGCATGGGCTCGGCAAGTACGTGGAGCGTTTCATCGCGTGGGAGCCGGGAGCCCGCTTTTCCTTCACGATGACCTCGTCGTCCTCGCCGTTGGCCCACGCACTGGCCGAGGACTTCAAGATGGCGCCGGCGCGGGACGGCGCCGCCACGCGCATCGACTGGACCCTGGCCGCAGACCCGACGCTGGTGGGCAAGGTGTTCCGCTTCGGGCTCGAGGTCACGATGCGCCGTGTGTTCCTGCGGAGCGGCAAGCAGCTCGAAGCGTACCTTCGTGGCCGGTGAGCTTCGCTCTACGCCCCGAAGCCTCGCTCCGCCTGCTGACTGGGCGGGAGGGGGCCCGGATGGTCGCGCTGGTCGAAGGCCTGCTCGACGAGACCGAGCGCGCCGCGCTCCGCGACGCGACGCTCGCCGCCGAGCGGTCGTTCATCGACGCCAGCATCGGGGGCGGGCGAGAGAACTGGCGCTTGGGCCAGGTGATCTACGACCCGCCCGATGCCGCGCTGCGCGTCGCGGAGCGCGTTCGTGACGTGGCCATCGAAGTCGCCGCCGCGCTCGCCGTGAAGCTCGACGCGGTAAGCGAGGTCGAGCGACAGCTCACTGCGTACGGCGACGGGTGCTTCTACAAGCGTCACACCGACTCGCGCGGGCCGGAAGCGAAGCGACGCGCGTTGAGCTGGGTGCACTACTTCACATGCATCACGCCCAGGCCCTTTACAGGCGGCGAGCTGAACGTCTGGGACGACGATGAACCGTACGACCACGATCCCTACGTCATCGAGCCGACCGACGGGCTCACCGTGTTCTTCCCCAGCTCGATCGACCACGAGGTCAAGCCCGTCCACGTCGCGAGCAAACGCTTCGCTGACTCCCGCTTCACCGTGAACGGCTGGGTCTGGCGCCCCGCCTGATGCTTGCCTGTTCGCGCAGCGGTCTGGTCGCGCGCGGACGGTCGGCGACGCGAGCGAAGGTTGGATCAGAGAAGCTTCTTGTTCCGCATGTACCAGAGCAGCACGGAGACGATGCCACCGACCATGATCCAAAAGAGGGCGTAGCCGTACTCCCACTTGAGCTCGGGCAAGACCTCGAAGTTCATGCCGTAGACGCCGCAGAGGAACGTCAACGGAAGGAAGATGACGCTCACTACCGTGAGGCGGTTCATCACGCGATTGGTGCGATGGCCAACCATCGACATGTAGAGGTTGAGCGACTCGGAAAGGATGTCGCGGTCGACCAGCAGGTCCTGCAGGACGTGATCGACGGTGGCCACCATGTTGTGGAGAAAGGGCATGGTCGCCTCGCTGATGAAGGGCGACTTGCGCGTCGACAGGTCGGTCAGGACGCTGCGCGCGGGCAGCAGGACCTTTCGGAAGTGCAGAAGATCCGAGCCCAGGTGCGAGATCTTCGAAAAGATGCTGTCGTCGATCTCCGTCGTCAGCCCCTGCTGAACCTTCTCGACCCGCTCCTCGAACTCCTTCTGGACCTCGAGGTAATCGTCGACGAGGTGGTCCCAAATCTCATAGAGGAGGAAGCTCGAGCTCTTGGCGAACCGGAGAAAATCGCTCCGATAGTGGCGGCGCGTCTCGCGGAGAAAGTGCGGCGCCGACCGGTGGAGCGTGAGGAGGAAGCGATCGCCCATCACGAGGTCGGTCCGGTCTTGCTCGAAGGCCGTCTTGGTGAGCCGGCAAGCCGTGAGCGCAATGTGGAGTGACGCCTCGTAACGTGCGACCTGCGTGGCCGGCTCGCCGCCCAGCGCGTCCTCCAGGATCTCGGGATGGATGCAGCCGAGCGCCTCGATGTACCCGCGCGTCTCGTCTCTGCGCAGGTCGAGGTCGATCCAGACGAACCACCCTTCGGCCATGGTCGCCTTGGCATCCTCCACCGGGATGACCTTCTCATCCTTGGGGTCGAAGCGGAACGCGCAGGCGAAGGGAGGAGTGGGCCCGACTGCGCTCTGCTGCCGCTGCCGTCGACCAGAGGAGATTTCGCCCGCGGTCGAGCTCGCGCCCACGATCTCCTCCCCCATCGTCGAGGCCTGTAGCCACAAAGCCTCAGCGGCGTCGAGCGCCCGGCCCGTGCGCGCCGCTGTCCCGAGTCGCAATGCACAGTTCCTCCGCGACGGCGTCGACACGGATTGGGCGTCCAGCAGGAGGCGCGTCCGGATCGTGCCCGACAGCTTCCTCGCGCGCCGAAGAGGCCATCGGCATCTCGCCGACGCGCCCTAGCTCGGATATGAGTGGTCGATGCGCTCTCCGACGATCGTCCGGTTCGGCACCTTGGTCCTTTCGGTCGCGACCCTCGCGCTCGCTGCCTGCGCCGAAGGTAGCGCCCCGGGGATCTCCGGCGCCGGCGGCAGCGTCGGCGATGGTGGCAGCGGCCAAGGCGGCCGATCTGGAAGGGGTGGCGACGACGGTGACGGCGGCGACGATCGCCCGGCGAACGGCAACGGCGGCAGCACCGGCGACGGCGGCGCTCCGAGCACCAATCAGAGCAGCAGCGCGGTCGGGAGCACCGGGAGCGGCACGGGGAGCACCGGCTCCAGCACATCGAGCTCCTCCAGCTCGTCGAGCAACTCTGCTTCAGCGAGCGTGTCGGCGAGCCAATCAGCCAGCCAGTCCGCGTCGTCGGGCGGCGGTCTATGCGAGCCAGATCAGCTCGAGTGCGACGGCGTCTGCTGCTTCGACCCGACCGGCGCCGCTGAGCTTTGCTGCCCCGCTTTCGGCAGCGACTGCGGCGCAATGATCGGTGGGCTCTGCGTCCCCACCGACTTCACCTGATCGGTCAGAGCCCGCCGTAGAACGCATCGAGCGCGGCGTTCACCTCGTCGGGCGCCTCGATCGATGACGAGTGACCCGCCCGCGGGATCATCACCAGCTTCGAGCCGGTGATCCCGCGGTGGATGCGCTCGCCCTTCGCCGGGATCGTCGCCGCGTCCTCCTCCGCTGCGAGGACCAGGGTGGGCACACGGATCGCGGGCAGCAGGTGCTCGATTCCTTCGCGCCAGGTCACGCCGCGCACGGCACGCACGATCGATTTGCGGTTGGCGACCAGCCGCGCGCGCCAGGTGTCGCGCAGCTCGGCGCGCGACGGAGACTCCATCGTGGTGCGCCCGAACATGATCGGCATCACTCGGAAGGCGACCAGCTCGAGACCGAGCGTCTCCGCAACGGTCCCCAATGCGACATGTTTCGGCACGTTGGTGGAAGGCTCGGGCTCCGCCGACGTGTTGAGCAGCACGAGCGATCGCAGCGCGTCGGGCCAACGCGCGGCGATGCGCATCCCGACGAAGCCGCCCATGCTCAGCCCAAGGAAGTGCACGCGACCGAGGCCGAGCGCGTCGATCACGGCGCGCGCGTCGTCGGTCACCAGCTCCATGCCGATGGTGCGCCGCGCGTCGTCGGCGCTCTTGCCCTGACCACGATGGTCCCAGGCGACCACGCGGTAGCGCGCCCTCAGGTGGTCGATCTGTGAGCGAAACATCTCCGAGCTCCAGAGGAGCCCGTGACTCATCACGATCGTCTCGCCGCTGGACCCCGGCCCCGTGTCTTCGACGTGGAGCCGGGTCCCGTTCACCTCGATGTTGGGCATCGAGGCGAAGCTTCGCTCAGTCGCGCATCCAGTGGCAGGTGTATCCGCCAGGGTTCGTCTGCAGGTAGTCCTGGTGATAGCCCTCGGCGGCGGTGAAGGGCACGGCGTCGACGATCTGGGTGACCACCGGCCCGTCCCACTTGCCGCTGTCGTCGATCTTCTTCTTCACGTCGAGCGCAACCTTCTTCTGGTCGGGCGTCGTGGCGAAGATCGCAGAGCGATAGGAGTCGCCCTTGTCGTTTCCCTGACGGTTCAACGTCGTCGGATCGTGCATCTTGAAGAACCACTTCTCCAGCAGATCGCCGTAGGTGAGCTTCTTCGGATCGAACACCACGCGGATCGCTTCGGCGTGCCCGGTGTGCCGCTCGTAGGTGGGCTTCGGCTCGCTGCCGCCGGTGTAACCGACCTCGGTCTCCACCACGCCGGGGATCTTGCGGATGATCTCCTCCATCCCCCAGAAGCAACCGCCCGCGAGGATTGCCGTCTCGAAGGTTGTCGCGCATCCAGCCTTTTCGCCGAGCGGTGGCGTGGCGCAGCTGTTCGCCGTCGAGGGGTCGACCGAGCTGCCGCCCGCTTCGCCGGTGAACATCGCCTTGTAGTCGCCGTACCCCTCCGCCTCGAGTTTGGAGACGGGGATGAAGCGGAGCGATGCCGAGTTGATGCAGTAGCGCTCGCCGGTGGGGGCCGGCCCATCGTCGAACACGTGGCCGAGGTGCGAGTTGCCGTCCTTGGAGCGGACCTCGACTCGCTTCATGCCGTACTTGGTGTCGGTCTTTGACACGACGTGCTTGGCGTCCAGCGGCCTGCTGAAGCTCGGCCAACCGGTGCCCGACTCGAACTTGTCGATCGAGCTGAACAGCGGCTCGCCGCTCGCGATGTCGACGTAGAGGCCGGCCTCGTGATTGTCCCAAAGCTCGTTGCGAAACGGCGGCTCCGTCGCGTCGTTCTGCGTAACCTCGTACTGCATCGACGAAAGCTTCTTCTTCAGCTCATCGTCCGATGGCTTCTTGTACGTGCGGGTCGACATGATGTCCTTGCGTCCCTTCTCTGCGGTGCGGGGGGCTTGCGCGGCGACGTCCGTGTGGCTCGGGCTCGCAGCGGTCCCTTCGTCGGGGCCGGTTGCGGCGCAGCCGTAGCAGACAACCGCCATGGCGACCGTCCCGACGAACGACGCCACCACCTTGGCAAATGCCGACCGCTTCGCAACCACATGCGGGGCAATCTTCGCCGCCAGCCACCATTCGCCACCCGTCATGGGATCTCCTCTTGCGGCGGACCGCTCGTCTCGCCGTGCGCCGGGAGATACGGGGCGGAGGCGCGCTCGGTTTCGCCCGAACCCATCGGGGGCGCGCGAGCGGCCTTGCGGTGGCCCGGATGCCGCGAGAGCATGTCGGGCCGTGCGAACGACGACCCCTCTCCTCGCTTTCGTGGCACACCTCGCAGCTTGTGGTGGCGGCTCCAACCACCATCGGCAAGGCAACAGCTGGCCTCCGCCTCCGGCGCCGCGCGCGGCCGATGACCACGCCTACGAGATGCCCTGGATGGTGGGTGTGCCCCAGGCACCGCCGCCGGTGAGCCAGCCGCTCGCCGCGACCCCGCCGCCGGTCCTGTCGACGCCGGCTCGCGAAAAATGCCTATCAGACACGGGCAATGGGCTCGACTGCCGCGAAGCGCTAGGCCAGATGGCCAAGACCGGGACGCCGCTCTACGACGTCTACAAGAGGGGTTGCGAGCGCAAGGCGAAGCTCCTCGGCTGCGGCGTCTTCAAGTCCACCGCAGTGACCGACGGTGATCGACCTCAGGTCGAGCTGTTGATGAAATGTGAGGCCGGCGTCTCCGAAGGTTGCGAGGACGTCTCGACCAAGGCTGCCCCGCTCCAGGCTTGGCTCAGCACCCTCAAGGCGGACGGCTGCAAGAAGGGCCAGAGCGCCCTCTGCAAGAACTTCAAGGAATGTCGCGGCAAGACCGAATGGAGCTGCAAGCCCTCGGGCGCCACCCCGACTCAGGGCGGGGTGGCTCCGAAGGAAGTGTGCGGCTGCGTCCCGCGCTCCTGCGGCGGCCCGCTAACCGTCACGCCTTCTCCGTCGGCGCGCACCTGGCCCGACGGGACCGCGCGCGGCGCCTTCGCCTGCGCGCCCTGACCCCGTTGCTCGAACCCGCCTCGCCACGGGCGTCGCAAGTCGGCCGCGAGGCGGGTAACCTCGCGCGCCATGGACGAGACCAAGGTCGTGATCAGGACCTCGCTCGGAGACGTGACCGTCGCGCTCGACGGTGACAAGTCCCCGAAAACGGTGGAAAACTTCCTCGCGTACGTGGACGCCGAGCACTACCACGGCACCGTCTTTCACCGCGTGATCGACGGCTTCATGGTGCAGGGGGGCGGCTACGACGCGGCCGACAACAAGAAGCCGGTCCGCGGCCCCGTGCAAAACGAGGCAGACAACGGCGTGAAGAACAAGAAGGGCACTGTCGCGATGGCGCGGACCAACGATCCACACTCGGCGACGAGCCAGTTCTTCTTCAACGTCTCCGACAACGCCTTCCTCGACCACAAGTCGAAGTCGGGCGCCGAGTGGGGCTACACCGTGTTCGGCAGCGTGGTCGAAGGCATGGATGTCGTGGAGAAGATCAAAGCGGTGAAGACTGGGTCGCGCGGCGCCTTTGCCAAGGACGCCCCGCTCGAGCCGGTCGAGATCCTCGGGGTCCGCCGCGCCTGACGCTGCGGTCGCGATCGATTCCGAGACTCGCAGGCCTTGAGCCTCGCCCAAGGACGAGTCAGGCTTGCGTCCCCACGCGGGAAGAACCGAAGGGGCTCATCCGTATCGATCAGGCTCGCGCAGCATCACGCCCGCGCGGCGTCGAATCTGAATTTCTCCGGGAAGGCGAAGCGATGTCAGCTCAGAAGAAGCTCGAGAAACTGACCGACAGTTGGTACGGGTTCGACCTCGTTTCCGGCCTGTTCGGCGTGCTCATCGGCGGGTTCGGCATTCTGTCGCTCAGCTGGAGCCTGGGTTGGACGTTCGTGAGCCTGATCACGACGTTCGTCATCGGCCGTCGCCTACAAAAGCGCGGCAAGATCACGCGTCTGTTCGTGCTGGTGGCGTCGGCGCTCTTCTCGGTCACCGGCGTGATCGGCACGATCCTGCAGGGAATGGCCTTCCTCGACAGCTGGTCGGTGGGCGGGCTGCTCCGCCTGAGCGTCACCTTGATGGGCACCATGATGATGGTCCGCTCGTTCCGTACGCTCACCGACAGCCAGGTGAAGTCCTTCTTCAAGGCGTAGAAGCGATCGGCGTTGCATCCGCGGCGCCCCGACGCCCTCGAAGCCCGTGTCTCCTCCGGAGACGCGGGTTTCCCGCATTTCGGGCCCGACCTCGGCCTTCGGTCCACGGCCCCATGCGGGACGCGCGTTTCAGCTCAGGGGATGATGAGCCGGAGCGCGCGCGGGATGACCTCGATCGTCGCGCGTGACGCTGCCTCGAACTCTTCGCCGTCGATTTGGGTGGCGTTGGCAGCAGCACCACCTTGGGGCATGAGGATCGCGATCTCGGCCCGCTGGAAGCGCAGCGGCTTGGAATGCTCGATGCCGATGTCGTTGAGCTTTGCCTCGGTCACCGGGTTGCCGTCGAGATCGACGATCGCCTTGGAGGCCCAGTCGCGCTTGCCGCGGAAGGGGATCATCTCGAGCGCGATCAGAGCGCGACGAAGCGAGCGAGCGGGCCTGCCGTGGCGGTCACGCCTCAGGATAGCCTCCGGCCCGCGGTGCTGACCCAGGCCTATCCGATTGTCCGCGAGGCGGTGCGCCGCTTCTCGGCGCGCGGCGCGCGCTTTCTCGGCGGGGCCGTGGCGTTCTACGCCCTGCTGTCGGCCGCACCGATGACCGTGCTCATCCTGCGGGCGATCGGCGCGGTGTTCGGACGAAAGCGCGCCGAACATGCGCTGTTCGAAGGTCTCGGTACCTGGCTCGCCCCCGAAGGCATCGCGGCGCTGCGCGATCTACGCGGGTCGATCGCAGCGACGGAAGCTCGGGTTGGGGGGTCTTGCTCCTCGTCTACGCCAGCACGCGACTTTTTCGCGCGATGCACCGCGCGCTCAACGAGCTGCGGGGCGTCGATCTGGAGGAGGTCGAGGAGAAACGCAGCCATGCCGTCCGCTATGGGCTGCGCTACGGGCGCGCGCTGCTGCTCACCACGTTCCTCGGCCTCATCGTCTCGGCACTGGTCGTCGAAAAGGCCGTCATCGCCTTTTTGTCGCAATGGGGTGCGGGTCGCGGGCCGATCGTCGCGCTCGATCTCGCGCTGACCGTGACCCTCGCCTTTGCGCTGTTCTTCGTGCTGTTCCGCGTCCTGCCCGAAGATCGCATCTCATCGTGCGAAGCTGCGGTCAGCGCCCTTTCGAGCACGGTGCTGTTCGCGGCCGGCTCGAGCCTGGTTACCCATTATCTGCGCCACAAGAACCTCGGCGACGTCTACGCCGGCGCGGGCGCGCTCGTCGTGGCGGTATTGTGGGTCTACTACTCGGCGCAGGTCTTCTTCTTCGGCGGCTGCATCGGGGCGGCGATGGCGACGAGGCGCGGTCAGCGCGGCCCAGGCACCCCGGACGGTCATCGCCCGGCGTAGTCGATCACGTCCCCGTTCTGCATCGCCACGAACCCGTTCGCCGGCACCATCGCCTTGCGTCGCGCCATATCGAGATCCCCCGCCGGCTGATAGCGACCCTCGTCGGACAGATCGAACGTCCCCCAGTGGATGCCGAGGCTGTGCGCCGCGCCCAGCGCCAGATGCGCCTGCACGGCGTCGGCGGGGCTCATGTGGACCGGCTGCATGAACCAGCGCGGCTCGTAGGCGCCAATCGGTAGAAGCGCAACGGTGGGTGCGCCAAGCTTGCGGTGGATCTCAGCGAAGTGCGGGCCGAGCGCGGTATCTCCGGCGAAGAACACCTTTCCGGAAGGACCTTCGAGCCAGTAGCCGCCCCAGAGCACCACATTGCGATCGCCCAGGCCGCGCTGCGAGCCGTGCTGGGCCGGCGTCATCGTGACGGCGACGCCCTTGGCCACCGGCGCCGATTGCCACCAATCGAAATCGCGGCCGCCTTCGACCCCGAGGTCACGCAACATCTCGACCGAACCGAGCCCGGCGAAGATCGGCATTCCGAATTTTTCGTGGAGCCGCCGCAGCGTGACGGCGTCGCAATGGTCGTAGTGGGAATGGCTGATGACCACTGCGTCGATCTTCGGCAGATCCTCGAAGCGTATGCCGGGGTCGGCCTGCCGCGGGGGCCCAGCGAAGGAGACGGGGCCGACGCGGTCCGACCAGATCGGATCGGTGAGGACCGACACGCCGTCCATCTGGACCAGCACGGTCGCGTGGTTCACGAACGTCACGCGAATCCCGCGCTCCACCCGCGGCGCAGGACGCACCGGGCGCACCGGCGGCGCATCGCGCCAGGGGATCGCCCCGTTCGGCATCTCGAGCTGCCACGCGAGGACATCCCAGCCATCCGGCTGAGCGGTGCGCGGGACATTGTGAAAGCCGTCGTCGTCGTGATGTGGACTGTGAGGCCCCTCATACCCGGGCGCGCCGAAACACGCGGTCAGCGTGACGAGCAGGACGAGCGAAGCGGCGATCGAGCAGCAGGAAAGCGAGGGGGGAAACGAGGGGGAAAGCGAGACAAAAAGACGGTTGCGGCGCACGCTTCGCCTCCGCGCTACTTGCGGGTGAGGCGAATGCCGAGGCGCTCCTCGAATCGCGCTTCGAGATCGTCGAAATGCACGCGTGGCACGCTGCGGACGGCTTCTTCCATCCGCCCGATCACGCCGGCGGCGCGCGGCTCGTTCGTCGCCTGCTCTTCGACCACCTTCGCAACGTTCTCCACCGAGCTCTTGCCGAGGCGCGACAGCAGGTCCTTGCCGAGGCTCTCGAGCACGCCCTTGGAGCCGGCGAACACCGAGCGGAATGCCCGCCCGAGCGGCGAGACGTTCACCGCGCCACACGCTGCCGCGACCGCCTCGCGGACCCGCAGGGCCGGGATGGGCCCCCGCGGCGCAACCACGCCGGATGCCAGCGCCAGATCGATGAGGTGACCGCGGTGGTAGGCATGGCTCGCGAGGTCGGAGGCGCGCTTCACCTCCAGCACGATGAACAGCTTGCGGAAGATGAGCTTGAACGGAAACGTGACGATGCCCTTGGCGACCGAGACGAAGAAGTTCCCCGACTCCTCCCCGGCCAGAATCTTCACGGTGTCGTCGTCGAGGTCTTGACCGTTGGCCTGGCCGACCTGGCGCACCATGCGACGCTCGATCGCTCCCTTGACCGCGTCGTCGACGATCGGGACGGGAATGAGCGGCGTGAGCCCCACCAGGAGCGCATGGGTCAGGAGGAGCGCTTCAGAGGCGCCCCGAATCGGGCGCGGCGGCGCGGTGGCTTCGTCCTGGGGCATCGCGGCCACCTTATCGCGTCAGAGCGGTGGCGCCACCTGGGGCATATGTAGGCCAACCTCGATGAGGAGGTGGAGTTGAAACAGCCTCATTCGGGGCGGGGGCTCGGCCGTGGCTTGCCGACCCGGGTGCTTGCCGGTCGGGGTGTGAGCGACGGCGGGAACGGGTTAAAAGGTCGCGATGCTCGCGATCCTCGATGACCTGCGCGCCCTGCGGCCCGAGGATCCGTTCCTGAGCGCGCGCGCCTACTACCCGGAGGGTCAGGCCTGCCCCGGCTGGAGCCGTCACTGGGAGGAACGCCTGGCCTCGGCGCCTCCCGATAAGGAGGTCGATCCGACGGGCCTCGGTCTACTCCCCGCGGCCCTGCGGGGTCTGCTCTTCGCAATGGCGAGGCGCGGCCACGCGGCGGCCCGCGAGCGGATCGTCGCAATGGAGAACTGTGCATTCTTCGCGGCGGCCTACGCGCGGTACGGCTCCTGGCCGGGGTGCACATCGAGTTTCGCGGGAGTCGAGCGAGTATGGCCGTTGCCGGCGTGGCGCGAGGCGGTCATCGCTGCCGCGCTGTCGCCGGACGTGGAGAGGATCGGCCTCGACAGCGAGGCGCTCGAGCCGCTGATCCCGCTCGTGGGCGACGCCGATCTCTTCATGCTCCTCGCGAAATGCGCGTGGGCCGATGCGCCGCGCGCGCAATGGCTGGAAGCGCGCGTGCGTGTGGGCGCAGGAGAGGTGTGGGCTGCGCTGGACGCCTGCTGCAGGGCGGCGGCGGACCGCATCGCCCGAGGCGAGAGCATATTGGTTAGGGACGACGCGAAGCTCGCGATCGAAGTCGCCGGCGTCGCGCTGCGCGCAGCAGAGGCGGCGATCCCCGCGGCGTGGAGCCCGCTGGTGGAGGCGCTCGCGGCGGCTGATGAGGCGTGTGTCGTACCGATCCTCGCGTGTTTGGCGGAATCGGAGCGAGAAGCCCAGGTGGTCGCGTCGCTCGATCGTCCTGTTTGGGTGCAAGGTTTTTCGCTGATCGAGGCCTACCCGACGCCACGCGCGCTCGCGGCGCTATGCGCGCACGCGCTGGGGCCAGAGGGCTTTCGCTATCACTGGCCGTTCGTCGCATTGCTGCCGCCTTCTGTGGACATCCTTCTCGCGCAGCTGCCGCCGCCCGACAATTTCGCGTCATTTCTGCTGGCCGACGTCACCCGGGCATTTTCGGTCGCCGAGGTCTTGCTCGCCGCCGCAACGCCGAGCGTCTTTCCCCATCTCATGGTTTTCCTCTCTTTGCCCACCACACCCGAGCCGTGGGAGCGGCTCGCGCCGTGGGTTGGTCGGCAATGGGGTCGCTGGCCCACGCCTCTGCTCGAACAGAGCTTCGCTGCGTGCCTCGATGCGCCGCTCGCTACGCAAGATGCGCAAAGTACGCAGGCACGCTGGGTGGAGATCATCGAGGGGGCGGCGCGAACCAACGCTGCGCGCGCGCTGGCCGCGCAATGGGCACGCGAGCTTCCCGCGCAAAGCCCGCTGCAGATCCGGATGGCGTGGGTCGCAGCGGACGAACCGCCGGAGCTCGCGGCGGCGCGCCGTGAGGAAGGAGACGGCGAAAGTAAGGTCTTCGATTGGGCGCGGGCCCACACGGGGGAAGAGTCGCCGTCGTACGATCTGCCAGACGCCGTACACCCCGCACTCGCGTGGGCAGTGGTCCGTTGGATGGGAGCCCAGGCGCCGATGACGCGGCTGGGTCGAGCGGCTCCGCCGAACGTGACGGCGGCGGCGCAGGCCTGGCTCGGGCATCGGACCGATCTGCTCGAGGCTGGCGAAGAGCCCCCCAAGTGGCTCGAGCCGCAGCTCTGCGCGGCGCTGCTCGCGTCGAACGATCCGGCTCTGGTGCAGCGGCTGCTGATTGCCGCAGGCCCGACGACCCTGCGCGAGCCGCTGGAGGCGACTGCGGTCGCGTGGCTGCTCGCGCGCGCCGATGCGCAGTCGGTTCTGACGGCCGTCATCGCCGCGCGCAAATCGAAGAAGGGACGAAACGTCCCCACCAAAGCCCTCCAACGCGCGCTGGCCTCGGCGCATGCGAATGCCGAGCGCGGTCGGCCCCGGCCGGCTGGCGTGCCGTGGGCGACGTGGGGGGCCGTCGAGACGGCGGAGACGGCCGGCGAGCGAGCGGTGACGTCGATCCAGCTGTGGGGCGCGCGGCGATGGGTGACGCGCGCGGGCGAGCCGGCGGATCTCGGGGTGCTCGGCGAGCTCGAGCGATGGAAGCTGGACGAAGATGGGGCCGTGTCGGTGCGCGACGATGGCGCGCCCGGCGTGACGATCTCCCCCGGCGACGGCTTCCATGCGCTCTGTGCGCTCCCCGGGCGACGCGTGCTGACGCTCTGTGCAGCCCACACGATGGAGCATGGCGTCCAGGTCTGGAGCGCCGAGTCAGGCGCAGCACTTCACCAGGCGCCCGTCGACGACATGCCGATGGCCGTCCGTCCGGCGGGGCTCGATCGGGTGCTGCTCATCGGAGATGAGAGCGTGTCGATCTGGGAGATCGGGCAGAAAAGAGCGCTGCGCTGGCGCGCCCCGCAAGGCGTGGCGTGGGCGGCGATCGGGTCGGACCAGGTGGCGGTGGGCGGCGACGATCGCACGGTCCATTTCCTTCGCTGGGCCGGCGACAAGTTAAAGGTCGAGGCGGCCTACGGCGACGGTTGGACGACCCCGGGCATGGCCGGCTCGCTGCAAGGGCGCTTCTTGGCGCAGCCCGACCGCGGCGGCGTGAAGGTCTGGGCGGCGGGCGCGCTCACCGGGTGGCTGACCTGGCCAGAGCCGACCGAGCCGACCGAGCCGACCGAGCCGACCGAGCCGACCGAGCCGACCGAGCCAGCCGAGCCAGCCGAGCCAGCCGAGTCGCGCGCCGAAGGATGGATCGTGCTGGTCGGCGAGATCGCCGTGCTGGGGCGCCGGCGGCGCGTGGAAGCGTGGTCGCTGGCCGACCGCGTGCGCCGCGCCACGTGGGAGTCGCCGCAAGAGGTGACTGCGTGGGCGGGCGACGTGGACGGCGTGTGGCTCGGCGACGCCAAGGGCGCTGTTTGGCGGCTCACGCTGGAGACGTCCGAAGGTCTGACCAGAAAACGCACGGGCCGCTCGTGAGCGGGCCCAGCCTCCGCCTTTCAGCGCGCTCTCAGCTCTTCTTGTCGCGGCGGCGAATGAGACCCTCCTGGGCGCAGGAGGCCACCAACCGACCGTCGCGCGTGAAGAAGCGTCCGCGCACCAGACCGCGGGCGCCGTGGGCGACCGGGCTGTCGATCGCGTAGAGCAGCCACTCGTCGACACGGAACGCGTCGTGGAACCACATTGCGTGATCGAGGCTGGCGATCTGCAACTTGCCGCTCAGCCAGGTGATGCCGTGCGGCAGGAGCGCGGTGGTGAGGAAGGAGTAGTCCGAAGCATACGCCAGGAGATACGCGTGGAGCGCGGGGTCGTCGCCGACCGGCGCGACCGTCTTGAGCCACAACATGCGCTGGGGCGAGCGAGCGGTCGGGGCGAACAGATCATCTTCCACCTCGACCGCTTTGAGCTCAAACGGTCGCTCGGCAAAGGCACGCTCGCGCAAGAGCGCGGGGACGCGGTCGCCGTGCTGAGCCAATCGCTCCTGCTCGGTGGGGAGCGATTCGGGAGGCGGCGCATCGGGCATCGCGTCCTGATGCTCGAACCCGGGCTCGACGGTCTGGAACGACGCCGCGAGGTTGAAGATCTGGTGGCCCGACTGGATCGCCACGACGCGTCGGGTGTTGAACGAGCCACCATCCCGCGATCGGTCGACGTCGTAGACGATGGGCCGCGACACGTCGCCCGGCCGCAGGAAGTACGCGTGGAGTGAGTGCACGCGCCGATCGGGCGGGACGGTCTGCGCGGCTGCCGACAGCGCCTGGCCCAGCACCTGCCCACCGAAGACGGTGCCCCAGCCCAGATCCTGGCTCTGGCCGCGGAAGAGGTTCTGTTCGATACGCTCGAGCGCGAGCAGCACCACCAGCTCTTCGAGGACGCGGCCCATCAGGCGCCGAGGCGTGTCGCATCGGCCGGCGGAGCGCAAGGGCCTCGCGCGAGCTAGTCTCGACCGATCGATGACGCTGGCGGTCCTCGTCTTCGCGGCCATCGTGCTGCCCACGATGACGATGCTCATCGTCTCGGCGGACGCGCGCGCCTGGCTACGCGGGACTGGGAGCATCCGCCAGACCCTCTCCAACGCGGGCGTGGGCGTCGTCTTCCTGCTGATGCAGCTCCTGTTGCGCGGCGTCCTGATCGGCGCGTTCGCCTTCGTGGCGAGCCTCGTGCCCTACGAGCTTTCGAGCGACTCGGCCCTGTCCTTCGTCATCGCCTTCGTCGCGCTCGACCTCGTCTACTACGTGCAGCATCGCGCCGAGCACGCCGTGCCGATCCTGTGGGCCATCCACGCGGTGCATCACCAGTCGCAGGACTACAACCTGTCGGTGTCGTTTCGCGTGGGAGCGCTCGCGTCGCTCTCGACGTTCTGCTTCCACGCGCTGCTCGCGCTCGCTGGCGTGTCCGTGACGCTCTACGCCGCGGTCGTCACCGTCCACGCGATCCTGCTGTTCGGTCTGCACGCCCGAACCAGGTTCACGCTCGGGCCCGGGCGCTTCTTCAACGCGCCGGTGTTCCACCGCGTGCACCACGGGGCCGACGCCGCCTACATCGACAAGAACTTCGGCGGCGTGCTGCTCGTCTTCGATCGCATCTTCGGCACATTCGCTCCGTACGACCGCGAGCCCACCTTCGGCGTCGCGGGCGACTCGCCGCACATGGGACCGCTCTCGGCGAACGTCGCGCCGCTGCGCGATCTCTTCGATCGTGCGCGCCGCGAGCCCACCATCCGAGGCAAGTTGCGCGTCATGCTCCGACCACGTCGTTGATGCATGGCTTGCGCCGCGCCCTTCGGAGTGCGAGAGAGCGCGTACATCTTGAGCCAAGTACCTTTTTCCTCTTCACCTGCTTCGCCCCAATCGCTGTCGGTTCGCTTCGAAGACGCATCCGCCGCCCTCCCCTCCGAGGCGCCGCGCGGTGATGGCACGTTCGAATCGCTGGGCCTCGCGCCGATGATCCTGCGTGCGATCAGCGATCTCGGCCACACGACGCCGACACCGATCCAGCAGAACGCCGTCCCCGCGGGCCTCGCCGGGCGTGACATCCTCGGCTGTGCGCAGACCGGCACCGGCAAGACTGCCGCGTTCGCGCTGCCCATCATCCAGCGGCTCGCGCGGGCCCAGGCGACGCGCGGGCACACGCCGGTGCGGGCGCTCATCCTGTCGCCGACCCGCGAGCTCGCCAGCCAGATCGGCGACTCCTTCGCGAAGTACGGCAAGTACACGCACCTTCGCCAGGCCGTGATCTTCGGGGGCGTCGGGCAGAACCCCCAGGTCGACGCGCTTCGTCGCGGTGTGGACGTGCTGGTGGCCGCGCCCGGTCGTCTCATCGACCTCATCGGCCAGCGCTTGGTCGATCTCTCGCACGTCGAGGTGCTCGTCCTCGACGAGGCCGATCGCATGCTCGACGAGGGGTTCCTCCCCGCAGTGCGCCGCATCCTCACGATGCTGCCGCGCGAGCGTCAGACGATGCTTTTTTCTGCGACCATGCCGCGCGATCTCGAGCCGCTCGTGCGCGACGTGCTGAAATCGCCGGTGCGCGTCGAGGTCACGCCGATCGCGTCGACCCCCGACAAGATCGAGCAGTGGATCTACCACGTCGACTCGAAGGACAAGCGCAGCCTGCTCGAACATCTGCTCAAGCAGACCGAGGTGATGCGAGCCCTCGTCTTCACGAGGACGAAGCACGGCGCCAATCGCGTCGCCGAGCACCTCGAAAACGCGCGCATCGCGACCATGGCGATCCACGGCAACAAGTCGCAGAACGCCCGCGAGCGTGCGCTCGCCCAGTTCAAGGACGGCACCGTCAAGGTGCTGGTCGCAACCGACATCGCAGCGCGCGGCATCGACGTCGACGGCATCACCCACGTGGTGAACTTCGACATCCCGGTCGACGCCGAAAGCTACGTCCACCGCATCGGCCGCACCGCGCGCGCCGGCACGCAGGGCGTCGCGTTCTCCTTCTGCAGCTACGACGAGCGCGGCGATCTGGCGAGCATCGAGCGCCTCATCCGCCGCCGCGTGAACGTCGCGACCGATCATCCGTACGTCGGCGGCAACGCCCAGTCCTCGGGCGGCCCGCGCGATGGCTACGGCGCTGCGCGACCGCCGCTCGATCGTCGGCCTCCCCGCCGCGACGCGCCCGGGCGCGCACCGTCCCCGGCACGCCCGGGCGAGGCGCCGCAGCAGCCTGCCGGCCAGCGCAGCGGTCAACCTTCCGTGCAACGCAGCGGTCAGCCCTCGGGCCAACGCGGAGGCCAGCCTGCCGGGCAACGCGGCGGCGCACCGCGCGACTCCGGCCGCGGCGGCTCGTCGTATTCCCACGCCACGACCTCGACGACGACCTCCGGCCCCACGCGCCGACGCAGCTTCGGTCCAACCAATCGCGGCTGAAAGTCGCGGCTGATGGCGGCGACAGAGCCGTCATCAGGACCGCGACTTGGGCCGAATCTGGGCTGGAGCGAAGTGCGGTGCGGCTACTTCGATTGAATCGTCGCCACGCCTGTTGCGACGTAGCGCGCCTGGGCTTGTGCGCCGGTCAGGTAGGCGTCGTAGTCGCTCTCGCCCTTGAGCCAGCGACGATAGAACGCGACGACGTAGGAGCGTGACAGCGCGCCAACGGTGGCGTTGTCGACCGTTGCGTCATTGCAGAAGCTGCAAGTCAATCCGCATCCAGCAACGTCGTCGATGAAGCTCATGTGATTGGCGCCCAGCACCGTGACCTGGAGGCTGGGTGCGACGGTGCCGGCGTAAAAGGTGGCGAAGTTGTCGGCCGCGGGCGCGCACGCCTGGAACGTGCCCTGGGCGTCCGTCGTCTCGCCGATGAAGCCAGTCGGGATGTCGAGCGGCATGAGATCGCTGACGTCCGGGCAGTCGGTGGGGTTGCAGCTCATCGATCCGTCGACGGGGTCGAGCGTGATGGTGGCTTTGATGCGCGGATCGGTCGATGCGGCGAGCAACGCGAGCTTGCCGCCCAGCGAGTGGCCCGTCATGCCGGCCTGCGCGGTGTCGGCACTGCCGGCGAGCGCGGGCGCGGTTGCGGCCCAGTCGAGCGACGCGAGAAGATCGGCGGCGTTGTCGACATTGCTCACGCCGAAGAAGCTGGTGGGAAAGTCCGCGGTCAGCGCCACGAATCCGTGCGTCGCCAGCCGTCGGATGTAGGAGGCGTATTGCGACGCCGGTAGCTGGAAGCCGTGGCCGACGACGATGACGGGGTAGGGCCCCGCCTCGGGGCCTGCCGTCGGGTAGGCGGCGAAGATCGCCATGTCGCTGCCGTCGGTGGCGGCGATGACGTCGGTCGTCTCCGCCGTCGCATAGGGGCCGTCCACATTGGGATCGTCGACCCCCGTCCCGCCGCCGCTCGAGGACGTCGAGCCGACGGGCGTGACGTCGCCACCGGTCCCCGCGCTGTTCGCGCTCGTCGAGCCGGACGTAGGCCCATCGCTTCCGCCACCAGCGCCACCGTCGCCGCCGCCACCGTCGCTCGTCACGTCGGTGTTCGCGCCGGTGGACGCGCCACCCGCGCCGGTCTCCGCGTCGTCGCCACAGGCGCTGACCGCGAGCGCAACGAATACGACAAAGGATGCACGAGTCATGCGTACGCGGGGCTCAAGAGACATCGGACCCTCAACTTTCGAGAGCGCGACCCTACAAGTTGAAAGGTCAGCTTTCAACATCTGGAGGACGCCCACGCGCTGGTCGCGCGTTGCCTCGAGCAAGGTTTGAAGAAGCTTTCGAAGGAGGAGCGGCGCTCGCGAAAGCAGCACCTCGACGCCGGCGGATCCTGCTGACGCATCGCGAGGCCGCCGCAGAGTCCGCGGCGACATGCTCCTCACGGGTGCAGTCGTCGAGCTGAAGCGCGTCCTTCTTGCATACCGGTCTTCGCAGTCAGCTTCGAACTCGCGTCGAAGACCGCCTTCGCACGTTCAAGATCGCCCATCAGAGGTCAGCAAGCTCGTCGTACTGCGAAGGTTCCACGAGATCGGAAGGCTCAAGAAGACGGCAACCTTCGACGTGCTCGCGATGGACCTCGGCATCCTTGTAGAGCCTCGACAGACGCGGAAGGTCGACATCGAGATCGACCCTCGCCGGGGCTTCGCGTTCCAGGTCGGCGAGGGGAACGAGCAGCTCGGCGGCTGCCCGGCCTCGTGGCGGAGTCGGTCGATCTCGTGGTGCACGGCGCGAAGGTTCGGCTGATCGCGAGCGAGGACTCGGGCGACGGCGCGCTCGAGGAGGTTGGCGCCGAGCTGATCCGGGCCGCAACCTGCTGATGACGGCGCGCAAGCCGCTCTTCGAGCCGGTGGTTCCGCGCGCTCGGACCATCACCCAGAGTCAGCTGGCTCGTAGCCTTGGATACTTCGCCAGTGTTTCGCCGATGTACGGCAGAAAGGAGTCGACGAGACGCGTGCGCACCACCTGCTTGTCGACCGGCAGTCCCGCCTGGGCGAGGACGA
>Ga0105046_10004550_pt1 | contig 22069 bp, 27 predicted proteins | sample MAT03_FD_78385 | JGI IMG/M metagenome (GOLD analysis project Ga0105046, IMG submission 78385) | Freshwater microbial communities from Lake Fryxell liftoff mats and glacier meltwater in Antarctica - MAT-03 (megahit assembly) | ecosystem: Environmental > Aquatic > Freshwater > Ice > Liftoff...
CTGCCAATTGCGTGAATGTAATCCATAAAATGGTAGATACGCCTAGCGTCGTCGCAGTGGCACCGTTATTTGCCCAGGGTGAAATTGAGGACAGACCTAAGCCAGTGCCGAGGATTAATAAAATAAGTGATAAGGCCGCAGCACCTGCAGCACCCGCTAAAATTGCACCCCAAGATACCGCACTCGCCGTTTTATGCTGACCTGCTTCGTTCTCCGAGTCTGCTCGGGCGTTCGCAGATAATTGAGGCGTAGTATTCATTTCTTGTGTTTCCCGCATTCAATATGTAGAGATGTATGGGTTTGTATTTCTGGCATTAAAAATAGCGTCTGGGTTTGCCAGTGTCAGTGCGCTATCGCGCATAAATATATTTTGAATGTAATTGTTTTTAGAATATTTCAGACATCTTTTACATAAAAAATGCAGCACAAAAAAACGGCCCTCGCGCTTAATTAGCTACAGGGCCGTCCTCGTACCACAATGTTATTACGAATATTTAATTATCAAAAAATTCAATATTGAATTTATTTACAAGCGTCAGGCGCCGCGATAAATGTGCTGGCCGCTATTTTCTTTCCATTCTTTTTCAAAGTGCGCAGCGTCTTCCGCTGAGCGTGGTTTTACGCCCATCAAAATACCGCCTGCATCTATGCCGGCTTCGTAGTGCTTGACGCGTTCCTCAGGAATGCCCAGGCCAATCAATGCGCCTACTAAGCCACCGGTTAAACCACCTGCGCCAAGGCCAGCCACCGCAGCGGCCGCGGGCCCTGCAATAATCAATCCAAGACCTGGGATTGCGAGCGTTGTGCCCACTGCAGCAATGGCGGCAGCAATGGCGCCGAGAGTGCCACCGATGGCACTGCCGATACCTGCGCCTTCCGTGGCTTTATTGCCGAGTTCGGTCTCTTCGCCCGTTGAAAAGTGTTTTTTGCGAGTTGCGTCCGACATTACTAAATTCACATCGCCTTTGTCGTAGCCCCGGTCTGTTACCGAGTTGTAGGCGCGTTCGGCACTTTCGCGGTCGTTGAACAAGCCGGTGATCATATCTACACGATCGGTTTGCATGCCCGTTGTGTTGGGGTTGTTTTGATTTAAATTATCTTGATATTGTGTGTTCATGTTGACCTCTTGATTAAACAATTAAGTCCAGGTAACGAATCGCCTTTGCGATCGAAGTTGTTTATGTAGCAGGTAAATAATATCGACCAAACTTATAGAGTGTCGGTGCGATGACACGCATAACAAAAATATTATTTATTTTCTTTTTAATCGGTTAAAGCTGAATAATTTTTCACAGGGGTGTTTTTTGCCCAGCAGACTGTCGCGAAGTAGTTCTGCTCCGATCAAACTATAGGTGATGCCATTGCCGCCGTAAGCCATGGCAAAATGTACACGCGGCCCGTGCTGTTCGTGCGCACCAAAAAAAGGCAGACCATCGTCGGTCTCGGCGAACGTTCCAGCCCAGGTAAAAGCAATTCTCAAGGGTAAATCAGGAAACATTCCTTTTACACGCTTGGCCAGTTTTTCGGATTTTCCAGCCACGCGGGCGTCACGGCGTAGTGGAATATCGACTTTGTCATCTTCGCCGCCGACTAATAAGCGCTCGTCCGCAGTGCGACGCATATAAAGATACGGCCGTGCCGATTCCCACACGAGAGTTTTTTTAAGCACCCCCAGTTCGCCCGGCATGGGTTCGCTAACAAATGCGTAGCTACTTCTATTGCTAGCAACCCGTTGGTCTAGCCAAGTTTGGGACTCATAGCCTGCTGCAAATAGTAAATGTTTGCAGTAAATAATCATGCCCTCATCAGTTTCAACACGGACACCGCTGCGTACCGTTTTGAAACTCGCAAGTGCGGTACGCGCGTGCACACGACCACCGAGTTTTTCCACCCGCCCAAGCAAACGATGAGCAAATTGGTAGGGGTCAGTTTCAGCGGCAACAGCGCTTAGTAAACCAACAGGTGCATCAATACCAAAGCGCGCGCTTAATGTTTTACGATCCAGAATGTTTAGTTTGAAGCCATTGGCCTTGCGTAATTTTCCTTCGTTTTCCACTTGGCTTTTGTGATACCAGCGGCTTGCGAAGTACAGGCTTTGCATTGGCTGAAAATCAATGCCGCCTAGCGATTTGGCAATTTTATGCAAACTGCCAATCGCTTTTTCGCAAGATTTATACGCGAGCACCGCATCGGGCTCACCATACTGTTTGGCTAAATCTTGCAGCTCGGTATCGATTTCGTATTGCAGTAATGCGGTGCTGGCCGAGCTACTGCCCCAGCCGGCTTCACGGCTTTCGATCACGCATACATTCATGCCCGCCCGCACCAGATGGTCACTGATTAAAGCGCCGGTAATACCGGCGCCTACCACCAGCACATCGCATTTCAGGTCAACTCGAAGTCGCGGGTAGGCATGTAGCAGACCATTTTTGACTACCCAGAACGGGGAGCCACTTTTCAAGTCCACTACAAAACACTCATCAGCAATAACACAAAAGCCGATAGCGCAAGCACTGCGTGCAAGATCATCAAAGGTATTGGCAAGGGTAACTTTTTGACGTGAAATAATAAATTTAACGCTGCCCCGCCGACAGCCGCGGCGATGGCTAAGCCTAATGCAAGCTCTGCCAACATCGGCAGGCCGACAGTCAACTCTGCATAAATCAATAGCGTTAATCCGGCACTTGCCAAAAAACCATGACCCATTGCCAACCAGGAAGGCGGATGTGGCCGACCGCTAAATCGAATGGCCGCCATCAATGCCCCACCCAGAGCTGCCATTGCCAACAAGGCGGTAGCTGCTTCCAACATCATTGTCATTTTCTCTGCCATGTCGATTGCGATGGCAAGATTTTCAGCATATGCACTAAATAATTCTGTTCGTTGTCGTACATAAAGTCGCGATCACGTGTTACCCCGGTTCGGCTTGCCTATGTCGTGCATCGTACAAAGGCCTCGTGCGAAATGCAGGAAATCGACCTTCGTCGGTTTTGTAAGTGTCTGATTTATATTGATTCAAAGCTTGGCACGCAATGTGAAAAGCATTCTTCGAGTTCCCCACTCGAACACATGGTGATTTTATGTCTTACATACCAATGGCACCTCAGCTAAATCAGCTTTTAGCCGCTTTACCATCCGAGGTATTGCAACGTATTTATCCCTACCTTGAAATGGTGGCTTTGCCCATCGGAGAAGTTTTGTACGAGCCGGGCGACGGCCGACGCCACGTGTATTTTCCTGTTGATTGCACGGTTTCATTGCTGCAAGGCATTGAAAACGGCGCTTCAGCGGAAGTCTCCATGGTCGGAAAAGAAGGTATTGTGGGTATCAGTGCTTTTATGGGCGGTGACTATTGCCAATGGCGGGCGGTCGTACAAAACGCAGGGTTTGCCTATCGTTTGCTAGGTCATAAACTCAACGACGAATTTAGTCGTCACGGCGATATGCTGCGTTTAATGCTGCGTTACACGCAATTGCAAATCGTACAGATGTCGCAAACGGCAGCCTGTAATCGACACCATTCCATCGACCAGCAAGTCTGCCGCTGGTTACTGCAATCGCTAGACCGTTTGCCCAGCTCCACTATTACGGTTACCCAAGAGTCACTTGCCAATGCATTGGGTGTGCGACGAGAGGGTGTGACATTGGCGGCCGGAAAATTATGCAAACTCGGTGTTATTGAATATGGTCGTGGAAAAATTACCGTGGTCAATCGCGCCAGGTTGGAATCGCTCAGTTGCGAATGCTATGCGGTAGTAAAAAAAGAGGGCAATCGACTATTGCCCGCTGTGCAACAGCCTTTGAATACATCTGGCTGGACCCGTGCTCGCTTTGAGCCAGCAATGAATAAGGCTTTGACTATGCAGGGTGTTGATCGCTTGGCCGCAGCGTAAACTGCAATCACAAAAATACCTGCAGGATTTATTGAAGGTGCGTAACACGCACCTTTTCCCACTGCCTCCAATTTCTTATTTCTTGGTACGCGATGACCAATGAATATGGGTGATCTTCCAGGCTTTATTTGTACGTTTTAACACCATGGTTTCGGTACTGAGTATAGTGACGGCCTTGCCGTCTTTCATGCTGTGCAATTGGCTCTCGCTACCCACCCATGCCATATTGTCACTGGCTTCGGCGGTACGACGCGTTAACTGCACGTGCACTGTTTTCAAAAATGCCGCATCGCCCTTGGCGTGGCCGCCCAAATACTCTGCGGCGCTGTGTTCCGCGCCGCCGCTTTCCAGAATCAACACTTTGGCATCGAGTTCGGCACCGGCTTTATCCAGTTGCCCCGCCGCAATTGCCGCATTAAAACGGTCGACCGCGGCAACTGCATCTTTTGCCACCGCCGCTATTGATACTTGTGCAGGCTTGCTCATGGCAGCATGGTCCATGCCTTTCATTTTTGAATGATCCATCGGTGCAGGGGTTTTATCTTGTGCAAACGCGCTGCCTGCCGTGGCGATTAAACCGATAAATAAAATTGAATTTAGCGTTCTCATAGTATTTTTCCTTTGTTGGATGTGTAGTGTTGTTTTAAAGCTAACTTTAAATAATGCGATGAACGGCATATCCGTTCCTGCAATGACGAAATCAAAAAAATGTAATCCCCAAATACTCTTGTCAGGGACCTAGTTATTTTAAGCACCAAAGTAACGGCACTGGGTCCCCGCCTGCGCGGGGAGGACAATGCACCAATTCGATAAACACATTCATGAGCTAAGCACTTGATTTGGATTGTTGGGAAGCTGGCTATATTTCTTCGCGCTTTTGTAACGCATTATTCAATGCTCTGATCCCGGTGCATGATCGTGCGGTTTGGATTCATTGACGGACGGCTTTGGATCGTGATGCCCTTCACCTTCTGCATGGTGATGTGGTTTGGATTCGTCGATAGCTGGTTCGGCCTCGTGATGTGCGGCCTTCATGCCGGCTTGGTCGTGTGTCATGCCGGGCATGTCTTTCATGTTGCCATGATCTTCAGCAACCTCTTCACCACCACCGTGCGAATGACCGCCGCTCTCAGCGACCATGGTTTGGTATTGCTCCGGCGTCATTTTTGGCAGCTGCTGCAAGAATGCCACCATATTCCAGACGTACTCGTCCTGCATATTCGTTCCCCAAGCCGCCATGCCCGAGGCTTTAATGCCGTGCTTGATTACCCAGAATGCGCGCGCAGGGTCGGGTGCTCCGAGTTTGGAAAGATTCGGTGGTGCCGGATATAAAATCTTGCTCATCTCGGTGCTTTCAATGCCCGGTGCCAAATGGCAGCCAGTACACATGGCAGCATAATTTCCCGCACCTTGTTTTATTTTTTCAGCGTCATTAAGTAAGGGCACCGTAAGGTCATCGGCGCGTACTGCAATCGCTCGGTCGCGTGCGGTTTGAATTAATTTATAGACAATAGTCGAATGTGGTTGGTCAGCGCCGGGGTTAATCAAACCAAAATAAAGGGCGCCGGCGCCGATCAATAATCCGGCGCTTCCTAATATCAAGCTACATTTAATAAAACTCATAATATTCTCGCGAAAAATTTAAGGTTTGCGACGCACAGGGTTTCCGAAGTCCGGGTTTTTACTAATACGGCTTGCCACCGTTCCTTTCGGATGTTGGTACCAGCCCGGGTCGGAATAATCACCTTTGGCCAAATCGTCACGCACCTTGACGGTGGTAAACATGCCGCCCATTTCTATATTTCCAAATGGCCCTTTGCCTGCCATCATCGCCAAGGTGTTGGGTGGCCCTTGCATATGTCCGCTATCGGTATGGTCTTGATGTTCGGCCATGCCGTTCTCGCCCATAGCCATGTAACCGGGCAACATTTCGCGAACTTTTTCTTCCAGACCTTTTTGATTTACGCCGATCGTGTTGGGAATGTCATGGCCCATCGGGCCCATCGTGTGATGCGACATATGACAATGAAACGCCCAGTCGCCGGGTACTGCGATGAACTCGATATCACGTACTTGACCCACACCGACTATTTCAGTGACTTCACTTCGCCACTGCGAACGGGGCCAACGACCGCCGTCACCGCCGGTCACAAAAAATTGCACGCCATGCAGATGAATCGGATGGTTCCACATCGATAAATTACCGACACGAATACGCACACGTTCGCCAGTGCGGGCCACCATGGAATCAATAGCCGGAAATGTTTTGCTGTTGAAGGTCCATAAATCAAAATCTTGCATGATCGATGGGTCGGGGCGGCGGGTGCCGGGATGCAGCGCGAAGTTATGCAAAATAAATGCATAGTCACGATCAGTCGCTAAGGCTTCACCGGCTTTTGGATGGATGATAAACAAGCCCATCATGCCTAGCGCCATTTGGGTCATTTCGTCGGCGTGCGGGTGGTACATATGGGTGCCGTGTTGGCGCAAGGTAAATTCATAGGCATAGGTTTCACCAGGCTGGATATGGGCTTGTGTTAAACCACCAACGCCATCCATACCGCTCGGTAAAAGCAAGCCATGCCAATGCACGGAGGTGGCTTCTTTCAATCGATTAGTGACAAAAATACGAACGCGGTCGCCTTCGGTGGCTTCAATGGTCGGGCCCGGCGTGGAGCCGTTGTAACCCCAGCAAATCGCTTTGGAACCGGGTGAAAATTCGTGTTCAATTTCCTCGGCTACCAGATGAAATTCCTTGATACCGTTGTTCATGCGAAACGGCAGCGTCCAGCCATTCAAAGTGCGAACTTTGCCGTTGCGTGTGCGTGCAGGATTAGCGATTGGTTTTGGCATTTCCATGTCCGGTGTTTTTGACATGTCATGACCTTCATGGCTTTGCGCACGCACCCCGGGGAGGGCGGCGGCACTGGCCAAGCCAGCACTAATCAACATATTCCGACGGGTAATTTTCATGGCTGCGCTCCTTTATGCTGATGCTCTTCGGTTTTAGTTTCTGGCTTCGTTTGTGTTTCATCCATTTGTTTTAGTTCAGCCGCCGCTTTTTCAGAGGCATCAGCTCTTGGATCGCCTTCTTCTTCTTTGCTGGCGTTATCAACATTGTCATCAGCTTTCATATTCGACATGTCGTGACCGGAGTGGTCCATGCCTTCCATGGTTTTGTCATCTTTCATATTCGACATATCGTGGCCGCTGTGATCCATGCCTTTCATCTTGGAATGATCCATACCTTGCATGTCGTCTTTGGGCATCAATATATCTTTGACACTAGGCGTGTTCTGCTTGATCGCAGAATCACTCGGCAAGCGTTCTCCGACGCTACGTGTTAATTCGATGCGCGCTTGCCAATAGTCGCCAACCGCTTCTAGATAGCCTTGATAAGCATCGTATTCTTTGGCTTTGGCTTGTATCAATTCGAATACGCCAATCAGCATAAAGTTTTGTTCCTGCTGGCTTCGTGCCAATACGATTTCTCGTTGCGGAATGAGTGAGTTACGAAAGATACCCACGGCTTCACTATGGGCGCGTACCGCATTAGCGTTAGCACGAACCGTGTTTTCAGTGGACAATTCCGCTTCACGCAAGCGCGCTTGCGCTTCCGCTAACAAAGCCTGCGCTCGCACCAATTTGGCTTGACCTTGATTGAAAATCGGCAATTCCAGATTCAGCGAAGGCCCACTTAAGCGGCTGCCGTCGGCGTCTTTCTCGCGCTCATAGCCGACACCGGTAGCACCGAACCAACGCCAATGTTGTGTCGATTTATATGAGGCTTGCATTACTAGTACTTGTTGCCGCGCAGCGAGTAATCGCAAGTTCTTTTCGCGGGCAATGGTGATTAAATTTTCGGTTTCATCTTCTTGCATAACCGGCAGCGGCAGGCGGTCCAAAGCCGTCCATTGCGATTGAGCACTATCAAGCCCCATCAAATTATTCAATGCCAGACGTTTTTTTGCTGCTTCGACTTTTGCACGGCCAGCGTCAATGCGTGCTTCACTTGCCGATGCCCGTTCCTGGTTCAGTTGTAATTCGGAAATGTTGCCTGCGCTATAAAAACGTTCTGCCAACTCTGCCGACACTTGTGTCGCATTGGCCACAGCGCCACGCATGTCGGCGACTTGCTGGGCGCCAACAAAGGCATACCATGCCGATTCAACGTCGAGCGCAACATCGAACACCGCTCCTGCCGTATCAAAACGAGCGCGTTCAAAATCGGCATTCGCCAACCGCGCACGCGAGGGTGCAATAATTAAATCGACTAACGGCAAGGAAAACCCCAGTGTGCGTTGAACGCCATCGCCCGGGCTGACATTTTGCCGCAGAAGCGAAATGCTCGGGTTGCTGATTTGTACGGCTTCGAGCACCTCCGCTCGTGCTAAACCCAGGCGAGCATATTCCTGTTGCAACTTTGGGCTACGCAACATTGCGATACGAACTGCACTTTCAGGGTCCAGCGGCGCCGCCAGCCACTCATCAATACTGGCTTTGTCGGCAGTGGCGTCATTGATTCGGGACCACTGCACCGACGGACCGCCGCGATCTTGCAGCAATGTGTTGATGGATGAATCCGGTGGCTGCGTTTGCAAACTTGCGCAGCCAGATAAAGCCATGGCCATGGCGAGTGTCAGTAAATGGTTTTTTGGCATCTTGTTCATGGGCTTGCCTTTTTTGATGGTGCGGCTCGAGCAGGATCGAGCAAAACACAAAACATGCCGGGTGCCTGCACACTCAAGCCGAAGCTTAACGTCATCATTTTTATTCTCCAGAAATCAGCAGAGCTGAGGAAAGGCTTTGCGCCTAAAACGGGAGTTAAGCGATCGGTGGTCTTAGTCGCTCGGTAACAGGCACTGACACGAGCTGAATATTTACATCGACAAAGCTGCGGCTGTCGATAGGTGAATGCGGAATAACTTCAAGAACAGGCGGGGTGGCCACTGCAAAATGCATCAAACAATTATTGGGTGAGCATTGCTTATAAGGGCAGCAAGGCTTTTTGTCATCCGACCCATTGGTTTGCGCCTTGTCAGTGTTCGATGTTTCGACCGATATCATCATGGCTTCATGGCAAGGCGCGTTTACCGCCATCACCGGCTTGGCGTGTGCTGCCATCAAGGTAGCTTGAGTACGAGTGTCATCGTGCTTAGTCTGCGACATTCTAATCGCATGGGCGCTGTCGGCAATGGGCGCGCACAAAAACGTGAATACCAAAAACAGCTGGCAAATCAGCGAAAAGCTAGTCGGGCGACCATTCATAGGCGGCAACATATCACATACGGCGTTTAGATGAATTGAAGCCGATTATGTTACGCCAATGCTTCGTGCAGCACGCATGAACGCTCGTGCGAAATGCCATGGGTAAACATCTTCTGAACAGTTAAGTAATTGATTTTCGGTTATCCCGTGCTTGGCACGGATCATGGAATAGAAATATCGGGCTTCAGCGAATGGAGCTTCCCCCCAATAGGAGATCGTCAAATGAGTCATTCAAAATCAACTTCCCGTTTAAACATCACCAACGCTCTGCTCATGTCGCTTGCGATGGGCACCGTTGGCATGCCAATGGCAATGGCAGCCGATGTAAACGCGAGCGCCGCGGCCGATAAGAAAACTACCGCTTACGAAGAATCCGAAACGCCGGTAAGCGATACCTGGATCACCACGAAAGTGAAGGCCGATCTTTTGGTCACCGAAGAAGTAAAAGGTCTGGATATCAATGTAAGCACCACCAATGGTGTAGTAACTCTGGCAGGTGTGCTGGACTCAAAAGCACAGCATGACCAGGCCATTGCTGTTGCCAAGGCGATTAAGGGCGTGAAAAGTGTCGAATCAAAAGCATTGAAATTGAAACCTGCCAAGTAAGTACTTGGTATTTATCTTAACTATCCCCCCCAAAGTGCAAGGAGCTAGACCATGAATAACGACATCATCAAAGGCAAGTGGAAACAACTCAACGGCCAAATCAAGCAAAAGTGGGGCAACCTGACCGATGACGATTTGACAGTGGTTGAAGGCACTCGCGATTACCTGTCGGGCAAGATTCAGGAGCGTTATGGCATTGCCAAAGACGCGGCTGAAGATCAAATCAAAGAGTTTGAAAAAACACTAAAAATGTAGTTCGTTTAAAGCGGGGCATTGATGTGAACAATATTAGTATCAGTGCCCTGCAACTATTTAATCCATTATTTTAATCAGGAGTTAAACATGTCACACACTAATGCAAATGTATCGGGTTCTTCGGCCAGCGCTTATGGTGACGGGTCAGTGGCTCAAAGCGCTAAAAAACCGGGTGCAAGTGTTTCGGAAGAATTCCATAATTTTCTTGCCGATGTTGAAGACTTGGTGAAAGACACCACTTCGCTGACTGGCGAAGATCTTGCCCGGGCTAAAGAAAAGCTCAGTTCGCGTTTGGCGTCGGCGAAAGAATCCCTCGGCGAATTAGGCAGCAATGTTGCCGACAGGGCACGTAAAACTGCTGATGTAACCAACACCTATGTGCACGAGCAACCATGGAAAGCCATTGGTATTGGCGCAACCGTCGGCCTGCTGCTCGGCTTTGCACTAGCTCGTCGCTAAGCATTGACCATGCAGACGGAGCACACGCAACCGAATCCGCCCCCTGTGGCGGGTTCCAACAACATGAGCCTGCTGAACGTAGTTCGTTTACTGCGTTCAGCGGGTGGCGCCTTGATATCGCAGGCAACACTGCATGGGCAACTGGCTCGGGTGGAGTGGGCTGAAGAAAAAGCGCGACTTAAAAACATGATCATTACAGCCCTATCGGGTTTTGCCTGCCTGCTTTGCTTCATGATTTTTTTCGGCGTTCTGGTGATTGCCTTTAGTTGGGATACCCCGTACCGAATAGCGGCGGTGGCCATTTTAACTGCGGTTTACGGCTTTGCAGGCTTTATGGCATGGCGCCGTCTGGACGCATTGTCGGCATTGAGTGCTCAGGCTTTTGCTGCCACCCGTGAAGAAATCGCTGCCGATCTTGCCCTAATAAAGAGTAAGTTATGACACCGACAAGACAGGAGCTTATGATTTCAACGCAGATCTCAAGCGAGCTAGCGGTGACCCCGTCATTGCTTGAACAGCGAGAGACTTTACGTCAAAAGATACAGGCGCAACGTCGCATACTCGACCGGCAGTTGGGCCCCGCGCCTGAAACAGAACGCTACTATCCGCGCAGCATGATCATGCGTTTTTTTCATCAGCGCCCCGGCTTGGCGATTACTCTTTTAGGTAAGCTCAGCACGCTGCTGGTCGGCGTACGCATTTTTAAATCGACCGGTACCGCGATGGCACTAGCGGGATTAGTGCAATCGGCGTTTGCGAAAAAACGCTGAGGCAATGCTGGCTGACGAACGTTCGCCCGCAAGCATCCCTCTACGTAGGAGGCCGCTTGCGGGCGACGGCACCCAATGATTTCAGGGTCATGCGAATTGCATGCCGACGCTATGGCCCCATGCAATTTGCATGGCGCGTCATGTCTTTACCCCGATTCTATAAGCTTTTAAAGCCCGGCACGGGACTTGCTATGACCTTGAGAGTCAAGTTTTTCCTCTCATAATCCCAAGGACAATTATGGCCACTTCAAAAGCGGACAAGAAAAAAGCAGATAAAAAAATCGAGCAAAAAGCCGACCAAAAAATTCTGGCAAAAAAACTTCCGTTTGCCACTCGTCACGATTTAAGTGATGCCACCCGCACCAAAGTCGTCGCGTCCTTGAACCAGACACTCGCTGAAATATTTGATCTGCAAAGTCAGGTTAAGCAAGCGCACTGGAATGTAAAAGGTCCGAGCTTTTTCGGCCTGCATAAATTATTTGATGAAATTGCCGACTCTCTTACCCAACCGATCGATACCGTTGCCGAACGCATTTTGTCATTAGGTGGTTTTGCCAAAGGCACTGTTCGCATGGCGGCTAGTGCGAGTGCATTGCCCGATCTTCCAGCCGAATTTAGACAGGAAGATATTGTTGGCGACATTGCCGACCGTGTTGCACTGGCCGCCAAATTAACCCGCAAACGTATCGATTCCAGTGAAGATGCAGGCGATAAAGTCACCTCCGATCTATTCATTGAGGTGGTCGCCGCTCTGGATAAAGCCCTGTATTTTCTTGAAGCCTACCAATTTCGGGCTTAAGCCTGAAAGGGCGCGTCCATGGCGTGCCCCTCACTGAAATTTGCGATGGTTTTAATAGTGCATTACGTCTTGTGCACCTCAGGTAGCCCCTATAATGAATATCAAAGCTCAACCCAGCGAGATGAAGCCCGTGACCAAAAACGAAACGCCGATAGCGGGACGTATTCTTGCAATTGATGATGATCGCGAGTTGCTTGCCAACTTTACTTTGTGTCTTGAAAAGCAGGGTTACCGTGTAGTGACGGCAGAGACCCTGGAAGAAGGCATTCGCCTTGCTGCCACGCTGCCATTTCACGTGTGTTTGCTCGATCGGAATATTGGCTACGACTCCGGTCTGGAAGCGCTGCCGAAGTTGCGTGAACTAGCGCCATTAATGCGCGTCATTATGGTGACCGGCCATGCCGGTGTTAGCGAGGCAATTAGCGCCATTGCACAAGGCGCCAGCGATTATCTGGTCAAGCCCTGTTCGCCGGAACAATTATGCATCGCCGTCGCACGCCAAGTGGATACAAGGCGAATGATTGATCGGCTCGATACGCTTGAACGCGAATCGAGCAGCGAGACGCCGCAATTAAATAGTAAAAATGATGTCATGCGCGCTGCAATCAATCTTGCACTGCAAGTAGCGGGTACTGATGCCAATGTTTTATTGCTCGGCGAAAGCGGCACTGGCAAGGGTGTTATTGCCCGTGCGATTCACGATGCCAGTCATCGCGCCAAAGGTGCGTTGGTGACCGTGAACTGCCCATCATTGACTGCTGAACTGCTCGAAAGCGAAATGTTCGGCCACATCAAAGGTTCATTTACTGGTGCGAGTCAAACCAATGTCGGGCGTGTTAGCCACGCTGATGGCGGCAGTATATTCATGGATGAAGTTGGTGATTTTCCGCTGTCATTGCAACCTAAATTACTGCGTTTTATCCAAGACAAAGAATACGAGCGCGTGGGTGACCCAGTAACACGCAAAGCCGATGCGCGCATTATTGCCGCGACCAATCGTGATCTGGATGCGATGGTGAAAGACGGACAGTTTCGTCTGGATCTTTTGTATCGTCTCAATGTTATTGCGATTACTTTGCCGGCACTGCGTGAGCGCATCGAAGATCTGGAAGATCTCGCGAATGGCTTTATTCGCCGCTTCGCTGCCAGTTACTGCATGCCGGCCCGGCGTTTGACGCCATCGGCATTGGAGCAATTAAAAATGTATGCCTGGCCTGGCAATGTTCGTGAATTGCAGAATATGATGGAGCGTGCGGTAATTTTATGTCGCACCGAAGAAATCGGCACCGAACTTTTGGCGCTCGGTCGTGCTGATAGTGGAAAGAATGAAGTAGTGCCGGGTTCGACGATGAGCTTGGAAGCACTGGAACGCCTGCATATTGAACGTGTTTTGGCGACCAGCGACAATCTTGATGTCGCTGCCAAAACTTTGGGTATTGACGCATCAACACTTTATCGAAAACGTAAAGCATATCAACTGTAATAGTTTTAATCTGTGAGTTTTATCAATGGATATCGCAAGGAAGCAACGTGATTAGTTCAGACTCTTCCCATGTAAACCGCCGACAATCATACGATTACCTTAAATTACTAGGCTGGGTCGTTCTAGTATTGGGGCTAGGCAGCGGCATCGGAATTTTCTTTGGCCCCGATGAGTGGTTTGGCTTATTGCAAAAACCAACATGGAACCCGCCCGGCTGGGTATTTGGCCCCGTGTGGACGCTGCTTTACGTAATGATGGGTATCAGTGTGTGGCTTATAAGTCGTGCACCGGATACAACAAGGGCGACTTTAAATTACGCCATGCGATTATTTTGGCTGCAGTTCATGCTTAATTTGGCATGGACGCCAATATTCTTCGGATTGCACAGTCCATTGCTGGCATTTATCGTGATCTGCATGCTCTGGATTGCTGTGCTATTAACCGTAAGTGCCTTTAGTAAAATATCTATAAAGGCCGCTTATCTGCTAGTCCCTTATTTGGTATGGATATCGTTTGCGCTCGTGCTCAATGGCACGATTTGGCTGTTAAATAAATAAGTGTCAGCGGACGTACATTGGTGGCCAAAGCACCAAAAGATAAACAGGCTAAGGGGAAGCGTGGATGCGTGCTAGCTCATATAGCGTGAAATTTCGACATCAACTCAATATTGGCTTGCTCGCGCTTGCCTTTTTCCTGATTCTTGCCACCTCGGCGTTTTCAGTGTATTCGACCAACGCACTTGCCAATTCAATAGCCCAAGTAAGTCATACACTCAAAGTACAGCTCTTGATTAGCGATATGCAAGTTGCACTTGGGCTGGTGGAATCGGCAGGCCTGCGTTACATGATTAGTGGCGACTCAGAGCGCGAAATGCAGCATCGCCATGCACTGGCGGATTTGAATAAACTGGACGTTCAATTTGCCCAATTAACCGAAGACAACCCTGTGCAAGTAGCCAATCTGGCCGAATTTTCAAGCAGACTCGATGCATTAGAAGTGCGAAGCAATGAGTCGCTTGCAATGAAACGCGAGGCAATGAAGGTCGGAGACGAGCTTGGTCCGATAAGACGAATTAGTCAAAAAGCATCAACGTCTTTCATTGGCGAATTGTCAAAAGTACTGAGGGATATGAACGACGAAGAAAACAGGCTAATGCTGGAACGTGCGGCTGCTCGTGATTCGCTGGTTAATCAAAGCAATGCCACGGTATTGATTGCCAACGCGCTAGCCCTGGTTGCAGGCATGTTGGGTTTTATGGCGATTCGACGCTCGCAGCGCGAGTCAGAAACTATGCTTCTGGTGAGAATTCAGGGCGAGCATGCGCGGCGAGCGAGCGAAGAAAAAAGCAGCTTTCTTGCCAATATGAGTCACGAAATTCGTACACCGATGAATGCGATTTTTGGTTTTACCCAACTATTATCCGATTCTGTCAGTGCTCCGGCCGAACGCGAATGGGTTTCGTCGATCCAAAAAAGCGGCAAGCTATTATTGGACTTGATCAATGATGTGCTCGACCTTTCCAAGGTGGAGGCAGGCAAATTGCAACTGCATTTGCAACCGACCGATTTGCGTGCCGTGGTTAATGAAACTATTGAATTATTCATGCCATTGGCCAATGAAAAACAGATTTTCCTGACGCAAGAGATGGACGTCGCAAGTAATGAATTTCTTCTGCTCGATACCCAGCGCTTGCGACAAGTATTGATTAATTTATTGAGCAATGCAGTCAAATACACCGAGCATGGGGGTATTGTTTTGCGGATAATGATAAGCCCGAGCCATGATCCGGATTTGCGTGATTTGCGTTTTTTCATTACCGACAGTGGTGTGGGCATCAAGCCCGAGCAAATTGAAGAAATATTTGAACCGTTTCATCAAGCCGAAAGCCCGGATGGCAAAGTTCGCCAAGGCACCGGACTGGGACTTAGCATTAGCCGACGACTTGTGAATATGATGAAGGGTGACCTGCAAGTTACTAGCGATATTGGCAAAGGCTCCACTTTTGTGGTTGAGATTTTTAATGTGCAAGTAGTGGATGCTTTGCCAGGCAGCGGTGACTTTCACCCTGCCAGAGCCGACTTTAATAAGCTGCCGGCATTGAAAATACTGGTCATAGACGATGTTGTCTGGAATACCGAAATTGCGGCCGGTTTCCTTGGCAACAGCCACCACCAGATTTTTATTGCTAATAGCGGGCTTGAAGGCGTCATTGCTGCACAAGCTCACAAACCTGATTTGGTGCTGATGGATTTGCGCATGCACGGCATGAACGGATTTGAAGCGACCGATGCGATACGCTCCGACCCTAGCCTGCAAGAAAAACGTATCGCCATTATTGCGGTCACCGCTTCAGGCTTGGGCACCGATGAGAAAGCACTGCGTGAGAGTTTTGATGGCTATGTGCACAAGCCTTACACGCCTATTGAATTGTTTGACGCCATTCAATCAGTATTTTGTCCCCCAGTAACATTGAATGAATCAGCAATGTCACCACAAATTTGGACACGCCAGCTACAATTGCGTTGGCACGAATTACATGGCGATAGCTTGACCCAGTTGCGCAACAGTATGCGCATTCGCGAGATCGGCGGTTACGCACAGAAATTACATCAGCTGGCATCGGAAGCGCAATTTGAACGTCTTCGCCTGCATGCCATGGCGCTGCAGAAAGCAGTTCAGCAATTCAATATTACTGCAGTGACAACTGCCCTTACGGAATTGGCCGGCTGGCCAGAGGAATTCCATGACGCGTGATTCCAGTGGTTTAAGTGCACGTTCGATTCCCGTGGTGCTGGTGATTGATGATCAAGAACCTAATATTCAAGTCGTCGGGCAATTATTGGCTAAGGCAGGTTACGACGTCGTGCCGGCACTCAATGGTGAGGAAGGAATTCAGCGCGCGCGCGCGGTACCGCCCGATTTGGTCTTGCTTGATATGCGTATGCCCGGCATGTCCGGGTTTGATGTGCTGAAGGCATTAAAAGACAAAGCGGCAACCCGCGATATTCCGGTTATTTTTCTCACTGCCGACGATGATCGTGAAACCCTTTCGCGGGCTTTTGCTGAAGGTGCGGTCGATTACATCACCAAGCCCTTTGTCGCCAAAGAATTACTGGGCCGCGTAAATACGCATATCGATTTAAAGCAATCGCGCGATTCGCTACGCCGTTTTGTTGAAGAAAAACAGCAAATGGTTGAAACCATTGCCCATGATTTACGTAATTATTTTGCCAACATCCAATTTGCCTGCGACATGCTGCGAGATCCCGATATTGTGATTTCGGCAAGATTGCGGCTGGAGGATTCCATTCGTACATCGTCCGATTCCGGCGTGTTGTTTTTGCAGGCTTTACTGGACCATCAAAATGCTCTGGAGGAAGGCGTCGCGGTTCACAAGCTCTCCGCCAGTAAATTATTACATGAGACCGTTGAAGTGCTGAGTAGAGTGGCAAATGCCAAAAACATTAAAGTGAGCGTGACTTTAATTGATGACTTTATTGTCTGTGGACATCATGGTGGTGTTTTGCATGTGCTGCAAAATTTACTATCGAATGCATTAAAGTTTTCACCGCCGGGTTCCGAAGTCATATTGGCGGCGGTGAAATTCGGTAAGCGAGGTAGGTTGTCGGTTATTGACCAAGGCCCCGGTGTCTCAAAGTCGGATCAGGAACGCCTGTTCCAGCGTTATGTTCGCCTGTCCGCCACGCCCACAGATGGCGAGACATCAACCGGTTTGGGTTTGGCACTCGCCAAGCAACGTGCACGTACGATGGACGGTGACCTGTGGTACGACGATCGTGAAGGCGGTGGATCGGTATTTACCCTCGATTTGGGTTTGCCAAGACCGTAGGTTGACCTCTACCCACTAAAGCAGACTGCAATAAAACCTTAAAAAAAAAGCACCGATTCCGGCGCTTTTTCTTTTTCGAACAAATAAATGCTGGTTCTATAATTTTCTGCGACCAAAAATTAATGACACCACAAACAATACCAGAAATATAAAGAACAAAATTTTCGCGATGCCAACGGCGCTACCGGCAATGCCGCCAAAGCCGAGTACACCTGCGATTAGTGCGATAACCAGAAATACAACTGCGTAATGCAACATATGATTCTCCTAAGGTTGGGTGAATGCGGTGTCTATAACCGAAGTCAAATACGTAATATCAAAATTCATGCCAAAGTCTGTCAGACTTCTATAAAAGGCTCTCAGCACATTTCTCACTGAGCATCTGCAATTTAAATGCCGTTAATTGCACGAGTTATTAGCCATTTCATGCAGAATGCAAGCTGGCCAGAAATAAAAAACAATCATGCAAATTGCGAGGATTTAGCGGAATGTCGTGCAGTCAGCCCGTTTATATTTGTCCTAATTAGTGTTGTCACGTTGATACAGCACCGTTTGAAGGCTTGGCACGTATCTTGATATCCACTTCTGGTGCATCTACAAAATCGATGCCAACCCCACACACAAATTTGGAGCTACTCATGAAAAACCTAACCCGCACTCTGCTTGCCCTTTCCTGTGCGCTGGCTCTGTCCGCCTGTAATAAGCAAGAAACTCCAGCGGAAACTCAATCGGATGTGAACGAAGCACAAGTAGAAGCACAAGCTGATGTAACAGAAGCAGCAAGTGACGCTATTGGTACTGCAGCTGAAGGCAGCCAAGACATTGCTGATGCAAGCGGTGACCGTTCAGACGTTAATGACGCTGCGACCGATGCAATGGAAAATAACGCTTCTGCACGTTACGACGTTGAAATTACCAAAGCAGATGGCGAATTGAAAGTAGCAAAAGAAAAGTGCGATGCCTTGGCAGCCAACATGCAAGACGCCTGTGACAAGACTGCCGACGCAGCTTATGAGACCGCTAAAGCAGCCGCAGTAACCCAGCGTGATGCCAAAGAAGCCAGCGCCGATGCAATGAAGAAATAAGTAGCAGGTATTCGCTGACCCGTGTGCAAGCGGGTCGGTGATGACTGGATACAACAGCGGCTTTCTACTCGTCTTCCGTCTGTTGTACCCAGTTGATTCTGCCTTATCTGTTTTTTCTTTTTGTCCACGCTTGGAGATACCGCATGTCGCAGAAGACAAGCTCATTGAGCGAATTAGTCAATGTACTTGATGATGGCATCGCCTTTTATGATGAAGCTTTGCTAAGAATCACTAATCCTATTTACACCGATGTGTTTGAGCGGATGCGTGATCTCAAGACTGGCATTGCTGCCGACATAAACAAGGAAATTATTCTTGAAGCCGAGCCGGCGCAGAAAGATGGCACCATGATTGGTTCTATAAGATTGAATTATGCCGATGCCGTCGCCAACTTGGCCGATCATCCCCGGCATTCTTTTGTCGAACAATTGGTGGCACAGGAAGAGCGCGTTCTTGAAACATTCCTTAGCGCTAGTAGTTCTGACCCCTCTGAAAGAGTACGAGAACTCGCTGGTTTATATCTGCCAAAAGTTCAGAATATGTATAAGGAAATATCGAAGCTTAAAGATTTTTCAGCCTTGCAAGTCAATAACCTTTAAAACAAATATAAACCGCTTTCCCGGCCAACGTTCCCTCCCCCGAACACGGCCAGGTTTCCCGGACCACTCCTAGACGGCTGGTTCGGGATTTTTTTTGAGCGGTGCCTGCAAGCAACAAATCGCACGATCATGCAGTGCAATACGCATTAAACCCCTATACGAAATTTTGCTTGAAGAGCCGATAGGCTTATGCGCGGGGCTAAATTCTTTGGCACGGTGTATGCATTTGCTTACAGGTGCACCTAGACAGCACCTCTCCCCCAAAGAAGGACTCGCCATGAATGATCGTACTAAAACCGAACAAGCTTACCAGCCGGTAAAAGAAATTCCGCCAGCAAAAACCAAATCAGATCAGCCGCCGGTCACCGAATCGAAATCACCCGGTCAGCAAACCGTTAATCGTATGCCTGCTAGAGCCGAAAGCTTATTTACTATGGGAAAACGCCACGTTTAGTTTTTCCTCGAACGCATGCAATCCATCACGCCTGAGGTAATGCCATGACAAGTATTCACAGCCTTAAACAATGCAGCAATGACCAGCAAGATCCGGAGCATAGTACGTCGAATTTTCGTCCTTCTTACATCAGCGTAAGGGCTGAGCTAAAACATGATGGCAATAAAACCAATTATGCCAATCAAGTTTCAACGGGCCTTGGTGATGAAGAAGAATAGACCGCTACTTCGCTAAAAAGTAAATAAGAAAAATAAATAGCCAAAGGCGTCAACGCGGCGCCTTTCGTTAATGTTTCAAATAAACATAGACGCTTTTGGTTTCTGTGTTAGCTCGCCGGTACTTTCATGAGCTTTTCATACTCGGCCGATTACCGTAACAAGCCATGATGTTGCGCACTTGTCATATAACAAGATCGGAATCGCAGCCTTCGTTGAAGCAGCCAATACAGTCCACAGGGCCGTCTAGTCGGGCGGTAACGCCATTTGTGTCATAACGAACATACAAGCGAGCGTGATATCGCGCACATTAGAGTTCCCGGCGAGTTTACGCAGCGTGGTCATAACTCCGGCTCACCATGCATTCCAGGAAAAATTAAATGCTGCTTGAAACTTCACTTGAAACTTCAACGCAAGTCGTCAATCGTTTGATCGCCGGTTTGCCACGCAATGCACGCAAGCGAATTGTGGATCATTGCGAGCTAGTTAATATTGTTTTCGGTGAAATTTTATCCGAACAGGACAAGCCCTTAACGCAGGTATATTTCCCGATCACCAGCTTCATATCCTTGGTTACCACCATCAGTGATCACCCGCCGCTAGAAATGGGCTTGATTGGCAACGAAGGCATGTTGGGCGCAACTCTGACTTTAGGCGTGAACACCGCGCCAATGCGTGCGGTGGTTCAGGGGGCAGGTACCGCCTTAAGGATAAATGCATCTGATTTTCGGCTTGCTTTAAGCGAGAGCACTGCCTTGCATCGCACAATTAATCGCTATGTGTACGTGATGATGGCGCAACTTTCGCAAACCGCTGCCTGTAATCATTTTCATGAGATCGAACCGCGCTTGGCGCGCTGGTTATTAATGACACATGATCGCGCTCATGCCGATCATTTTCATCTAACCCATGAATTTCTTGCCGATATGTTGGGTGTGCGCAGGAGTGGCATCACTGTCGCTGCCGGTGCCTTGCAAAATAAAAATCTGATCGGCTATACCCGTGGCGAAATTAGCGTACTCAACCGCGCGGGCCTTGAGGCAGCCTCTTGCGAATGCTTCGAGGCGGTGAATCATGACTATAGGCAGCAGTTTCCTTCAGGCTAGCTGAGTCCTTCGGGCCAGATTTAACTCGTGGGATCGCACGCTTGCTGCGCCCCAAATTACCGGTAAGCCTCTGACGCAGCAAGCATGCGCCCCTATGTCATTTTAGTGAATTAGTAACATTTGGCCGTTTATAACAACAATCATCGTTTTCCCATCTGAGGTCGAACTATTGACGATTTTTGATGGAGACAATGCCATGTCCAGTGATTTGAAAGATATTTCCCTGAGCGGTGCGAGCTTGGAACCTATCAACGGTGATGCTCCACAGGCTGTCACCAAGGGTCCATCTAAATTTACTGCTAATACCCGCGATAAACTCGAACGGCGTCAGCACGAAGATCGACGGACCGAGCTACGGTTTCAGGACAATCGTCGCACCAGCAAAGACCGGCGTCCGGTCAAAACCTGGGAAAAAGGCCATAACCTGTAACTTGACACTCGCCAGACGTTTGGGTCGATCTAGCGTTCACTTTTTGTAACATCCAATCGCAACCAAATCCGCTTTAATCGGACTGGGATGGTTGTAAACTGCGGCTATCAAGCGGGCGGGGTAGTCATGCAGCAAGCTGGTTCATTTTTTTCCAGTCGAAGAAAATTGCTGATTCTCAGCGCCTTGCTGCTGATTGTCGCGGGCATTTGCGGATGGTTTTTTACCGGCTTTGTCACCAGAAATGGCGATGAGCTCGAGCGCACAAGAGTGGAGTCTTTGGCTAGCACGGCAGCAGCCTCATTCGATGCCAACAATGTCGTTATGCTGAGCGGCGATGCCCAACGTGATTCTGCAACAAAAACCTTCCATGATTTACGCGCGCAGCTTAAACGCGTGCGTGATGTGAATCGGGATTTCCGTTTTGTGTATTTAATGCGGCCCAAGGCCGACAACCCGAAGCTAATGATTTTTCTGGCCGATGCCGAGGCTTCGGATTCACCGGATTATTCAGCTCCCGGTGATATTTATGATGGGCCGTCCGATGCTTTGTTCAGTGTATATAACACCGGCAAACCGGCGATTGAATCTCCTTACACCGATCGTTGGGGCTACTGGGTCACCAGTGTGGCAGCGATTAAAGATGTTAGAACCGGCAAAGTAGTGGCCGTGTTGGGCCTAGACATCAAAGCCGATTCCTGGATTTCTACCCTGAGCCGTTATAGAAATTTTGCCATCGCTATTGTGGGCCTGCTCACTGCGCTGGTTCTATTATTTTTACTGGGTTTGTATCTGCAAGA
>Ga0105046_10004552_pt1 | contig 22062 bp, 24 predicted proteins | sample MAT03_FD_78385 | JGI IMG/M metagenome (GOLD analysis project Ga0105046, IMG submission 78385) | Freshwater microbial communities from Lake Fryxell liftoff mats and glacier meltwater in Antarctica - MAT-03 (megahit assembly) | ecosystem: Environmental > Aquatic > Freshwater > Ice > Liftoff...
GCCATCGTCGTCCTTCCGGGACACCGTGGATCGTTTGCCGCCATTGTGCAGTGCAGCACACTTTCCCTCTTGCGTGTTTAGTAAATTCTGTTTCAACTAAACAAATTACTCAACATCACGCAGGTGGTGTCGAGGCCCCCGAGGAGGGGGGTTCAAAGTTCTGAGGCCGTCATCCAGACGGCCTCGCTAATGGGAGGAAGGCATGAAATCGACATTAAAAGTGTCGCTCGGCCTGGCTGCGGGGCTCGCCGCCTCGACCGCCATGACGGGCGCTTCGCAGGCTGAAGACCTGACGCTGTGCTGGGCCGCATGGGACCCGGCAAACGCGCTGGTCGAACTGTCGAAGGACTTTACCACGCAGACCGGCATCGGCATGAAATTCGAGTTCGTTCCGTGGACGAACTACGCCGACCGCTTCCTCAACGAGCTCAACTCCAAGGGCAAGCTGTGCGACCTGATCATCGGCGACAGCCAGTGGATCGGCGGCTCGGCCGAGAACGGCCACTACGTCAAGCTCAACGATTTCTTCGATAAGGAAGGGATCAAGATGAGCGACTTCGTCGACGCGACGGTGGTCGGTTATTCGCAGTGGCCGAAGAACACGCCGAATTACTGGTCGCTGCCGGCGTTTGGCGATGTGGTCGGCTGGACCTATCGCAAGGACTGGTTCGCAAAGCCGGAAATTCAGGCGGCGTTCAAGGAAAAGTATGGCCGTGATCTGGCCGTGCCCGCGACCTTTGCCGAGTTGAAGGACATTGCGGAGTTCTTCCAGAACCGCGATGTGGACGGCAAGAAGGTCTACGGCGCTTCGATCTACACCGAGCGCGGCTCGGAAGGCGTCACCATGGGCGTCATGGACGTGCTTTATTCCTTCGGCTTCAAGTACGAGAACCCGGAAAAGCCCTACGACATGGAAGGCTTCGTCAACTCCGACAAGTCGGTGGCCGGCCTCGAATTCTACAAGTCGCTCTATGACTGCTGCACACCGCCCGGCGCCTCGAACAGCTACATGGGCGAAGGCATCGACGCCTTCAAATCCGGCCAGGTGGCGATGCACATGAACTTCGCCTTCACATGGCCTGGCCTGCAGAAGGACGAGTCGGTCGGCGGCGACAAGGTCGGCTTCTTCGCCAATCCGGCCGGACCGGACGGCGAGAAGTTCGCCCAGCTTGGCGGCCAGGGCATCTCGGTGGTTGCCTATTCCGAGAAGCAGGACGCCGCGCTGAAGTACATCAAGTGGTTCGCCACTACCGACGTGCAGAAGAAGTGGTGGTCGCTCGGTGGCTTCTCCTGCCTGAAGTCAGTGGTGGAAGACCCGACCTTCGAGGCCAGCCAGCCCTATGCGAAGACCTTCCTCGACTCGATGGCGATCGTGAAGGACTTCTGGGCCGAGCCGAGCTACGCCTCGCTGCTGCAGGCTTCGCAGAAGCGCTTCCATGACTACGTGGTGGCCGGTCAGGGCACCGCCAAGGAAGCTCTGGACGGCCTCGTGGCCGACTGGACCGAAGTGTTCCAGGACGACGGAAAAATCTAGGCTCGTCCTCCCAAGCCCGCCCCGCGCCATGTAACATGCGCGGGGCGGAGACCCCCGAGACCATGCAAGACCCCAGCGGAAAACCTGTCGTGACCGACACCACCTCGTCGATACTGGATCGGGCGGCGGAAGCTGCCGTGCGAGCGACGCCGGACAACCTGGCCACGCGGGTGCGCGGCCTGTCCGACCGGATGGTCGCGTGGATCTTCATCGCGCCGACGATGCTGCTGCTTCTGGCGATCAACATCTTCCCGCTGATCTGGGCGATCCAGCTCTCGTTCACCAATTACCGGGCGAACCGGCCGAACGAAGAGGTCAAGAACATCGGCCTGCAGAATTATTCGCGCATCCTGAACGATCACGACACCTGGATCGCCATGCAGGCGACCGCGCACTTCGTCCTGTGGACGATCGTGCTGCAGACGCTGATCGGCTTCACGCTCGCCTATCTCATCGACCGCAAGTTTCGCGGCCACGCCTTCTGGACGACGATCATCCTGGTTCCGATGATGCTGTCGCCGGCGGTGGTCGGCAATTTCTGGCGCTTCCTCTACGAGCCGCAGATCGGGCTGTTCGCCTACGTCATCTCGTTCTTCACCGGCATCCCGCCGACCGAGATCCTGATGCTGTCGTCGGTGAAGCTGGCGCCGTGGGCGATCATCATCGTCGACACCTGGATGTGGACGCCCTACGTGATGCTGATCTGCCTGGCCGGGCTGCGCTCCATCCCCGACTACATCTACGAGGCGGCCGAGGTCGACCGCGCGTCGAACTGGCGGCAGTTCTGGTCGATCACGCTGCCGATGGCGCTGCCCTTCATCATGCTGGCGGTGCTGTTTCGCGGCATCGAGAACTTCAAGATGTTCGACATGGTGAACCTGTTGACCGGCGGCGGCCCCGGCTCGACCACCGAAGTGGCGTCGATCACGCTGAAGCGCGAGGCGTTCGAGAAATGGCGCACCGGCTTCTCGTCGGCCTTCGCCATCATCCTGTTCGTCGCCGTCTTCGGGCTGGCCAACATCTACGTCAAAGTGCTGAACAGGGTGAAAAGCCGATGAGCGCCGCCGCCCATTCGGTCGTCGCGCCGAGCACGACCTCGAAGCGCGTGGCCGCGACGTTTGTCGTGGTCTACGCGGTGATCTCGATGATCCCGCTGTTCTGGATCTTCGCGACCAGCTTCAAGACGCCGCCCGACTCGATCGCCTATCCGCCGAAGGTGCTGTTCACGCCGTCGATGGAGGGCTACTGCAACCTGTTCACGACGCGCACAAGGCAGACGCCCGAATACATCAACTCGCTGCCGCCGGCGACGAGCTTCTGCGACGAGACCACGCGCAAGCGCAACATGGTGATCGCGGGACCGTCGAACTTCCTGCCGCGCTTCGTCAACTCGCTGATCATCGCGTTCGGCTCGACCTTCTGCGCGGTGTTCCTCGGCACGCTGGCGGCCTACGGCTTCTCGCGCTTCAAGGTGCCGATGGCCGACGATCTCCTGTTCTTCATCCTGTCGACCCGCATGATGCCGCCGATCGCGGTGGCGATCCCGATCTACCTGATGTACCGCGAGCTTGGCCTGTCGGACACGGCACTGGGCATGATCCTGCTCTACACGGCGGTCAACGTGTCGCTGGCGGTATGGCTGCTCAAGGGCTTCATCGACGAAATCCCGAGGGAATACGAGGAAGCCGCGATGATCGACGGCTACACGCGGCTGCAGGCCTTCCGCAAGGTCGTGCTGCCGCAGGCGACGACCGGCATCGCGGCGACGGCGATCTTCTGCCTGATCTTTGCCTGGAACGAATATGCGTTCGCTTCGCTGCTGACGTCGGGCACGGCGCAGACCGCACCGCCCTTCATCCCGACCATCATCGGCGAAGGCGGCCAGGACTGGCCGGCCGTGGCGGCGGGGACGACGGTGTTCCTGGTGCCGATCCTGGTGTTCACCATCCTGCTCAGGAAACAGCTGCTTCGCGGCATCACCTTCGGGGCGGTGCGCAAATGACGTTGCTCCCGGTCTTTAGAGTACCCCCACAGTCGCGGAAGGCTTCGCAATGACGAATTCCGTGACCAAGCGCTCCAACTGGCCGAAATTCCTGCGCCGCGGGCTGCTCGAAAACATCGCCACCGCGATCATCGGCATCGGCTTCGTGATGCTGTTCCAGCCCTTCGCGCTGTCGCTCTACACATGGTCGTTCGTGACCATGCTGTTCGGCACGGCGATGTTCATCATCGTCTCGAAGTTTCCGGAGTAGACGATGGCGGAAATCAGGGTCCAGAGCCTCAAGAAAGAATTCGGATCGTTCGTCGCGGTCCAGGATTCCAACTTCGTCGTGAACGACGGCGAGTTCTTCGTCATGCTCGGGCCGTCGGGCTGCGGCAAGACGACGACGCTGCGCATGATCGCCGGCCTCGAACTGCCGACCAGCGGACAGATCCTGCTCGGCGGCGAGGACGTCACGATGCTGCGGGCGCGCGAGCGCGACATCGCCTTCGTGTTCCAGCTTTTCGCTCTCTACCCTCACATGAACGTGCGCAAGAACATGGGTTTCCCGCTGCTGGCGCAAGGCATGCCGAAGGCCGAGATCAAAAGCCGCGTCGAGGAGACGGCGAAGCTCCTGAGGATCGACCATCTGCTCGACCGCCCGGTGTCGGGGCTGGCCGGCGGCGACCGCCAGCGCGTGGCGCTCGGCCGCGCCATCGTCAGGCGGCCGAAATGCTTCCTGATGGACGAGCCGCTCGGCACGCTCGACGCCGAGTTCCGCGACCTGATGGTCCACGAACTGCGCGAACTGCACAATCGCATCCACGCAACGACTGTCTATGTGACGCACGACCAGCTGGAAGCGATGTCGATGGCCGACAAGATCGCGGTGATGAATCGCGGCCTCATCGAGCAGTTCGGCACGCCGAAGGAAATCTACGACCACCCGGCAACGATGTTCGTCGCCGACTTCATCGGTTCGCCGCCGATGAATTTCCTGAAGTTCGGCGGCTCGCTGCAGAAGGGCGCGCAGGAGATCGTCGTCCAGGGCGCGAAGGTCGCCGTACCGGAGGTGCGCGAGGATTTCGCGGCCGCCGATTTCGCGCTTGGCGTGCGGCCGGAGCATATCCGCTTCGACGATGCATCGAAGCTGCGCGGCTCGATCTACGGCACGGAGTATCTCGGCACCACGCAGATCGTGGCGGTCGAAACGGCGGACGGCATGCTCAAGGCGCGGGTTCCAGCCGACATCCAGTTGCGCACGGGCGAGCCTGTCGGGCTTTCGTTCAACCCGCAGCGTCTGTCTCTGTTTGACAAGGCGTCGGGTCGCGCGGTCCACACCAGCGCCCGCGAGAGCGTGGCGAAAGGAGCGGCGCATGGCTGACGTATCGCTGCGCGGCGTATCCAAGGCATTCGGCGACACGCAGGCGGTCGACGACCTGTCGCTGACCATCAAGGACGGCGAGTTCATCGTGCTGCTCGGACCGACCGGCGCCGGCAAAACCACCACGCTTCGGCTCGTGGCGGGACTGGAACGACCCGACAGCGGCTCGATCGTGATCGACGGGCGCGACGTCACCAAGGTCGCGCCGGCCGCGCGCGACGTGGCGTTCGTGTTTCAGCAATATTCGCTCTACCCGCATCTGACCGTGTTCGAGAACCTCGCCTTCCCGCTGCGCTCGCCGGCCCGCAAGCTGAGCAAGGACGAGATCGACCGCCGGGTCGCCGATGTGGCGAAGCTGGTGCGCATCGACCACAAGCTGGAAAACAAGTCGACCAGGCTTTCCGGCGGCGAGATGCAGCGCGTTGCGATCGGCCGCGCGCTGGTGCGCAAGCCTTCGATCTATCTGATGGACGAGCCGCTGTCGTCGCTCGACGCCAAGCTGCGAGGCGATCTGCGGCTCGAACTCAAGCGCATCCAGGCCGAACTCGGCTCGACCATGCTTTATGTCACGCACGACCAGATCGAGGCGATGACGATGGCCGACCGCATCGGCATCCTCGCCGACGGACGGCTGGTGCAGCTCGGCACGCCGAGGGAAATCTATACCGAACCGGCGAATCTGCATGTCGCCGCTCGCCTTGGCCAGCCGGCAATCAACCTGCTGCCCACCGACCTGTTGCCCGAGACGTCGGCGCCCGCAGGCACCAAGACGATCGGCGCGCGCACCGAACACCTGACCATCGCGAAGGCGACGAACGGGCACTCCGACGGAACGATCGACTGGGTCGAGCACCTTGGCGACCAGAACCACCTGCACGTGACTGTCGGCGACCGCAAGCTGGTGACGCTGACCGATCCGGACACGCTTTTCGAAAGGGGAGACCGCGTCACGATCCGCCTGAAGGCGCCGCTCTACTTCGATGGCGCCGGCAACAGGATAAACGGCTGATGGATGCCGCAACCATGACCAGACCAGATCTCAAGGCCCTGATCACCGATGTCGCCGACGCAATCGTTTCGCATGCGGACGAACTGACGACGCTCGATCAGGCTATCGGCGACGGCGACCACGGTCTGAACATGAAGCGCGGCTTCGAGGCGGTGAAGGCGGATAGCGCGGCATTTGCCGAAAAGCCCCTGCCGGAAGCGCTGAAGGCGATCGGCACCAAGCTGGTGATGACGGTGGGCGGTGCATCCGGACCGCTGTTCGGGACGCTTTTCATGACGCTCGGCAAGGAGATCGCCGCCCAACCCGGGCGCGCCGATTTCACTGTTGCGCTGGCAAAGGCGATCGATGCGGTGGCGGCGCGCGGCAAGTCGCAGCCCGGACAGAAAACCATGCTCGACGTGCTCTACCCGGTGCAGGCGGCGGTGGCGGCCGGCAAGAGCCCGTTAGAGATCGCCGATCTGGCCGACGCGGCTGCCGAAGCGACCAAGCCGCTGAAGGCGATCCGCGGACGTGCCTCGTTTCTGGGCGACCGCTCGATCGGCCACATGGACGCCGGAGCGCGTTCGACCGCGCTGATCGTCAGGGCAATCGCCGAAACCCTGGAGGCCGACGCGTGAAGAATGTCGGCATCGTCATCGTGTCGCACTCATCCAAGGTCGCCGAAGGCACCGCCGACATGGTGCGCCAGATGGTCGGCGAAGAAGTGCCGCTGGCATGGTGCGGCGGCAATGCCGACGGCGGACTGGGCACCCAGGTCGGTGCGATCATGGAGGCGATCGACCGCGCCTGGTCGGAGGCCGGCGTCGCCATCCTGGTCGACCTCGGCGGGGCCGAAACCAACAGCGAGATGGCGGTCGAGATGATCGGCGAGCCACGGTCGCAGAAGATCGTCATCTGCAATGCCCCGATCGTCGAGGGGGCGGTGATGGCCGCGACCGAAGCCTCCGGCGGCGCATCGCTCAAGGACGTCGTCGCAACCGCACACGAACTCGCGCCGGCATAGGACCAATCGATATGTCGGCGACAGCGTCAGCAAAAGTCGAGATCACCCACGCGGTTGGCCTGCATGCGCGGCCGTCAGTGAAATTCACCAAGCTGGCGAAGACCTTTCCTGCTTCGGTGGAGATGGCGCTGGCGGAGGCCGGCCCCTGGATCGACGCGAAGTCGATCGTGAAGGTGATGGCCGCCAAGGCGCCGAAGGGCACCACTCTCTATTTGCGCGCCAGTGGCGACGGCGGGGCCGAGGCAGTCGATGCGCTGGTGGCGCTGGTGACCCGCGATTTCGACGAGGTTGGCGAGGGCGAGGCGCATGTCAGGAGCGCCTGACAGGGTGCCGCACGCGAAACCGGCCCTGACATTCAGCGGCACCGCCGCATCGCCGGGCTACGCGGAAGGCCCTGTCCGCCGTTTGGACACGAAGGCTTCACACTACGAACGGAAGGCGTCTCCGGCTGAGGAAGCCGAAGCGCTCAAGGCGGCCATAGAGACCTCCGCCGAACGCCTCGCCGTCCTTGCCTCGCGTTCCGCCGGCGAGGCCGCCGACATGCTGGAGTTCCAGATGGCGATGCTGGCCGACGACTCGCTTTTCGGTCCAGCCCTCGACGCGGTCGCGAACGGAACGGCAGCCGACGAGGCATGGTCGGCCGCGCTGCGAGCCGAGATATCAGGATACGAAACGGCGGATGACGAGTACTTTCGCGCTCGCGCAGCCGACCTCAAGGATATCCGCCAGCAGGTGCTGGACGTACTGGGTTCGGCAGGCTCGCGGGACGCTCCCGCCGGCGCGATCCTGGTGGGCGACGACATCGCGCCGACCCGCTTTCTCGCCACCGACTGGTCGCATGGCGGCGGCATCGCACTGACATCAGGCAGTTCGGCGAGCCATGTCGCGATGCTCGCCCGCTCGCGCGGCGTGCCGATGGTCGTCGGGCTCGGTCCCCTGCCAGCTGATTTCGACGGGGTGGCCCTGCTCGACGCCGAACACGGACGCCTGCTGCTTGGCGCCGAGCACGAAGCGGCGGAGCTGTTCAGAACGTCCGCGGATGCCTTCGCGGCAGGCCGGCGCAAGGCCGAGGCCCACCTTCACAGGCCGGCGGTGACAGCCGATGGAACGCCGGTGACCATGCTGGTGAATGTCGCCGATCCTGAAGACGTCGACGCCATCGACATCGCGACCTGCGACGGCGTCGGGCTGATGCGGACGGAGTTCCTGTTCGGCAAGGCCGGCGGCCTGCCCGACGAGGAAACGCAGTACCGCGCCTACCGCAGGGTGCTCGAATGGGCGAAAGGCAAGCCGGTGACGATCAGGACCGTCGATGCCGGCGGCGACAAGCCGGTGGCGGGATTCACCGTCGAGGAGACCAATCCGTTCCTGGGGTTGCGCGGCATACGCCTGGCGCTGGCGCGGCACGATGTCTTCCGCATCCAGATCAGGGCGTTGCTCAGAGCAGCCGTTCACGGCAATCTGAAGGTGATGTTCCCGATGATCGCGGTGGCGGACGAATACCAGCGCGCAAAGGCGATGTTCGCGGAGGAAGCAGTGCGACTTACCGAAATCGGCATTCCCTTTGCCATGCCGCCGCTCGGCATCATGGTCGAGGTGCCTTCGGTGGCGGTCGCGCCCGAACTGTTTTCGGATGCGGCGTTCTTCTCGATCGGCTCCAACGATTTGACGCAATATGTGATGGCGGCGGCGCGCGACAACGCATCCGTAGCCGCGCTGAACGCGGTGACAAACCCGGCGGTGCTGCGGCTGATCGCGGCGGTGGCCCGCTTCGGACGCGACAACGACATCGCGGTCAGCCTGTGCGGCGACGCCGGCGGCGATCCCGGGGCGATCCCTCATTTGCTCAAGGCGGGACTGCGCGACCTGTCGGTGGCGTCGGCGCAACTGGCTTCGGCCAAGGCGGCAGTCGCCGCGGCCAGGGTGTGACATGGCGAAGAAGCCAGCCCCGCTTGCCGCCCCGCCGGACGCCGACGCCGCGATCCGGGAATACAAGAGCGTGTTGTCGACCGTCATCGAGCAGCGCCCGTCCGGCACGCGCCAGCGCCTTGCCGACGCGCTCGGCAAGCACCGCAGCTTCGTCACCCAGATCACCAGCCCGACCTATTCGACGCCGATCCCTTCGAAACATCTGCAGGCGATCTTCTCGGTCTGCCATTTCAGCCCGCAGGAGCGCGATGCGTTCGTCGCGGCCTACAGGGTGGCGCATCCGGGCAAGGCATCGATGGACGGCGAGTTGCGCCGGACCCGGCATGTCGCACTGACGGTCCCTGATATGGGCGATTCCAAACAGAACGCTGCACTCGATCGCGCCATCAACGAATTCATCCACAGGATCACGAGCATCGCCGGCAAAGGCGGCTAGCGGTCTGACCGCCGCTGAGGAAACAAAGGGAGCTGGACCATGAAGAAGTTCATGAATGCGGTCGAGGACGTGCTGACCGAAAGCCTCGACGGCCTGGTTGCCGCGCACTCCGACATCCTGACGCTTGGCGGCGGCCACAAGTTCATCCGCCGCAAGGTGTTGAAGCCGGGCAAGGTGGCGCTGATCTCAGGCGGCGGCTCCGGCCATGAGCCTCTGCACGGCGGACTGGTGGGCCATGGCATGCTCGACGCCGCATGCCCGGGCCAAGTCTTCACCTCTCCGACACCGGACCAGATGATGGAGGCGGCGGCGGACGTGGACACGGGCGCGGGCTGCCTGTTCATCGTCAAGAACTACGAAGGCGACGTGATGAATTTCGACATGGCTGCCGAGATGTCGGATGGCGTGCTGCAGGTCGTGACGAATGACGACGTGGCAGTGGAGGACTCGCTCTTCACGACGGGCCGGCGCGGCGTGGCCGGCACGCTGGTTGTGGAGAAGATTCTAGGCGCCGCCGCCGAAGAGGGTCGCCCGCTCGCCGAACTGAAGGCGCTGGGCGACAAGGTGAACCGCGCGACGCGCTCGATGGGCGTGGCGCTTACCTCCTGCACCGTGCCGGCGGCGGGCAAACCCAATTTCGAGATCGCCGACGACGAGATGGAATTTGGCGTTGGCATCCATGGCGAACCGGGCCGGCGGCGCGCCAAGCTTCTGCCCGCCGATACGATCGCGGAGGAAATCTGCGCGGCGATCGTCGGCGACCTCGGCGCGGCGGCCAGGGGCAACGCCCTGCTGTTCGTCAACGGCTTTGGCGGCACGCCGTCGATGGAACTCTACCTGATGTACAACAGCGCGCGAAAGATGCTTGAAAGACAAGGCGTGACGATCGCCCGTTCGCTGGTCGGCAGCTATGTGACCTCGCTCGAGATGGCGGGCTGCTCGGTTACGCTGACCATGCTCGACGACGAGAGCGCGAGGCTCTGGGACGCACCGGTTCACACCGCCGCGCTTCGCTGGGGCATGTGAAGCCGTCGGCGGTCAGTGCGACAGCAGAACCGGCAGACGCAGATCGGCCAGGACGCCGGTCGTCGCGCCGCCGAGTACGAAATCGCGAAGCCGCGAGTGGCCGTAGCCGCCCATCACCAGCAGATTCGCGTTGTGCTCCAGCGCGCCAAGTTGAAGCGTCTCGGCGATGGGGCAGTCCTCGGAATCCAGCACGAGCGCCTGCGCCGGCAGACCCGACTCGCGAAGAGCCGCTGCGAGGCGTTCGCCGGCATCCTTTTCCTTGATCGGCTTCTCGTCATAGACCGTGAGAACAGAAATTCTTTTGGCGCGCTCCAGAATAGCGCGGGCATCGGCGACCGCCCGCGCAGCCGCGCGGCTTCCGTCCCAAGCGATCGCCACATGGTCGAAGGCGGAGGGCTTGAGCCTGTCGGGCACGAGAAGCACTGGCCGACCCGAGCCGAACACGACGACCTCCGCCATCATGCGGCTGGTTTCGTTGCTATATTCCACGGGGACCAGACTCAAGTCGAGGTAGCGGGCATGCACCGCTGCCACATCGGCGAGCGCGGCGATCGGCGCGGTCACAGATCCGGCCGAGACTTCGACGCCAATCGCGTTGGCCTTGTCCTCCACAAAATGCGCCAGCCGGTCACCCTCGATGCGGCTCTTGGTCTCCGCGTCGCGAATCAACTGCGGTGTGTCGAGGAGAAATTTCGAAAGCGCATTCGAGACGTCGGGAATGTCGGCCTTGATCGCAACAACGCGCAAGCTCGCGCCAATTTTAGCGGCGATCTCGACGGCGTTGCCGAGCGCGGCCTCGCCTATCGTTTCGGGATAGGTGGCGATGGGCAGGAAAGCGTGAGTTTTCATGACGGTTCTCCCTCTCTCCGCGTGTAGGCGGTCGGGGCATGATGCCGGGTCGTCCGAGGTTTAGCATACAACGCCGCACATTACTTGATCGCGATCAAGGGACGGCATGGACGGTGCGGATAGGGTCACGCCGCACACCAGACCGTTTTCATTCTGCGCCTCCTCCAACCGGAGACACACGCCTTGCGTCGCATCCTTGTTGTCATCGGACATCCCGACGCTGATCCCGCGCGCTTGTGCAGGGCTCTCGCCGATTCCTACGAGCAGGGCGCAAGGTCGGTCGGCTACGAGGTGAGACGGATCGACTTAGCCAAGCTTGACTTTCCCCTGCTGCGCAGCGCCGACGATTTTCTGCACGGAAGCCTGGCGCCTTCACTCCAGGATGCTGTCGAACAGCTCAGATGGGCGGAGCATGTCGTATTTATCTTCCCGCTCTGGCTGGGCACGATGCCCGCCTTGCTCAAGGCGTTCCTGGAGCAGGTGATGCGGCCGGGCGTGGCTTTCGCCTATCCCAAACCGGGTGAAGGCGGTTTCGTCAAGACCTTGCTTACCGGGCGCTCGGCCCACGTCGTCGTGACGATGGGAATGCCGCCCGTGTTCTACCGCTATTGGTACTTCGGTCATGGGCTCGCAGGGATACGGCGCAACATCCTGAACTTCGTAGGCCTGAAGCCGGTGCGCGAAACGCTGTTTGGACCAGCCGAAGGAGCCAGCGACACGAAGCGCAAGGGTTGGATCGAGAAGATGCGCCAACTTGGGGAGGCGGCGCGCTGACGACGCGCGCCAGGCTCATAGATCAGTCCCCGGTGCGCGCGATTGCCGGCCCGGCTGCGCCGCACTACAAGGGGCCCGTCAGAGTTAGAGGCACGGTCCACCCCCGCGGCACATGAAAGACTTCAACGACCGCTTGCAGGCTACGATTATCTCGCGCCGCTTCGAAGGCGCTAGCGGCTATTTGCTTGCGCTGGTTGCGTCCGCCCTCTCCTTCGGTCTGGCCTTGCTGCTGAACGGGTTGCTGGCGGGCGGAGTGCTCCTGCTCTTCGTCCCGGCGGTGCTGGCGGCCGCTCTCTTCGTCGGGACCGGGCCAGCGCTGTTCGCTGCCTTGCTTTCCCTCGGCGGCGGCGCCTATCTTGGCGACGCGCCAGCGCCGTTGCTGATTTTTGGCGCGGTCTCGCTGGCAGTGGCCTGGGCGGGCGGGATGCTGCACCGCGACAGGCGCACGATCGCGGAAACGGAGACCGCGTTGCGGGCGCGCGAGGCACATCTGAGATCGATCCTCGACACCGTGCCGGACGCAACCGTTGTCATCGACACGGAGGGCACGATCGTCTCCTTCAGCGCGGCGGCGGTGCGACAGTTCGGCTATGCCGAGCAGGAAGCGGTCGGGCAAAACGTGCATATTTTGATGCCGGAGCCCTACCATGCCGAGCACGATGGCTATCTCGACCGGTATATGACAACGCGCGAGCCGCGCATCATCGGCATCGACCGCGTCGTCGTGGGGCGGCGCAGGGACGGCTCGACCTTTCCGATGAAGCTCGCCGTCGGCGAGATGAAATCGGGCGAACGGACCTATTTCACCGGCTTCATCCGCGACCTCACTGAGCGACAGGAATCGGCGGCCAGGCTCGAGGAAATACAGGGGGAACTCGCCCGGTTGGCGCGTTTGAACGAGCTTGGCGAAATGGCGTCGACGCTGGCGCACGAACTTAACCAGCCGCTCGCAACGATCGCGAACTATACGCAGGGCTGCGTGCGCCTTTTGCGCGACATGGACGATGCGGTTGCGGATCGCCTACGCGAGGCGCTGGAGGAAACCGCGAGGCAGTCGCTGCGGGCAGGCGGCATCATCCGGCACCTGCGCGAATTCGTGACGCGCGGCGAGACTGAAAAGTCACCGCACGACCTCCGCAAGCTGATCGAGGAGGCCGGCGCATTGGCGCTGGTGGGCTCGCGCGAACGCGGCGTCAGGAGCACGTTCGACTTTGCGCCGGGTGACGCCACCGTCATGGTCGACCGCATCCAGATCCAGCAGGTCCTGATCAACCTGATCCGCAATGGCATGGAAGCCATGCGCGACAGCAAGGATCGCGACCTGACGATCCGGATGCGCCCGGACGGCCAGGCTTCTATAAGAGTGGAGGTCGCCGACACGGGGCCAGGCATGCCGGACGATATCGCGGCAAGGCTGTTCCAGCCGTTTGTAACCAACAAGCCGGGGGGCATGGGAATCGGACTTTCGATCTCCAAGCGGATCATCGAGGCGCATGGAGGCGAATTGTCGACTAGCCCCAACCCTTCAGGTGGTGCAACCTTCAGCTTCTCGCTGCCCGTCGCCGCCGTGCCGGCGCCGTTATCCGGCAAAGAGGAGAGCAATGCTGACCGGTGACTATGTCGTTCATATCGTCGATGACGAGGAGCCGGTGCGCAAGTCGCTGGCTTTCCTCTTGTCGATGGCCGGCTTCGCCGTGCGGGTGCACGACTCGGCGACCAGCTTCCTCGCCTGTGCCCCCGGCCTCAGCAAGGGATGCCTGGTGACCGATCTCAGGATGCCGGACATGAGCGGCGTGGAGTTGCTCGAACAACTGGCTGCGGCGAAGGCGCTTATGCCGGCGATCGTCATCACCGGCCATGGCGACGTGCCGATGGCCGTCGCCGCCATGAAGGCCGGAGCTCTCGATTTCATCGAGAAGCCCTTCGAGGACGAAGTGCTGATCGAGGCCATTCGCCGTGCCGCAGAACGCATCCCAGACCCGCATTCGGCGTCGGATGACCCGGATGCGATCCGTACCAGGATCGATCAGCTCAGCGAGCGGGAGAGGCAGGTACTGGGAGCAGTCGTCGCCGGCCTGCCGAACAAGACGATTGCCTACGACCTGAACATCAGCCCGCGTACCGTGGAGGTCCATCGCGCCAACGTGATGTCCAAGATGCAGGCCAAGAGTCTGCCTGAGCTCGTGCGTATGTCGCTGCTGACCGACGCGGCAGGCCGTATTTGATCTGGCGCAATGCCCGGCATGGCGCTCGGCCATAGCTATGGGGGTCAGACCGCATTTGCAGCGGCCGGAGACCCTGCGTTGACCACGGCCCCGCTCGTCATTGTTGTCGCTCCCGATCAAGACTTCCGGCGCTCGCTCGAATTCGCGCTGCAGACGGAAGGGTTCTCGGTCGAGTCCCATCCGGCGATCGGGCTTGCGATCGAAACGCCGGGCGCGCGAACCGCAAGCTGCGCGATTGTCGACGACAGGGCCGTCGAGAACTGGGCGGAAGCCATCGTGACGTTCGCGACGTTCGGTCGGCCAGTCATATTCCTGGCCGGCGAGAAGTCCATGCCGCCTGCCCTGCCGACGCTGACGGTGCTGACAAAGCCTTTTCTGGGGCGACCGCTGATCGATGCCGTCAACGCGGTCGCCTGCCAAACTCCCGGCAAGGTCCCTACGTAGTTTCCCTAAGCAGATAACCGAATTTCAATGCGGCTGCGCTTGCGCCACTTCTTGCGTATCGAAAACCGATGCGGGAGAAGACCGATGACGCTGCACCAGACATTTCCAGCCACGGCCGACTTGATTTCACCGCAAGCCGTCCTTCCCGCATTGCACGATCCGCAGCCGCCGACCTTCTATCCGGCCGGCGCCGAGATCTATGCCCAGGGCGAAATCGCAGGCAAACTCTACCGGGTGGAATTCGGCGCCGTTCGCGTCTACCGGCTGCTCGCCGACGGCCGCCGCCAGATCTCCGCGTTCCACCTTGCCGGAGAAATTTTCGGCTTCGAAGCCGGCAGCACTCATCATTTCTTCGCCGAGACGATCGCCGCTTCCGGCATTCACGTAATGCGGCCAGCGCGCGGTCGCAGCCTGGCCGACGAACTGATGCCCGTCGCACTGCAGGTTCTGGTGCGAGCGCAGGAACATCTCCTCGTGCTTGGGCGGCAGGCTGCGGTCGAACGGCTGGCGGCGTTCCTCGTCGACATGGCTGACCGGCAAGGCGACCTGATGCAGGTGGAACTGCCGATGTCGCGGACCGACATCGGCGACTATCTCGGCCTGACGATCGAGACGGTGTCGCGCGTGCTGACCCGCCTGAAGCAGGAAGGCGTGATCCGGCTGCCCAATCTCAGGAGCGTCGAGATTCTCAAGCCGCAGGTGCTACGCGCCCTGGCGTCCTGACCGCTTCGTCGGCGACGAGGCGGGCGGCAAGCCGCTCAACCTGCTGGCGGATGTCGGGGACGGCGATGATCTCCCAGAACGCGCCGACGGTCGCGGGGCCGACGGCGAAGATTCGGGCCGACGCCTTGCCCTTCGCATCGAGCGTGGCGCAGTCGCCGGTGACGTCGATGGCGAGACGCAGGGGGTCGGGCCTGAGCCGGCCATCGGCGAACAGTGCGCGCAGCAATGGATTGCCAGTGGACTGCGCGTCCGAGCTGTGGCCGCGGCAGTCAATCACATAGTGCGCCTCGATGCCCCGTTCCGCATCGGTCCCTCGCGGGACAAACCGCACTCTCGCGCCAAGTCCGCTTTCCTCGATGGCCGCCAGCCGTGCGGCAAAGACCGTGAGCTGTCCCGAGGCCTGCGCTGCCTTGATGCGATCATGTATCTCGGGCGCCATGCGATGCCGATGGACATCCCACCAGGGACGCGCATGGCGCAGGAATCGGCGTTTCTCGACGGCGGGCAGTGCGCGCCAGATCTCCTGGCTGTAGGGACGCAGGCTGTCCACGACCGAGCGCCAGTCTCCCTCTCCGTCGCGCCCGGCCTGCCTCACACGTTCGCGCACCCATCGACAGAGCCGCGACACGCTCGCTCCAAACGGCACATCGGAGCTTGCGAGCGGCGCGCGCCGAGCCGCGGTGTCGTGAGGCCTTGGTACAAGGCCGCGCCTCGAAATCGCGGCGATCGGGCCGCTGTGTCCTCTTTCCAGAAGGGACATGACGCTGTCGACCATGGAAAGGCCGGTGCCTATGACGACTACCGAGGCATTGCCGGGGATGTCGAAACCCGAAGGGCTCGACCAATAGTCGCGCCGCCACGCGGCAGCCTTGCCGCCGGGGCTCTCGTTGCCGGTCGCAAGCACCGCGCCCTCAGCCTGATATCGAGACCCGCCGGAGGCGACGAGTTCCAGGCCATCCGGGCGTTCGACGAGATCGACGATCTGCCTGCGGTGCAGTTGAAGCCGTCCGTTGGAAACGTATGGCTCGACCAGGCTCGCCAGATAGTCTCGATAGAGCCGGCGCGGCACGAAGGATCGCGGCGTCCAACCCCCGTCGGGCATCCATTTCGGAATGCCCTTGACCCATTCTACGAAATGGTCCGGCTGGTCGGCGAACGCGCTCATGCCCTTGGCGGCGACATTCAGCAAATGCACGGGATTTTCCGTGGCATAGGCAATGCCTGCGGCAAGGTCTGCGCCGGGTTCGAAAAGATCGACCCGCAGCGTCGAGGGATGTTTCAGCAGGTGGGCGGCCGCAAGCACGCCGCTTGCCCCGCCTCCGACAATCGCGAACGTCTTCAGCTGAGTTCTCCGCTCGGCTGGTTTTGGGGCATCAGTTTGCGTCCGGAAGCGAGAATAGAGAAAACCATTCCCGATCTGATTGGCCTATCCGCCGGATCAGATCAACGCACTATGTCGACAGTGTTCAAGAAAATTGCGACGCGGGCATGGTGTACTCACGCGGAACCGGCGGCGGCAGACCGCTGGAAATCAACTGTCGGTGACGTAAAGGTGAAAGGCGCCACCTGAGTCCCGCTGCGATATCCGGTCTATGGTGGTGGTCGCTCGCAGCCCCGTGCCGGCGGGGGCCGATCGGACCAGTGTCTATCAATTCCAGAGGAAGGGCGACCCGATGACCAGACTGACCGCCAAGGATTTTCCGCAGGAACTGCTGGAACTCTACGATTATTACGCGCATGGGAAGATCACCAAGCGCGAGTTCCTCGATCGTGCCGCGAAATTCGCGGTCGGGGGCGTGACCGCAGCAGCTCTCGTGGCGTCGCTGTCGCCGGATTACGCGCTGGCCCAGCAGGTCGAATTCACCGATCCCGACATTCTTCCCGAATACATCACCTATTCGTCACCAAAGGGGCATGGCGAGGTGCGCGGCTATCTGGTGATGCCTGCCAATCTCGAAGGCAAGGCGCCGGCGGTGGTCGTCGTTCATGAAAACCGTGGACTCAACCCGTACATCGAGGACGTCGCGCGCCGCGTCGCCAAGGCAGGATTCATTGCCCTCGCTCCAGACGGGCTTACGTCCGTCGGTGGCTATCCCGGAAATGATGAAAAGGGCCGTGAGCTGCAGGCGAAGGTCGACCCGGAAAAGCTGATGAACGACTTCTTCGCAGCCATCGAATTCATGATGGCGCACGAAAAATCAACCGGCAAGGTCGGCATCACCGGCTTTTGTTATGGCGGCGGCGTGTCGAATGCCGCAGCCGTCGCCTATCCGGAACTGGCGGCGGCGGTACCTTTTTACGGTCGGCAGGCGCCGGTCGAGGATGTGCCGCGCATCAAGGCGCCGCTTCTCCTTCACTTTGGCGAACTCGACACCCGAATCAACGAAGGGTGGCCGGCCTACGAGGCAGCCCTGAAGGCCAACAACAAGGTCTACGAGGGCTACGTTTATCCGGGCGTGAACCACGGCTTCCACAATGATTCCACGCCCCGTTACGACGAAGCTGCGGCAAAGCTCGCCTGGGACCGCACGATCGACTGGTTCAAGAAGTATCTCGCCTGATTGCCAGGGGGGCTTGGCCGCAATCAAGGCGCGAACCGTCGTTCGAAACCGGGAAGGCGCCGGACACAGTGCGGACACGAAATCGCTCCTCCGGCCGAGCCTGGCGCCTTTCCGAGCCTGCCATCCGCCGCGCGGACGCCGACGCTGCGCATGTATCCCGCCAAAGTCTCGGGGCCGCCATCGGCGGTGGAGCTGGCGATTTTCATGCGGGAACTCGGGGGTGGGGTGAGCGGGAGAGATGGCCGATGACCACCTCGCCGAAGGCGATGCTCAGGCCCCACGAGGCGACGAAGAGGATGTCGGAGGCAAGGCCAGTCGGGGCTTGGCCCATGACGATGTAGATCGGAAAGAACACCAGTGCGACGGCCCCCAACCCCATGCCGACCGCATAGGCGCGGATCATCCAGGCGCGGTGGCGGAAGAAATCGCGGTTCCGGATTGCCGCCATTGCCAGGGCGAGCGCGATCAGGAGCGCCAGACCAAAGAGACCGCGGGCGATGTCGGCCACGGGCGTCCTTTGTGACTCCACCTGCGCGAGAAGCGAAAGGCCCGACAAGCCAAGTATCGCGCCCGAAAGGACGAAGATGCGACCTGACACCCGGTGTAGCGCCCCAAAGCGGTGGCGCAGGGCACGGACGAATTGCACGGGGCCGGTGATCCCGAAAGCGACTCCGGCCAGGGCATGGGCAAACCAGGAGACAGGGGCAACGGCCAGATGAGCGCTGTCCGCGGGGTAGGCGCCGGACGGAATCTGCATGACGTTGATCAGCGCCGTCAGAACCGGGATGGCGGTGAACAAGGCCAGCGCCAGGACAAGCGGTATCGGTCGTTGAAAGAGGCGTAACATGGGGGGTCTCCTAAACGGGAAAAGGGTCAGTCGTCGTGGAAGGGGAAGACCTCATCGAGACCAACCGAATGTGCGTGCGAAGGCGAGTTCAAGGATTGGGGAGTATTGGCAGTAGAAGCCAAGTATCGCATCCGAAAGGCCGAAGATGCGACCTGACACCCGGTGCAGCGCCCCGAAGCGGTGGCGGAGGGCGCGGACGAATTGCACGGGGCCATTTTCACTTACCGGCGCAATCTGAAGCTGGAGGACGCGGTCTGCCGATCCGTAGCCGGTCTGGACGACGGCGCGATGTGGCTGGCGCGGCGGTGGCCTGTTGTCTTGATCATCGGTCATGCAAAACGAGTAGCTCCATTCATTACGAATAGATATTGCCGCTTGATGCAGAACACTGATACAAATTCGTATGGATCGATCACCTCCAGCCTTTGACTGGAACCACGCGCGCGCCTTTCTGACCACGCTCGACACCGGGTCCCTTTCGGCTGCCGCCCGCAAGTTGGGCCAGTCGCAGCCGACCATTGGGCGCCAGATCGCCGAGCTTGAGGCCGTTCTGCGCGTAGCGCTCTTCGAGAAAACCGGCCGCCGTCTTCTGCCCACGCCCGCCGCCTACGATCTGGCTGAACACGTGCGCACCATGGCGGCGGCCGCTGATCGCGCCGCCCTTGTGGCAGGCGGCCATGCCACCGAGATTGATGGGCCGGTCACCATCACCAGCAGCGAAGCCGAGGCGGTCTACGTGCTGCCCCCCGTGATCCAACGGCTCCGTGCCCTACACCCTGGCATCACCGTCACCCTGCTCGTCTCCCAAACACCAACCGACCTTGCCAGGCGCGAGGCCGATATCGGAATCCGGAGCTTCGTGGCGGACGATCCCGATCTCATCATCCGCAAGATCCGGGACGATCCGATCCATCTCTACGCCACCCCCGGCTTCCTCGAACAGGCCGGGCCGATGACATCGCTGGCGGATGTGGCGCATGCCGGACTGATCGGCCTGTCCAGCCCGCCCGACATGGCCGGTGCGCTGCGCGACCTCGGGATACCTGTCACCGAGGCGAGTTTTCCGATCCAGACAAGTTGCTTGATGACTTACATCGCACTGGTCCGGCAGGGGCTTGGGCTTGGGCTACTGACGCCGGGCTTGGCAGACCGCCAACCGGGACTGGTGCGGGTGTTTGATGGACCACCACTGCTCAAGGCGCCCCTGTGGCTGGCCTGCCACCGGGACCTGAAGACTAGCCGCAGGATCAGGCTCGTCTACGACTTTTTGGGCGACGAGCTGGCGCGCGCCACGATCTGAGCGATCAAACCCGCTTCAGCAGGGGGCCGGCTGAAGCTGAACGTGCCCGGTGCCGTCAATGCCCGACATCTTGCCGCCACTGCTGGCAGAATACCGCGCCCGTCACCCCGGACGACCTGACCACCCATGATGCCACCCGCTACAGGCTCGACGGCGGACCTCTGTTGCCGTGGGCGCTGCACAAGAACGGGCGGTCCGTTCGGGTCGAACCGATCAACGTGCTCATCCTGAGCGTGGGGGCGCTTGACACCGGCCTGCGTTATGCCCGCGCAGGACTGGGGATCATCCAAACCTTCCGCAACTGGCTGGACGCGGATTTCGCCGCCCAGAATTTGCTACCTGTCCTGCCGGAATGGTGGCCCGAAATGGAGGGGCCGTATCTCTACTACCCCAGTCGCTTCGCCCCTGCGCCGCTGCGCGCCTTCATCGAGGTGTGCCTAACCGCCACCGGAAAGCGATGACCATCCTCCGCCGGAACTTGCCGGTTGTGCAATTGCAAGCATAACGACGGACAGCCACGGGCGTCTGCTATCCGAAGCCGTTCTCCCGTCATTCCCACTCGATCGTGCCGGGCGGCTTCGAGGTCACGTCGTAGACGACGCGGTTGATGCCACGGACTTCGTTGATGATGCGCGTGGCTGCGCGGCCGAGGAAGTTCATGTCGTAGGGATAGAAGTCCGCGGTCATGCCGTCGACCGAAGTCACGGCGCGCAGCGCGCAGACGAAATCATAGGTGCGGTAGTCGCCCATGACGCCGACTGTCTGGACCGGCAGCAGCACGGCGAAAGCCTGCCAGATCTTGTCGTAAAGGCCGGCCTTGCGGATCTCGTCGAGATAGACAGCGTCGGCCTTGCGCAGGATGTCGAGCTTTTCGCGCGTGACGACGCCCGGGCAGCGGATGGCGAGACCCGGCCCCGGGAAGGGATGGCGACCGATGAATCGGTCGGGCAGGCCGAGCTCGCGGCCGAGCGCGCGCACCTCGTCCTTGAACAGTTCGCGCAGCGGCTCGACCAGCTTCATGTGCATGCGTTCGGGCAGGCCGCCGACATTGTGGTGCGACTTGATCGTCACGGAAGGGCCGCCCGAGAAGGAGACGCTCTCGATCACATCGGGATAAAGCGTGCCCTGGGCGAGGAACGCCGGTGCCCCCTTGCCGTCCGACGCGATCTTCTTGGCCTCGGCCTCGAAGACCTCGATGAACAGGCGGCCGATGGTCTTGCGCTTGGTTTCGGGGTCGGCGACCCCGTTAAGCTGCGTGAGGAAGAGGTCGGCGGCGTCGACATGGACGAGCGGGATGTTGTAGTGGTCGCGGAACATCTTGACGACCTCGTCGGCCTCGTTGAGCCGCATCAGGCCGTGGTCGACGAAGATGCAGGTGAGCTGGTCGCCGACCGCCTCGTGGATGAGCACGGCCGCGACCGACGAATCGACGCCGCCCGACAGGCCGCAGATGACCCGCTCCTTGCCGACCTGTTCGCGGATTTTCCTGATCATCTCGGCGCGGTAGGCCGACATGGTCCAGTCCGACTTCAGCCCGACGATCCCGTGCACGAAATTGGAAAGCAGCCTGGCGCCATCAGGCGTGTGAACTACCTCCGGGTGGAACATGGTCGTATAATAGTGCCGGCTCTCGTCGGCGGCGATGGCGAAGGGCGCATTCTCCGAGGTCGCGATGACATGGAAACCCGCGGGCAGTTCCGTCACCCGGTCGCCGTGGCTCATCCAGACCGGATAGCGCCTGCCGATCTCCCAGATGCCTTCGAACAACGGACTCGCGGCCTTGATCTCGACATCGGCGCGTCCGAACTCCGCGGCGTGGCCACCCTCGACCGTCCCGCCGAGCTGAGCAGCCATCGTCTGCTGTCCGTAGCAGATGCCGAGGATCGGCACGCCCGAGTCGAACACCGCCTGCGGTGCGCGGGGGCTGCCTTCGGTGGTGACGGAGGCGGGGCCGCCGGAGAAGATCACGCCCTTCGGCCTCAGCCGGCCGAACGCGTCGGCGGCGTTCTGGAACGGGTGGATCTCGCAGTAGACGCC
>Ga0105046_10004553_pt1 | contig 22059 bp, 19 predicted proteins | sample MAT03_FD_78385 | JGI IMG/M metagenome (GOLD analysis project Ga0105046, IMG submission 78385) | Freshwater microbial communities from Lake Fryxell liftoff mats and glacier meltwater in Antarctica - MAT-03 (megahit assembly) | ecosystem: Environmental > Aquatic > Freshwater > Ice > Liftoff...
CATAATCAATTATGGAGGCATCGTAATTAAAAATGTTAGACATGTCACTAACTCGATTGATAGGACTGCTAAGAACATTGCCCCCATTATCCTTAGAGCCGATTTGCAAAAACAGGGGTTATCTTACTGATAGAGAGGAAGAAAAAAAATAGTCGTTTTTCAAACGGTTTTTGGGGGATTTGAGAAAATATGTGGTTTTACGGCTGATTGTTTCTCGTTCCCTGGTACTCAACCCAACTTTCATGTAGCCCTCTCAACCAAGCATCACTCAACACAAATCACTAACCATACATCAATTTTCGGTCCGACGGCTCCTTCGTCGCAGGTGCTGACCGAAAATTCAGCTTAACTTTTAACTTTTCTTTCTATTCTCAGTGTTTTTGATTTGGTTTCCGTACTGAAACCGGTAATGGATTTTTTACTCACCAAAATACTCTGGCTTCGACGAAGCAAATGGCAATTCTTTATGGCTGGCCTGGCCTTTATGCTGGGGTTGTCGATTATGCTCACTGCTTTAGAAGCCTACCTCAAAGTAGAGAAAGTGCTTGATGCACAGAGAAGTAAAGGTCAATATCTTATTCTCAACAAAAAGATAAGTCTGGTAAACACACTCGGTCTGGCAACCTCCACATTCTCCAAACCGGAGATGAATCAGATCCGGAAAAATCCGGTTTTCAAAGGAGTTGGATATATTCAATCAAATCAGTTTCAGGCAACTATCCGGGCAAAGTCGTATATCAATTTTTATACAATGGCTTTTTTCGAATCGATTTCACCTGGTTTTCTGGATGTAGACAATCCTGAATTCCAGTGGAGCCAGGGCTCTAGAGACCTTCCCATTATTGTTTCTCAGGATTTTCTCAATTTATATAATTTCGGTTTTGCTCTCAGTCAAGGTTTACCTCAGGTATCGAGAGATGTGATTAAACAGGTGTCGTTTGATGTGGAGATCAGCGGACCCGGAGGCACGGAAGTTTATAATGGTCATATTGTTGGGTTTACAGAGCGGATTGCTTCCATTCTTGTGCCGATGTCGTTTATGGATTGGTCTAACCGTGAAATCGCCCAAAAACAGGCTCCTCTTCCTTCGCGGCTGATTGTCAAAGTAGAGTCAATGTCGGATCCCGGATTGAACACGTTTCTTGACAAAAACCGCTTGGTTACAGACCAGGAGCGTTTGAAGTTGGGCAAAACCGGCTCTATTCTGAATACGGTAATGCGAAGTCTGGCAATTTTGGGTAGTATTTTCATCAGTCTGGCTTTGATCATGTTTGCGATGAACTTCAAACTCATTCTGGCCGAAGCTGCAACCGATATCCGTCTCCTCATCGAACTTGGATACAAACACACAAGAATTGGCTTTAACCTGCTTTCCTATTTTGCGCTTTTCGTGTTGGTCTTGTTTCTTATCTGTAGCTACATTCTTTTCCAAACCAACGATCTGATTCTGCAAACCCTTCAGGGCCAAGGACTGGATGCAGATGGCAGCACCGGAATCGGTAAAAGTATTTTGGCCGGTGCCTTTTTTTCTATTTCTATTGTGTTGATAAACGGGGCACTCATCATTCGACAGCTCCGCCAAATTGCCTGATTATGACATTAAAAATTCGTACTTCAGATACCAAAGATCAAATGTGGCCTGTGATTAAAGCCATTCGCTTTAAGGTCTTTGTACAGGAACAGAAAGTAGATGAGCGGGAAGAATACGATGAGTTTGAAGAGACATCGCATCATTTCCTGGCACTTGCAGATGGTCGGGCCGCAGGTACAGCCCGATGGCGAAAAACGGACAAAGGCTATAAACTGGAGCGTTTTGCGGTCCTGGAAAATTTCAGGGGAGTAGGAGTAGGTGCAGGTATTCTGAAAACGATTCTGGAAGAAGTATTGCCTCTTGCGAAAGCCGAAGGAAAAGAAATCTATCTTCATGCCCAGTTGCAGGCTCTTCCTTTTTATGCCCGATCCGGATTTGTGCCGTATGGAGAGGAGTTTATTGAAGCTGAAATTGTGCACAGAGCGATGAAATACAAGGATTGATACAACTTCATTAGGCGTTTCTTTGTCTTATCTCTTGTATCAAAACCCCTTCCTCCCCAATGAATCAACCACTGATTCTTTTGATATCAAAGAACCCTATACCATTCCATCCAGTGGGAAAGAAATAAATGTCGATATTTTTGATCTGAACCTGAATGCTGATCTTCAATACATCAGCATTCCTAAGCTGGATCCGGGTGCTTATCTGGTTGCCTCTTTACCCGATTGGGAGGAATTGAATCTCCTCACAGGAGAAGCCTCCGTTTATTACGAAAACAACTATATAGGTAAAACCCGAATTGAAGTAGAAAATGGTAAAGATACCCTTGAATTGAGTCTGGGATCGGATAAACAAGTTTCGGTAACCCGCACAAAAATCCGTTCTATCAATAAAAGACAAGTACTTGGAAGTGCTAAAACGGCAAGCCGCAAATTTCAATTCAAAGTAAAAAACAACAAAACAATTCCCGTTCCGATCACCATTATTGATCAGTTTCCTATTTCCAACAATGCGGATGTCACTGTAGGTCAGGTTGAAAAGTCGGGTGCTGAACATGTAGACTGGTCGGGAGAGTTGAAGTGGAAATTCATTCTGGAGCCTGGAAAAGAGAAAAAATGGCCTCTAATTTACAAAGTGAAATACCCGGGAGGCGTATCTGTTTATCTGGAATAAATAATTACTGGCATCCGATTAAATTCAAATTTTATAAATAATGTGCGAATCCGTTATATCAGGGCAGTATTTTCGATATTCTTTAAAAGCAGCCCCTATTTCGAAGATGACTTTTATTGCACGTAGGGGGGGTAAAGGAAAAATAGTGCTTAACGGATGCACCATTGATTCAAAAGTACATTGAAAGCAGTGGTCGGATGACAGTAATAAGTAATCAGAAAAAGTACGGTAAAAAGATTTGTGAAATAGAATCGCGTCTCCTACTTTCGCATCGACTTCCGGAAACGGGCAGTCAATAACTAATCTAAACTATTGAAAAACAATGCGCACCTCACAGGAATGGCAGGCATTTCGTATGCCTGTACCTCCCAAAATTGCATCCTATCGGATCCTTTCTTCAAAAACGCCAATCTCTGTTCTATCTGATCCGGAGACCTCATGGTATTCAAATGCATTCGCATCTTCGGATTTGATAGAAGTAGCTTGTGACGCCCGTGAGCCTGATGATGATCCCGAGACCATGTATCAAATGGCCCGGTACTACCATCTCGAAAAGGGAGATTTGTCCCTTGCAGAAACCTGGTATAAGGTGGCTGCAGAAACGGGCCATGCCGAAGCATGCTTTCATCTTGGATTTCTCTATGAGACCCGTCTTCCCGATTTCCATCTTGCACAAAGGTTTTATAAAGAGGCCATTAAAAATGGACATCTGAAAGCCAGTAACAATCTTGCCCTGCTTATATGGAAAGAGAATGGGCCAACTGTTGAAGTTGAAAGCTTATTGTTTTTATCCCATCAGCAATCCAACCTTTATTCGACCGGTGCCCTGGTTTTGTTTTATGAGGAGACCGGCGATACTCAAAATATGCTCTACTATGCTGACCAGTTTTTCCAGAAAGTAAGTGTAGATAGTGCCATAATCAAACCCCTTGGCCTTGTAATGGACCGATTGTTGAAGCACAAGCAGTTCGATTATCTCCATCGCAAATTTCAGGATCCCGATTTGCAATTGATGAAACTAGCTTTGCCTTATTGGCACGTCCTTGAGATTCTACGAAGCAATTTGGAAATAGAGAACCGGAAAGGCTTATGATTCAATTGATAATCTGAGTTGGGCAACAGAAAGAAATGCACTTCAAAGCAACTATTCCGGATTCTTTAGATATGCACATTGAAACATAGAAGTTCTGTCTTTCTTTTGTTTTTTCCAACCAGGAATACCTGCGCATATGATTAAAACTTTATCCCGCTATATCCTTGCTATTATTTTTATAGCAAGTGGTATTCTGCATTTTGTAATCCCTCAATCCTATTTGAAGGTGATGCCAGTCTGGATGCCCTATCCTTACGCTTTGGTTCTGGTCAGTGGATTGCTCGAATTGATTGGTGGGGGAGGTCTGTTAGTTAAATCCATCCGCAATCGGGCCTCTTGGTTGATTGTGGCTTTACTGGTTTCATTTCTTTTGGTTCATGTAGAACACATCCGCAACGGAGGCCATGTCACAAAAGATCTTACACTTCCCATAGCCGCAGTTTGGGCAAGACTGGTGATGCAGGGATTGTTTATTGTATGGGCAAGGTGGGTAGCCCACTAATTTACAACCACCTAATCAATGCATTTCCTTCTTAGGTGCTCTAAGGTGTCTCAAGTGTTAGACCGACTCATTTTACAACCACCTACCACATTTAAGGACACCTAAGGAATGCAGTTCATTCTTAGGTTAAGGTGTCTCAGGTGTTAGACCGACTCATTTTACAACTACCTATGACATTTAAGGACATCCAAGAATTAATAAGTCAGCGTACGATTGTTTGCTCTCTACCCGGTCCTGTTGAAATTATACGGATTGGAACTCCTAATTCCTTTTCGATTAATTGGCAATAGTTGCGGTAGGATTCTGGCAGCGATTCCCAGGAGTCGGCTTCATGGAGTCCTGTTGGCCAGCCTTCGCATGAGTGGTAAACCGGGAAAACTTCATTCCGAACCATATCGTAAGGGAGTTCTTTGCTTACCTGCCCTTGGCTGTCGTGATAGGCAGTGCAAATTTTAACACTTTCAAAACAATCAAGCACATCACCTTTCATAATGAGCATTTCGGTAGTCCCATTCACCATATTGGCGAAACGAAGTGCCGGAAGATCAAGCCAACCGGTTCGCCTTGGCCGTCCTGTGGTAGATCCAAACTCATGACCTGCTTTCCGGATTGTCTCACCGGTTTCGTCGTTTAGTTCCGTTGGAAATGGACCCGATCCAACACGAGTACAGTAGGCTTTCGTAATGCCGATTACTTTCCGTATGTGTCTTGGGGCAATACCCAGTCCAGTACAGGCGCCTGCTGCGGTAGTCGAACTTGAAGTTACGAATGGATAACTCCCGAAATCGATGTCCAGCATGGCTCCCTGAGCGCCTTCCGCCAGAATGGATTGTCCTTTGGTGAGGCAGTCGTTGAGTAAATACTCAGTGTTGACAATTTGAAACTTGCGGATTTTTTCAAGAGATTCGAAAAACAGGTTATCCATATCGGCCAGTTCGCCGCTATCCCAACCGCCTTTTTCCAGCAATTCGAGGTGTTTGTTTCGGAGCTCCTGATACCGTCCTTCGAAATCTCGGCTCAGGATATCTCCCAGCCGTAACCCCTGACGAGCGTATTTATCCTGATAACTTGGACCAATTCCTTTCAAAGTAGAACCAATTTTCTGATCGCCTTTGGAGGCTTCGCTGGCACGGTCCAGCAATTTATGGGTGGGTACAATGATTTGTGTACGGTTGGAAAGAAAGAGGTTTTCCTTTACTTCAATGCCTTTCAATTCCAGTGCAGCCACTTCTTTGGCGAAAACAGCTGGATCAAGCACCACTCCGTTTCCTATTACATTGAGTGTGTCGGGACGGAATATCCCGGATGGAATCTGGTGCAGCACATGCTTTTCTCCATTCATAACCAAGGTATGCCCGGCATTGGGACCTCCCTGGAAACGAGCCACCACCTGGTAAGAAGGTGCTATAAAATCAACCACTTTTCCTTTTCCTTCATCTCCCCACTGGAGACCGAGCAGTACGTCTATTGGCATTAACTTATTTATAATTTTTATGAATGATAAGTGATTAATGATGAGTTAAAAGTTTTTAGTTAAGAGTGTTAATTAAAAGCAGAATTGAAATTTGCATTAATCCATTCCAAATTTATTATTTATAATTCATCACTCATAATTCTACATTACTCAGGGTTTTTGATCTTCCCCGATTTCGGTTTTCAAAGCTGATAACCGCGATTTAGCACCAGAAATAGTTTCTTTGTCTTTGGCATTTTCGATAATGGAGTTGAGGGTTGCCTGAGCCTGGAAATATTCCTTTTGACCCACATAGTTGTCAGACATCAAAAGAAATCCTTTGTTGTACCATTTAGGGTAAGCAGAAAACCGACTTTTGAGATCGAATAATGCAGCCAACGATTCATTGTATTTTTTCTGTTTGTAAAAAACTTCTCCAACCAGATACTGGGCCTCAGCACCATTGATATCCTGAGCATTATTTACAGTGTTTAGAAGCTCATCAATTGCTTTCTCGTATTCGCCTTTTCCAACGTAAACCTTTGCAGAATAGAGAGATGCTTTGTTTGCCACATCCTGAGAAAGATTCTCCTTCTTCAATAACTCTGAACTTAACACAGCCACGGAATCAAAGCGGTTCAACTGATATAAATTTTCGATCAGTCCTAAAGTTGCATTATTAACATCTTTATTTGACCTGGCCACTCCATTCAACAGGATGGAATATTGATTGGCAGATGTTTGAAAGTTGCCCGCTGCATACTCCAGTTCTCCAATCCGGAAGGTAGACCGAATGTACCAATTGCTTTTTCCCTGACTCACAATGTCTTTATAAATGCTTAATGCTTCGGATTTACTTCCTCCTCTGTATTTGGACTCAGCCAGAAAAAACCGGGCTTCCGGTGCATAACTTGAATTGCCGTAATTTTTCAGATATTCCTGGAAACCCGTAATCGCCTTCTCATATTTCTGGTTGTTGTACAAAGCTTTACAGGTTTCAAACTCAATGCTTTCTAATGCATCTGATTCAGGATTGGCTTTTTTATACTTACCAATATATTCATTAAGCTGATCAACATCTCCGGTTTGAACAAGGGCTTCCTGTAGCCCAAGTATAGCAGAATTTGCAGCTGAATGGGCAGGATAGTCATCCAGAATCTGTTTGAAATCTTTCACCGCTGCAGGATATTCCTTGAGATTGGATGCAGATATTCCTCTGTTCAGATAGCAGAAAGGGAGAATCGGACTGCCGGCCATATTCTCGATGATGCTGCTGTATCCCCGAATGGCAGCCTGGTAATTCGTTGCTTCAAAATCCATTTGGGCCTTTTGAAACAAGGCCTGATCGTATAAACGCGATTTTGAATATTTTTCAACTACCACCGAGAAATTCGTTCTGGCATTTTCAAAATCTTTCAAGACAGCATAAACAACACCTTTCTGGTAAAACGCATAGTCCATTTCACTGGTTCTTGCATCCATTGCCTTATCGTAAGCCCGCAATGCACCCGGATAATCTTTGGTTGCGTACAAACAATCGGCGTGACGGATCAGGGCATCGGCATAATGTGGTTTTTGCTGATTTTTTTCAATGTCTGAAAGATAATCTTTGAAAAACCCGAGGGCTTTGGAATAGTCGCGTAAATTGTAGTGCGCATAGCCTGATCCGTATTTGGATTTAATAAAGTAAGGTGTGGTGGCAGCCCCCTCCACTTTCAAAGCGGCAGAATACTCGTTGGCTGCTTTCGCATAAAGCCGGTCTCTTAAAAAGCTCTCTCCTAACCAATAATGAGCCGCAGTCTGGGTTTCTTTGTCGCTGGGGTATTTTAGGGATTGACTGAAAAGTTCGGCAGCCTTTACTGTATTCCCATCATTGAAAAGGGTGGTTCCCCTTTGGTAGGCTGCCCGCTGATAGGCCAGACTGAGCCGGTCCGATTTTACTCTGGTCGATTCCATGTAAGCCAGCGCTGCCTCAAAATCATTGCTGTTCAGGAGTCCTTCGCCAATCAGTTCATTGGCTTCAGAAAGGTGTGAACTCTTTGGATAATTGGCAACAAAATCTTTCAGAATGTCCACTGCATCAGAGTACTTCTCTAAATCGTAACTCAATTTCCCTGCATTAAACCAGGCTACTTCCTGAATGGAAAGGTCGGCCTTCATTTCACTTGCAAGGTCAAACGCATTGAGGGCAAATTGTTTTTGTTCCTTTTTTAAATAGCAAATTCCCAGGTAGTAGGAGCCATATTGACCAAGCGAATCCAGTTTGCCTTTGGAGGTATCCAGTTTAGCTGCCACCTGACGGAATCCGGCGATGGCTTTGTCTGTCTGGTCGGTTTTAAAGTATGTAAAAGCGACCCTGAATTGCAGCGCCCTTGGTAAATTTCCCCGGGATCCTTTGCTGTATAATTCAAAGTGGCTGGCCGCCTTCGTGTATTCTTTCAGATTGAAATGAGATTCACCAACCAGTAAATGAAGTTCTTCCGGATTCGCAATTCTTGCTGTATCCCTGAATGTTTCTTCCCCGAGATCAATCACTTCTTTCCAATCCTTTTTCTTATATAAAATACTGGCTTTTAGAACCGGAATATTGGGTTTGTATTCAGGAGAGGTCTTTGCAATGTCCAGATCTGCAAGAGCCTCATCTAGCAATCCATCTTTAAAATTAAGATAGGCAGTGTAATAAGCGGCAGAACCTTTGTATGGATGGTCTTTCCTCCGCAGTTTCTGAAAATAGGATTTGGCTCTGTCGAACTGTTGCAATTGAAAACAGGAAACACCGGTTTTATAATCCGCTTCAATCTGGCTTTCATCCTCAAGACCCTCAGCCGGAATTCGGGTATAATACTGAACAGCTGTTTCCCATTTTTTTATCCGGAAATAATAATTAGCCAGATCAAACCAGACTCTGGACTCATACATACTTCCCGGATTACCCTGATTAAAGGCGAGCAATTGCTCTTCTGCATCCGGATGATAAAGCTTCAAAGCGCAATGAGCTGCATAATAATGGGCTGTTTGACCCAGATCAGCCGACACTCCGGTTGCATTTGAATAAGATTGAAACTCGGCCATAGCGGCCTGATAGTTATGCACTTCCATTAAATCGAAAGCATTTTTCAGTCGTGCATCAGGTGATTGAACGCTGAGAGTTCTTTGTGACAACGTACTGAAAGACAGTGAAGTTGTGAACAAAAGAAAGAAAAAATAGAATTTGAATTTTGAACTCCGCATGAAGGAAGACCAATTTTGGATTGCCAAAAATAACAGATGATCCCATAGAAAAGTGGAACATTTGCCTTTTCGGTGAGAAACAAACGTTACCCATTAAAATAAATTCAAATAATTGCAAGCAAATTTTGGCAACAAGCTGAAAAAAAGATACTTAAAGAATTGACAATATGAAAATAGGCTACGATGCCAAAAGGGCATTTCATAACCCGACCGGTTTGGGAAATTACAGTCGGACACTCATCAGCGGAATGTTGAAACAACACCCGGAAGATGAGTATGTACTGCTTGATATTGGTACCCCTTTGGAGCTCCCTTATTTTATACGTCAGCTTACCGAAAGTGGCGCAAAATGGACCTATGGCTCCGGCGGACTTTTTGGTAAGTATTCCAGGACTTTTGGTTGGGGAAGAAAAGCAAGGAATTTGGAACTGGATATTTATCATGGGCTGAGCAACGAAATTCCTGCGGATCGGAAACCGGGCAAAACCAAATCAGTGGTAACCATTCATGACGTTATTTTCAAGCGATTCCCTGAAGCATACAAGCCCATTGATCGTTGGTTTTACAACCAGAAAACCCGGTTTGCCAGCAAAAAAGCAGATCTGATTCTTGCCATCAGCGAACAAACCAAAGCAGATCTGGAAGAGTTTTATCCGGAAAGCCGTGGGAGAATCGAAGTAGTTTACCAGGACGTTGACCCTGCATTTCACTACCGCAAACGAACAGAAGCTGTGGCCAAGATCCTTTATAAGTTTGACATTGTGGAGAGACCATATATTTTATGCGTCAGCAAATTGGATAAGCGGAAAAACCACAGGAATCTTGTGGAAGCATTCAAATTAGTACTGAATACCATACCTGAAGACCTGGTTCTGGTGGGTGGACGTGGAGATGCTGCAGATGAAATTCTGGATCAGTTAATTGATTTTGAAGGTCGGCTCCGGTGGTTAGGAAATGTAGAAACCGACGACCTGGTCAATCTCTACGATGGTGCTTCGTTTACAGCGTATCCTTCTGTTTTTGAGGGTTTTGGAATACCACTTTTGGAATCTATGAGGCGTGGAAAAGCAATTGTATCATCCACGGGCTCTTGTTTTGAAGAGATTGCAGGATCTGCAGCTTTGTATGCAAACCCTCTGGTTCCTGAAGAAATTGCCCGCCAAATGGTTCGGATTTCAAATGAAAGCGAACTTAAACTTTCGTTAGAAAAGGCGGGTTTAGTGGAGAGTAAACGATTTGATCTGAAGATTTTAGTAGAAAAAATCCACCAGAATTATCGGAATCTCTAAAACTGATTTTGTTTTTAAAAGTATAGATTAACCGTAAAAAAAATATGAGGGTCATTAAAGAAATCAATTTAAGTCCTACCATTAAAGGAACCTTGTTCAGCTGGAATGGAAAATATATCATTAAGCTGGAAAAAGGTAATCTGGAGCAGACCTACAAAATTTCCGAAACCGATATCACCGGAATATCAGACATTGATTCACTCCTTTCTTCACTGGAATTTGTATTGAAAGCAGAGAAGATCTTTGATGTTATGGATGAAAATGTGGATTCCGTTTATTAAAACCGAACAAGAATTGATTCTGATAAAATTTGCTCAATCAATATACCAATGTACAAACCTCTAAATATCGGCTTTCAAGCGCATCGTATTTAAGGTTGGGCTTTTGCTTCCCCCTTCAATTTCAACAGTTACAGCAAACATGCTTGGTTGTTGCATGGGTTTCAATGGCACCATCATTGTTCCCGTTGACGAAGCATTAAAAACACCAGCGTCAGTGGGTTTACCATCTACGATTCCCCACATCTGGTATTGTTTGCCTTCCGGAAGTTTTGGTAAATTAGATCCTACAAGCCAGATTTCATGCGTTTTAGGATTCCAGAACAGCGTCGCTTTCATCGGGTCCTTCCGGGTAGAACTCAAAACGACCTGCACTGCACCTTCGCTGTTCAGATATTTGCTCAACGAAGCCATTTTTTGTTGCTCCTGATAGAGATTCTGATTTTCAGCGGACAGGTTTTCGTATTCCAGTTTCGTTTGTGTCAAAACTTCCTGGGTGTGAACCAGATTTTTATAACCCCAGAATCCAAATCCAGCCATAAGTAAAAAGGATATTGTAGCAGCAATAGATATATATTGGTATATCCGGAATTTTCCTGCGTCTGGTAAAAACCGTTGGGATAATTGTTCAAATTCCGTTTCTGCCGGAAATATTTCATTTTCAATTTCCGTCCTCCTTTTCCTGCTAGGCTCAATGGCAAAATAACGGGCAAGTTTTTCGAGGCAGATTTCTATTTCTTCCATTTCAGCCCTTGCCTCTTTATCTGAAATGAGTTGTTTGGAAACCAATTCTTTTTCCTCTTCAGTCGCAATTCCAGTTGCAACTGCCTCTAACAAACCCGAATCAATAAAATTATTTTCTTTCATCCCACTCAATTTTTTAGTTCTTGTCGTAAAGTTTGTAAAGCGGATCGCATTCTTGTTTTAACGGTTCCGAGAGGAATTCCCGATTCATCGGAAATTTCTTCCTGGGTATAACCTTGAAAATAGGCCAGTTGAATCAGGTGAAGTTGCTCTGGCTTTAATTTGTTCAACGCCGATTCAATGCCTATAAAATCAAGGTGTTCCATTCGAATGGATCCCTTTTCAGTACCTACGAAATTCTCAAGAGTCTGGATGTTTTTTGATGCTTTTTGATGACTGCTTCGAAGGTGATCGATGGCAAGATTCCTGGAAATATTCATCATCCATGTAAAGAGCCTGCCTTTCTCCGGAGAATAGGCCGCAAAATTTTTCCAGATTTTTACAAAAGCATCCTGAAGTACATCTTCTGAATGCGTTGGATCGACCACAATGCGTTCAATCACACCGTATAGAGCGGCTGAAAAATTATCGTAAAGAATCCGGAATCCCTCCTGAGATCCTGAAGCTACAAGAGCCACTAATGATTCTTCCGAAATTTGAATTCTGCGAGCCAAGTATTTTGGTTTTTGAGACAGCAATAAGAGCCAAATTCAGGATTCTCACAAGCAAATTCAATATCAAGATACGCAAAGTTGTATTTTTGACCATCTTTTGAACAAATCCCAAAGACAATGCTAATTGAGGACCGAATTCTGCAATTGGAAAAGCTCATCGAAGAAGATGCTTCGGATCCATTTCTATACTACGCTCTTTGTCTCGAATTCTCTAAAATTTCCAATGAAAGATCTGAATCTTTATGGCTGGAGTTGATTTCCCGGTTTCCGGATTATTTACCTTCCTATTACCAGGCAGGTCTGACTTTGGTTGAAATCCGAAAGCGGGATGAAGCCATTCAACTATGGAAAAAAGGAATAACTCTTGCCGAATTGCAAAACGACCGCCATGCGCTCACAGAATTGAAGTCCATTTTGCAAAATACCTTGTTGGATGAATTGGAGGAAGACTGAATTTTAAAGCTTATTAAAATGGATAACCGATTCCAACATTCAAAAGGGTCTGGCCTTTTACTCCGAATGGTTTGGAAAAACTGAGGTTTTTAATCTGCCATTTATCCGGGTTATTGCTGAAGGCAGGATTATAGAGTTTGGTTGCTGCATCTACGCGGATAATCAGGAATGAAAAATCAAACCGTATTCCAAATCCTCCACCAAAAGCAATCTGGCGTATAAATAAAGGGGTGATTTCAGCGCCTGGTCTGTCGGGATCTTTAACCAGATTCCATACATTTCCGGCATCTGCAAATAAGGCACCTTCCAGAAATCCAATGAGTTTTTGACGGATTTCCACACTGGTTTCCATAATCAATTCCCCTGGCTGTTCTATATTGAGATTGTTGGGATCGGAATTTGGCGGGGCGTAGGAACCGGGTCCTAAACGCCTGGGTAACCAAGCCCGGATGCTATTACTGCCGCCCGCAAAAAGATATTTTTCCCAAGGCAAAACGATAGAATTACCAACGGGTACAGCCATTCCACCCGAAAGTCGGACGGCCAGAAGGGTGTGCTTTCCTAATGGCCTGTAAAACCGGAAATCTGCAGAGGTTTTGCCATATCGGAATGTTTTGAAGCCAGCAAATTCACTGGTCTTATTATTAAATCCATTTTGCAAAATCTGATGAAGCAATTCACCCCCATATTCCACATTGAAGCGGAAATACCGGGCTTTCTTTTTTTGTCCAATTTGATTGGTGTTATACATATAATACGCATTCAGGTTCGTCACAACGGCAGTCCGAAAGGATTGTCTCACACTTTGCCCAAGTCCGGAAAAGTTTATTAATTGTTCAAGATAGGCCTGATTCAAAAACTTTTCAGGAGTTACATTCACGGTCACATCCACGGGAGAAACACCAATCTGTTTGTTTGGTGTTAATTGAATGGTATAGTTAATGGCCCCCTTCACCAGATTCCGAATGTATTCAGGTCGTTTTAAAGCAGTGAGGCTAAAGATGAAGCGGGTTTTAGGGTTAAATTCAAAGATCCTCTGATTCAATTTAATGGGGAACAGGATCTTAGAAATAGTAAAAGACGAAGTAACGCTGAGATCCCTTGCACGGTAAACCACTCCTGCCGGTAGAAATGTAGATAACTGGCCTTCCTGAGAATACCTGAGATTCACCTCAAATACCTCAAAACCACCCAACACATTTCGGACCTTCAAGCCAACATCAAAGTAAGGTCCTGGTGCTCCCTGGCTCATAAGCATTCCCAATTCTTCTGAACCCTGGTATTTAGGAAGCCTGTTGGCAATGATTCTCAGATCCATCTTTCGTCCGTGGGTATCTAAAGCCAGATTAACAAACCGGAACATATCCATAGAAGACAATTGCGCCTGCGTATTCGTGATTTTGGAATAATTAAAATATTGCCGGGGATGCACCAATATTTTACTGTCGAGAATTCCCAACGAATATCGTTTCCGGCTTTCAAAGCTGTATCGAACACCGTTGAAGGTTGTGTCTGTGTATTTTCCCAAAGAAGAATCCGATTCGTTCAGTTGAAAAAAGATATCATCCATTTCATAAGCAGTATGTCTGCCTTCCTCCGGGTTTCTAACCGTCATCGTAACGTTACAACCCAATCGGGTAAACAGAGATGGATTATTTTTGAATTGAAGTGAATCTTCTTTGGTTTGGGGGATGGATGCTGAAGTATCCACATTCACTTGTATGTATTCCCGGCTAAATGTAAAATAGCCCTTATTCCTGAATAATTTTTCGATTCTCTCCCGATCTGTGTCAATGTTCTGTTTACTGTATGGTGTACTAACCTGCACTTCCAGGTCGTTTCTTGCACTGTCGATCAATCGGGAAAGTCGGTAGTCATCGGTTACATAACGTATTCTCCGCACCCGGTGAACCTCATTTTCTTTAATCAGATACTTCACCGAAATATTTCCTCCGATAAATGTGTCTTCCTGGATGCGAACCTGGCTGTCAAAATACCCTTTATTGAAAAGGAATTTACGGATTTCCGTAAGGCTCTCACGGGCAAGGCTGCTGTCGTAAATTGCAGGCGGCTCTCCTACAACCCGCATCCACCAATTGCCGTCGTGCAATCGTATATAATATTTCTTTGTCTTTTTTTCCTTTCTGATTTCCAACGCAATCGAATCTTTAAAGGAACCCGGTGGCAGTGCCTTTATTTTGGAATCGTAGTAAGCCAGTTTTTGATTTAATTGTCGTTTGATCCGGAACGTGTCCTGAATACTTTTTCCGAAAAAATAAAATCCAAGATAAGGAGTGGTTCCAAGAATTTTTCGATTGGCTTTCTGGTGAAACAAAACTTCAAGTTCATCATTGGGGATGTGTTTGTTTCCTTTGGTTCTTTGGTTAATGAGAAGGTACTGGCCTTTTTTCAAAAAAGGGGTGGTGATGCAGCTATTCAGCCAAATGGCTGAAAAACAGAGCATCAGACCAAAAATGATCCGGTTTGGAATGGCCTTTCTGAATGGATCCTTCAAACGGTGTTTACCTAGCGTTATTATAACAGATATCTTCGGGCCCAAAAGTAATCGGAAATGAATGGATTGAGCCAGAACAAGGCCAAACAAATAAGGGCTTTGCAACAAAAAAAATTTCGGGAGGAGTCCGGACTTTTTCTTGTGGAAGGAGCGAAAGCCATCATTGAAACCCTGGCAACATCCTGGCCATGTGAAACCCTGGTTTGTACTGACCGATTTATTAACTCCAATGAAACCATTATTCACAATAGTAATTCAGAGCTTTTTGTTTGCAGTGAAGAGCAACTTTCCCAGTTGGGAAACTTTAGAAACAACAACGCAGCTCTACTTGTAGCCAGACAAAAAAAGACTTTGGTTAAACCGGAGCCCTTGCAAAAACTCTGGTTGGTGCTCGAAGATATTTCTGATCCGGGCAATCTAGGAACCATTATACGACTTGCCGATTGGTTTGGTCTGAAAGAAGTTATTTGCCTCGGCGATGGTGTGGAGTGGTATAATCCAAAAGTAATCTCGGGCACAATGGGCTCCTTTCTTCGGATTGCCAGGGTCGAAATGAATGCGGATGAACTCCTGAATTCAGGCAGACCAATATTTGCAGCTGATATGAACGGACAAAATCTATATGAATTCCGATTCCCGGATTCATCGATTATCCTCATAGGGAATGAAGCCAGAGGATTGCAACCACGCTGGCTTCAAAATCCCTCTTCAGTGCTTTCCATTCCTTCTTTTGGAAAGGCAGAATCTCTGAATGCGGCCATGGCAACAGGTATTTTCCTGAACCATTGGCGCTTGTTTGGCGGTTAGTTGTTTTGGATAGAGAATGCTGTTTTGATTCAGATAAATTCTTTCCTTGACAACGAATTGACAGGAGAACAAGATTTATTTTTCTGATTAAACTCACGTCATTCCATTGGTTTTAAATTGATTACAAGATATTTAATTGCAACGGATCCGATTTTCCGAAGGCTTCGATACCAACTTTTCACAAAAGCTCCCACATTTGCCTTCTTTTTGGAAATGCTTTCAACTGGTATTCAGAATTGAATTATTTTAAACTTTTAACTCATCAGGCCTCTTATGGATCCGGCTCATTTTGAAGAGCTTTTTTCGCAGTTATACGGACCTCTTTGCCGGGTTTCGTTCCGGTTGGTGCGTGATAAGGATGCCGCAGAGGATCTGGTTCAGGAGGTTTTTATTAAGTTTTGGCAGCGTGTAGAATTCCTGGATTCAGACACTATTCCTAAGGCCTACTTGTATAAATCCGTATACAATGCCTCTCTTAATTTTCTTTCAGAGCAAAAAAAGGTAATTAAGCCGGAACAGGAATATTGGAATTCCATCGAAACAAGTGGTAAGGCAGATGACGGTTTGCACCTCGAAAATGTTCAGGCAGCAATAGAATCCGGCTTGGAGCAACTTCCTCCTGTTTGTAAAACAGTATTCATTATGAGTAGAAATGATGAAATGAGTTACAAGGAAATTGCCGATTCTCTGGATATTTCTCTAAAGACCGTTGAAGCACACATGAGCAAGGCTCTTCGGGTTTTGCGGAAACATCTCATTCTTTTTTTATCAACTATCTTATTGATAATCTGGACATCCATAAAAAATAGTTAATTTTTTTTCAAAACAAGTAAGGGTAAAGGCCAACGAATTTGTTATAGCATCCGATGAACGAATCCAACAACATGGAAAACATCAGCCCCGAAATGCTTGGGATCATGATCAACCACCTGCAAAAGGTCGCTACTCAGCCGGAAGAGGAGCAATTGAATGCATGGTTGAAGGAAGATTCTCAAAACCTGGCCCGTTTTGAAGAAGTCTCTGGCATTTGGAATCTGACCGCTTCTGTAGAAGATTCTTTCCAACCCGATGTGAATGCAGCCTGGCAAAATGTGAAAGCTAAAACCATTTCATTTTCTCATGCCGGTAGCATTCCAACCGAAGGCAAAGTCTTATCCTTTCCCCAATTATTTATGAGTGCTGCAGCCTCTCTTTTATTGTTGATTGGATTTGGATTCCTGCTTCAGTCTGCTTTGCAAAATGAACCAACCTGGACCACGGTTGCCACAACCAACGAAAAGAGACAGGTGTTTTTACCAGACAGCAGCTCGGTCTGGCTTAACCGCAACAGTCATTTATCCTGGTCTGATTTTAAGGGCGATTTCCGCGAAGTGAAACTGGATGGAGAGGCTTTTTTTGAAGTTTCCCGACACCCGGAACAACCTTTCCGCATAACAGGAAGGGAAAGTATAACGGAGGTTTTGGGAACTTCATTCAACCTGAAATCGGTTTCAGGTTCCGGTGATAAGCTGGTAGTAGTGACGGGTAGAGTGGCGTTTTCATCCATCAATAACCTACAGAGCCGGATGGAATTTCTTCCGGGTCAAAAGGGAGAAATTGAAAAGGAAGGAATCGTAAAGCAATCCGCCATTGAAAATACCAATTTCAGAGCATGGCAAACACAACAACTGTCGTTCAATAATACTGGATTGATGGAAGTTGCGGATGCGTTGGAATCCTATTTTAGCATCCGGATTGAAATCAAAAATGATAACCTTAAAAATTGTCGGTTTACCGGAAGCTTCGAAAAACCAGTCTTAAAGGATGTGATCCAGGTTCTTTCCGAATCCGTCAATTTAAAGTCAGAATACCAGGACAGCACATACTTTCTGACTGGAAGTGGTTGCCCCTGAACCGAAATAAAACATTAATTATCTTTAAAAACATTAAAAATGAGGTCATTACAAATCCTTATACTGTCATACCTATGCCTTTTTTCGAAGGCATCACCCGCCCAGATTCTTGAAAAACGGGTGAATTTAAACTACAACAATGTGCGTCTGGCGACCGTTCTTGTAGCCATCAAAACGCAATACCATGTTGGATTTTCGTACGCGAACAACTTGATTCCTTTGGATAAAAAGGTAAGCGTTTCTGTGAAAGACAAGCCACTAGGGCAAGCACTGAATGATTTGTTTCAGGAAACAGGTGTAACCTATACATTGGTTGGTGATCAGATTGTGTTGAAAAGGGGAGTCATTCCCAGGATTAAAAGCAAGCCGATCAAAAAAGCAGCGCCATCCGGAAAACCTTCGGCACCCTCATCCAATGCAACGCCCGGCAACCCCAATGGCGATGAAGAGAAACCTATGGAACCGACTGCCGATGCCACGGCTTCTTTGCTTCCCCTTCCTACTTTGTCTTCGGAGACTTCCGAGGGAAAACCACTGGATGAAACCGAACTCAGAAAGGAATATCAATCTGAGCAAAGAAACCTTCTTAAAAACTATCTTGCTCAAACGGATGCAGCTATGAACTACCAGGATTCTGCCATGTCTTCTCAACTAAAGCGGGAATTCAAGCGCCTCAAAAACAATTTGAAAGGCGAATTTAAGGAATTAAAAAAATATGCGAAAAAGCGAAACTGGGATTCTCTTTTCGTTTCTTCAAAAAAGGACAGTCTAAGAAATACCGATCCTGTTCAGGTTTCGTTTGTGCCACCACTAAGCACGAATGGAAAAAACAATGAATATTCTGTTAACCGATTTTCGCTGAACATTTTAGCTGGCTATTCGGGTGGCTTGGATGGTGTTGAAGTCGGAGGAATTGCCAACATTGAGAAAGAAAATGCAAAGGGTGTTCAGGTAGCTGGTACCGTGAATCTGGTTCGTAAAGATGTGAATGGGTTTCAGGTAGCAGGAACGGTGAATGCGAATGGCGGAAATCTGGAAGGGGCTCAGGTTGCAGGATTTCTGAACGCTTCGGCCAGCGACAGCAGCAATGCCGTTCAGGTAGCCGGATTTGGAAACATCCACAAGGGTGATTTATTGGGTGCTCAGGTTTCGGGATACATCAATGTGAATGGTGGCTATGTGATTGGGCCACAGGTTGCTGGTTTTATGAACATAGCTAAAGGACCGGTTGCAGGCGTGCAGACCGCGGGTTTTATGAACATTAATTCTGGGAATCTCCGGGGCGTTCAGGCAGCGGGTTTTATGAATGTGGCCAGTCAAAATACGATTGGTACACAAGTGGCAGGATTTATGAATATAACCCGGAAAGATATAGAAGGAGTTCAGGTGGCAGGATTTATGAACCAGGCCAGAAAAGTGCGGGGGAGTCAGATTGGAGTGATCAATTTTGCGGACAGTATTTCGGGTGTTCAGATTGGTTTTCTAAATTTCTGCCGGAACGGTTACCGGCGACTGGAAGTATTTGGAAGCGATGCCATCCAGGCCAATCTGGCTTTTAAAATGGGATCAAAAAAGTTCCATAATATTTTTGCAGTCGGGATCAGTGAACCCCAGCAGGCCAAGCCCCGATTGAGTTATGGATATGGATTTGGTTCAGAATTCAGGTTAGGGAATAAGTTTGATATGAATCTTGATCTGATTTGCAATCAGATCAAGGAAAACGGAAAGCTCTGGACAGACAATCTCAATCTGCTCAACCAATTGAAAGTGAATTTCGCACTCCATCCCGGTAAACGAACCAGCCTCTTTGCAGGACCTGTCCTTCATGTTGCGGTTTCCAAAGTTCTAAATAAAGAGTCCAATGTGGTAGGAAGTAACATCGTTCCGGATTGGGCGCCATTCGACAAAACCTACACCAATACCCGGGTAGCGATTTGGCCCGGATTCAACGCAGGAATTCGATTTTGATTTCACTGCAAATTCCTGATTAATTAATTCAATCCCTTCAATTTCAATACAATGAGAAGATTCATTTTTCTTTTTCTGGCATTGCCATGCCTTTTTTTTCAAACTCTGGCTCAGGTAAAACTGAGCCAAACCATCCGGGGAACAGTTTTAGATAAAAATATACAATCTGTATTACCGGGTGCGGTGGTCGTGTTATTGAATTCGAATCCGGTTATTGCCACTTCAACCGATGCTGATGGCAAATTTAAGCTTCCGAATGTGCCTGTAGGACACCACAATTTATTGATCCGCCTGATGGGTTATAAAGAAGTCGTTATCAATAATCTGGAAGTAAATACAGGAAAGGAAAACGTGCTCAACATTTCCATGGAAGAAGATCTGAAACAAGCACAGGAAGTGGTGATTGAGGCAGCGAAAGACAAATCAGTCGCTAACAACGGACTTGCGGTAGTAAGTGCACAGAATATGCGATCCGCTGAAATCAATCGATTTGCCGGTTCAAGATCCGATCCTAGCCGGATGGCCTCCAACTATGCAGGTGTGTCTGGAGGAGGAGATCAGCGAAATGACATCATTGTACGGGGAAATTCGCCCTGGGGTGTGCTCTGGCGCTTAGAAGGAGTGGACATCCCAAACCCAAACCATTTTTCGTTTACTGGAAATACCGGAGGTGCCTTCAGCATTCTCAATAACAACCTACTTGCCAATTCCGATTTCCTTACCGGTGCTTTTCCTGCTGAATATGGAAACAAAACCGCTGCCGTGTTCGATGTCCGGCTTCGGAACGGAAACAACGAAAAACGAGAAAATACGGCCCAGATCGGACTCAATGGCCTGGAATTTACGACCGAAGGTCCTATTTCAAAAGGAGGAGCCGGATCATACATGGCCAGTGGCCGGTTGTTTTCTTTCAAAGCCCTGGACGAATTGGGTGTAAGCATTGGTGCAAATGGAATCCCGCAATACCAGGACGGTACCTTCAAAATCAATCTACCTCTCAAAAACGGAAACAGAATCAGCCTTTGGGGAATCGGAGGCCAGAGCAGCATTGACCTACTTTCTGAGAAAGAAGACATTGAGGAGGAGTATGTGACGGAAAGAAAAGAGAAATTTACCTCAAAAATGGTTGCCAGCGGATTGAGCTATTTTCACAAGTTTGGCGAGAAAACAATGGGAATTGCCACCCTTTCTGCCTCCGGAAATTCGGTTGTAATCGACAACAAGGAGCAATGGACGGACAAACCGAATCTTAAAGCCTTTGATCTCAGAAACCGGGAAGGGCAGGTTCTTGGGCAATACATACTCACCCATAAATGGAATATGCGGCACTTGTTGAAAGTTGGCGCCACATACAGGCAGATGCTGTTCAATAATCAGGAAACTTATTTTGATAAGGATCAGGATCTATATGTAAACCAGTTGGCACAGAAAGGAAATACCGGATTGCTTCAAACCTATGCCCAATGGCAATACCGGATCACCGAGAAAACAACCCTCAACCCAGGATTGTACGTTCAGCATTTTGCTCTCAATTCTAAAACCTCGGTTGAGCCACGTGTATCGGCTCTGTACCAGGCAAGTGTCCGTGATCGGTTCAGCATTGCTACCGGATTGCACAGTCAGACTTCGCCTTTGTTTGTTTACCAATACCGATTTCGAAATGACGAGACCGGAAATTACACCCAACCCAATCAAAATCTGGGTTTTATGAAGAGCTTCCAGATAGTGGCAGGCTACCAACGCAGTCTGAGTGAAAACCTGAAACTAAAAGTGGAGACCTATTTTCAGCATTTATACAATGTTCCGGTGAGCTTATCGCACGATACCGGAGCATCTTCTTATTCCATCATGAATACAGGTGCCGATTACAATTTTTATGCCTTTGATAGCACAGTGAACAAAGGAACTGGTAAAAATTACGGCGTAGAAATCAGCCTTGAGCGTTTTTTTCACAAGGGTTTTTATTTTCTTGCCAATGTTTCGCTGTTTCGGTCGACATACAAAGCGGCCGATGGTGTAGAGAGAAGCTCCGCATTCGATTTGGGTCATGTAGCCAACGTGCTGGCTGGCAAGGAAATACGGTTGGATGAAGGAAATAAGCGACTTCTATCCTTTGACTTTAAACTTACCCATTCTGGTGGCAGGCATTTTACACCGGTAGATCGGGAAGCCTCTCTTCGGGATGGAAAAGCCCGATACGATTATCAGAATGCCTACAGTGCAAAAGCAAAAGACTACTTCCGCACCGATGTCAAAATAGCGTATCACGTTAATCGTCCGAAAGCCAACCACAATTTCTTCATCGCTGCGGATAATGTGCTCAACACCCAAAATGTATTTACCCAGGATTGGAACAATAAAAAGAAGGAGGTTGAAACGTATTATCAGCTAGGCATCTTTCCGTATCTGGGGTATAGGGTGCAGTTTTGACTTGTGTTTTTAGGGGTTTGACG
>Ga0105046_10004554_pt1 | contig 22058 bp, 19 predicted proteins | sample MAT03_FD_78385 | JGI IMG/M metagenome (GOLD analysis project Ga0105046, IMG submission 78385) | Freshwater microbial communities from Lake Fryxell liftoff mats and glacier meltwater in Antarctica - MAT-03 (megahit assembly) | ecosystem: Environmental > Aquatic > Freshwater > Ice > Liftoff...
CAGGACGGTCACGACACGGAGATGGGTGACCTGTCCCCTGCAGTCATCACCCGCGCCATCGAGATCGAGCCCCGCCTGGGCGAGGGCATGCGCATCGAGTTGCATGGTCTGTTGACCGAAGTGCAGCGCGGTGAAGCGCTCGTCGTCGTCGCGCCCATCGCCGCACTCTCACGGGCCGCCCTCGACCCCTATCTCGTGCGCGTCGCTGAAGGACACTGCAGCGTCGTGCTGATCGGCCACCTGCCCGACGGAACGCTCGAGCGTCTGCCCAAGGCGGCGATCATCGGGCAGGTCCCCGATCTGGTGTCGGCCGACGGGCTCTACCTCGCTCTCAGCGGAGCGCTGGAGCGGGTCGAGCTACGCGTCGCCGCCGAGCGACGCGGTCGTTGGCTCAACCGCTACCGCTACGAGCTCGGAGAGCTGATCGAGATCTCGCGCGCCATCTCGCAAGAGCGCGATCTCGATCGGTTGCTCGACACCATCCTGGTCAAGAGCCGCTTCATCACCGGCGCGGACGCCGGATCGATCTACGTGATCGAGACGACCCCACCCGCCATCGAGGGCGGCCCGCCCGAAAAGCGCATGCGCTTCAAGCTCTCGCAGAACGAGTCGATAAGCTTCGCGTCCAGCGAGTTCACGATTCCGATGAGCACCCGCTCCATTGCCGGCACGGCCGCGGTGACCCGCAAGGCGATCAACATCCCCGACGTGTACGAGCTGATCGTCCCCGACGCCGTGGGCGAGGAGCCGATCGACACGCTGCGCGACTCCGTTCTGCCCGATGGCGCGTCGCGCGTGAGCTTCGATCCCAGCTTCGATCAGAAGGTCGGCTACCGCACCAAGTCCATGATCGCGGTCCCGATGATCTCGGCGCAGGACGACGTGATCGGCGTCATTCAGCTGATCAACAAGAAGACCGATCCTCGCACCAAGATCACGCCCGAGACCGTGGACTCCGCGGTGGTCGCGTTCGATCAGCGCAGCGAAGACCTGCTCGCGACCCTCGCGTCGCAAGCCGGGATCGCCCTCGAGAACGCGCTGCTCTACGACGAGATCCGGAAGATCTTCGAGGGCTTCGTGCGCGCCAGTGTGCAGGCGATCGAGCAGCGTGATCCCACCACCTCGGGTCACAGTCTGCGGGTCTCCCTGTTGTCCGTCGGACTCGCAGAGGCGGTCGACCGGCTCGCCGACGGTCCCTACGCCCGCGTGCGCTTCAACAAGCGCGATCTCCTCGAGCTCGAGTACGCGTCGCTCTTGCACGACTTCGGCAAGATCGGGGTGCGCGAAGAGGTCTTGGTCAAAGCCAAGAAGCTCTATCCCCACCAGTTCGAGGGAGTGAAGCGACGCTTCGAGTTTGCCGAACTCTTGGCGGAGCGCGACGCCCTCGGACGGAAGCTCCGCGCGCTCTCGGAGGGTGCTGGACCCGACGCCCTACAGCGCATCGATGCGGAGCTCGAGGCACGACGCGCGCATCTTCGCTCCCAGCTCGACACCATCGCCGCCGCCAACGAGCCCACCGTTCTCAAAGAGGGTGACTTCACCAAGATCGCGGAGATCAGCAAGGAGCGCTACCGCGACCTCTGCGGTCACGAACATCCGATGCTCGACGAGGACGAGGTCATTTCCCTCCAAGTGACTCGAGGGTCGCTGCACGAGAAGGAGATCGCGGAGATCCGCTCGCACGTGGTGCACACCAAGGAGTTCCTCTCGAGCATTCCCTGGGGAAAGAACTTCGTGAACGTGCCCTTGCTCGCTGGCGCACACCACGAGCGCCTGAACGGCAATGGTTACCCCGACGGTCGCATGGCGGCGCAGATCCCCGTCGGCAGCAAGATCATGACGATCGCGGATATCTTCGATGCCCTCACCGCGCGTGACCGGCCCTACAAGAAGGCCATGCCCATCGCGCGCGCGCTGGACATCCTGGGCTTCGAGGTGAAGGACGGACACATCGATCCCGATCTGGTGCGGACCTTCACCGAGGCCGAAGTCTGGAAACGGGTCGAAGGGATTAGCTAGCCGGAGACGCGACCTGCGCAAACGGTCCAGTCGACCCGGTTTCCCTCCACCTGAATCAGTTCGGCTCGCGTCGTAGTCAAGAACACCTGTCCTCCGAGCTCGCCGAGCAGCTCGAAGAACCGCGCGGTGCGAAGCCTGTCGAGTTCGCTCGACACGTCGTCGAGCAAGAGCACTGGAATCCTGCCGGTGCGCTCACGTAACACGGTGAGCTCCGCTATCCGCAGCGCCAACACCAAGACCCGCTGCTGCCCTTGGGAGGCATGTTGCTTCGCGCTCCCCGATTTGACCCCGAGTTCGATGTCGTCGCCGTGCGGACCCTCGCCGGTGAATCCCCTCGCGAGATCCTTCTCTAGACTCCCCTTGAGTGCCTCGAGGAGGTTTGTGGCGACCCGGGGCCTATATCGAATCTTCAACGGAACATCCTCGCCGGCGATCCGGGCGAACGCTACGTGGGCGGGCGCGGAGAGAAAACCCAACACCCGATCACGGCTCGAGATGATCTGCGCGCCGAGCGACGACAACAACGGATCGAACGCGGTGACGGCTCTCCTATCGACGTCCTCCATCTTCAGCAGCCGATTGCGACTCCGCAGCGCTTTGAGGTAGTCGCGCAGCGTGACCCCGTAGCTGGGATCCATCTCGGTGAGAATCCTATCCAACAGGGTCCGTCGACCTTCGGGAGAGCCCTGCGCGAGTGAGAGATCCCCCGGATGAAAGAGAACCGTGGGAAGGACGCCCAACCAACCCAGGGTCGAGCGAGGACGCTTTCCGTCGAGCGTCGGCGAACGCGCCTGACCCCGCGACAGTCGCACCTCGAGCCGATGGGCCAGAGGATGGGTATTCGTGAGAATCGAGAGCTCGGCGCGATCTTGCCCGGCCTGAATCAGATCGTCGGTGTTCGCACCTCGAAAACTGTCGAGCGCGGACGCATAGCGAATCCCCTCGAGGACGTTGCTCTTCCCCTGACCATTCTCGCCCGAGAGAACGTTGAAGCGCGGACCAGGCGTCAGCAGCAGCGGCTCGAGATTGCGAAAACCACGCAGCCGGAGCTCCGCGACCTGGAGCGGCTCGGCGATGGCTTCCGTCAAATCCGCATGGGCATGACGACGCCCACGAACGCGTTGGGATCACTCGCCGGACGAACGACCCCGGGATCGAGTTCTCCCGCGAGCTCGAGCGCCACCTGATCGTCGCCCAACGCGTTGACCGCATCGAGAAGATACTTCGCGTTGAATCCAATGGTGACGTCCGCGCCAGCGTAGTCCACGTCGAGTTCCTCGGAGCCCTCACCGAGATCGGGATTCTCGCTGACGATGCGCAGGCTACCAGCAGTCACCTGAAAGCGGACCCCACCGGACTTGTCGCTCGAGACCAAGCTCATCCGGCGCAGCGCCTCGACGAGGCCCGCACGGGACACCACGACGCGCTTGTCCTGATTCTGAGGGATCACCTTGGCATAGGGAGGGAACTGCTCCTCGGCGAGCTTCACCGAGAGCATGAGTCCTTCGCGCGCGAAGAAGGCGCTGCCGCCGTGGACGGCCACACCGATCTGAAGGGGCTCGTCCTTGCTGGCGCCTTTGCCCTCGGCCTTGATGTCGTCGAGCATGCGGCGCAGCTCGCCGATGCCCTTCTGCGGCACGAGCATGGCGAAGCGCACCATCGAGGCGCCTTCACGCAGCCGGGCTTCCGCCTTGGAGAGCCGGTGTCCGTCCGTGGTGACCATCCGGACCACTTTGCCCTCGCCCTCGAAGAGCGCACCCGACAGGTGAGGACGGGTATCGTCGGTCGACATCGAGAATGCCGTCTTGGCGATGAGGTCGGCGAGAACGTCGACGTCGAGATGGGCCATCTCGGTTCCTGCAGGGAGTGCGGGGAGCGGCGGAAAGTCGTCACCAGGCATCCCTGGGATTCGATAGCGCACCTTGCCAGAGCGGATCTCGGCGCCGTGATTGGGGCCCACGGTGAATGTCACGTCGCCTTCGGGGAGATTCTTCGCGATGTCGAAGAACATCCGCGCCGACACGGCAACCGAACCCCCTCGCTTGACCTCACAGGGCGCGCTCGCCGACACCCCGAGATAGAGATCCGTGCCGGCGAACCGCAAGGTCGCGGTGTCCGCCGTCTGCACCAGCACGTTGGACAAGATGGGCATCGCGCTCTTCTTGTCGGCGACCGCGTGCGTGCGAACCAGTCCACGAAGGAGGTTCTTCTTGCTGATCACGAGCTCCATGCGAAGGCGCTTTCTGGATCCGCGTCGGGCGGAGTGCGAGCCGGCCGTTCACGCCAAGACCGCGGCGCGAAGAGGCACTGATGAAGTAAGAGAGAGAAGAGAATTTCTCTGTTCGTCTTCATAACAGGTCCTGTGGCAAGCGGGTAGAAGTTGGTAAACCAAAGAATTCGTTGGGTTTTGTGGGCTCGACGGAGGCGCGGACCGATGGGGAGTGACTGGGGATGAAGCGGGCACGGGTTCAGCGGTCGGGTGAGCTAGGGGATGGCTCCCGACGAGTCCGCAGGTGGCGCGCAGGAGATCCACAGGCCTTCCCCAGTGCGTATACACACGGGAAGGGCCCTCAGGAGCCTTCAGACGGGGGTGCGCCCGTCGGCCGTACCCAGCGCTCGGTACAGCTCGGGGCGACGGTCGCGGAAGAAGCCCCAGCTCGCCCGGTATTCGTGGATGCTCGCGCGATCGAAGCTCGCCATCGCGAGACCCTCTTCGTCTCGGCTCAACTCAGCGAGCTTGTCGCCGCGCATGTCGCAGCAGAATGAGCTGCCGTAGAAGCTCTGCCACTCTTCCTGGCCGATTCGGTTTGCCGCAACCACGGGAGTCGCGTTGCTCACGGCGTGTCCGACCATGGCGCGCTGCCAGGGATCTTTGGTGTCGACCCCGTTGGGCTCGGTGCCGATGGCGGTGGGATAGAGGAGGATCTCGGCGCCGCCTAGCACCATCGCGCGCGCGCACTCGGGATACCACTGGTCCCAACAGATCCCTACCCCAACCTGGCCGACTCGGGTGTCGAATACGCGAAACCCGGTGTCGCCGGGTCGGAAGTAGTATTTCTCCTCGTAGCCGGGGCCATCGGGGATGTGGCTCTTGCGGTAGAGGCCGAGGACCTCACCGGTCGCGTCGATCGTCGCGACGCTGTTGTAGTAGGCGTTGTTCGCTCGCTCGAAGAACGAGATCGGAATCACCACCTCGAGTTCTTTGGCGAGCGTCGCGAATCGCGCGATGGTGACGTTACCTTCGAAGGGACGCGCCCACGAGAAGAACGTCTCGCTCTCGGTCCGGCAGAAGTACGGACCCTCGAAGAGCTCGGGCGGGAGCACCAACTGCGCGCCGCGTTTGGCGGCCTCGCGCACGTGCCCTTCGATCCGCGTGATGTTGTTCTCGCGGGTGTCGTTCAGGGGACACTGGATGGCAGCGACGGAGATGGCGGCGGGGAGCGTGCTCATGGCCGCCAGCGTGGTTCACGCGGCCGACGCTGCAAGCGCGCGATCGATCGCGGCGCGGAGCACCGGATCATCGGGGGTGGTCTTGGGCCCGAAGCGGGCCACGATCTCACCCTCCCGATCGACCAGGAACTTCTCGAAGTTCCACGAAACGTCCCCAGCCCCTGCGGGCTGGGTCTCGGTGCTCGTGAGCGCGGCGTAGAGGGGATGCCTCGTAGGGCCGTTCACGTCGATCTTCGAGAACAGCGGGAAGGTCACGTCGAACTTGGTCTCGCAGAACGACTTGATGTCGGCCTCGCTCCCAGGTTCTTGCCCTCCGAACTGGTTGCACGGAAAACCAAGCACCGTGAGCCCCGCGTCGCTGAGCTCCCGATGGAGCTGCTCGAGGCCGGCGTAGTGTGGTGTGAGGCCGCATTGGCTAGCGACGTTCACCACCAGGAGCACCCGCCCGCCATATGCGCTCAGGGACTTGGGTTCACCATCGATGGTCTGGACCTCGAGATCGGAGACGTTTGCCATGGCGCGATGAGAGGCCTGTCGAGGGCGCGCCGTCAACCCCGATGATGATGGGAGCTCAGGGCAGGATGCGGGCACGCTCGATGTAGTCGAGCTCGCCGAACTCGGCGCGCAGATACGGGTTGCCCTCGCGCACGATGCGGCCCTGGTTGGGTCCGCGACCGCGCGGGGGCCCATCGCCATAGCCGTTGTAGAGGCGGCTCACCGTCGTCATGTCGCGGACTCGACCGAACGGGGCGAACCCCATGGGATCGAGGTTGGTGTTGTCCGCGGTGTTGATGAAGAACTGGGTGGCGCGGGAGTTGGGCATGCTGGTCGCTGCGAAGCTGACCATCCCCACGGTGTTGCTCTGGGTCCGGGGATCGTCGGGGATGCTGGCGCCGTTCCAGACGCCGGCGAGCGCAGGGATCCCGGGCAGGCCGGCCTGGGCCATGAAGCTCTCGACGACTCGGAAGAACGCCACGTCGGTCAGCAGTCCGGAGCGGACCATGTTGTAGAAGCGGTCCGCGCCATTTGGTGCCCAGGCGCGGGTCACGTCGATGACGATCGGGCCTTCGGAGGTCAAGAGCTCGACCGCGTAGGTGTCGGGCGCGCGCTCGGTGAAGTTGGCGGGGTCCGCGAGGCGGGCATCCGTCCCTTCGGGCAGGGTGACCGTGGGACGGGGCGCCTCGTCGGCAACGGGCGCGACGGGCGCGGGTCGGCCGCTCTCGCCTTCTTCGCCCAGCCCTTCGCTGTGCTCCTCGCGGTGGGGTCGGAAGCCAGGCTCGGCGGGGCCCGAGCAGGCGGCGAGGAGCAACGTGATCGAAACGAGCGAGATCGAGATCGGACGCGACATGGCGCGAGTGATAACGCGGGGGTCGCGGGCGTACCACGCCGCTGGCGTAAGTGGGCAGCGGACCCGGTCCTCGGGCACACTGCGGGTAGTCATGAACACCCTCCGATCCCTGGCCGTCTCGGCGGAGCATCCGGCGGGCGCGATCATCCACCGAGGCGAGCCCAAGGCGGTACTGCGACCGGTGGAGCTGCGGGATGCAGAGCTCCTCTCGGTCGCCATCCACGACAGCGGTGTGGAGCTGCGGCAGTACATGCTGTGGGCGCACCAGCCGCAGACCCCGCTCGAGCAGCTCGAGCGCATCAAGCTCTCGCTGGCGGAGTACTTGGTGGGCCGCAGCCTGCAGATGGTCCTCACATCGCCTGAGGGCCAGCTGATGGCGATCGGGGGAATGGAGCGCCGCGTCCCCTTGAACCAGCGCGGTTGGGAGATCGGCTACTGGACCCCCACGCCGCTGGCGGGACGCGGCTACGCCACACTCACCACCAAGCTGCTCACCCTCTATGCGTTCGATCTACTCGGCGCCGACCGGGTGCAGGTCTTGATCGACGAGAGCAACGTGAAGAGCCTTCGGGTCGCACAGAAGTGCGGCTTTCTGGAGGAGGGACGCCTCTCGAACGTCACCACCGAGCCTCCGAGTGAAGCGGTGGCCCGAGGCTACCGTCGGGCCTCGCGCTGCGCACTCCTGGCGCTGACGCCGAGCAGCTACGCTGCGCAGCCGTGGGTGGCTTCGCTGCGTCGCCAGCTCGAGGTGAAAAACCTGCTCGGCTACACCATCACCGGGTTCTGGTCTTGACAGGTCCCTAATTTAACGTCCCAAAGAGCGTGCGAGCCTCTTTGTCGCGCCGCGACCTCGCTCGCTGCCCATCGCGCCCCAGGCGCCGCGTGCTCGGCGATACCTTCCTTTGGCGCCCGAGGTTCGCTCGATCGATGAGCGCGCCCGACCGCTCCACGCGGTGTGGGAGATCACCCTCGCGTGTGATCTGGCGCGCCGTCACTGCGGCTCGCGCGCGGGGACGAGCCCGAGATCTCCTGCAGCCCCACGACCTCTCGAGCTCTTTCCCCTGTTGGGCGGCTGAAGACGCGTTGTGATGCAGCTGGGGTGCGGCTCTGGCCGGGCCCGCGGTCGCACCGTAGAAGACTTGTGGGGCTTCTGCCGGGGCTGCTATTACGCCAATGAATGTCGCGCGGGCTGCACCTGGACTTCTTTCGTGCTCTTCGGGAAAGCGGGCAACAATCCCTATTGGCACCACTGGGCGCTGGAGCATCAGTGCCGAGGCTTCGACATCGTGCTCGAGAACATCGACACTCTCCCTGACGACCCAAGGACTTCACCATGAATGACGCTCTCTCTCCCTGTTCGCAGTGTGCCCGCCACGTCCGGGTGGGCAGCACCCATTGCCCGTTTTGCGACGTCGCAACGCCAGTGCTGAGCAACTCGGTGACCCGTCCCGCCCAGCGGATGGGTCGGGCGGCGATGATGGCGTTCGGCACGGCTGTCTTGGCGAGCAGCGCGCTGACTGGGTGCGGCGGCGGTGAGGACGGTGGATCGGATCACAGCACCGAGCATCAGCGCACCGAGTCGCACGTCACCGCGGGCGATGAGTCGACCAACAGCGGAGGGCACGGCGAAGATCCGAACGCTTCGCATGACCCCGAGGGTGCGGACGGCGTGCACGACGACACATCGCCGCAGCCGCACCCCGACGAGGGCGGGCCCGTCGCGGCGGATGACGCTCCGGCGCCCAGCTCGCCCTAGCTCCCCCGACGTTCACGCCCCCCGGCGTGGTCATCGTGGGCATAGGAGAGGGCGGGATTTGAACCCGCGATAGGCTTTCACCTATGCTCGCTTAGCAAGCGAGTACCATCGGCCACTCGGTCACCTCTCCGAGCGAGGCACGCTCCCGAGAGAGGCGCGTTCGCTCCCCCGGGGCGAACCGAGGGACGGCGTTCTTAGCGGGCGTCCCTCGCCGAGTCAATTCCGCGTATCGTGCGCCGGGTGACCCGCACCGTCGGAACCCTCGCCCTGCTCTCGTGGATGACCGCGTTCGCTCCAGCCCCCGCGCGCGCGTGCTCGTGCATGGCCACCACAGTCGAGGACGCCATCGCCTCGTCTTCCGCCATCTTCGAGGCGCGGGTAGAGCGCGTGGAGCCTGATGGAGCGGTCCTCGTGGTCACCCTGGCGGTGACCCAGGCCTGGGCGGGCGTGGAGGGTGAGCACGTCACCGTTCGCACCCGCGGCGACTCGGCGGCGTGCGGATTTCCTTTCGAGGAAGGCGGGCGCTATCTGGTCTTCGCGACCGGCGAGTCCGAGCAGCTCGCGGTCTCCCTCTGCTCACACACCGCCCGGATCGAGGACGCAGCCGCCGATCGGGGAGCGCTGGGTGCTGGGGTCATCCCCGTCGATGTGGTCGACGAGAGCATCGAGTCGGTGCGCCCTCCGCGGACTGAGCCTCCCGCGCGTGGCGGCTGCGCCAGCTGCGCGGCGAGCCGCGGCACCATGCATCCAGCCTTCTCGCTGACGCTGGCCCTGTGGCTCCTGAGCCGTCTCCGCAAAAACCGGCCTTGACTAGAAAACCGCCTTTGCTAGAAGCGCGAGCGGAGAGCTGGCCGAGTGGTCGATGGCGCTTGATTCGAAATCAAGAGTGCCCTTACGGGTACCATGGGTTCAAATCCCATGCTCTCCTCTGAACGACTCGAACCGCTAGGTTCCTCAACAGGAACCGAGTGGGACCCCGACCATCCATCGGGGTTTCGTCGTCCGTCCCTTCCGCTTGATCGCGGAGGGACGGAAGACGGCCGAGCCGTTGGAGAGGTGACCGAGTGGCCGAAGGTGCTCGACTGGAAATCGTGTGTACCGAAAGGTACCGTGGGTTCGAATCCCACCCTCTCCGTTTGCAGTAGTTGGTGATGCAGTAGTTGGTGATTCCAGGGGGACGGATCACCGGAGGATCTGGACCCGGTCGCCCTGGATCTCCAAGACCTCGGTGGGTCCGCCGTAGTGGTCGGCTAGGCCTACGTCGATTCGGTAGACCCGATCGTCGCAGGCCGAGCTGATCCCAGCCGGTTGCACCGTGTGGCCCACGACCATCCGTCGAGCGCTGAGGATCTCGAGGGCGCTGGCGAGCTCCGCGCATACGGTTGCGTCCGGATCGAGGGCGTACCCGCGGTGCCAGACCGGGCTCTCCTCGCCGCTCAAGGAGGCCGCGAGCGGCCCCGCGCCGCTCAAGAACGTCCGCATGTCGCCGTTGATGCGGTCGAGCCCCAGCCGTGCGGCGCTGGGGGTGATGCCGCCGTGCACCAAGACGGTGTCGCCCACCCGGATCGCCGTCGCGTGCGCCGCGAGTCGCCGCGCGATGGGTCCACCGGGCGCGAACGCCGCCGTTCGACCCCGCACCCCTCGGGGCCCCGAGCCCGGGCGAGCGTACTCGGCGAAGTCCTCGAAGCCGCCCTCTGTGACGTAGCGGAAATCGCCTTGGGCGTTCATCAGCTCGTGGTTGCCGTTCAAGACGATCACCCGGCCGCCCGCGTCCTGTGCCTCTCGCTCCAGCGCGTCGAGTCGATCGAGGATCGCCTCCTCGTCGTCACCGCGATCGAGAACGTCACCCGTTTGCACCACCCAGAGCGAGCCTCCCGTCCAGTGACCGTCGGGGCCGATCGCGCCGCCGAGGCGCAGCGCACCGAGCAGCGCGTCGAGATCGCCGTGCACGTCGCCTATCGCGACGAGGCGGGCGGGCGCTGGCAGCGTCGACGGCGGCAGTGCGGCGATGGGCTCGCTCGCGCGCACCGTCGAGGCATGACGGGTGCGATGCGCACGAGGAGGCTCGGTCGAGGTGCAGCCCGTAAGGGCGAGGGAGAGCACGAGCGCGAGCCAGCGCGTCACGAGCGGCGAGGACACCCGGAAGGGATACGACGCTCGCTCGTGGTGGGCGAGACCGCATCGAAGAACGCGAGCGGTCACTCCGAGAGCGCCGGGTAGCGGGTGCGGGTGAAGCTCGGTGCGGCCATTCGGATCAGCAGAAGGAGTGAGGCGCTCGAGCAGCCGCCGCGTCGTTCATTCATGGCACGAGGGTAGCGGGCTCCGCGGTTCTTGCGCTGCTTGCTGCTCGGCCTCACACCGGCGCCCGTGAGCACGCCGCCCGAAGCCGATCGTCGTCGCTGGGTGATCCTCTTGGGCGCGCTCACGGCGCTCGGTCCGCTGGCGATCGACGCGTACCTGCCCACGCTCCCCACCATTCAGCGCGAGCTCGCCACCACCTCGGGGGCGGTGCAGCTGACGCTGTCCGCCTATTTCGCGGGGCTCACGGTGGGTCAGCTCTTCTGGGGTCCGCTAGCGGATAGGCTGGGGCGCAAGAAGCCGCTGGTGGTGGGCCTGCTGCTCTACGCCGTAGGCTCATTGGCTTGCGCAGCGTCTCCCTCGATCGAGTGGCTGGCGGCGTCACGCGCGTTGCAAGCGCTCGGAGGCTCGGCGGGCGTGGTGGTGGTGCGCGCAGTGGTCCGCGATCGATGGGCGGGAAGGGCAGGGGCCGAGATCATGTCGAGCATCGTGCTCGTGATGGGCGCGGCACCGATCCTCGCGCCGAGCCTGGGCGGCCTCATCCTCGGGATCTGGGGCTGGCGTGCGATCTTCGGCACGCTCGCGGTGGCGGCGATCGTGGTGCTGCTCGCGCTGTCTCGCGCACTGCCCGAGACCCACGTGCCGCCAGCGACGTCGGAGTCGCTCCTGCGCGGGGCGCGCGAGGTGATGCAGGACAAGCGCTTCGTCACCTACGCTCTGGCCAGCAGCTTCTCGCAGGCGGGCATGTTCGCGTACATCGCGGGCTCACCGTTCGTGTTCATCGAGATGCTTCACGTCGATCCAGGGGTGTTCGCCATCCTCTTCGGCACCAACGCCGCCGGCTTCGTCGCCAGCGCCCAGCTGAACCGGCGTCTTCTGCGCCGCTGGGAGCACACCGTGATCGCGATGGGCGCGAGTGTCGTCGGCAGCCTCATGGCGCTCTCGCTGTTGGGCCTCACGGCGAGCGCCGCGATGTCGCTCGTCCCCGCGGCGATGCTCGTGTTTCTCTACGTGGCGTGTCTGGGCCTCATCGCGTCGAACACGACGGCGGCGGCGCTCGAGGGACAAGGTCAGCGCGCGGGTCTGGCGTCCGCGCTCCTCGGCGCGGTGCAGTTCGCGTCAGCCGCGATCGCCTCGGCGATGGTGGGGGTGCTCGCCGACGGTACCGCGCGCCCGATGGCGTTGGTGATGACCACGTGCGCGGCGCTCGGCGTCGGTAGCGTGGCGCTGGGGCGCGGGACCGACCCACAGCCCGATGCGTTGCCCGCATCCTGAGAGTGCGGCTCCCGAGAGTGGAACGTCCTTGAGAATCTACTTGAGGCCGAGCTTGCGCTCGATGGCGTCGACCGCGCGTCCGATGCTCTCGTCGTGCCCTTCGAGCAGGCCAGCTATCTTCTTGTAGCCGCTCATCACCGTCGTGTGGTCTTTGCCGCCGAAGCGGCGACCGATCTCGGGGTAGCTCATGGTGAGCCGTTCGCGGGCGATCCACATCGCGATCATTCGGGGCTGGCTGACGCCGCGGTGACGTCGATCGCCGCAGAGCTCGCGCACGGTCAGCGCGAAGTACTCGGCGGTGGCCCGCTGGATGTCGTCGATGGTGGTGGCCCGCTCTGCGCGGTTCGTGGCGGTGCCCACGCCGAGCATCGAGCGGCTCAGCTCCAGATCGATCGGTCGACCGACCAGATCGGCGCGCATCGCGAGGCGCAGCAACGTCCCCTCGAGCTCACGCACGTTGCTCTCCACCCGCTGGGCGACGTAGAGCGCGACGTCGGCCGCCAAGGGGATGCGCTCCTGCTCGGCCTTCTTTTGGAGGATGGCTATCCGGGTGTCGAGTTCGGGCGCCTGGATGTCGGCGACCATGCCCCACTGGAAGCGGGAGACCAGGCGGTCCTGCATCTCGCCAATCTCTTGGGGGTACCTGTCGCTGGTGACCACGATCTGTTTGTCCGCGTGATAGAGCGCGTTGAACGTGTGGAAGAACTCTTCCTGCGTCTGCTCGCGGCCCGCGAGGAACTGGATGTCGTCGATCACCAGCACGTCGCAGTGCTGGCGATAGCGGGCCCGGAACTCGTCGATGCGGCGGTGCTGCAGCGCCCAGATGAACTCGTTGGTGAAGCGCTCCGCCGAGAGGAAGTAGACCCGGGCTTCGCTTCGCTCCGACTGCACCGCGTGACCGACAGCGTTCACCAGGTGGGTCTTGCCGAGGCCCACCTTGCTGTAGATGAAGAGCGGGTTGTAGCGCTTGCCCGGGCTCGCACTCGCTGCGACGCCAGCCGCGTGGGCCAGCTGGTTGCTCGGTCCGACGACGAAGTTGTCGAAGTTGTAGCGGGGGTTGAGCGCGTACTCGGCCGAGTCGGGGAGAGGCGTTTCACTCGGCGCTGCTACGGGGGCGGGCGCGCCGAAGGGGAGCTCGTAGTTGCGCCGCGATGGCATGCCCCGGCTCGGGGTGCCTCGGGTGCGCAAGCGCGCGGCGTTGGCCAGGGACGGAGGTCGCTGCGAGGGCGAGCGCTCGAGCTGCTCCAGCTGAAGCGCGGCCGTGCTGGTGGGCAACGCCATCCGGACAGGTGAGGGAGCAGGCGACGGATCTTCGGGGCTCGTGTCCATCTCTGGATCGCGATCGGCGGTCACCTCGGCGAGCGCCACCTCGATCTCGAGGCGAAGCACCTCCCCTGCCTCGGCGGTCAGGCACTTCGCGAGGTCCAGGCCGTAGTGGGCGTTCACCCAGTCGGCGTGGAAGCGGGAGGGGGCGCGCAAGAACACGTGCGGTGGCTCTATGCGATCGAGGCGCAGCGGCGCGAGCCAAGTCGCAAACGTCTGCTCGGAGAGCCGAGCGCGAAGTGGGCTCAGGGCTCGTTCCCAAAGCTCGAGCATCTCCCGAGAGGGGTCATCCTCGGAGGTATCCGATCCGCTGGCTGTCCACATCCCAGGCATCAACAAATCCTCATCAAAAACAGACACCTATGCACGTCCTCCACAAGCTATCCACAGCTCGTGGGGCGTCTCACCCGGTCTTTGGGCACCCGGTCTTTGGCACGCGTGGAGATCTTCTCGCCGGTGGTGAAGGGCTCCGGACGATCACCATCCGAGGTACCCCGCAGCGGGCTCTCTAAAGTAGACGGTGCCGGTCGCGCTCAACCGCCGGGGGACCCCTCGAAGACGAGGCAAACTAGTGAGAAATCAGGTGAAATTTAGGCGACAACGGGGTGCCGCGAAAGGAAGGCGACGCTAGCAAAGCGAGGTCGGTTCGTCTACGGGTGAGCACCCAGAAGTTCGTAAGTAGGTGAAAGCGCGTTCGAAATTTCGATCGAAAAATAGGGCTTGCGCGGGGGCCGCGGAGCCGACGGGAGCCGTCGTTCGGCAAGTGCTTGAGATCACGGGTGATCCCTCGCGGCGACGGATCAAACGTGATCCAGAACCCGCCGTCGAGACGGACAACCCTCATGATCTCAAGCGCCTAGCCATCGATCTTCGGCGAGTGGTCCTCCCTGCGGGCGAGCGGGAATCCGGAGGCCCCCGCGACGCGGTTTTCTGGCCGTGATCGCCCAAACCCAGTACACGCAGCCTCGTTCGATCCCCGACCGTGAGGAGCTCTCGATGCGTCTGCCCGCTTACTTCGTCGCGCTCGCCCTGTGCCTTGGTCCGCTCGCCTCGGCGCGCGCTCAAGAAGCAGTGGTGCCTCCGCCCGGAGAGGAGTTCGACACTACGCGCGGGATGGCGATGGGCCTCGGTGCGCGGGCTTCGGCGGCCTCTACCTCGGCGCTCGAATACAACCCCGCGAACCTCGCGCTGGCTCGCGTCTACCACATCGAGACGTTCGTCGGGTACCGGCCCCAGTCGACTCGCTTCGAGTTCGGAGCCGCGCTCATCGACTCCTTCAGCGCGCCGGTCGCGATGGGCGTCTCGTACCGGTACCTGCTCGGCAACGGTCAGTACGGACAGGCCGGCATGGAGGGTCGCGTGGGCCTCGCGGTGCCACTCGGTGACGCGTTCGCGATCGGCGTCGCGGGCCGCTACGTCTCCTTCACGCGCGAGGGGCCTCAGCCCGAGGGCGACAACCGTGGGCCCTACGCCGAGGGGATCACCTTCGACGCCTCGGTCCGGGTCACCCCGATAGCGGGCCTACACATCGCGGCGATTGGCCAGAACCTGATCGACTTCGGCAGCCCCTTGGTGCCGCGCCTGGTGGGTGGCTCGGCGAGCTACACCATCGACAACGTCTTCACGATCGCCATCGACGGCCTCGCGGATCTCTCGACCTTCACCTTCCCCGACGGGTCCCTTCGGCCCGAGGCGCTCCTCGGCGCGAGCGCGGAGTTTTTCACCGGCGAGATCCCGATCCGGGCCGGCTGGAGCTTCGATACAGGGCGGAGCATCCACTACATCACTGCGGGCCTGGGCTACACGACCTCCGAGTTCGGGATCGAGCTGAGCTACCGCCAGCAGATCTACGGCGACGACGACACCTGGCTCATGCTCGGCGGGCGCTACTTCTTTCATTGAGTTTCATTGAGTTTCATTGAGTCGATGCGGCCCGGAGCGCACGCTAGCTCGCCGTCGATGTTCGGGGACCGTCAGCCGTGAGAGCCAACCGCCGGGTCGAGTACGATCGACCGCTGGTGGGGGACATCGACCCCGAGGAGCGCTTCGAGCGTTTCCCCCGCGACTTCACGATGAAGGGGATGTTCTTCTCGCGCCTCTTGGATCTGGAGGACACCTCCTCTCGAGGCCCGTTGCTCGAGCGCATGAGCCTGCAGCTTCGAAAGCGACCTGCGCTGGGCCGCTACCTGCCGTTCTCCGACTATCCGCAAGTCGACTACTCGCGGCTGGTGTACGAGATCGCCGTCGCGCGCAACCCGGAGCTCGAGCCGGTCGAGGCGATGCGTCGCGTGGCGCGCCTGGACATCGCCACCTTCGCGGCGCTGCGAGATCGAGTACGACCTGGACAGCGAGTATGCGGGACGCTTCCACGTGCACCTTCTGCGCTAGCGTCCCAAGTTCCCTGCGATGAAGCCCCTGCTCGCGCCCGAGGTGCTCCGCTCGATCACCACGGAGCTGGTGGAGCGCATGCGGCACGACATCATGATCGGCTTTCACTTTCGCAACGTCGATCCCGCGCGGCTGAGTGAGCTCGAGTACCAGCACGCCGCCGCGCAGCTCGGGCCCGAGATCATCGGCGTCGAGGTGGCTTACGTCGGGCGCTCGCTGAAGGTCGCCCACGCGGTGCACCGGATCCCCGGCGGCCACTTCGGGCGCAGGCGTGAGCTCTTGCGCCAGCTCTTGATCGAGCGCGCCATCGATCCGGTGGTGATGGCCCGTTGGCTGGAGCTCACCGACGCGGATCGGGCGCAGATCGTCCAAGACCGCGGCGAGTGTCACTGAGGCACATGGCTGAGATCGAGGTCCGCGGTCTGCGCAAGGAGTACCGCGTCCACGAACGAGCCTCGGGCCTGCGCGCCGCGCTGCGTTCGTTGGTTCATCGGCCGCGCCTGTTGTCACGATTGGTGCAATCCGCGTCGGCGGCCAGGTGTGCTCGCACGGCACACCCACTCACGTTCCGTGCGGCTGGAACAGGATCCCATACGCCGAGGCACCTCCTGCGGCATCATGCGACCGATTTCGCCGCGATCTCGTGATCCTCCTACCGCCGCCCGATGACCCTATGGTACAGTCGGGCCTTCCGGCATGGCTGTAACGTGCCCCATCCATCTCGCCCCGAGGGGTGTGACGTGGATGGCGACTCAAGAGGTATCACCGGTGACGTCTGTTCGCCCCCTATCGACCCGGACGCCGTTTCCCCGGGACCTCACGGCCTCGCAGCTCGCTGTGGCGGCTCTGGTGGAGCGGGGTATCACCGACTTCTTCGGCGTCCCAGGCGGGCCGATCATACCGTTCTTCGACGCGATCCTCAGCAACCCGGCGACCACGCTGTATGAGCCTCGCCACGAGACGACGGCGGTCTTCGAGGCCATGGGTTTCTACCGTGCGACCCAGCGGACTCCGGTGGTGGTGGTGACCGCGGGCCCGGGCCTGACCAACGTCGTGACCGGCGTCGCCGCCGCGATGCTCGAGCGGGTGCCCCTGATCGTCGTCTGCGGTGATGTCGCGTGGTCCAGCACGGGTGAGCGGATGCTTCAAGACTCGGGCGAGGGTGGTCTGGCGGCAGAGCGAATGCTCGGCTCGGTCACCCGCATGACGACGCGCATCGCTCGCGCCGAGAGCGCGGCGTCCCAGATGATCGCTGCCGTCGCCATCGCCGAGGCGCCCGTGGATCCGGGCCCAGCGCTCGTGGTGTTCCCCATCGATCGATCTGCGCAGCGCAAGCCAGGCCCCAAGCTCGCGCACGCGGTGCGCCGGGTGACGATTCACGCCCCGCCCGATCCCGCGACGGTCTCCACCGTCGAGCAGCAGCTCCGTCGCGCGCAGCGACCTCTCTTGGTGCTGGGCGGCGCGTGTCGTAACGCCCAGCCGACCGTCGAGGCACTGGTCAACGCGCTCGGGATCCCCTTCATGACGACCCCGCGCGCCAAAGGGATCGTGTCCGAGGATCATCCGCTCTCGCTCCGGACCAGCGGCATGGCAGCGTCGTGGTGGGCGCGCCGCTACACCCAGGCCGGTGTGGACGCGTGCCTGGCATTGGGCACCGATCTGGATGACGTGTCGGTGCTCGGCACCCCGTTGGTCGCGCGGGGCGGCACGCTGACCCACGTCGATCTCGACGCGAGCGTGATCGGGCGCGGTGGGAACACGACCTTGGGTGTCGTCGCCGAGCTCGGCGGGTTCGCGAGTGCGCTGTTCGAGCGCGCGCGCCAACAGAACCAACAGCACGGTCCGAACGAGCGAGGCCTGGCGCTCGCGGAAGAGGCGCACGCGCAGAGCGCATTCGATGTGCCCGACTTCGCCACCGACGACGCGACGCTCATCCGTCCCCATCGGGTCATCGCGGATCTCGAGGCCGCGGCGCCTGCCGATACTCGCTTCGTCACCGACATCGGTGAGCACATGCTCTTCGCGCTGCACTACCTGACCGCGCGTCGTCCCGATGCGTTCACCATCCACCTGGGCCTGGGATCGATGGGATCGGGGATAGGGTCCGCCGTGGGTCAGGCGCTCGGGGATCCCAGCCGCCCGGTGTGCTGCATCTGTGGCGATGGCGGCATGGCGATGGTCGGGATGGAGCTGCTCACCGCGGTCCAGCACCGCCTACCCGTGCTCTTCGTGGTCTTCAACGACGCTCGCTACAACATGGTTTATCACGGCTACCGCCAGACCTTTGGGCGCGAGGCCGGCTGGAGCACCCCGCACGTCGACTTCGTCGCGTGGGCCCGGTCGATGGGGGCGAACGGTGAGCGCATCGATCACCCGGGCGAGATCGGTCCCGAGCATTTCCTCGGCCTCAAGCACGGCCCGATGGTGCTGGATGTCCGGCAGGACCCTGGCATTCGCATCAAGGGCGAGGGCCGTGTGGAGGCGATTCGTCAAATGTCCATGAGCACCAAGGAGCTCTGATGGCGTTGGGACGGCCCGCTACGCTCCGCGATGTCCAGGTGATAGGGACCGGGCTGTGGGAGGGTGAGCCCATCCACAACACCGATGTCCCTTCCCTCGGTGCACCCAAGACGACCCGAGATCCCTTCAAGGGCAAACCCGACGAACACGGTGTGGTGCGGATCGCGGGGATGGCGTTCGACTCGTCGCGCTATGCGCGCACCATCGCCGCGATCGGTCGAGCGTTCGACGATCCTTTCCGAGGCACGAAGCGCAGGCGCTTCTTTCCCCGTTCACTCCGGGTCTCGGATGCGGAGGCGGAGGCGGGACGCGCGGCCCTCGCCGACGCTGGGGTCGCCGCCGAGGACGTGGATGCCGTGCTGGTTCAGTCGTTCGTTCCCGACGAGATCCAACCGAAGAACGCCTCGCTGGTCGCCGAGGCGCTGGGGATACGCCGAGCATTCGCGTGGGGCGTCGACTCCGTGTGCAACTCGGTGCTCTCGCAGATGAACGTGGGCGCGTCGCTCATCGTGTCGGGGCAGGCCGAGACTGTGCTGTGTGTGGTGTCCACCGCCTACTCGCGTGTTGCGGATCCCGGCCTCTCCGCGACCGTACAAGAAGGGGATATGGCGGGGGCGATGGTGCTGGCCCGGCGTCCGGGCAAGCGGATGGACTTCTCCTGGCGCACCGACGGGCGCTTGCACGCGGCGATTCGGCTCGCGTGGGATGTGCCCACCGACGCGCCGGCTCGCCGTTGGTGGGAGCCCTCGCAGGAGCAGCTGGTGATTCGGTTCTCACCTGAGCTACAGCAGCAAGTGATGGGTGAGCTCACCGTGCAGATGACCGCACTGAGCCACGAGGCCTTGGCGCGCGGAGAGATGGCGCTCGACGAGGTCGATGTCGTGCTCTCGCATCAACCGATGTCTTGGTATGGCGAGCTCATGGCGGACACGTTGGGGCTGAAAGACGATGTCGTCTTTCACACGTTCGAGGAGTACGCGAACATCAACTCCGCGAGTCTCGCGGCATCCCTGCATCACGCCCGAAAGGCGGGCCGGATTCGCGATGGGAGCAACGTCTTGTTCTTCTGCCCTGCGGCCGGCTACGTGTTCGGTGCGGCAGCGGTGAGGTGGTGATGAGTGCCCCAACTCGGGTCGACCACGTAACGGCGATCGTCCCCGACGCCGTCGCGCTCGCGCGCACGTTGCAGGTCATCCTCGGCCAGCCCGAGGCATCGACGATCGAACTGCCAGGGATGCGTGTCTTCACCTTTCGGCTCGGCGACGTCGAGCTGCACATCAACGAACCGACGGGCGAAGGGCCCGTAAAGAACGCGCTCGCTGCGCGCGGCCCAGGGTTCCACCACGTCGCCCTGGCCTGCCACGATCTGGACGCGACGCTCGAGCAGCTGCGATCGCAGGGCATCGAGACCGCGGGTCCTCCCGTAGAGACCGCGCCAGGACTGCGCGAGGTGTTCCTTCGCCCGGATCTGACGGCAGGGATCTTCTTTCAGCTGGTCGAGCGACGTGAGGCAGGCGTGGTGTCCACCCTCGATGCTCGCGCCGTCGACGCGCTCGCGAACGTCGGGCGGGAATCCCCCGCTGCGGAGGACAGGCCCGAGGGGGTCCGTCGTACCAAAGGAGGTGTCCCCATCTGACTTCGATTTCGTGGGGCTGGGTCGGTCGCTCACAAGCATCTAAACGTCGCTCGAGGAGAGGTGTTCATGACACGCACGAACGCACAGAGGTTGATTGGGTTGGTGTGCCTCTTGGCAGGACTCGCCGGCTGCGGCACCGCAGGTGAGGCCGAGGCATCCCTGAATGACGAAGCCCTGATGTCCTCCAGCCCGCCCTTGCCGCCGGATGTCGATCGTCACATGCACGGTCGCGGTCGGGCCGCGCTCGATCGCCTGTACACCCTCGACCACTACGTTCCCATCGCGCGCGGTCGCTGGATCCACCTGAGGGAGACCTTCAGTATTCGCGCGTTTCTGCGACCGAATCGTCGCGCCCTCTTGATGCTCCCGGGCCCGCTCACCACCGGGGAGTTCTTCCAGATCGACGTCGATGGCTACCGAGGTCGTGACATCATCGCCAACGAGGGAGCGTTCGCGTTCACCGCCGACTTCGAGGGGACTGGCGAGAGCAGCATTCCTGCCGACGGTCGCAGTCCCAATCAGCCGAACCAGGTGGCCGCGATGCAGGTGGTGCTCCGCTACATCCGGTTGATCCGGGGAATCGGCCGGGTCGACGTGCTGGGGGAGAGCTGGGGCGGCGGTGTGGCCGCCGAGCTCTGCGCGGATCGCGTGCGGGTCCGCTCGTGCACCATCGCCTCGATTTTCTATCGGACCCCGTCGGAGTTCGCGAACCAGGTCTTCCGGAGCCCCGAGTGGCGAGGCTTTCTGGACTCGCTGCCCGATGGGTACTTGCCCACGAACGAGTTCGTCTACGCGGGGCTCACTGCCGGGATGGAACCCGCGGTGGCAGCGGCGTTCGTCGAGTCGGAGAGCGGCCTCTATCCCACCGCTCCGCTCTACGACGTGTTCGATCTGCCCTACTTCGATCCCAGCAACACCCGGGTCCCGGGTCTCCTGATCCAGGGTGAGCTGGATCCGAACCAGGGCCTCGACGACGCGCTGGATTTTGTTGCGGACTACGCTGGGCCTATGGAGCTGGTCGTAGTAGAAGGTGGGGGACATATTCCGCGCACCGAGCCGTCTCCCTACCGGGACGTCTACTGGGACGCGGTGCTCGACTTCCTCGAGCTCTGATTCCCCTCTGACCCAGCGACACCACACGCATGCCGTTTCGCTCAGCCTTCACCGAGAACCTTCACGTCGTCAGGTGGGAGGTACCGACCGCCTCTGACGCGCGCCGCATGGTCGACGAGGTCGCCGCCTTTCGACGGCGGGCCAAGCAACCCCTGCACGGCTTGGCGATCATCGGGGAGGCGGTCCCGACCCCCGACGATGCCGCCCGAAGCGCGATGGGCCAGTCGATGAAGACGTTGCTCGATCACCTCGAGACGATGCACGTGGTCATCGAGGGGCGTGGCTTCAAGAACACCATCATGCGCAGCGCCATGACCGGCATGGTGCTCTTGGGCGGCAAGCGCGGGCGGGTCCACATCCATGGGACCGTGTCGGAGGCGGTGTATGCGATCTCGGAGATCACCAACCAGTCGGTCGAGGGCCTGAACCGCCAGCTGCGCGATGCGAACCTGCTCGAAGCGGGCTGAGGTCGATCAATACGCATCGCGCGTCGCACGGGGCGGTGCCCGGCCAGCGGCGCGCGGACTTGGATGCACAGGGTGCGGCGCGCTGCCGCTGTGGGCCCTGCTTGCATCGTCAGGGTGCGGCGCGCAGCGGCTGCGGGCCCCGCCTTGCATCGCTTGGGGCGGGGTCCGCGGCGGCGGTCGCGCCACCTTTGATGAATCGAGCAAGGCGCGCAGCGAGCGTCGGCGCCATCCAGGATGTGCGAGGTACCGCACGCACGCGCTGATCACCGCACCATGCGCGGCGCAGGTGCGACCAACAGCGAGTGCGCACCGGTCCCGGACCGCGAAGGGGGATCGTCACCCAGGCGGCGCTTCGATGGACGAGATCACCCTCGAGCCCGAAGCGCGACACGCACTCGTCTCCCAGCCCCGTTTGACAGCGCCCCACGCATCGTGCCTCACTGCGCTCTCAACCATAGGGAGGTC
>Ga0105046_10004556_pt1 | contig 22047 bp, 20 predicted proteins | sample MAT03_FD_78385 | JGI IMG/M metagenome (GOLD analysis project Ga0105046, IMG submission 78385) | Freshwater microbial communities from Lake Fryxell liftoff mats and glacier meltwater in Antarctica - MAT-03 (megahit assembly) | ecosystem: Environmental > Aquatic > Freshwater > Ice > Liftoff...
GTGTTTCCACCAATACCCACCCCCTCCAACATCCCGGACACTTCGTTTTTCTTTCGAACTAAATGGCCATCCAGGCCGCAACGACCGCCCGCAACGGGCATAACCCCGGAGACACGCATGCAATTCAAACGCCAACTGACCGCCTTTGCCCTGGCCATGGGCACCGCCGCCGCATTTGCACAAGCCACGGTGGGTGTGAGCTGGTCGAACTTCCAGGAAGAGCGCTGGAAGACCGACGAAGCCGCCATCAAGGCCGAGCTGGCCAAGAGCGGTACCAAGTACATCAGCGCCGATGCTGGCGGATCGGCCGAGAAGCAACTGGCCGACATCGATGCCCTGATCGCCAAGGGCGCCAAGGTGCTGATCGTGCTGGCGATGGACAAAGACGCCATCCTGCCGGCCGTGAACAAGGCCAACCAGCAGAAGATCCCCGTCATCGCCTACGACCGCCTGATCGAGGCCCCCGGCGTGACCTACATCACCTTCGACAACAAGGAAGTCGGCCGCATGCAGGCGCGCGCCGTGCTGGCCGCCAAGCCCAAGGGCAACTACGCCATGATCAAAGGCTCGCCGACCGACCCGAATGCGCAGTTTCTGCGTGACGGCCAGCAGGAAGTGCTCGACGCCGCCATCAAGAAGGGCGACATCAAGATCGTCGGCGACGAGTTCACCGACGGCTGGAAGCCCGAGGTCGCCCAGAAGAACATGGAGCAGATCCTGACCAAGAACGGCGGCAAGGTCGACGCCGTGGTCGCCTCGAACGACGGCATGGCCGGTGGCGTGGTGGCAGCGCTGGCCGCCAAGGGCCTCAAGGGCGTGCCGGTCTCCGGGCAGGATGCTGACCATGGCGCGCTGAACCGCGTCGCGCTGGGTACGCAGCTGGTGTCGGTCTGGAAGGACTCGCGCGACCTGGGCCGCGAATCGGCGGCGGCGGCGGTTGCCCTGGCTGCCGGCAAGAAGCCGGCTGGCGCGGCTGCCTGGGCCGGCGGCGAGAAGAAGGTGTCGGTGCAGGCGCAGTTCCTCAAGCCGGTAGCCATCACCCAGGCCAACCTCGACGTGGTCGTCAAGGGCGGCTGGATCAAGAAAGAAGCCCTCTGCAAGGGCGTGACCGATCCGAAGGTCGCCGCCTGCAAGTAAGCGCCCCGGAGCCCGCTGCGTGAACCAGCCCCTGCAGTCGATCCGCAGCGCGTCGGTGGATTGGCGCATGGTGCTGATGGCCGGTGTGCTGGTCGCGATCTCGCTGATTTTCAACGCCTTCTCGGACGGCATCTTCCTGTCGCCCGAGAACCTCTACAACATCGCTCAGCAGACGGCGGTGGTCGGCATCCTGGCGACCGTCATGGTGCTGGTCATCGTGGCGCGCCACATCGACCTGTCGGTCGGCTCGGTGATGGGGTTCGTGGGTGTGTTGATCGCCACCCTGATGTACAGCGCCAACTGGTCCTGGCCGGCGGCTTCGCTGGCCGGCCTGGCGGCGGCGATCCTGGTGGCGATGTACCAGGGCAGCTTGACGGCGGTGGTGGGCGTGCCCTCGTTCGTCGTCACACTCGGCGGCCTGATGTCCTTCCGCGGTGCGGCCTTTCTGGTCGCAGACGGTCGCACGCAGCCGGTCACCGACCCCTTCTTTCTGCGCCTGGGCGGCGGCATCGACGGGGCCATCGGCGCCACGGCGAGCTGGGTCCTGGGCGTGCTGATGTGCCTGGCACTGGCCCTGACGATGATGGGCCGGCGCCGTGCCCGGCAACGCTATGGCGTGCCCACCAACGCGCTGGGTATCGACATCCTGATGGTGGCGGTACCCTGCGCCATCGTGCTCGGTTTCGTGGCCACCATGAACGCCTACCAGATCCCCAACAAGGACGCGCCCCAGGGCATCCCGGTGCCGGTGCTTATCTGGATCGCGGTGGCTCTGTGCATGTCCTTTCTGGTCCACCGCACCCGCTTTGGTCGCTATGTGTTTGCCATGGGCGGCAATCCCGATGCAGCGGCGCTGGTCGGTATTCCGGTGCGCCGCGTCACGCTGCAGCTGTTTGTGCTGCTGGCCGTGCTCACCACTATCGCGGCCATCGTGTCGATCGCGCGCCTGAATGCCGGCACCAACTCGCTGGGCAACAACATGGAGCTGCTGGTGATCGCCGCCACCGTCATTGGCGGCACCGCCCTGGCCGGCGGCAGCGGCTCGATCCTCGGCTCGGTGCTCGGCGCGCTGATCATGCAGTCCATCGACAGTGGCATGCTGCTACTCGACGTGCCGATCGGCTGGCGCTACGTCATCATCGGCCAGGTGCTGATCGTGGCGGTGGTGTTCGACGTGCTGTACCGCCGCTGGTCGGGCGACACCCCATGAACGCGCCCCGCCAAGCCGTCGACCCCACACGCTGCCTGGTCGAGCTGCGCAACATCCGCAAGGCCTTTGGCGGCGTGCATGCGGTCGACGACGTCAGCCTGAACCTGTACCCCGGCGAGGTCGTGGCTGTGCTGGGGCATAACGGCGCCGGCAAGTCCACCCTGATGAAGATGCTGGCCGGGGCGTATCCGATCGACAGCGGCGAGGTGGTCATCACCGGCGAGAAGGTGCAGGTGCGCACCCCCTCAGACGCGCAGCGCCTGGGCATCGAGTCGATCTACCAGACCCTGGCACTGGCTGACAACCTGGACGCGGTGGCCAACCTGTTTCTGGGCCGCGAGCTGCTCACGCGCTGGCGCACCCTGGACGACCACCGCATGGACGCCGATGCACGCAAGGTGTTCCACCGACTCAACAAAAACTTCACCAACGTGCGTACCCCGGTGCGCAGGCTTTCGGGCGGGCAACGCCAGGTGGTGGCGATCTCGCGCGCGATCTACTTCAACGCCCGCATCCTGATCATGGACGAGCCGACCGCTGCTCTCGGCCCGGAAGAAACCGCGATGGTGGCCGATCTGGTGCGCCAGCTCAAGGCCGACGGTGTCGGCATCTTCCTGATCAGCCACGACATGCACGATGTGTTTGCCCTCAGCGACCGCCTGGCGGTGATGAAAAACGGCCGGCTGGTAGGCACCTACCGCACCCAGGACGTCACCGAGGACGAAGTCCTGGGCATGATAATCGTCGGCAAGCAGCCTGCAGGCAAGTCGCAAGCCGAACGACCGGCGCGCTGAGCCGATGGTGTGCCTTCCGGGCTCTGGCCTGCCGCCGCTGCCATGACGACTACCGGCGACCAGCAGCTGGTCAAACGCATCAACCGCAGTGTGCTTTTGCGGCTTCTGCGCGCACAGCCGGGCCTGTCCCGGGCCCGGCTTTCGGCCCACAGCGGGCTGACCAAGTCCACCGTGAGTGCACTGGTGCGCGAACTGCTCGACGAGCACTGGCTCACCGAAGCCAGCGCACCGGTGGCAGCAGACGGTCTGGGCCGGCCCTCCACCCCGTTGTCGATCAACGGCGACGTGCGTGTGCTGCTGGGGGTGGACATCGGGGTGCAGCAGCTGCGTCTGGCTGCCGTGTCACTGACCGGCGAGGTACTGGCCTCGCTGCAGGCGCCACTGGCCAGCACCGATGCCGAACAGGTGTGCACGCAGACCGCGGCGCTGGTCAGCCAGGCCTGGCAGGCCCTGTCCGAGCGTGGCCTGCTGCTGTCGGGCATCGGCGTGTGCCTGCCGGGCGCGGTCGACGAGGCCCATGGCACGGTGCTTTTTGCGCCCAACCTGGGTTGGCGGGATCTTCCGTTTTACCTGCCGCTGGCGCGTGCCCTGGAGGCCAGGGGCTTGCCCGCCACGGGTCTGCACCTGCACAACGATGCCGATGCCGCAGCCCTGGGCGAGTACGAGTTTGCCGACGGCGGCGGCGCCGATCCGCTGATCTTCGTCAACTGCGACGTCGGCGTCGGCGCCGGCATCGTGCTCAACGACCACCTGTTCAGCGGCGCGCGCGGCATGGCCGGCGAGATCGGCCACAGCATCCTGCAGGCCGATGGCCAGTTGTGCTCATGCGGGCGACGCGGCTGTGCAGAAACCTTCATCGGCGCACGCGCGCTCGGAACGTCCGAGGGCGTGCAGCGCGCGGGCCAGGCCCTCGGCGTGCTGATCCAGAACCTCGACGTGACCTTCAACCCGCGCGTGCTCGTCGTCGGCGGCGCCTCATGCAGTGCGCATCCGTCGCTGCTGGCCACCGCCATCGAAACCGCGGCACACTATGCGCGGGACGCTGGCGTACCGGCCCCTGCCGTGCGGGCTGCGCGTTATGGTGAACTCGCCGCTGCTGTCGGGGCGGCCGCCGTGGCCTGGCACCATTCGCTGAGACCGATGCAGCAACGGCGCATGTCTGCCAGCAGCCAGGGGATGATGACGATGATGATGGAGTCCACCACCGCATGAAAAAAGTCGCCTGGGGCATTCTGAGCACCGCCAAAATCGGCCGCGAGAAGGTCATCCCCGCCATGCAGAGCGCACAGCACTGCGACATCCAGGCCATCGCCTCGCGCTCGCTAGGGCGCGCGCAGGCCTGCGCCCAGGCCCTGGGTATTGCGCGTGCCTACGGCAGCTACGAAGCGTTGTTCGCCGACCCGGCGATCGAGGCGATCTACAACCCGTTGCCCAACGAGCAGCATGTGCCCCTGACATTGCAGGCGGCGCGGGCCGGTAAGCACGTGCTGTGCGAGAAGCCGATGTCGCTCACCGCCAGCGACATCGACGCACTGCGCGAGGTGGCCGACAAGGTGCACATCATGGAAGCCTTCATGGTGCGCTTCCACCCGCAATGGGAGCGCGTGCGCACACTCGTGCGTTCGGGCGAACTGGGGCCAGTGCGCGCTATCCAGTCGTATTTCTCGTACTTCAACCGGGACGCCGCCAACATCCGCAACCACAGCGACCAGGGCGGTGGCGCGCTGTACGACATCGGCTGTTATGCCATCGTGACGGCCCGCTACCTGTTCGAAGCCGAGCCGCAGCGCGTGGTCGCCCTGATCGACCGCGACCCGGATTTCGGCACCGACCGGTTGGTCAGCGCCCTGATCGACTTCGGGCAAGGCCGGCGCCTGGATTTCACGGTCTCGACCCAGACCGTGCCCTACCAGCGCGTGAACATCTGCGGCGAACGCCAACGCATCGAGGTGCGCATCCCGTTCAACGCCCCGCTCGGCGGCCCCACCGACATCCTGCGCGACGACGGCAAGGTGCTCGACGGCAGCGCGAGCCGCATTGAAACCATCCCGGCGTGCAACATGTACGGCCTGCAAGGCGATGTGTTCTCGCGCGTGGTGCGTGGCGAGATTGCCTTGCCGTATGGCATCGACGACGCTGTCTGCAATATGCGGGTGATCGATGCGCTGTTTGCGTCCGAGCGATCGGGCGGCTGGGTGGCCGTGTGATTGGGTTCGTCCGTCGTCCAAGCCATGGCGGTTTGCTCTCGCGTCGCCCCAGGCGTGTGGGTTTGCTCTCGCGTCGCCCAAGGCGTGTGGGTGGAGCGTGGTGGGCCTGCGGCGGCTGGTCGCGCGCCGGTTTGGCCTGCGCGCCCAAGCGGTTCGCGATAGACGGTCGCAATTTCGCCCCGCGTGCCGAAGGCAGACACAACGAACAGCAACTCTGCCGCGACGCGCGCCAACGCCAAGGTGGTCCCGCGAAGCGCCAAAGCCAAAGCCACAACGACAGCAACTGGCAGCCCGCCTGACCTATGCGCCATACCACCGCCCTGCTTCTGTCGGCGACGACATTGGCGACTGCCCTGGCTGCAGACCCGCCGGTGATCCCGCGATTCGTCGAAGAAACCGACAGTGCCGGGTTCCAGAGCCGGTTCGAGGGCGACTTCGAATTCCAGATCGGCGGTGGTGTGGCCACGTTCGACTGCGATGGCGACGGGCGGCCCGAGGTGTACGTCACGGGCGGCGTCAACAAAGCGCGGTTCTACCGCAACCGCAGCACCACGGGCGGGCCGATCAAGCTGCAGGAGGAACGCTCGGGACTGGAGCTCACCGGTGCCAACGGCGCCTATCCGCTGGATGTCGACGGCGACGGCTTGACCGATCTGGTCGTGCTGCGGGTCGGCGAGGTGCAGGTCTTCCGCGGCCTGGGCGGCTGCAAGTTCGAGCGGGCCACCGACCGCTGGAACCTGCGCAGCAGCAACGGCTGGCACAGCGCCTTCAGCGCCACCTGGGAGCGCGGCAACGAATTTCCCACCCTTGCGCTGGGCACCTACATCGACCGCAGCAAACAGGACTTCCCCTGGGGCAACTGCACGCCCGCGCTGCTGCTGCGCCCGGCGCCGGGCGGCCGGGCTTTTGCGGCGCCCACCGAACTCACGCCCGGCCACTGCGCGCTGTCCATGCTGTTCTCGGACTGGGGCCGTACCGGCGAGGCGGCGCTGCGGGTCAGCAACGACCGCGAGTACTACAAGGGCGGGCAGGAACAACTGTGGCAGATGGCCCCTGGCAAGCCGCCAGCACTCTACACCCCCCAGCAGGGCTGGAAGCCGCTGCAGATCTGGGGCATGGGCATCGCCAGCCACGACCTCGACGGTGACGGCAAACCCGAGGTGTTCCTGACCAGCATGTCCGACAACAAGCTGCAGAAACTTGACGGCGATGGCCTCCAGCCCCGCTACACCGACATCGCCTTCCGGCGCGGCGTCACCGCGCACCGGCCCTATGTCGGTGGCGACATCCACCCCTCGACGGCCTGGCATGCGCAGTTTGCCGACGTCAACCACGATGGACTGGCCGACCTGTTCATCGTCAAGGGTAACGTCGCCAGCATGCCCGACTTCGCCACGCTGGACCCCAACAACCTGCTGTTGCAACAAGCCGATGGCCGCTTCTTCGAAGCCGGGCAGTTGGCCGGCGTGGCCAGCTACCGGCGCGGCCGCGGCGGGATGCTGGTCGACCTGAACGGCGACGGCATGCTCGACATGCTGGTGGTCAACCGCTGGGACAAGGCGCAGCTGTGGCGCAATCTGGGCGGCGGCACTGCCGACAAGCCCCAGGTTCTGGCCGGCTGGCTGCAGTTGCGCCTGCGCCAGGCCGGCGGCAACCGCGACGCCATCGGCGCCTGGGTCGAGGTCGATCTGGGCGAGCGTATCGTGCGCCAGGAGCTGACGGTTGGCGGCGGACACGCCAGCGGCCACCTGGGCTGGATGCATTTTGGGTTGGGGCGGGCACAGCAGGCGCGGATACGGGTGTTATGGCCGCACGGCGACTGGGGCCCGTGGCTCGACATGCGCGCCAACGGCCATTACGTTGTGGACCGCAAGGACGGCGCCAGCGCCTGGAAAGCACCCTGATGAAGAGAGGGGTCGCTTTGAGGATGTGGACGGTACGGCTGGCAATGGCGGCGTGCTGTCGGCGCGCCATGGTGCACACCACGATGGCACTGGCGTTCCTTGGTGCCCCTTGCGGAACCGTGCTGGCACTGGCGTCCCTTGGCTTTGCCTGTGGAGCCGTGCTGGCCCAGAGCGCGCCAGCCCCGGCGCCCGCCCGCCCTGCCAGTGCCTACAGCGCCGGCGTGGTGACCGACTGGACCAGCCTGCAATTGCAACTGGTGCAGCAGACCCCGGGTTTCAGCGCGCCAGTGACGGCGCGTGCCATGGCGTACCTGGGCCTGGCGCTGTACGAGTCGGTGGTGCCCGGCATGCCCGGCCACCAGAGCCTGGCCGGCCAGCTCAACGAGCTCAGTTCCCTGCCCTGGGCCCAGCCAGACGAACCCCTGCACTGGCCGACCGTGGCGAATGCCGCACTGGCAACGATGACCCGCATGATGCTCAGCAACGCCAGCGCCGAGAACAAGGCCCGGGTGGACCTGCTGGAGCGCACCATGGCCTTGCGCCACAGCGCCGATTTCGATCCGTCCGCGCTGACACCCGAAATCACCAACCGGTCGGAGAGCTTCGGCCGCCTGATGTCCATGGCCCTCATGACCTGGGCCCGCACCGATGGTGGCCACGAGGCGTGGGCCCCGCTACGCCGGGACCAGGCACGCTACGTGCCGCCTGGCGGGCCCGGCCAATGGAGCGCCACACCGCCGGTGTTCGCGCCGGCCCTGCTGCCGCGCTGGGGCGACAACCGGCCCTTCGTGCTGACGAGTGCCGCCGAATGCCCGGCACCGCCACCCCCGGCCTATTCCGAGGAGCCGGGCTCCGAATTCCACCGCCAGGCCGAAGAGGTCTACCGCATCAGCCGTGCGGCAACCCAGGAGCAACGCCAGTTCGCCCTGTACTGGACCGACGATCCGGGCAAGACGCCGACCCCGGCGGGGCACTGGGTGTTCATTGCCAACGACCTGCTCAAGCAGCGCCAGGCCAGCCTGGCAGATGCCGCGCAGACGCTGGCGCTGCTGAACATCGCGATGTCGGACGCGTTCGTCGCTGGTTGGGCCACCAAGTACAGCCTGAACCTGCTGCGGCCGGTCACTTATGTGCAGCTCGTCATCGACAGCAGCTGGGTGCCCACACTGATGGACACCCCGCCGTTCCCAGAATACCCCTCGGGCCATTCGGTGCAGTCCAGTGCTGCGGCGACCGTGCTGGAACAGGTTTTCGGGGCGCAGACCGCATTCACCGACAACACCCACAACGACCGGGGCTGGGGGCCGCGCAGCTTTCGCAACTTCCGAAGTGCGGCCGACGAGGCCGGGCGCTCGCGCCTGTATGCCGGCATCCATTTTGGTTTTGGCGTGACCGGTGGTCAGGCCCAGGGGCGGTGTGTCGCAGCGCGGGTGCTGGCGCTCAAGTACCGGCGCTAAACCCGGCCGGCGGCCAGGCTCAGCGCAGCAAAGAGGTCGGCCTCGGGTGCTGCGATGCCGTCGTTGACCACCTGCACATGGGGCAAGGCGGCGCGCAGCTGCGGGCGATACTGCCCCGCCAATTTCAAGCCCGGCGGTAGCTGCCCCGCGCGCAAGAACCCGTGCGCGAGTCACTTTCAACGCACAAAAGGCACACATCGTGGGTTGAAGTTCGGGACAGTCAAGCACTATACGTGGAGCCCGGAAAAGAATGCGCAGCTCAAAAAAGAGCGCGGCATCAGCTTTGAGGACGTGGTATTTCAAAATCTCGTCCAAAGACCTGCGTTCACTACAAAAGCGGGCCCTTCGCGAGGGGCTTCCCTACCAAACGCTGATTACCAGCCTTTTGCATAAATACGTCGAGTGACGGCTTGTGGAGCAAGCGTAACGCGGGTTCGAAACAAGCGCATCGACATCGGTTGCGACCGTAGTCGTCCCGCAAGAGCACGATGGAGGTGCCGTCGCAGGCTGACTCCTGGCGGCCCAATTGACTTTGATGTCACAGGTAACCATGTTGCCAAACCGCCGCAATGATTACCTGAATCCTCAAGGCACCGATTCGAACGGGGTACTGGTGCACACTGCTAGGCCCGTTCATGCACCGTCAGCGCACGAGCGCCAACGCCGCGTAGTCGCCCACCTTGTCGCCAAGCCCCGCCGGCACGAGCGTGCAGCCAGCCGTGAGCGCCGCCAACTTGCCATCGACATGGGCACGTACGCGGGGCAGCAGAAAGTCGCGGTGGTGCCAGAACACACTGCCGCCCATGCTGATGCGCTGCAGGTCGAGCGTGACCACCAGGTTGTACAGCGCGCGGCCCATCACGCGGCATAGATCGTCCACCAGCGCCAGCGCCCCGGCCTGGCCCGCCCGCGCTGCCAGCAGCAGTGCCGCCGCGTCGGCATACCCGCGATCACCGAAACGCCGCGGAATGGCGTTACCGGCGATCAGCCCTTCCACATCACCGATATTGCCGCAACCGCACAGCGCGTCGTCGTTGTCGCTCACGAACATGTGGCCCGCATGGCCGGCATTGCCGTTCTTGCCCCGCAGCACGTGCCCGTCGACGCACAGGCCCATGCCGATGCCGGTGCTCCAGGTCACATAGGCGCAATGGTCCAGCCCCTGCAGCGCGCCCCAGCGTCGCTCGGCCTCGAGTGCTGCAATGCCGTCGTTGGCCACCTGCACATGGGGAAAAGCGGCACGCAACGGGGCTTCGAGAATGGCGCTCATCCAGGTGTTGGGCAAGCCGCGCGCCGGGCCGGCCAGGCCACCGCAGATATTGGGTGCTGCCAGCTCGACGCAACCACCGCGGATGACGAACGGGCCGCAGGACGACACCCCGACCGACGAGACATCCGTCCCTGCCACACCGGCCTGCGCGCAGCTGGCGGCGATCATGCGCAGCACCTGCTGGCCAAGCGCATCGGGGGCGCCCTCCCGCACGGTGGGCTCGACCACTCGCCCGTGCAGGCCCTGGTGGTTGGCCACGCTGACCGCGATCTTGGTTCCACCGATGTCGACACAGGCCTTCACACCGTCGAATCCGGCGAAGAGCGCGGCGTCTGCGCCTTGAATATCGGATGGCTGGTTCAATGGGGCTCCTGTCGAAGACGTGCGGCTGCGCAGCCGCGTGAGAACACGACCGATTGTCGCCTCCGAGCAGGCACGTTGCGTCACCTCCGGCCGTGATCATCCTGCAGCCCGACCTGCCTTTCATCCACTATGACCCGCGCCGTGCCCACGACGACGACCCGGTGTTCGGCCCGATGGTCGTGCTTTTGCAGGCTCAATTGCTGGCCCGGATGCACGCGAATCCGCTGGACCTTATTGCCTGCTGCATCAGAGACAGTTGCATACCAGCTCCAGGGACGCTAGGTGCGTACGACAGGAGTCGATGCCTGCCGGGCCAGTGCATGGGTCGATATGCGCATGGCACATGGCATATGGCATATGGCACATGATCGTGCAACATTTCGGAGTTGCAGACCGGCGGCCCGGTGTTTTTGCTGTTGCGCCTTACGAGCAAAGCCGGTTTTCTGGTGCATCTTCCAAGTCATGGCGGTTTGCTGTTGCGTCGCCCCAGGCGTGTGGGTTTGCTGTTGCGTCGCCCCAGGCGTGGGTTTGGTGGGGGTGGCATGGTGGGTGCTCGGCCTGCCTTCTCGCTCCGGAGTGCATCGGCGCTGAGCGCGCCGAAGGTTGGGGTAACGCACACTGCGCTCAAAGCGTCTCGGCAGGCGGTGCCCGGTGGGGGCGACTTCGGCGGCGTGCCGAGGAGCGCAGCGGGTGGGTCGGTGCGCGCCAGCGCACTTCGTGCTCTGACTCATCGCCATTGTCTGAGCGCAGCGCCCGCAGGGCGCGCAGTGAGTCTGGCGATGCGACCCGCCACCGGGCACCGCAGGTCCGTCGGCGCGTTCAGCGCCCGACCGCGCCGACATGAGCCCCCACCGGGCACCGCCGGCCGCGACGCGGGCCACAGAAAAGGTAGCCCTGGACCCCAAGAGCGCCAAAGTAATGGCAGCTCCTAAAGAGCCATCAAGTCAAGTCAATTCAACCCAACTGCGCCCGCGTCCAACGCACGATGTCGGCCGCCCCCATCGCACCAGGCTGGCGGGCGATCTCACGGCCGCCTCGAAACAATGCCAAAGTCGGGATGCTGCGGATATTGAAACGCGCCGCGAGGCTTTGCGCCTCTTCGGTGTTCACCTTGGCCAACTGCACCGAGGGCTCGAGTTGCGCTGCAGCCTGCTCGAAGGCCGGCGCCATCTGTCGGCAAGGCCCGCACCAAGGTGCCCAGAAATCGACCAGCACCGGGATATCGCTGCGGCCGATGTGGCGATCGAAAGCCGCCTCGTCCAAGGCCACGGAATGGGCATTAAAAAGCGGTTGGTGGCACTTGCCGCAATCGGCCTCGTTGTCGAGGTCGTCCACAGCCAGACGGTTGGTGGTATGGCAGTGCGGGCAAACGATGTGTTGAACCTGGCTCATGGTGGTGAATGCTCCGTGGGGGCGTCCTGCCCTGGTGCGGTGCAGTCTGCCCGGATTGATTCTTTATACAGCCAACAATGAGGCCACGCGACCGGTCTTCAAGGCCCCGCAGCGCGACCGCCTTGCGCTACATCAGGTTACGCGGTCCAGCCAAGCAGACAACACGAGCAAAAGAACCAGCGCCAAAAATATTGCCGGCATGATGGCGCCCAACCCCCACCAGGCACCCAGCAAGCCCAGACCCGCCGGCCCGAGTGCCGCGCCCACATAGGAAAAGGCGACCTGTCGCCCGACCACTTTGCGTGCCGTGGCCTCATCGAAGCGGCGCGTGGTCTCATGCATCAGGCTCGGATAGATCGGTGCGCCGCCCAGCCCCAAGAGCACCAGGCCAGCAAGCATCACCGGCGCTGGCAGGCCGGGCAGGGCAAACACCAGCGCGCCGGCCATGGCGGTCAGTACCCCGAGCCGTACCAGCCGCCGGTTGCCCAGCCGCGCAGACACCAGCCCGATCGCAAAGCGCCCGCCCATGATGGATGCGAAGAAACACGACACCCACAGCCCGGCCGTCGGCGCGTCGAGCCCCCGCCCTTCCACCAGAATGCTGGCCGCCCACAAGCCAGCGCCGACCTCCACCGTGGAATAGACCAGGTACAGCGCCGGCGCAAGCCAGGCCGCCCAGCCCGGCACCGCACGGCGCGCCAACACCTGCGCCGCTGCACGCTCCGAGACCGGCGGCACGGCATGTTCGCGCTGCCACAGCCGCAAGGTCACCAGAAACACCAACGCCAACGCCAGTTGCACCGTACCGATAACCTGATAACCGCGGTGCCAGCCATCGGCGCCCGTCAGTGCCGCACCCATGATGAGGGGCCCGATGGTAGCGCCCACGCCCCAGCAGCCGTGCAGCCAGTTCATATGCCGCGAGGTGTAGTGGTCGGCCACAAAATGGTTCAGTCCGGCGTCCACCGACCCAGCCCCCAGTCCCAACGGAATGGCCCACAGCAGTACCCAGCCGAGTGAGGGCGCAAAGGCAAATCCCAGCAGTCCGAGCCCGGTGAGAAAACCGCTGACCATCACCACCGGGCCGGTGCCCAATCGCTGCAACACCGCCGCACTGGCCATGCTCGAGACTGCCGAGCAAGCCGTCACGGTCAAGGTCACCAGACCCGCCGCCGCCAACGGTTGCCCCAGACTGACCCGCATGGCGGGCCAGGCCACGCCAAGCACGCTGTCGGGCAGGCCCAGGCTGATGAAGGCCAGGTAGATGATGGTGAGCAGCGTCGCTTGGGGCATCTTCAGGGGTACCGTCGGGATGGCGCCATTGTCATACGCGAGTCGACGAACGCCCTTGCTGCTGTGTCGTCCAAGGACCGCTTGTATGCGTGTCGCCCAAGGCGCCTTGGTTTGCTCTCGCGTCGCCCCAGGCGTCTGGGCGACGAGTGTTTGGTGGGGGTGGCGTTGTGGATGCTCGAACCGCCATAGCGCTCCGACGTGCAAAGCCGGAGCGCGTGCGGAAGGTTGGGGCAACGCACACTGCATGAGGAGCGTCGCGGCAGGCGGTGCCCGGTGGGGGCGACTTCGGCGGCGTGCCGAGGAGCGCAGGCGGCGTACGGTCGGCGCGTTCAGCGCCCGATCGCGTCGACGTGAGCCCCCACCGGGCACCGCCTGCCGTGACGCGGGCCACAGAAGAGGCAGTCCCGCCACCCAAGACCACCCGCCGGAATCACACGAACTTGGCAATCAGAGCGGCCACCACACTCAGCATCACCGTCGTCGTCAGAGGAATGAACCATTCCCGCCCGAACAGCTTGAAGCGAAAGTCGCCTGGCAACTTGCCGAAACCCAGCTTGCCCAATACTGGCGACACCCAGTTGATCAGCAGCAACGCCAGAAAAATGACCAGCAACCAGCGGAACATGTCGATCCCCCGCGTTACAGCGTATGCGTCCGGTCACCCTGGGCGAAACCGATCGCCTCCCAGGGTTCGCCGCGGCAGAAACCGATCACCTTGAACAACTCGCCCATCTCGTGCTCCATCAGCAGCTTCTGGGCCATCGTTCGCTCGGCCAGGGTGGCCCCCTCCAGCAGCGACAACAGACCGCAGTTGAGCAGAAATCGCGCCTGCGAGGTGTAGCCCAGAACGCCAAAACCGGGCAACTCCTGCGCCGCCAGCGCAAGACCGGTGAAATTCACATGCGCGGTGATGTCCTTCTCGCCCACGTCGGACAACGGATCGGTGTCCATCCGGTGGCCCCGGTGGCACATCACGGTGCCCATGCTGCGCTGTGGATGGTAATACTCGCGCTCCGGGAAACCGTAGTCGATCAAAAAGGCCGCGCCGCGTTCCAGCCGGTCGCCCAGCATCCGCACAAAGCCTTCGGCCTGCAGGTGGATCTCGGTCAGGTAATCCTGATCGCCGGCAACCTCCAGCGGCGGGCGCAGTGCCGTCGGCCGGTCGGCCCAGGCCAGCCGGCCGCTGGCAGCATCGAAAGCCACGCCGCGCTCATGCCAGATATCGGCGATGCGCGCCAACAGTTGTACCGGCATCGCGTCGAGCAGCTCATTGCCCACCACCACCGCCTGCAGGCGCTCCGGCAACTGGTCGACCCAGCGGACCTTGCCGGCATAGGCCTGCAGGGTCTGCTGCTGGCGCTGGCGCAGGCTGCCAGAGATGTCGACGATGGTGTAGTGGCCGATCTGCGGGGCCAGCGCGCCCAGCAACTGCGCCGCCAACGCCCCGGAACCGGCGCCGAATTCCCAGATATCGCGGGTGCCGGTCTGCTGCAGTGCCTGGGCCACCTGCACTGCGAGCGCGCGGCCGAAAAAACGGCTCATCTCGGGGGCGGTGACGAAATCGCCACCACCGCCACCGGGCGCGCCCGACGGACGCTGCCCCAACTGGCCGTCGCCGCGCACATAGTAGCCCCAGCCTGGCCCATACAGAGCCTCCTGCATGAAGCGGTCGAAACCGATCCATCCCCCCTGCCGCGCGATGTGCTGGCGCAAGTGGCCCTCGGGCGGGGTCGTTAAACTCGGGGTTGTTTCCATCTCGGCTGGATTGTCCGCGAATGTCTGCCCCCACTACCCGCACCGTGCTCGTGACCGGCTCCGCCAAACGGCTGGGACGCGAGATCGCGCTCGCGCTGGCACGCGCCGGCTGGCAGGTGGCGATCCATTTCCGGGATTCGCTGGAGGAGGCCCGCCTCACCACGGCCGAATGCACCCGGCTGTCGGGCAACAGCGCCAGCTTTCGGGCCAATCTGGGCAACGAGGCGGCGGTGCGCAACCTGCTGCCACGGGTGGTGGCGCATTTCGGCCACCTGGATGCGGTGGTCAACAGCGCCTCGACCTTCGAACACGACGACGCAGCCAGTTTCAGCTTTTCGGCCATGGAAAAGCACATGCGCAGCAATACCGGCGCCGCGATCCTGCTGGCCCAAGCCTTGCACAAGCATGTGCAGGAGCGGCGCGCCACCGACCCAGCGGCACGCGGCGCGGTGGTCAACCTGCTGGACCAGAAGCTGTGGAACCAGAACCCCGACTTTTTCAGCTACACGTTGTCCAAGGCAGCGCTGGAAGCCGCCACCACCATGCTGGCGCTGGCGCTGGCTCCGCAGGTGCGGGTCGTGGGTGTGGCGCCGGGCCTCACGCTGACCAGCAACCTGCTGACCGAGCAGCAGTTTCAAGAGCGCCACAAGATGGCCCTGCTGGAGCAATCGTCCACGCCCGCCGATGTGGCCGCCACGGTGCGCTTCGCGCTCGACAACCAGTCGATCACCGGCACCACACTGCTGGTCGACGGTGGCCAGCACCTGATGCGTTTCGAGCGCGACTTCTCGCTGATGTGAGCCCTGCGCGGCCAGCACCAGCATCCCCTCCTATCCCCCAACAGGCGACCATGAACAAGCCGCGCGGTACGCAAATCCTGACCTTGAGCGGCTTGAGCTTTGCTGCCAACCTGGGCATTTTGGACGCCGAAAAAATCGCGCCCCAGCCGATCCAGGTCGATGCCGAGCTCAACCTCGGCACCCAGGCGCTGCAGCCGGTCGACGACGAGATCAACCATGTGCTCGACTACCGCAAGATCCGCCAGATCATCATCGACGAGTGCACCGAGCGACACGTGAACCTGCTCGAAACCCTGATCGGCAAGCTGGCCCGGCGCCTGATGCAGTTGCCCGGGGTGGTGGGCGTCCGCGTGAAGATCGCCAAGCTGGAGATCTTCGATGACTGCGAAGTGGCGATCCGCGTGGAGACCGGCCAATGGTGATGATCGAACGCGAAACCCACAAGCTCGAAAAGCGGCTGTGCCGCCTGGTCGGGCAGGCCATCGTCGACTACAACATGATCGAAGAAGGCGACAAGGTCATGGTCTGCGTGAGCGGCGGCAAGGACAGCTACGCCATGCTCGACATCCTGCTCAAGATGCAGGCCCGCGCGCCGGTGCAGTTCGATCTGATCGCAGTCAACCTCGACCAGAAACAACCCGGTTTCCCCGAAGACGTGCTGCCGCGCTACCTGGGCGAGCTCGGCGTGCCGTTCCACGTCGAGAACCAGGACACCTATTCCATCGTCAAGCGTGTCATCCCCGAGGGCAAGACCCTGTGCAGCCTGTGCAGCCGGCTGCGCCGCGGCATCCTGTACCGGGTGGCCGATGCGCTTGGTGCCACCAAGATCGCGCTGGGCCACCACCGCGACGACATCCTGCAGACCTTCTTTCTCAACATGTTCTTCGGCGGCAAGCTCAAGGGCATGCCCCCGAAGCTGGTCAGCGACGACGGCCGGCATATCGTGATCCGCCCGATGGCCCTGGTAGCCGAGAAAGACATGGTCCGCTGGGCAGCGCACCGGCAGTTCCCGATCATCCCGTGCACGCTGTGCGGCAGCCAGACCAACCTGCAGCGCAAACAGGTGGGCCTGATGCTGCAGGACTGGGAGAGAAAATTCCCCGGTCGCATCGAGAGCATGTTCTCGGCGCTGCAAAACGTCGCGCCCTCGCACCTGATGGACAGTCGGCGTTTTGATTTCCAGGGCCTGCAGGTCACCGGCCAGGCCAGCGACGACGGCGATCGCGCCTTCGACCCCGAAGACTTCCCGGCACCGGCGGCCCTGCCAGAGCTGCAAGTGGTGCGCTTCGAATGAATCGGCTTGCGACACTGCTGCTGGTGCTGGTGCTGGCCCTCACCGGCTGCTCGGGCATGCGCATCGTCGACTCCGACGTGACCGCCTTTGCCACCACCACCCGCCCGCCACCGCTCACCGTGCCGGCAAGCTATCGCTTTGAGCGGCTGCCGTCGCAACAGGCATTGCCCGGCCCCACGGCGGCTTTCGAAGCGCTGGCCGAGCCCGCGCTGGCGCAGGCCGGCCTGCGCCGCGACGACGCAGGCGCACTCTATGCCGTGCAACTGGATCTGCGCACCTTCCGCGACCCGCAGGCCCCCTGGGACGACCCGCGTTACCTGGCAGGTGTGGCCCGGCCCTACCCCTTTATCGGGAGCTTTGGCATCCTGCAGCGCCACTACGCGCTGGATCTACGCTTCGACATGCCCTATTACCGGCGCGAACTGACCATCGTGGTGCGCCGCCTGTCCGACAGCGTGGTGATGTTCGAAAGCCGCGCCAGGCATGACGGTTACTGGTCCGACGACGAAGCCGTCCTGCCCGCCATCGTGCGGGCAGCGCTGCAAGGTTTCCCGATGCCGCCGCCCGGGCCGCGCCGGGTGGTGATCGAGATACCGCGCTAGCAGGCGGCATGCAAGCGACCCGCATCATTGCCGTGCGCCACGGCGAAACCGCCTGGAACGTGGACACCCGTATCCAGGGGCAACTCGACATCCCGCTCAACGACACCGGCCGCTGGCAAGCCCAGCGCGTGGCCCGCGCACTGGCGGCCAGCGAATCGATCGACGCCGTCTACACCAGCGACCTGCTGCGCGCCCGGGACACCGCGCAGTCGATCGCGCAGGCCATCGGCCAGCAGACCATGATGGAGCCCGGCCTGCGCGAGCGCGGCTTCGGCAGCTTTCAGGGCAAGACCTTCACCGACCTGGAGACCGATTGGCCGCAGGAGACCGCCCGCTGGCGCGACCGCGACCCGCATTGGGCGCCGCCCGAGGGCGAGACCCTGCTGCAGGTACGCGAACGCGTCGAACGCGCTGCGCACACGCTGGCACAGCGCCACATGGGTGGCCAGATCGTGCTGGTGGCCCACGGCGGCGTGCTCGATGCGTTGTACCGCTGCGCGGCGCGGCTGGACATCCGCGCCCCGCGCACCTGGACGCTGGGCAATGCCAGCATCAACCGTCTGCTCTGGACGCCCGAGGGCATGACGCTGATCGGCTGGGCCGACACCGCCCACCTGGAGGATGCATGGCGCGACGAGGAAGTCGCCTGAGGGGCCGCGGCCCGTGACAGGACGGTCGGAGCACCCTGCCACGGTGACCCGCCGAGCAGCTGTACCGGGTCCCGCCACGACGTCGGACAAGCCGCTCAAAATTCAGCGCTACGCGATCTAGGGTGCCGGGCTCGACCCGGTGCGAGGATGCGAAATCTCTGCAGCTGGCGGCGCGACCGGCTCATCGCGCGCAATCAGCCCATCCACCAGCTCCACCACCCGGTCGCAACGGGCGGCCAGGCGGGGGTCGTGGGTCACCACCACGAACGAGGTGCCGCGTTCGGCATGCATGCGCCGCAACAGCACGAATACCTCGTCGGACGACGCAGTGTCGAGGTTGCCGGTCGGCTCGTCGGCCAGCACCAGCGGCGGGTCGAGCACCAGGGCACGGGCGATGGCCACGCGCTGCTGCATGCCGCCAGACAGCTCGAACGGCCGCTTGTCCATGGCCTTCGACAAGCCCACGGCATCCAGCAGGCCGCGCGCGTGCTCATTGTCTTTCCCGGTGACATGGCCGGCGCGGATCAGAAACGGCATGGTCACGTTCTCCAATGCCGTAAAGGCCGGCAGCAAGTGGTGGAACTGGAACACGAAACCCAGCGTACTGCGCCGGCGCAGTGTCAGCGCGGTGTCGTCCAGCGCCTGCACCTCCTCGCCCTGGATCGTGTAGCCGCCGCTGGTCATGCGCTCCAGCAGGCCCACGATATTGAGCAAGGTGCTCTTGCCCGAGCCCGACGGCCCGATCAGGGCCACGAACTCGCCGCTGTCGACCTGCAGCGACAGGCCGTGCAGCACTTCGGCCTCGTTGGGCTGCCCGATGTTGTAGCACTTGCGCACATCGCGCAGGGCAATCAGGGGCTGGCCTTTGGCCACCGGTGCGCCCATGTCAGATCCGGATCGCCTGGGCCGGGTCCATGGATGCTGCGCGACGGGCTGGTGCGATGGCCGCCAGCACGCCACAGACAGTGGCCACCAGTGCGGTTTGCACTGCCAGCGCCAGGGGCAGCACGATGCGAAACAGCGGCGCGCCATCCGAGCCGCGCACGAACATCGTGAACAGCCAGATCATCAGCAAGGCCAGCACCAGCCCGATCAGCGACCCCACCGCACCCACGATACCGCCCTGCACCAGAAACACCCGCACCATCTGCCCGCGCGTAGCGCCCATGGCCCGCAGGATGCCGATCTCGCGGCGCTTTTGCACCACCGAGACCACCAGCACGCTGGCAATGCCCAGCACCACCACCACCAGCACGATGGCGCGGATCAGCCCGGTGCTGACCGACTGCGCGTTGAGTGCCGAGACCAGCTGCGCGTTGGTCTCTTGCCAGCTCTCGACCTGGTACGGGTACTGCGCGCGCAATTGCGTGGCGAACTGCTTGGCGCCCCACACGTCGACCATCGTCATGTCGATGTTGGTGACACCACCGGGCAGGGAAAACAGGCTTTGTGCCAGGCGCAAGGGCACGATCACGGTGCGCCGGTTGAGCTCGCGCACACCCAGGTCGACCAGCGCGGTCACCCGCACCGTCTCGCTGACCGTGCCGGTCAGCAGCGTCATCCGGTCCCCGGGGCGCACGCCCAGATCAGAGGCCAGCTCGGTGCCGATGATCGCCTCGCCGGGCGCCAGGCTGGCCACGCCCGCCACCACCTTCTCGCGCAGCCGGACCACGCGGTCGTAGCGGTCCAGATCCACACCGGCCAGGGCAATCGACTGCGTCGCTTCGCCGCGCAGGGCCAGGCCGCCGCCGCCCACCATCGGCGAGACAGCGGCCACCTCGGGCATGCGCTCGAGCAGCGGCAATACCGACTGCCAGTTGCCCACCGAACGCAGACGCTGTGCGCGCGGCTGCGTATCGGTCAGGCGCTGCGCGCCGGGCTCGGCGGCGCCGGCTGCCACGACCACATCGTCCAGCGGGCGCAGCACCACATGGGGCTGCCCGCCCAGGGTCTTGTTGAAGGTGTTTTCCTGCAAGCCGGTGACCAGCGCCGAGATATAGGCGATCACCGCCACACCCGCCGCCACGCCCACCATGATCAGCACGGTCTGCAGGCGGCCTTCGCGCAGGAACCGCACCGCCACCCGCACCTCAAAACCGAGCCAGTAGCCCACGGCAGCGTGCGCGTCAGCGCCCCATGGCGTTGGTCATGGCGGCCCCACCGCTGCCGGCCGATGCAGATGCAGCCGCTGCCGGTCGGGCCCCTGCCGGCCCGACCGGCACGACCACCGGGCGGACCTTCCGGCCAGCTTCGAGGCTGCCGTCCCAGGCGACCAGATCACCATCGGCCAGGCCGGCGGTGATTTCGACCGCATCGAGCGTGCGCAGGCCGAGCGTGACCTGCCGCACGACCACGCGCCCATCGGCCACCACCCGCACGCTGGCGCCCGCGCCGCCAGCCGGGGGCGCCAGTGCCGCCACAGGCACCGCCACTGCAGCAGCCCGGCGCGCCGTCTCGACCTCGACCGACAGGCTCATGTCCTGGCGCAGAAAGGCCGGCAGCGGTTCGGCCAGCATGAATTTCACCTCGATCGCGCCGCGTTGCGCATCGACGATCGGCGCGATCGACAGCACACGGGCGGCGAAGCGCTGGCCCGCGTAGGCATCGGCCACGGCCGTGGCACTTTGCCCCACCGCCAGCTGGTCCAGAAACCGCTCGTCGGCCTGGGCCACCAGCCGCGTCGGGCCGGCCAGCGCCAGTGTCAGCAGGCTCTTGCCCGGCTGCACGATCTGGCCCGGCTCTACAGCGCGCGACAACACCTGCGCATCTGCCGGCGCGCGCAGCGCTGTCTGCGCCAGGCGTGCGCGGGCGGCCTCTACTGCCGATGCCCCCGCCGCCGCCGCCGCCTGTGCCTGCACGATCTCGGTGCCAGCGTCGCCAACGGCACCGGCCTGGGCCTTGGCACTGTCGCGCTGGGCCAGCGCCACATCGCGCGCTCGGCGTGCTTCGTCCTGCCGCGAGGCGCTCACAAAGCCCTGAGCCACGAGTTGCTGCGCGCGCTCGAATTCGGCCTGAGCCGCGTCCACGCTGGCCTGGGCCTGCGCCAGCACTGCGCTGGCGCCAGAGCGCCCGGTGCTGCGCAACCCGGCCAGCCGGGCCACCGCCTGCTGCTGGGCCGCCAGCGCCTGCGCGAGGGCGGCACGCAGCTCCTGGGCTTCCAGCCGCACCAGCGCGTCGCCGGCGCGCACCTGCGCGCCCTCGACTGCCAGCACCTCGGCCACCCGCCCGGTGACTGTGGCGCCGATATCCACCCGCGACAGCGCCTGCACCCGTGCTGAAAACTGCACCGTGCGCACCAGCGGCGCCAGGCGTACCTGCAGCACGTCCACCGGCTGGGTGCGACCGCGCCACCACACGGCAGCGCCTGCCGCTGCCAGCAGCAGCACGGCAACGGCCAGGATCCATCGTTTACGGGGGAAGGCCATGGCGTGCAAGGCCCTCAGGTTCCGAACAAGTCGGGGTTGTTCTTGGGAGGTGTCACACCCAGGTGGCGGTAGGCCGCCAGGGTGGCGATGCGCCCACGCGGGGTGCGCTGCAGATAGCCCTGCTGGATCAGGTAGGGTTCGATCACGTCCTCGATGGTTTCGCGTTCTTCCCCAATGCTGGCGGCAATATTGTCCAGCCCGACCGGCCCGCCATCGAAGCGGTGCACGACGGCTTCGAGCAGCTTGCGGTCCATCACGTCAAAACCCTGCGGATCGACATCGAGCATGGCCAGCGCCCGGTTGGCGATGTCCAGAGAGATCGTGCCGCTGCCCTTGACGTCGGCATAGTCGCGCACGCGGCGCAGCAGGCGGTTGGCAATACGCGGCGTACCACGCGAGCGCTGGGCAATCTCTACACCTCCGGCGTCGTCCATCGGCACCTTCAGCAGGCCGGCACTGCGACGCACGATGCGCGCCAGCTCTTCGGCGGTGTA
>Ga0105046_10004559_pt1 | contig 22039 bp, 13 predicted proteins | sample MAT03_FD_78385 | JGI IMG/M metagenome (GOLD analysis project Ga0105046, IMG submission 78385) | Freshwater microbial communities from Lake Fryxell liftoff mats and glacier meltwater in Antarctica - MAT-03 (megahit assembly) | ecosystem: Environmental > Aquatic > Freshwater > Ice > Liftoff...
GCCTCTCCGGCGGTATACACTTCCAGTTGGTACACGCCCGCACTCCAGTTTTGCGGCAATTGCAGCTCGAAGGGCCCCGACCCGGCCACGATTTTCCGGTCCAGCAGCGCCCTGCCCAGGGCATCGGTCACCTTCAGGCGCAGGGTTTCTTTTTCCCAGTCCGACACATCGACAAACAGCAGATCGGAGGCCGGGTTTGGAAATACCCGCACCGTTCTTTGTGCCTCGGGCTGCACCGCCTGACGCGCTGCGACATCTTCCGGTTTGCTCGGCGTTTGCTGCACGATGCAGTCGAAAACGTTCAAATGCGTTTCGTAATAAATCTGCGGCTCCAGCCGTACGAGGGCATGGATGAACGTCGGATCGGCCTGCGGCGGTAAGGTGTATTCGAAAATATCGGACTGCCCGCCGGCAATGCCGTCGCCAGAAGATTTGAAGCGCACAGAATTAAACGGCGCATAATTGGGGTTGCGCACCACGTATTGCCGTCCGCTGGGCGCCGTGTAGGTGGAGGCATTGAGCGGTTTATCCGCCACCAATCCGTCGGGCGTTTGAAAGGCGACATACACCAACTCGTTGCTGCATGTATTCGTCACCCGCATCCGGTAGGTTTTTTGTTTGGCCGGATTTTGGAAAATTCCAAGGATTTCAAACTTGACGCAGGCCGTATTTTTTACGTCGCAGGGATCATCTTCCGGCTCGTTTTCAATCGTCACGGTAAAGCAGCAGCTTTTGGTAGTGCCGCAGCTATCCGAAGCCAAGTAACAAACCTCGGTAAGTCCAATCGGGAAAATGGCGCCCGAAGCCAAACCCTGGAGTTGGAGCGCCGCGCCGCCGCAAGGGCAATCTGTAGATGCCGCAGGGGTATCGTAAACGACGGGTGTTGGGCCCGCTCCGGCAGGGATCACGATGGACTGGTTGGCCGGGCATTGAATTCCAACAGTCGATGGCTGTGGCAAAACAATGTACTGTAGCTGGTAGGTAAGCAGCGTATCACAGCCGCTTCCGGTGGACGGAATGGTATCCAGCACCGTTCCGGGTTGTGAATAGGCCACTCCGTCAATGGAAACGGAGGCGCCCGGGCAAAATTCGAGCACGATGGTTTTGGCCGGTTGCGGCAACCACTGCAAAACATAGGTCAGCAGCGTATCGCAGCCGCTTCCCGTGGAAGGTATGGTATCCAGTACCGTTCCAGGTTGTGAATAAGCCACTCCATCGATGAAAACGGAGGCGCCGGGGCAAAAATCCAGCACGAGGGTTTGGGCCGGTTGCGGCAAGACGGTCACGACAAAAGTATCCAGCAACTCACAACCCATGCTATTGGTAGCCAATAAGTTGTATTCGGTGGTTACCCCAGGCGAAGCAATCACGCCGGGGCAGTTTGTACAACTCAGACCCGTCGCCGGGAACCACGTGTACGCATCGAAGCCAGGCGCCGAAAAGCTCGCCGAATCGCCGGGACAAATATCCACGTCGGGAAACTGCGTGTCAGTCAGCAGGCTAAAAGAGAAAAATACCGAATCGCGTTGTTTGAAACCGCAGGCGTCTGTTACCTCCACCCAATACGTACCCGGGATTGTCGCGGTGTATGTCATGAGCGTGGAACTGTCTTGCCAGAGGTAGGAAAAATAACCGGGACCGGCATTAAAGGTGGTTAAATTGTCCAAACAAACGATCACATCCGGGCCGAGATCGAGTGTCAGGCTATCCAAGGCAACAACTGTGAACGACACGTTGTTGGCGTAATCGCATTCCAGAAGATTAGTCAGCGGAAAGGAATCCAGCAAAAATGGACTTGGCAGGGACGCATCGTCGTTGACGACGCCGTATACTTCCTGTCCATTGCCAACTCCAGGCGAAAACCACAGCGCATTGACATTGACCACAGTATCGTTCGTACAAGCGCCTGGCGCTAAAGAGCCGTTGACATAGTAGGTCCCTAATACCAATGCCGTATCTGCCAATGGATTACCCAGGTAAAAAGTAAGCGGCAAACTATCCGCCGATGCAGCTGTTCCGCCGTTGTTGCAAAGGGTGTAATACAAATTCATACCGCCGTTTGAGCAGGACAAACCATCGATGTTCAGCGCCCAGTCGGGGCCTGCCAGGTTGGATTCCGTCACCACGGCCACGCCGGAAACCACGCCGGGGCCGGGGCAGGTAAGTGAAAGCGAAGACATGCTCTGTAGCGCGTATGTACCCGCCTGGGTCACTTGCAGCACGTGTGGATTGCTGCTCGTAAACAGCAGTGGCTGGAGAACGCCGTTGCGGGTATACATCACCCCCCAGGGGCCATCTCCGGTAAAACTGATCGTCAGATCGACCGGCGCAGAAATGGCCGGACATACATAACCCGACCCGGAGATGGTGGCTGAAGCAGTCGATTGCACGTTGACAGTAGTACAAGAGCTGGTCGTGTTGGCAAAACAGCCGTTTGTAACCTCGAGGCAAAGTTCGGCAGAACCATTCGCGTTGCCGTTCCAGGCAACGGTGGCATTGTTGTCGTTTGCGACTAAGGTTCCAATCGGCGGCACAAGCGTCCAGTTATAGGTTGTGGCAACGTCTACCGGCGCCACAGTATAGCTGGATGTAGCACCCGGGCAGGCGCTTATCGGACCGATGATCGCTCCCGGGTCGTCAGGTGCAAGCCCTACTGTGGAGCCGATCAGGACATCAATCGTGTAATCGCACACATTTCCGGCACAGCCATCGAGCACGATCCAATACAGCTGCCCGACGACAAAGTTGTTGGCAGAAAGGACAAATGGGTCCTCCGTGCAGGAACATTGCAAGTCCACGGGTACCCAGGGCGGTCCGCATCCGACATAAATTCCGCCTTGTAATCCCATCAAATTACCCGGGGTACAATTCAGCGGCGTTACTTGAATGGCGATGGAGGTCGTGCCGGCAAAAAAAGCGAACCATTCGTCGTTGTTCAGGGTCCAGCCAAGGCAACCCGGGAAAGATTGTTCCTGGTTGTTGTTATTGATGGTGGCGCAATAACCGTCGAGGTTTTCACACAGTATCGGCGCTGTAAGGCAGGTGTTTCCAGGTTCCGGAAATCCGATAGGGGGGCATTGGGCAAACAGGGTTTGGCTGCATAAAATCAGCACCAAAAGACAAAGTTGGTAACGTACGTTCATGTGGAATAAGGATAAAAAGGGTTATACGAAAAGAGGAGTAACCCAGCAAATCTATCCTTTCCTTCGGTCGGCAAAATGAATATTACGGTTTTTGTCCGTCAGATGACGGTGATTAAGTTGGTTAAGGAACCGTGTCAAAATATATACTGAATTTGATTTTATAAATTATTGATAGTCATTTAAGGAACGATGAAAAAATAAGGGTACAGAAAACACGGACATTTCCCGGAGAAATTTGTACCCTTATTTAAAACCTGTTCCTAAGGAACGATGTCAAAATAAAATTGCGTTATCCCATCCCTATATTTCAGGACAGGATAACGCGATTTTTATTTATGTAAAAAAAATCTCAATACAGATAATTCAACGCTGTTTTGTCATTGGCATTGAATGGCCGGTCCTGGCCGCTGCCGATGCAAGCCAGCATCCAGGAATTGGCATCCGGACCCGTTGGGGTGCCGGGAATGTTGATGGCGCCTACGCCTGCCGAGCCTTCGTTGTAGAACGCGCCCCCGCAGCTGTAGGATCGGTCCATATAATCCGTATGCCGGAATCCGATGCAGTGGCCCATTTCATGCGCGAGGATCGTGGCCAGGTATGCATCGCCCGGGTTATTTCCCAGGTAGGTGGAATTGACCAATACCTGGTTATACGGATTGCCGCCGCTCGGGAAACCGGCAGAGGCCAGATAACTGGCCCCGTTGGGCGCTTTTTTGATCTTGATGTTGGCGGTGTTGCTGTTCGTTGTCCGCGTCATAGTCACCAGCAGTCCTTCGGCATTGTAACGGGCAATAGCCAGGTCCAGGGCTGCTACGTATGCAGAGGGCAGGGTCGTGGAAATGTGAACTTTGATGTTGCGCGGCAGCCCGGTCACCAGATTGGTCGTGCGGTATTGTTCAATACCGGCCACGATCAGCGCGTGAATGTCGGAATGGGCTTCCTGCAGGTCTTGTGTCGACAGGAAAATATCGCCTTCCACGATATACCCGCCTTCGCAGCCATATCCGCCGTCGGGATTAAACCCGAGGTCGCGGATGCGGTTTTGAATGTCCTGGGAGAGTCCGGTACTTTCGGTGGCGATATCAGTTTTTTTGCAGGCGTTTAAACCGGCCAGCAAAAATGCCAGCAGGCCGAAGGTCAGGAAGCGTAATTTCATATTACAGAAAGTTTGAAGTGAACGAATAAATTTTAGAACGGGTAAATGTAAAAAATCTTTTTATTTCTAAAAAGCCTTCGTTCATTTGTTTATGCGCACTTTATACAAAACATTTAATATGACCTTACACTTAAAGCAATACTATCTCCAGGGGCGAATAAACCTGGAATTTGCCCAATAGCCTCTGCCTGCGCTTCACCATCGTTTATGGGCAGCCCGGATTACCTTTGTTTAATTGAAGCGAAGATCTGTTGATCTTGTTTTACGCACTCACGCCTTCCTTCAAATAATCCGACGCGTATGGCGAACGCAATACCTTTTGCACAAAATCATCCGTTCCAATCGCCGATTTAACCGCCTGTTCATCCGAAAGGTCGAGGGTAGAGAAGAGATCGTAGAACTGCGGGTCGGTTTGCAGCAGCGACAGCAGTTCGGCTGCCAGGGCTTCAGGCGTGGGTTTCGGACCGTCTCCGCGGAACAGTCTGCGATTTTTGAAAAAGGAACCGGCGGCTTCGAGCAAGCCGGAATAACTGCTTTCTGCTTCGGGCGCTTTTTTCAATTGCGAGGCATCTTGTACGCCTACTTTCAAGGCGTCGTAAGCGCGCAGAATGCCGTTTCCATAGTACTTTCTCCAGTCGGCAAACACCTCGTCTTTGGCGGCCGAATCGAAGAGCGCGAAACGCACGGCTTCCACTTTTTTCCATTGATGGCCCGGCTTATAGTATCCTTTGGCCTCCAGTTCCTTCCGGTGATAGGCGATCCACAGGGCCGCCGCTGCCGCAATCTGGGGTGTGGCGGAGGAAGTGCCGCCGCCGCTGCGCACGAAGGGGTGTACCGTGGAGGCCCAGGGCAGGTTGGGCGAATAAGCTGCCAGGGCCTTTTGCATCCGCGAGGCCGGTCCCCAGGAACCCTGCATATATTTAGTGGTGATGTTGCGGGCCTGCTGGATAAAATCCACGTCGTAGGGTTGCTGGTTGTACATGACCCCTGTGGCGGCAATCACGCGCTCGTAGGCCGCAGGGAACATCACGCATTTCGGAAGCACGGCCCCGTTGCCTTTGTACCAATTGTTGCCAGCCGCCGAGACGATCACAATGCCCGCTTCGTACGCTTCATTGACCGCTTTGGCCATGCCTTTGCTGGGTTTGCCGGCCATCGACATGGTGATCACCTCGCATCCTTTCTCAATGGCGTAGCGTACGCCTGCGCAAAAATTGTCGGTGTTCCAAATCACCACAGAGTCGGAAATACGGACGGGAATGACGTCGGCGAAAGGTATGCCGCCGATGAAACCTTCGAATTCGTCAAACGTAGCCGAACGCGGCACGGTATTGCCCGCCAGCAAGGCGATCGTGCCTGTGCCGTGGCCATCCTGGCCGGACCCTGCGGGATCTATCGCCTGATTGGGGGTTTCTCCGCGCACGACGCTACGGGCCAGGGTTTTGTTGAGTTTGGCCGGTATCGCGAGGTGATTTTCAAGATAGCCGGTATCGAGATGGGCCACCCGGACGTTGAGGTAGGCGCCGGGATTATTCAACACTGCCTCCCGGGCTTTGGCTAACTGGGAATGCTCGTCGTCCAGGTGCCAGCCGATAGGGACGGGTTGGCGCGACGGGGGCCAGTCGTCGATGTACCCGGGATTATTGGAGTCGCCTTCGCGGGACTGCAGGATGGCGTGCTGGGCGGGATTGACGGATAATACCGGCTCAACGCTTACGGTATAGCCCCGGTCGGAAAGCGCGGATTGTATGGCGTGTGCGGCGCTCCAGCCGTTTTGATGCGGCACTGCGGGTAGTTCCAGGGTCCATACCTGAGCGCCGGCTATATCCTCTTTGCCGAGCACGGTCACGTTTGGGCCGCCAATCACTTCACCGTCCAGGGCACCGCTTACCTCCACGTGCAGCACCGCGGGTTTCTCCAGGTCGGCCCGGTCGTCTTGTTCCATTTCCGGTTTAGCCGCCAGCTTGGGCATGAAGCCCATCTCCGGTTTGCGGTAGCCTGTAATCTTGCCGGCGTCGGGAATGCCGATCGCGAAGGGGAAGCTGTTGTCGAAGGACGGAATAATGCTGCCGTACTGGAAGAAATTAGGGTTTGGGAAAACATACCATTCCGGGATGGCGGCCAGTAAGGATTCGCAATTAGACTGTTTGTAGGCGGGGTCGGACAAGATTTGGCTGAAGGCTTCGGTAAAAATGCCGTTTTGCTTGCCGTCGTAGGTTTGCTGGCTGTCCTGGCAGGCGGCCAACAACTTAACCGAAGCCTGGACGCCGGCGCCTTTGCGTTTGCTTCTGAACAGGTTTAGCAAGGGTTTGTACACGCTTTGGCCGAAGCGGTATGCGATGGTTTCTTCGACCTCCTTGGGCATTTGGCGGGAGATGAAACCTCGGCTTTGCGCGCTTCGCGCCATACCATCGGCTAAGAGCTGGCTAAAATCAACGGCTTCAACCTTGGTGATGGTCCCGGAATGGCAACTATCGGATACGACGAGAATACGCGTGCCTTCGGCAAATGCTTCGAAGGCTTCATATATCTCGTCGTCGAGCCATTGGCGGTCGTACAAGCACCAGGTCTGGTCGTAGTTTTCGAGGTCGAGGCCGGCTGGCTTTTCGTTGGCGATTTGTCCGCCGTGTCCGGCGTACGTCAACAGGAGAATATCGCCGGCCGTCATTAGATTGGCGTAGTCTGTCAGGATGTTTTTGACGGCCCCGACTTTTGCGTCTTCGTCGTGGAGGTAACGGGTGTTGTACCCCTGTGATCTGGCGAAGGATTCCCAATAAATAGCGTCGTTGACCGCAGCTTTGAGGTGTGGAAGACCTGGATAGTGGGAGGGATCGGCCTGGTTGAGTCCGATGTGGAGCGAATAGCCTTTTGACATTTGCCTGGAGTGGTTTGTGGTGAATATAGGTTGTGGAGGATAAAAATGTCTTGCAAGGTATGTGTATCATTATCAATTAGTACAAATCGCAGCCGAGAATATTTTACGGCTCAAATCCATCTTTCACGGGTTACTATTGAAGAACAGCGGCGGCGTATGAAATTCAATAAAAAACCGGAACTCTTCCCGGCATTTTTGCCGTTTTCAATGGTAAAGTCCTACTTTTGCGCCTCTTTTTGCAGTTGCATCCATTCACACGCATGACAGAACAAGAAATACAACGCCGCGAATCGCTGGCGAAACTCCGCGAACTCGGCATCGATCCCTATCCGGCCGAACGATTCGACGTGACGGCGCATGCCGCCGATATTTTGGAAAACTACCGGGAAGAGGTGTTGGAAGACGGGGCCAAAAACCGGCTCAATTACCAGGAAGTGTCGCTGGCAGGGCGCATAATGTTCGTCCGGGAAGCCGGGAAAGCGTTGTTTATGGGCCTGCAGGATTCTACCGGCCGCATCCAGTTGTACCTGCGCCGCGAGGAGATTTGTCCCGGCGAGGACGCCACTTTTTTCGATTTAGTGATCAAAAAATTGCTTGACCTGGGCGATTACGTGGGCGTGACGGGCTACGGTTTTAAAACCAGGACCGGCGAAGTGTCGGTTCACGTGCAGACGTTTAAAATCTTATCCAAAACGCTGCGGCCCCTGCCGGTGGTCAAAAAAGACTCGGAAGGCAACGTATACGACGCCTTCACCGATCCGGAACAACGGTACCGGATGCGTTATGTGGACCTGACGGTGAACCCGGAAGTGCGCGAAACTTTTGTTAAACGTTCGAAGATCATCCGCACCATCCGCGCTTACCTCGATGAACTGGGTTTGCTGGAGGTGGAAACGCCCATTTTGCAGCCTATCCACGGCGGCGCGGCGGCCAGGCCGTTCAAGTCGCACCACAACGCACTGGATATGCCGCTTTACCTGCGCATTGCCAACGAGTTATACCTCAAGCGCCTTATTGTTGGCGGTTTCGACGGCGTGTATGAATTAGGCAAGATGTTTCGCAACGAGGGTATGGACCGGACGCATAATCCGGAGTTTTCCATGCTCGAATTTTACGTGGCCTACAAGGATTATTTCTGGCTGATGGACGTGAGCGAACAGATGCTCGAACGGGTGGCTCGGGCGGTCAACGCCGACGGCAGTTCGATCATCAAAGCCGGCGCGCACGATATTGAATTTGCCGGGCCGTATCGCCGCCTGACCATGTTCGACGCCATTCAGGAATACACGGGCCTGAACGTGGAAACAGCTGATGAAACCGAACTGCGCCAATATTGCCTCCGAAATCATATTGACATAGACGCCTCGATGGGCAAAGCCAAACTGATCGATGAAATTTTTGGCGAAAAAGTAGAAGCCCAACTGATCCAGCCCACCTTTTTGATCGATTACCCGGTGGAAATGTCGCCTTTGACCAAAAAGCACCGCAGCAAACCGGGTCTGGTAGAACGTTTCGAGCTGTTTATCAACGGCAAGGAAGTGGGCAATGCTTACTCCGAATTGAACGACCCGATCGAGCAACGCGAGCGTTTTGAGGAGCAACTCCGCTTAGCCGCCCGCGGCGATGAGGAAGCGATGATGATGGACGAAGATTTTCTGCGCGCGCTGGAATACGGCATGCCGCCCACGGCGGGTATCGGTTTCGGGATAGACCGTTTGACGATGTTGTTTACGGGGCAGACGAGTATTCAGGAGGTGTTGTTTTTTCCGCAGATGCGGGTGGAAAAGGATAAAGAAAAGGCCGGATAATGCCAAAGAGTATGGGTCTCAAATTTATAGGTCACGGTTTCACTTCGGAATCAGATCAATCAGTTGGAAACCATCTGATTAGTCTGTTGGCTGAAAAACGGTTTCATTCTTTCACCTGGTTTTCCGCTTTTGCAAGTGAATCAGGCATAACTGGCTTGTCTTCTTATATTGAAAAGGCAAAAGCCAACTTTCATGCCATGAACATTATCGTTGGCATAGACCAAAGAGCTACTTCCAAGGAGGCATTAGAGGCTATATTAGCTTTGAATGTGAATGCCTTTGTTTTTTATCAACCTTCATTCTCTATTTTTCATCCGAAAGTTTATCTCTTTGAAGGGCAAGAAGGATCGGAACTTATTGTTGGGTCTTCTAATTTGACGACCCAGGGACTTTTTGCTAATGTCGAATCATCCTTGATGGTAAGTTGCGACAATCGGGAAGGAGCAGAAAATGAAGTGATTTCTCAATTGAAATCCTATTTTGGCGGGATCAGACTACTTATTTCAGGCATACCATTTTTGGCAAATTCGAATGGAAAATTGGGCGCCCAACTCCTTTAGTCGAGATTGCAATCATTCCTTTTTCCTTGATAATAAAGGGGTATGATTACGGACAATTTGAACTCCTTGTGAGACACAAACCAACCGGTGAGGCGGATCAAGGTAATTATACAAGCTCCATTTCCTGGGGAGAATTGAGCGATATTATAAGAGATGCCGCCTTAGTAGGCGCACATTTGAACCTCCACGCTCCTCAGAATGAGCATAATCCATTCACAATTAATATTTTTTGAAAAAACATTTTGTTTTATTTTGATATTTTATGAAACAAATCATACTTTTGGGGTCAAGTGCCAAATTAGATTTTAACATTTGAAGGGAGATTTGTTTATGAAATTAATCACAACGGCCTCGGCTGAAAAATTGAGAGGAGGGTTTTATACACCGGCACAAATTGCCGAATTCATTTTGCGTTGGGGCATCAACGGTAAAAAAGATTCGGACATTCTCGAACCGAGTTGCGGTGACGGCGTCTTTTTGGAGCAAATCCAAAAATTTGAATTTCCTTATAATTCAAAAACCGGAATAGAACTAGACCCGACGGAAGCCGAAAAGTCGGGATCTATTGAATTGGATAATACATCTATTATCAACGACGATTTTCATACCTATTGCAACAATACATACCGCAGGTATGATTTGGTTGTCGGCAATCCGCCTTATATACGTTACCAGTTTTTCGATGCTTACCAACAAGTTGAAGCCGAGAATATCTTTATTAAGGCCGGGTTGAAATATTCAAAATTAACGAATGTATGGGTACCATTTGTAGTTGGCTCTTCTTTGTTACTAAAAGGAGAGGGCGGTAAAATAGGCTTTGTACTCCCTGCGGAGATACTACAGGTTTCTTTTGCCAAACAACTGAGGGCATTCCTCGCTCATTTTTTCAATAAAATCAACATCATTTCTTTTGAAAAATTGGTTTTCCCAAATATTCAACAAGAAATCGTTTTGCTGCTTTGTGAAAAAAACAATACCAAGGACCATAATATTGAGCATATTGAATTGAGGGATTCAGAATCACTCAAGACTTTGGACGTAGCCCAATTAAAAAGCCCTAAAAAGCGCCTCAATTTCAATTCTAACAAATGGACTTACTATTTTTTAGAAGAGCACGAGATTGATTTTTTAGAATCTGTTTCCAAAAACCACAATATACCCGTGCTTGGAAAATTTGCTGCTGTGGAAGTCGGGATTACGACCGGGTCAAACGACTTTTTTTCAATACCGCTTTCATTGGTTGAAAAATATAGCTTGGAAAATTTTGTAAAGCCTTTGGTCGGCAGAAGTGTTCAAGTTGATAGCGTGGTTTTTACCAGTAGCGATTGGGAAAAAAATAGAAATTCAAAAGCCAAAGCGCATTTAGTTGTTTTTCCAGAAAAAAGGCACCTGAAAGAAGAAATCGGTGCTATGGACTATATTGCTTATGGAGAAAATTTGGGAATTCACAAAGGTTATAAGTGCGGGATTCGCAACGACTGGTTCGTCGTTCCTTCTCTGAAAATATCAGATGCGCTATTCATCAGGCGGAGTAACCTTTATCCGCGGCTTATTGTCAATGAGGCTCAAGCCTTTACAACGGATACGATGCATCGGGTTTTTTTAAAGCCTACTACCAATCTAAAAGCGCTTACTGCAAGTTACTACAATTCGCTATCCTTGGCATTTACAGAAGTATGCGGACGCAGCCATGGAGGAGGGGTGTTGGAATTGATGCCAAATGAGGCGGAGAGCGTACTTATGCCCTACCACCTTAATAATATACGACTTCTAAAAGAAATTGATGAACAATTGCGCAACAAATGTGATATCAATGAGATATTGAAAATCACGAACCAGGTGATTTTAAAAGAAAACTATGGGTTGACGAATAAGGAAATCACACTTGCTCATGCTATTTGGCAGAAATTGTCGGCAAGAAGACTGAATCGAGGTAAGTAAATATTATGGATTTCAAACAACACATCGAAGCACTGATCTTCGCCTCCTCCCAGGCCGTGGCCCTGGACGATATACAATCCGTGCTGAACGAAACCTTTCAAACCGAGGCCACGCAAGCAGATATCCTGGCTGCTTTGGAACAAACCCGCGCGCAATTTTCCGGCGAAGCCTTTGCGTTCGAGTTGGTGGAAATTGCCGGTGGCTATCAATTCATGACCAAGGGGGCCTACCACAACACTGTGGCCGTGTACCTGAAACAAACGACCAAAAAACGCCTGTCGCAGGCTGCGTTGGAAACCCTCGCCCTGGTGGCTTATAAACAACCGGTCACCAAATCCGAGGTGGAGGAGATCCGCGGGGTCAATTGCGACTACGCCCTGCAGAAACTTTTGGAGAAAGAACTTGTTATGATCACTGGCCGAAGCGAGGGCCCCGGCAGGCCGCTGTTGTACGCCACCACGGATAAATTCATGGACTACCTCGGCATCAACAGCTTGTCCGATCTGCCCAAAACGAAGGATTTTAAAGAGGTGGAAAACACCATCGGAGAGATGCCGGCTGCCGAAGAACAATTAAGCCAAACGACCGAAACCAGTTAATCTGAAGTGGCGCTGGCCCGCGATTCATTCCCGAATTCCTTCGGGATTTCGCTTCGCTCAACATTCATCATTCATCATTCATCATTCTTTATGGATGCTCCGCTTGTAAACCGTGTCGCCAATTCCGGCTTAGTCACCCTCGACCTGGAAGAATTCTATCCTGCCGGCGCGGTCGTGCCTTTCGATTTGAAGGATTACCTGTTCATGGAACTCATCTTGAAGGAAAAAGACTTCCGGGAAGCCTTGAAGGCCCATGACTGGGCGCAGTACACCGGCAAAAACCTGGTGGTCTTTTGCTCTGCCGACGCTATTATTCCGGTTTGGGCTTATATGCTGGTGGCTACGTATGCCGCGCCATACGCCGATGATATTGCGCTCGCCACACCCGAACAATTCGTCGAAATCGCTTTTTTGAAAAAAATTGCCGCTTTGGATATCGCCGAATATGAAGGCCAGCGCGTGGTGGTAAAGGGGTGCAGCGACAAGCCTGTGCCGCCTTCGGCTTATTTAGAAATCACCCGGCGTTTGCAACCGGTGGCACTTAGCATTTTGTATGGGGAGCCGTGTTCGACGGTGCCGGTGTACAAGAAGGCGAAGGGTTTGGAAAAGAGTTAAACCGCCACGTCCCCATTCACCTGCAAAAACTGCTTCTCATACAACTCCCGGTACTTCCCGTTCTCCAGGTCCAGCAGCAACTGGTGCGACCCGAATTCCTTCACCTCGCCTTTTTCCAGCACTAAAATATTCGTCGCATGCCGGATCGTTGAAAGCCGGTGGGCGATGATGATGCTGGTGCGGCGGTCGATCAGTTTTTCGATGGCGTGCTGGATAATGCCTTCCGATTCGGGATCAATGGACGAGGTGGCTTCGTCGAGTACAAGTATGTCGGGATTGAACACCAGGGCCCGCACGAAGGAGATCAGCTGGCGCTGGCCCATGGACAGGGTGGCGCCGCGTTCCATTACTTCGTAATAATAGCCGCCGGGTAGTCTTTCGATAAACTCGTGGGCGCCAATCATTTTTGCGGCTTCGATGACCTCTTTTTCGGTGATGCTTGCATCGCGCAGCGTAATGTTTTCCATAACCGTACCCGAAAAGAGGAACACGTCCTGCAAGACCACAGCGATGTGGCGGCGCAGGGCAAAAACGTCGTATTCCTTGATGTCGTGCCCGTCGATCAGGATATGGCCGCCCTGGATTTCGTAGAAGCGGTTGAGCAAGCTGATGATGGTCGTTTTGCCGCTGCCGGTACTGCCCACGATGGCGAGTGTTTCACCCGGATTGATGTGAAAAGACACGCCTTTCAGCACGGAATCGGGCTCGTTGTAGGAAAACCAGACCTTGTCGAAGGCCACCTCGCCATTCAGTTTGTCGGGCGCCAAGGTGCCGGTATTGGCGGTGCTGTCGTCGTTTTCCAGTAGTTTGAACACCCGTTCCGCCGCGATCAGCCCCATTTGCAGGGTATTGAATTTATCGGCCAACATCCGGATGGGGCGGTATAACATGGAAATATAAAGCGGAAATGCCACCATGGTCCCGATCGTAACCTCTTCAGACAATACGCCGCGGGCGCCGTACCAGACCATCAGGCCCAGCGAAAGCGCCGAAATAATGTCCACCACCGGGAAGAAGATAGCGTACGCATTGATCGCTTTCAGGTTGGCTGCGGTGTAGTCGCGGTTGATCTGCCGGAATTTTCCCGCTTCCCGTGTTTCGGCGTGGAAGATCTGCACGATCCGCATGCCGCTGATCCGTTCCTGGAGGAATGAATTCATTGTGGCGATATGGTTGCGCACTTTCTGGTAACTCTTCCCAACGCTTTCCTTAAACTGGTAACTGCCCCAGATCAACAGGGGAAATACGGAAAGCACCACCAGCGTCAGTTTCCAGGACGTGAGGGACATCATCGTGATCACCGCCACCAAGGTCAGCATATCGGCTAAGATCGTGATGCTGCCTTCCGAAAAAACGGTGTTGATGGATTCAATGTCGTTGATGGTCCGCGTGGTGCTCTGGCCGATGGGCGTTTTGTCGAAGTAATTGAGGTTCAGCCCGGTAACGTGGTTGAATACCTTCACCCGGAGGTCGCGGACGGTGGCTTGCCCCAGCCAGTCGGCGTTGTACAGGAAATAATACCGCAGCACCACTTCCAGAATAAGCAGTCCGAAAATAGCGCAAACCATCAGGGTCATGCCCTGTACGTCGCCGCCAAAAATGTGGTCGTCCACCATCCGTTGCAAAAGCCACGGGCGCAAGGGGCCGAGTATGGCCATTACGAAGGCCAGGGCTGCCGTGAAGTAAAAAATGCGCTTGTACGGCTTTAACATCGAAAGCACCTGGCGGAATAAGGGGAAACTGAATTTTTGTTTTTGTTCGGACATGTACAAAGGGCGGTTTACCCGCCGAAGCTTTAGCGTAGGCGGGAGGCGGTTTACCCGCCGAAGCTTTAGCGTAGGCGGGAGGCGGTTTACCCGCCGAAGCTTTAGCGTAGGCAGTTGGCAGTTTTACCCGCCGAAGCTTTAGCGTAGGCAGTTGGCGGTTTACCCGCCGAAGCTTTAGCGTAGGCGGGAGGCAGTTTTACCCGCCGAAGCTTTAGCGTAGGCAGTTGGCCAAAGTAAAGGGGACAATTAATGAAGTTTGTATAAACCGGAATGGACGCGTAAAGTTCGGGGGAAATGAGAGAAGTAAGTGAATAAATAAACATTTAGTCGTTAAAAAGGTACTTTTGGCCGAAACAAACCCGCAGGAACCCGCAAGTACGGGATAGATTTCCGCATTGAAATCAAATCAAATCAATCTTACTTAAAACTCACAACGTTATGTCTCTTCTTGACACACCTTCCACACCAAATCCTTCCTCCGTATCCAATCGCCAGTTAGCCATTCGCTACGGCGCCATCTGGGGCGGGATTAGTATCCTGTTAACGCTGATCGGATACCTGACCAACACCGACCCGGCTATGTCCACCACGGGGCCTATCAAGTGGGTGTACTCATTAGCCAGCTTCGGAGTAGCCATTTGGGCAATTGCGGCGGCGATTAAAATTGACCGCGATCAGCAACTCGGCGGTTATATCAGCCTGGGCCGCTGTGTAGGTCTGGGCGCCCTGATCGGTTTGATCGCAGGAGCCATCGGCGCAGTATTTAGTTTTTTATACATGACCGTGATCAACCCGGGATTCGCCGATCAAATGAAGGAATCTATGGTGGCCACTTATGAAGAGCAAGGTTTGAGCGAAGAACAAATCGATATGGCCCTGAGTATGGCTTCTGCATTTACGAGCCCGGCTATGATGGCCGTATTCCAGGTTATTGGCGGCGCGTTTTTCGGCCTGATTATCGGCCTGATTGCCGGCGCCATCATGAAAAAAGAGCGGCCATACAACGCCGCCTGAGCGGAGCGCTAAAAGAATTTTGTTCGAAATACAGGACGTCCTGCCGCAACCGGCAGGACGTTTTTATTTTTGCAGCGAAATCGGATACCAAGGTACAGCAGATTTGAATGAAGTAGAATCTTGGTACCTTAACAATCAGGTATTTTAAACCATCTAAACATGCTAAACCCTCTAAACCAATTGATATGAAAAATCCCTCTATCCGATATGGCCTTTTGGGCGGCCTGGCAGTTGTGTTCTTTTTTGTCCTGGCTTATGCCATCAAACGCGATTTATTCCTGAATACCTGGCTGTATTGGGGTACGCTGCTGATATATCTCCTGTTTATGTACCGCGCATCGGTGGAGGATTGTGCGCAGAAAGGCGCTAACCGCGATTTCAGAGAACTCGTACGCACACCTTTTGTCGTCTTTCTCCTGATCAACCTGGGTTACTGGCTGCTGTACTACGCGCTTCATTTGACCGACAAAGACCTGATCATTTTGGAAGTCAACGCGAAAATTCAATATTTACAGCAACAGATACAAGCCGGCACAGGCGATCCGGTAACGGCCAACGACCTGCGGCAGCAAGTAGTTGAACTGGAAAAATTGAAAGCCGATCCGGTTCAACCGCTGGGTCCGGTGCTCGCTCAAATGGCCCGGGGGGCGCTCGGCGGTTTCGTGCTGGCGGCGGGCATTGCCGCTATCGTACGTTCAAAATCTTAAAAAATCTCCCATGAAAAAACCTTCTACCCGGCTGGCAACCGCCAAAAAATGGCTGGGTTATATCAGCATCTCCCGTATCCTCCGTTGGGCCATTTATCTTTTCCTGGCCTGGTGGTTTTATGCCAACTGGCACAGGGATATTCCCATAGATGCGCTGATGGAACGCTACCGCTTTCCTGATTCCAAATTTATCCAGGTGGATGGAATGGATGTTCACGTGCGCATAACGGGACAGGGCGAGACCATCCTGCTGTTGCACGATGCCAACAGCTCGCTGCACACCTGGGCCGGCTGGACGAAGGCATTGGCCGGTAAATACAAGGTGATTAGTGTGGATTTGCCCGGCTTCGGGCTCACCGGTCCGCACCCGCAGGGAAGCTACAGTGCCTTTATGTATGCCAGTTTTCTGGAACAATTAACCCAGGCCCTCGGGTTGACAAAATTTCACCTGGCCGGAAACGGTTTGGGCGCACAGATCGCCTGGTTTTATGCCGCAGAAAACCCTGCACGCCTAAACAGTCTTATTCTGTTAGATGCGCCCGGTTATGAGGAGAAAAGTACGCCCCTGATCACGAGACTGGCCCGCACACCGGTGCTCAACCGGATTACCTGGACCATTACGCCGCGTTCTTTCGTGGAGATCATGCTGCACGACATTTACGCAGACGATCGTCAAGTATCTGATTCTCTGGTACAGCGACACCTTGATCTTTTACTACGTTCCGGCAACCGCAAGGCCTATACTGACCGGGCCCAGGTGAGCGATAACCGACCGCCGGTTGATATCATTGATAAAATTGAGACGCCAACCCTCATTCTCTGGGGGGCGGAGGATGCCCGCCTTTCTCCGGAATACGCCTACGAGTTTCACCGGCGTATCCATGGCGCTTTTTTGAAAATATATCAGAACACGGGGCACTGGCCGCAGGAGGAAAACCCGGAGCAGACGGTGAAGGACGTGCAGGCGTTTTTGGAAGGGAAGTTTTGAAGGGCTCTTAATTTTTAGCATTCCTCCCCCTCTAAAATTTTTAGGTTTTTTAAAAACCTAAAAATTTTAGAGGGGGAGGAATGCTAAAAATTAAAAATACGATGTGGTGTAGTCGATGCAAAGTGGTTTTGAAGGAAACGGCATTGCAACATATTCACAATCAATGCGAATAATGGGTTCAAATTATAACTATTTGAAAATCAAGGCGCTACTTTGGGCAAGCTTTCCAATATTTCTGGTGATTCGCCCTTTTCTTTCAGGATTTCCTCGCGGGTGCGGTATTGTACGTTGTTGAGCAATTGCAGGAGGCCGTCTCTTGCGACGATGAATTGTTCCAGTGCTGCGCCTTTGATGGGCTGCGGTTGGGGCAGGTTGAGGCGGAGGTGATCCACTTCGCGGCCGTTTTTCCAGAAGCGGAAACAGCAGTGCGGGCCGGTAGCCAGGCCGGTAGCGCCCACATAACCGATCGTTTGGCCCTGCGCTACCCGCGCGCCGGGGCGAATGCCTTTGGCAAAACCCTGCATGTGAAGGTATTGCGTTTCGTAGGTGCCATCGTGGCGGATCTTCACGAAGTTGCCGTTGCCGCCGCGACGGGTGGCTTCCTCGATGACGCCTTCCGCAACAGTTTGGATCGGCGTTCCGTAGGGCGCCGCGTAGTCGGTGCCAAGATGCGCCTTATGGTAGCCCAGGATCGGGTGCAGGCGGTTGAGGTTGTAGCGGCTGGAAATACGGGAGAATTTGACGGGCGATTTCAGGAACGCTTTGCGGGCCGGCCGGCCGTCGAAATCGAAATAATCAACCTTTTCACCGGATTTATCGAAGTTGAAGGCATAAGATTCCTTGCCTTCGCGATCATAAACCGCCGCGAGAATTTTGCCGGTGCCTACGGGCTGTCCTTCTACGTAGTGTTGTTCGTATACCACTTTGAAGCGATCGCCTTGTTTCTGGTGGTAAAAATCCACCGAAGAGGCCAGTATGTCAATCATGCCGTCGGCGAGTTCGTCGTTGAGGCCGTTGTCGGTAAGCGCTTGCCAGAAACTCGTTTCCAGGACGCCGGAGGAGGCGACAATCTCTGTTTTTACGTCGCGTTTCACGATCTCCACGCTGTATGGTTCCTGTAAAAGGAAGATCGCATACGCATAAGGAGAGGGTTCATACACCATGAACTGCGGTGTAGTGCTCTGGTTGCCGGTCAGGAAGTGCAAACTGCGGCCCGCCCGCATGGAGTTGATGTTAAATTTACCTTTGCAGGATTCCACCAATTTGGCTACCTGAGGGTAGCTGAGCCCCTGTTTCATCAGGATTTCCCCGAGTACGTCGCCGGAGCGGAGCTCGGCATCAAACAATTGGTATTCATTCAGCGAAATGCCCCAGCGCTTGATATCCGGTTTTAATTCCGGTTGCGGGAAGGCCATGGAAGCGGCAGCCTTGCGATATTGAGCGATTTGAAGTGTTGCAGCGATCAATCCCAGGGCGAAGGCGATACATCCGGCAATAACAAGTCCTTTCCGACGCACTGTTTGTTTTAAATGCCGCATCCATTGCTGCGGCCGACGATTGTTTTCGTTCACGTGTGTGTAAGATTAGTAACGGTTTTGGCAAAAATCCAGGTTTCATTTGATTTTGTCACCGTTGGATACTGAAGGCGGCAATCTGGTAGCCGGAAGTGCCGGGTCGTATGGGTGGGGAGGGGCAAAAATAGAATTGCATTTCGGTTTTTCGCCAATTGTTATAGTTAAATTAACCAACACCCACTCACAAGGTCATGTCAATAAGTAGTAAATTTAAAATAATACATATATATTAAAATATGATTGTAAGGTAGATAGAAGGCATTTTCGAGACCCGAATCCGCTGTGCCGGGCCGTCTTGATCTGCTGGTTAAAATACGTTCTAAAGCCCGGGCAGCCGGTTTGGGCTTGCCGTTCTCTGCTGTTTGCTGCCCGCTCTCCGGGCAAACCGGTACGTTTTGTAGGAATGTTCTATCCGTCCAACGGCGAAAAGCCCTTCAACAGATAACAATAAAAAAATGCTCGTCCTGGGTAATTGGATAATTCCCCGGCCGGATATGTTTGCGTTGATACCGGGACTTCGCCTGTAAATTGGCTGGTAACTCGATGGAAACTTCGATTTTGAACCAAGGGCCTCCAAAATGTTTTTTCGCGGCCTGCGCGCTTATCGACGATTTAAGAAAAGAGAAGCGCAATCGTCCGTCGGGCCCAAGATAGATAAGCGTCGTGACGGATGGGCAAAGGGAGGATTCTGATTTTGATTCCATTAGAATCCTGCCAATACGATGGCCTGTATGGCCGCCTTCTGGTTTGACTGGGGTAACGCCGCCAACCAGCGCGTTGATAAAGATTTTTTTTTCCATGAGTGATTATAAAATTGAGCGAATTTTGTCGGGCAAAGGTTTAACATAATTACTCCTTGTAAGCTATAACAGGCGTTCAATTTTTGTATGCTTCCTTACGTTTTTTTGAATATTTGCGGCGCCGTCAACGTGATTCTTTGAACCCCGGGCACCCGTCTCAAGAGGTAAGATAAGCGCTTCGAAAGGCTGCAATACCAACAAAATCGACTGCGCACAAAAGACATCTTGATGACAATAAGGCCCGTCATTCCCAGGAATGGTCGGGCTTTATAGTCGCCTAAGAGTCTTGATTATCATACAATTATATATTTTAAGGTATTTTCTTTAACAAAATATTGATCAATTCCTATTCCCTAAATGTAATTAAGTTGCCAAAATGTAAAAATCAATTTATATGTTTGCTCTGTATTAATTTTAATCCTTTTTGCAATTACTCGTGAAAAGATTCGCGTCTTCATTTCTCATAGTGGCTTTACGCGCTGCTGTGGCTGTTTCTTAGCTTCCTTCTGGAGCAAAGTCGCTTTTCTTCTTCCATATTTCTGGCAGTATTTGCAACCACTTCTGTTAAAGTGCCTCGCAGCGCTTTGGCCCAAGTGCCCTGACCCGGCCAATGAAACAGTAACGACACCAAACAATCCGGCTTACGCGTCCGGTAAGCGCAAGGTTCGATTGAAATACGATTATCTGTTTCAATAAATTGAGTGTATTTGTATAATCTCATGAAATTTTTCACTTCGCCCGCCGGCGCTAAAAAACCACTTTTGTATGGTTGAACTGACCGAATTAATCCGATTAATAAACGTTAGCAAACTGAAATCCAGCGGTTTATGGACGATTTTGTTTGAGCGCGACTCTAAGTTGGAACAGTTGTGCGAAGGAATTCATACCGGCCAGATCAGCACCGAAACCGACGCCGCTGAACTGATCTATCGCGGCCAGGCGGTGGGCACCAAACTCTACAACCTCAAGGAACGGCTGAAAGAGCGCCTGGTCAACGTGGCCTTTTTGCTCGAATTTCAGGCCCCCAGCTTTACCAATCGCCAGAAAGCGTATTTCGAATCGAACAAAAAATGGTCGGCAGCCAACGTTTTTATGTCAAAGGGCGCCCACCTGGTAGGGGTCGAAATGCTGGAAGACCTGTTGAAGCAGACCATGCACTTCGATTTCACCGAACTCACCGTGTATGCCGCGTCCATGTTGCGCCTGCACTACGGTACCATCCAGGGCGACCGCCAACGGTATGATTTGTACCGAAGCCTGTACCAACAGTACCGGCAAACCTGGATGATGGAGAGCGAGGCCGAAGAGCTGTACACCCACCTGGCCAGTTACTACGTGAATGCAAAATCTACCCGCAAGGAAATCGCGGACACTGCCCGCCAGTACTACGGCAAGGTGGGCCCTTACCTGGAACAAAGCGATGCTTTCCGGCTCCACCTCTGTGGACGGATGATCCAGATGACCATCCATACCAGCCAGAACGATTATGGGGTAACGGCCCAGCTATGCGAAGACGCCATCACTTTTTTTCGCCAAAAGCCGTTCGATTGCAGCCTTGCGTTCCAGGTATTTTATTACCAATTGGTGGTTTGTTGTATCCAGCTGCGCGAATTCGAGCGCGGCAAAGCCACCATCGAAGCCTATCATTCGCTATACGAAGAGGGCACATTCAACTGGTACAAACTCCAGGAACTGTTCTTTTTGCTGGCTTTGCATACCGGGCACTACGACAATGCGGTGGCCATTTTCGACTATGTGCGGCGGCATCCGAAACGGAGCAGTCAGCCTACGCAAATCACCGAAATCTGGAAAATCCATGAAGCGTATGTCTATTATCTGATACTGAGCGGCCGGGTGCAGTCCAACGATGACGGACTCCAACCCGCCCGTTTCAAAATCGGCAAATTCATGAATGAAATTCCGACATTTTCCAAGGACAAACGCGGAATGAATATCCCCATCCTGATCATTCAAATTCTGTTTTCCATACAAGACCGGAATTATATCCAGACCATAGACCGGATCGAAGCCATCGAAAAATATTGCAGTCGTTACCTGCGCCAGGGCGATAACTTTCGCAGCAACTGTTTCATCAAACTGCTCCTACAGATTCCCGAAGGCGCTTTTCACCGGGAGGCCGTGCTGCGGCGCGCCGGCAAGTACCTGGAACAACTGCACGCAGTACCCCTGGAGGTGGCTTACCAGGCCCATGAAGTCGAAATCATCCCTTACGAAGACCTCTGGGAAATGGCGATCAGCAGCCTGCCAAACCAGATTTACAACAAACCCGACCGCAAGCGCGCGCGGCCGGCCTGATGCCGGGCGCCCCGTGCGACGGCTTTTCGCCCTATGTAATGTACCCAAGTGCGTCTCAACTTCTATTGGGTTGTTTTGCCATCAGTTGGACAATTAGGGCAGGGCACCCCGTCCGACGGCTTTTTTGCCGTCCGACGGGTAAGCGAAGCACAAATCATCCGTATCTGCTCCATCTCC
>Ga0105046_10004561_pt1 | contig 22032 bp, 16 predicted proteins | sample MAT03_FD_78385 | JGI IMG/M metagenome (GOLD analysis project Ga0105046, IMG submission 78385) | Freshwater microbial communities from Lake Fryxell liftoff mats and glacier meltwater in Antarctica - MAT-03 (megahit assembly) | ecosystem: Environmental > Aquatic > Freshwater > Ice > Liftoff...
CGATTTCCTGAATCCTGTTTCGCAGTCGCTGCTCATCCCACTTGATGGATTCCAGAAAACGTTGTAGGGTTCGCGGAGCGACATCAAACTCCAGGGCGATCGCTTCACAGTTCTTGCGTTGCAAATCCGACAATTGTCCCTGCACATACACTCTCAACAGCCTACGCCCGGCGATGGTCTCAAAACACATCCCGAACATGAATAGAAACGACGTCAGCATCCCGCCAACGCCCCTGAGCTCCTTCAGTGTCATCATGGCGATCCTCCGTGAGTCCGTGTGACTGTAAGCACACGGAGGATCGCCTCTTTCCTGCCTCGCCGAAACCTCAATTATCACAAGTACTTAGCGACGAAAGTGGCGCTGTCCAATTAATCCGTCTTCAAGCCAGCATCTTGTCACTTCCGCAGATGTCGCACTGTCTTCGACAACCATGATGCGGAATGACTTGTGAATCGCCATCACTCCGTCTCCGACTGCTTGCGCAGAATCATCGTGATCTCATTTCCCGTCGCGTTGTGATGCACTTCATCAATGAACGCATGAATCAGCCAAAGCCCGCGTCCACATGGACGATCAAGATACGCTGGATCTGTCGGATCGGGGATCTTTGAAGGATCGAATCCCGGGCCCTCGTCACGAATGGTAATCTCGGCCATATCCCGGGAAGTGACAGCGCGCACATGGACTTGACGATTCTTGAAAGGAGCCTGCTGACGGCGTTCCGATGCCAGCGCATAGTAGGCATTTGCATCATCGCCTTCACGCAGCGCCGATGACACTTCCAGGTTGCCATGCAGAATTGCATTTTGTAATGCTTCGTCCAGTGCCATCGCCACCCGCATCGCACCGCCGCGGTCGCGCAGGTTGAATCGTTCCACCATGCGCTTGATCTGCGCCACCAGGGGAGCCACAAGCGATCCTTCATTCGGCAGAATAAACTGGACTTCGCTGCGAACAGCACAAGCAGAAAGTTGTGCACTGGCTCGATCCGCGTGTGCCACTGCAAGCAGCCGCTGCAACGTGGGAATCAGGTCTTTCAGATTTCGCTTCGGGACATAACTTGCCGCGCCTTTCCGCAGGGCCTCTGCGGCAATCTCTTCACTGCCGACGCCTGTCGCCAGAATGACGGGGATACCGGGAAAATCCGCATGCACGGCTTCGACCAGTTCAAGCCCATTCATTTCCGGCATGTTGAGGTCTGTGATCACAACATCCGGAGGCATGTTCCGGATCATCTCCAGTGCTTCACGACCGTTGACCGCCATCACGGCGTGATAGCCGGCCTTTTCCAGCAGCGACCGGAACAGTACCGATTGAGTCCGGCTGTCTTCCGCGACAAGCACTGTCGTTTGCGAATTCACCATCGCCCATTGCCCACTCTGTTAGGAACCCATGTCGATACCCATTCTCCGCAATCAGGCCTCCTGCCGCCATCAGGGTATTGAATCTCACAACATAATACCTCGCTGCCAGGATTGTTCTCCGCAGATTCGAGGAAATTTAACCGCCAATTTCGCCGCATCGATTCAGCACACGATGGTTTGACTGCAGCGATGTCTCGCAACAAGCGGCACTGTTCAGGCCGGCGATCTTCCCCCTGAAATTCACAAACTCACGCTGGAACCGGAAGACATCCGTAAGATTTTCGGATTTTCCGATACCATCTGGAGCAATTGCATCTGATAAAACCACGAGGCACAATGCTGACTCGTACTGCCTGGCGGCATCTCCGCGTCGATCACACCACCGTTTCGCTCGGAATGCCCGACGAGCAGGGACCATATCATGTTATCACACATCAATCGACTGCATCGCCGTGACTTGATCCGTGTCGGTGGTGCCGGTTTGCTCGGGATGAATCTTCCTCGATTGCTCCGCGCAGATGATGTGCAGCAGACGGCGAAGCCAAAGGCCGGTCGCGCGAAGTCAGTGATCTTTCTGTTTCAATGGGGCGGGCCAAGTCATGTCGATATGTTTGATATGAAACCCGATGCACCGGACGGATACCGGTCGCTCTACGGGCAGATTCCTACTTCTGTTCCCGGCATCTCTGTTTGTGAACATCTGTCGGAGACGGCAAAGATCATGCACCGTGTGGCACAGATTCGCACGGTGCATCACACGATGAATAACCATAACTCCGCCGGCTACACGGCGCTGACGGGTTGTGAGCCGCCGATTGACGACCAACGTCTGCGAGAGTCGCTGGATTTGTTTCCGGGATATGGTTCAGTGGTGGATGCTGTCGCGCCGAATACTAACGGTATGCCCACATTCGTTTCCTATCCCTATCAGATTTCGGATGGTTCCACCACGCCCGGCCAGCGCGCCAGTTTTCTCGGCAAACAGCACGATCCCTTGTTTTTTCGCAACGACCCGAATGATCCGGACTTTCGATTGTCGCAACTGAGTCTGCCATCGGACATTTCTCTTGCACGACTCGGCGATCGACGCGCGCTGCAGCAGTTGATCAATGAACAGGCCACAACTCTGGATCAGTCCGCTGCGGCGCAGGGGCTGGATGCGTACTACGCTCGCGCACTTGAGATGCTGAACTCCGAGAAAGTCCGAGGAGCGTTTGATCTGTCAAAAGAGCCTGACGTTTTGCGCGAAGCGTACGGTCGCACAACATACGGACAAGGCTGCCTGCTGGCGCGACGCCTGGTGGAGTCCGGCGTGAAGTTTGTTACCGTTTATTTTGCGCAGAGTATCGGTGGAAGAAGTAAGACGGATGGTGGATGGGACACGCATGGGTTCGACAATTCGCGAATGTACGAGATCCTTCCAGAGTGGCATTTTCCGGTGACTGATCACACGCTGCCCGTCCTGCTGAATGATCTGAGCGATCGAGGCATGTTGGATGAGACGCTGGTGATCTGGATGGGTGAGTTCGGTCGAACGCCGAAGATCAACGCGAATATCAGCCGCGATCACTGGCCGAAGTGTTACACGATCCTGATGGCAGGCGGTGGCATTCAGGGCGGAGCCGTCTACGGTGCGTCGGACAGATACGGAGCTGTGCCGGATCGCGATCCCGTCACAACCGGCGATCTCGCCGCCACGATGTACTATGCGCTGGGAATTGATCACACAATTGAAGTCCACGACAACCTCAACCGCCCTCTTCCGATCGCCAAAGGACGCCCTGTGACGGAAATCTTCGCCTGATCCTTGTCTGTAGGGTGGGGCAAGCGACAGCGCCGGCCCAACATTTGTCCAATGTGGTCAGCCTGCGCTACGCTGGTCCCACCCTGCGAAATCACAAATTGGCCAGCCGTCTTGTTACACACGTTTTGACTTTTCATTCTGAGTGAGAACGACGAGACTCCAACGATAAACCTGTCGATCCTCGGCCTTGATACAGAATGCTCAGAAATGCCGGAACCAAAAGTCAAATCGCCCGCAGAGCATTCCGGAAGCGGTCATGTGCGTATTCTGATTGGACTTGCGGCTGGCGTCCTTGCTGGTCTCATCGCGAATGTTTGCCAACAGCCGGATCTTGGCGGCGGAGTGATCCAGCAGTACCTTGGTGGAGTGGTCTCATTCTTTGACCGCGTCTTCTTCGACTCGGATCCTGCCGGTCGGACGCAGTTCGTGGCCCTGCTGGTCTCAATCGCCGGGCCCATCGGGAAGTTGTTCCTGCGTCTGATGCAGATGATGGTTCTGCCGCTGGTTGTGTCCGCCCTGTTTCTGGCCGTTGTCGATGTCGGCGATCTCCGCAAACTGGGCCGTATCGGACTCACAACGCTGTTCTACACGGCGATCCTGTCCATCTCCGCCGTGTTGATCGGGATCACGCTGGTGAATGTGGTCGAGCCTGGACGAACGATTTCACCGGCCGTCCGCGATTCCCTCAAAGAGAAATATGCGGCCACTGCTGACGAAGGTGTGAAGAAGGCAGATGCCGCAAAACCGCTTGGGCAAACACTGGTTGACCTCCTGCCGGAGAACCCTGTCCAGGAAATGGTCGGAGCTGTGGATGGGTCGTCCAAAGGGAACGGGATGCTGGCCGTGATGTTCTTCGCGCTGCTGTGCGGCATTGCAGCAACCACTTGCCTTGAAGACACTGCAGGTCTTGTCGGCACATTTCGCGGCGTCTATCAGATTTCGATGACGGTCATCGGCTGGGCTCTGAAACTGGCACCACTGGGTGCCGGGTGTCTGGTGTTTGTGGTGACAACTCAGATGGGGCCCGACATTCTGAAAGCACTGGCCGCGTTTGTAGGTGTTGTGCTGGGAGGCCTCGCGATCCATCTTGTGATCGTCTACTCAGCAGTGCTCTGGATCTTTGGAAAGCGGTCGCCTTTGGCGTTCTTTCGGAGTATTTCCGATGCCATGTTTGTCGCCTTCAGCACATCATCATCCAGCGCGACTCTGTCGACTTCGCTGAAAGTGGCTCAGGAAGAACTGAAACTCCGACCGGAGATCTCGAACTTTGTATTGACCGTCGGAGCAACTGGAAACCAAAACGGCACGGCGCTCTTTGAAGGTGTTGTCGTGCTGTTTCTGGCGCAGGTTTTCGGAGTGGAACTGCATTTCGGACAACAGATCACGGTTGTGCTGATGTCAGTGCTGGCGGGAGTCGGAACGGCAGGAGTTCCCGGCGGTTCCATTCCGCTGATTATCGTCGTATTGAAATCCGTTGGAGTTCCTGCGGATGGAATCGCCATCATCCTGGGCGTGGACCGATTGCTCGATATGTCGCGTACACTGGTGAATGTCGTCGGAGATCTGGTCGTTGCGGCGTGCGTTGATGCTTCTGCGTCCCGAGCTCTGAAATCCGCAGGAGGGTCGCACGTTGCTTGAGGGATTCGGGACACCTGCGACCGTGTGCGGTGGGGTGGACCTTGGCACCTTCCACAGTTGATGCGATGAAGCACGCATTCTCGTTGTACTCGTAGCATTCCTCGCCGATGTCAAACACCGAGTAACCAATCAAAAGTCGCGAAGCTTCAACACCCATCAAACAAAACGACTCCACGCAACAAACCAACATGGCCACGCGAAGCGGTTAAGTTCAACGATCAGCATCACCAGGCAGTGACGGTTGATGTTCCACTTCAGTAGGCGCGCAAGCGCCGCCCCTGTGCATGCGATCGTTCGGCGTCGATCGCCTTAGCGTAACAATAACAGACTCTGCCCAATTCCTGACACGGCGACCGTAGCCCGCGGCCCCGCCAGCGATTACGCCTTCGATGTTGAAGGGCCAGGATTGCGTGGGCCATTTAACAACGATTTCGCCCGTGCGCCTCGTGATACGTGCAGCACCATTCGCTGCCCGACGAATACGGTGCCTCAACTCCGGCAGTGTTGATCGCTCGAACAGATGGTCTTCCACGCTTTGACGAAGACGAGCGATAGCTTCGGCGGTATAGTTAATGCTGATGGGATGTTGGAAGACATGAGAACTAACAGCATAGAAGTGAGCGATTTCACCGAGACCGTCGGGCGACTCGGAACTATCGCCGTTGACCTCGAATTCCAGTAATAACATCGCATGGAAAAGATCCTTGCACGAAGATCCTTCGGATCGTGAGGCACCGCATTCCGGGCATTCAGCTGCCAACTCTGCCTCCCTAGCCGCCGAACATTCCAGTCATCCCAACTGATGTTTGCGGTAGCAGGCCCGCGGCGATCAGGATACCCAAAAGTAAAAGGAAACTTTATCAAAACTCAGAATCGGTCGCAAACGATCACTTATGCAAGCTTTGGATATTGTCTCAACAAGCCAACGCAACTCGGATTCACGTCAAGGCGGCGGAGGCTCGCGAAAGGAGGACCTACCGAAATCCGCTAATACAATGCGTGCGGTGCGTGCGGTGCGTGCGGCGGTCGGTTCTCCATCGAAATCGATACAACTGCTACACTTTTACAGACCTCAGGCAAACACGGGGGTCTGGTTGACCTTTCCGGTCAGAGTTGTACTGACGACGGCTTTCTGGTCGATCATAAAACGGGAGTGCAGAGGATCGCATTCCTTATTTATTCGAGAAGCATTGAGGCTTTATCATGGTGAAGGTTGCCATTGAATCCACTGAAACTCCGGACGAACAGTCAGGCAAAAAGTTTAAGCCATACCCAGCGAAGAAATCGCGTTGGTTTCTCAAACTGTGCGTGCTGCTGATCGTCGCCATCGTGGCTCTACCGAGTGTTGTGTCGTTCACCGGTTCCGTGCCCACTATCATCGAGAAGGTCAACCCGAAGCTGGCTGACGCAGTTTCGTTCGGCAGTGTGAAAATGCACTGGTGGGCACCGGTGGAAATCACCAGTCTGAAGGTGTTGGACCTGAGTCAGACGCTGCACCCGGAAGATCCGGACTCCAGAGCGACCGTCTTGTGCGAAATCGAACGCATCACAACGGTCGAACCACTGTGGCGGATCGTGCTGAACACTGGCCGCGGCACAGGGATCGTGTTGAAGTCGCCGCGTCTGACATTGATCACGGAAGACCATGGCACGAATCTTGATCGCACAGTGACAGCACTTTTCGGCGAATCCACGGATTCAGACAATGATCGGTTTCCTTTTCGAGTGACGATCGAAAACGGTACCGTGCTGCTCCGAACCGGGCCGACGACGAATGTGCTGGAGTCAACGCCGACATCGGTCACGGCAGTGGAGGACTCGGCAACAAATACAGGACCTGCTTTGTCACACGCAACAGCGGTCATTGCTGAAGTCACCGACATCAATGGCGCGTTCTCTACAATGGACACTTCACGCTGGCTTCCAGCGATGAAACTGTCGGCCTCAATCAGGCAGTCAACCAGTGCGCATGTTGCAAAACGAGCTGGATCACGACCAACGCGGATCGCCGCCGGGCTTGATGAACTGGTCCGCGATTTCCCGGATATTCCGTTGGAAGATCTTGTCGGTACGGATCCATCGGGCGACCCAAATGCCGCGCGAATTCAGATTTACCTGCAACCTCGAGCTGACGACAAGGGACGGCAAGCCATTCAAATCGGTGCGCGGGACCTCGATCTGCGGTTAGCTCAGCCGTTCCTGTCGCTGCTGAGAATCGACGCTTCCGGAAGCGGAGTCATTTCCGGAGGCATCGATGCGCGACTGGCTGGGGCGGAATTAAAGGACGGGATTGTGGGAAAAATAATGCTTGCGGGCGACAATGTCCGCATTCGGCAATCAGAATGGGCGGCAGACGAATGGCTCCCTCTGGGAACTGTCAATGCGAACGGTGCCGTCGCCATCGCAGAAGATGGAATGCTGATCCAGGATTTGAGCATCACGACAGATATTGCCGAAGTGACGGGCAGCGGAGAACTTCGCCACAATCCTCGCGTTTCCAAAACCGCGTCGGCTGAATCGCAGAAAATCGAACTCAAGGGAACGGTTGATCTGGCCAGAGTCGCATCATCATTACGGCAAACACTGGGATTGTACGATGACGTGACGATTCAAAGCGGTGAGTTGATTTTTCAAGCCAGCGGTTCGGCAAATGCTTCGAAGGCTAGCGAAGGCAACGATGCGGTTGCCAGCCATACCTCTCAGCACGGAGGCTGGGAATTTGTGGTACGTGCGGACGGGGTCCAGGCTGTGCGAGCTGGCAAACCACTCAAAGTCGATCCGAGTCTCAAACTGGAAGCCGATGGTCTGTTTGTCGAAGGTGTCCCTGGCCTGTCTCGGGCTCGTCTGACAGCAGACTTCGGCACGATTGACTGTGTACCGGATAATGCGGCCTGGAAAATCTCGGGGCTGTTGCAGCCGGAGTCGCTGTGGCAGACACTGCAGCAGTTCACGGATGTGGTTCCGCCGGGCATTCACGGCGACTTAAATTTCCAGACTCGCCTCGAGATGCAGAACGATGGCGTAAGACTCACCCATCTGCAGCTGAATTCGGCCGATGTCAAGGCAAACAGTATCGCGTTGACCATCATGCCTTCAAACCCCGTCACCGCAATGCTGGACGGCACGATGCATGTCGAAGGTTCCGGCGCGGCTCTGCGCACGCTGTTGATGCCCTGGGTTGATGCATCGTTTCTGGCCGAACGGTCGCAGGTCGTCGCCGATCTGACCGCTTCGCCGAAAAGTGAACTGCAGCTCAAAGTGCAAATTGTTCCAGCCAGCCTTGCCACAATCCAGCGTGGAAATGTCCGGTCGGTCTCGCAGATCAGGACGCAGTATTCCGCCTCAATGACGTCGGCCTCCGGGTCAGTCCTTGAAATCGATGAAGCAGATGTAAATCTGGCCATGACCGCGTCAAACAATGGCAGTCAATTCGACATCAATAACGGCACGATCAAACTGCCGGGCCTGACTGCGGGAGTGACCGGAAGCGTATCCGTTTCGGACGACACCACGCTGTTGGATCTGACAGCCGATACCAGTTACGACCTTGACGTACTGAGTCGTCGTCTGTTTTCCGCCGATTCAGGTCTTGCGTTCAGTGGTCAGGGCCGCGATGTGTTCAAGCTCAAAGGAAATCCATCGGCGCTCTGTGGTGTCGTCCGGCAGGCTGCGTCAAACGCTGTTACAACCGGCGCAAAGCATGCACTGGAAGGCTCGGGTGCTCTGAAATGGGCGTCGGCAAATATCTGGGGATTAAAACTCAGTGGCGCGTCTGCACAAGCCACGCTGGAAAACAGTCTGATCCGTACTGCGCCGATCCAGTGCGATCTGAACGGTGGCCAGTTGAATGCTATGGCGCAGTATGACATCGCAACTTCGCGTTTGCAGCTGGGTTCCGGGAGTCGCGTTGAGAACGTCAGGTTGACGCCGGAACTCTGCCGTCAATGGCTGGGCTATGTCACACCGATGATGGCAGATGCTGCCGACGTGAACGGACAATTGTCGTTGCGCGTGGAACGTTTCTTCTGGGACCTGAACGCACCGCAGAATTCGGACGTTTCCGGTCAACTTACGATTCATCAGGCTCAGGCAACTCCCGGAGCGTCGCTTGCACCGCTGTTGCAGGTTGTCGATCTGCTTCGGCATCGCGATCAAACCGGCGGCCTGTCTTCGAAATCCCTGACGCTGCCCGAACAGACTGTGCCGATTCAGGTTCGTCAGGGCTATGTGATTCACGATGGCCTGATCATGGATCTCGCCGGATATCGCCTGAAATCGTCAGGATCGGTCGGACTGGACGAACAGATTCAGATCACTCTGGACGTCCCTCTGGAAAAAGCCACCCCCGGCAGCAACGTGCGGACAATCAAGGTCCCATTGCGCGGCACCCTGACGAGCCCACAACCGGATGTTTCGTCGCTGTTGCAGAATCTTGCCACACAGCAGATTCACGAAAAGCTGGGCGTGGACAAGTTTGAAAAGAAACTCGGTGACGAACTGGACCAGACACTCAACAAAGGATTGAATAAGCTGCTAAATCGGTTCTGACTGAGAACCACGAACAAAACCTGCGTGCGCCGCGACGGAGGTTTTTTCGGGGGTTCTTAAAACAACAAGGCATCATCGTCGTCTTCCGTGACAACTTTACGTGGCGGGCGGCCTGATGTCGGGGACTTCTGCAGTGTCGCGGTCGAATCAAATTCTGCGGTCTGCACTTCGCCATCACCTGACATCTGCGTGACGATTTCAATCCGCTGTGCGGCGACGTCCAGCTTACTGTGACAGACGCGAAGCAGTTTCATGCCGCGTTCAAACTGCGCCAGTGATTCGTCGAGCGTCTCCTTTCCGGACTCCAGCCGCGACACGATTGAGGCGAGTTCGGCCATGGCGTCCTCAAGCCCCTGAGCCTGCGCTTCGTCACTTTCAGTATCGCCAGGTTGTGATTTCTTCTTTGCCATGACCATTTATGTTCCCTGAATTTCACTGATGCGTGACCGGACCTTGAAAAACGAATCCAGAAGTTTTCCGGGGGGCTGAGCCTGATGAATGACAAGCGCGACGCGATCGGATGTAAACTTCATCTGACCGGCAATGCCGCGAATGGTGACCGCACACCACGTCACCTGCCGATCATACTCGAGACTGATTCGTTCGTCCGCCTCGTCTTCAATGTGATCGATCAAGGCGGCAATGTCGATCGCTGCCGGTGGAGAGAGTTCAACGGTGTCGAATGTCGTGCCGAAGACGGCTGCCAATTCCGGTGAATCCAGTTTGTCTATCTGCCGAAACTCAGACAACTGACGCCTCCAGATCACAGCAGTCGCATCGTTTACGTCATGACGCACCGAGACCTGGTAATCGAACCACGGTGTTGAAATCTGCCCCACTCCTGACGCCGGATCAGTCACAGAGATTTCGACCCGCCGAAACTTCAACTGCCGCCGGAATTCTTCAAATCGTTCGTCCAGGTCCTGACGCAGATCTTCTTCCGCAATGCGGCCCACGAATGACTGCGTATGCTCCGAGACATCCGCTGGAATCTGGTGTCCTTTGCGAAAGCCCTTCAAATCACGAATTCGCCCGACCTGCTGACGGACGAGCGTAATCGAAGCGATCAGACCTGTCTCCATGCGATTGCTCATGCCACACCAAAATAATCGCGGATAAACTGCCGCCGATCGTCACTCTGCACATACTGCACTAAAGCGTACAACTTCTTTTGATCACGCAGCAACTTGGCCGCTCGCGCGGGCTGATCGCGCAATGGTTCCGGTAACGGACCCAGGATTTCGAGATTCGACAGATCGAGTTCGTCCTCGATGACACCATACCTCTGAAGCAAACCCAGGACCGTTTCGACTCGACGATCGTGCCGCTGCCGATCGCACAGCCGTTCACGCAGCCAATCCAGACCAAACGCCCGGATCTGTTCAGTATTGTGCTCAAGATGATGATAAGTCCGCTCACAGAATTCGGCATCCGGATTCGTCCAGCGAATGAATTCCATTCGCGTATTCAGATCCCGCTGGTCGTAAAGGAGCACGCATTCTGCCGGCAACCCGTCTCGTCCCGCGCGACCGATCTCCTGATAGTACGATTCCATCGAACCGGGAATGTCAGCATGGACGACGAAACGGATGTCGTCTTTGTCCACACCCATGCCGAAGGCATTTGTCGCGAGCACGAGTCGAGAACGGCCTTTCATGAATTCGTCCTGGATTGCGCGCCGATCATGTCGCTCCAGATCACCGTGATAGCAGACATGATCGATGCCCTCGGCCTGTAACCGTTCGCTGAATTCGATCAACGTCCGAATCAACGTGAAGTACACGATACCGCTTCCGGTCGTGCCGGGTGTCAGCCAGCGATCAAAGACCGCCATCATCGATTCCTGCTTTTCGTCGGCGTCCCAGATCTCAGCGACGCGCAGGTCCAGATTCGGGCGATCAATGCCTTCGTGGAACATCTGCATCTCGGCGCTGTTCAGGCCCAATTGAGCCACAATGTCCTGCTGAACGTCCGGTGTCGCAGTCGCCGTGAGCGCCATGGTGACAGGGTTACCGATGATCGCACGAAACTCCGCCACACGTGTGTAGTCCGGTCGAAAGTCATGCCCCCATTCGCTGATACAGTGTGCCTCGTCCACCGCCAGCAGTTGAATGTCGCGCTGACCGATCACATCCAGGAATTCGGCCTTGCGAAATCGTTCGGGCGTCACATACAGCAGACAATAGTCGCCTCGGGCAACGGCCTTGTAGCGTGTTTCCCTTTCGCGTTTGCTGAGAGACGAATTGATAAATGTCGCCGCAACGCCAACGGACTGCAGAGAATCGACCTGATCCTTCATCAGGGCAATGAGCGGTGAAAGTACAAGTGTCAAAGGTCGCCGCCGGGTGCCGCCACCTGCCGCTGCCGAATGCTTTTTCGCCAGCAGCAACGCCGGAATCTGGAAGCAGAGCGATTTTCCGCTGCCAGTGGGCATGATCACGAGCGCATGTTGACCACTCGTGACATGGGAAATGATCTCAGCCTGCGGATAGCGAAACTGATCATATCCAAAATGTTGCTTTAGATAGTGTTGCGCGGTGGTCATGGGTCTGGTTTTACACTCAACGCGGCCGTGAATGAGAGGTGCGCTCGTTTAACGGCAATACCGTTAAACGAGTCATTGGCATCGTGCGCGGTATAGTTTGGATCAACGTGCCCGGAATTCTCAATGCTCCCCTTCCTCACTCGTTGAGCTATGGCTTCGGAGTGACTGGAGGATCAACCGGGGAACTCACAACAACTGTCAGCGACTTATCCGGAGCGAGTGAGAAAATCGTACGGATATGAGGATCGGCGATGAGTAGGTTTTCGCCGCTGCGACACAAACCGACAGGCCGGTCAAGCGGTTCGCCTGCAACGAATTTCTCCGGTTTGCCGTCAGCGGCGATTTTCCAGACGGCGTGTTCGTAATTGTCGGTGACAAAGAATGTGCCGTCGTCCATGCGCACAATGTTGTGTGGCAGACTGAAGGGGTGATCTTTGACCCATGGCTCAATCTTCCCGTCCGGCGTGACTTTCTGAATCTGTCCCTGCTTGCTGGATGTGGAAAGAACCCACAGGTTGCCGTCCGGATCTATGGTGAGACCACGCGGTGAATTGATCACGGCAAACTCGGTCGGTTCTTTTGCACCTTCGGCAGGCATCTTCCAGATGCGATGCAGTTCGAGGTCCGCTGTGTAGATCGTGCCGTCAGTTGCAACCGCAATCGCCATCGGGATGCCAATCCAGCCATTGGTCAGAGGCTGCGGTTGGCCTGCGTCATCAAAACGATAGACTTCGCGTGTGGATGAATCACCTGCCAGAAGTTTCCCTTGGTGGTCGATGGCAAGGCATCGAACGGCGTTGAGTGGAGTGCGAAATTTCGTCGAGCCCTGAAAGTAAATGGACTTCTGCCCGTTGACCACTTTCCAGATACCGTGCAGATTTCTGTCAGCCACGTAAATCACTCCGTCGGCCTGGGCCGTGACGGCCAACGGATAATCAAATTCTGTGGCTGCGACAGCCGGGACCTCAGCAGTTGCCGTCGCGGCGTCCTGAGCAAAAGAAACGATCCCGGACATCGAACACAGGATGGCAAGGCTGTTCGCCAGGTGACAGGTGATTCTCACGAAACTTCTCACAATGCTGATTCTGAAAAAAGGTTCCAATGGACCTGCCCGGCATTATACCGAACGCTGCGACAAAATCACTCGACTTGTTTTCTGGCTCGTTCGATGGAGTCGATCACGGCCTGGACGTATTGCTGGTCCGAAAAGGGGCTCATAATGTAGGACTTGAGTGCGACAACCGGTTGGCCATAGTCGGTTTCTCGAAAACGATCGGTCATTGAAAGCACGACTCCGTCGCCGCGCATCGCTTCGGCATGGACGATCTGAAAGACCCGGCGATTGTATTCGTTGTAGGCATGAAGCTGCGGAGCAAAGTCGGCGTTGGTTTGTTCGAGCTTTGGGAATTCAAACGTATCAACGCTGTCGGGGTAAACTCGAAAGAGTGTCACCGGACCAAAGTTTTCCGGATTCATGACGCTGATGGAAGGCTGGGCCGACAGGCGATTCCGCAGCGTTTCGGCCATTGTGACCAGGTGTCCAAGCAAAGTCCGTAGTCCGGTTTTGCCAAGCAACTGCAGCGCACCGAGGGCAGCCATCGGCCCGCTGCCCGAGCGGCTCGTCTCCAGTGTGAATCGCCCGGGGTTGTATTCGCCGGATTGAAACAGATACGGCGTGGTGGCCTGATCGCGAGACAGGAGGTGCAGATCCCGTGCATCTTTCACGAAAACGGCACTGGAAATATAAGGGGCGAACCCAGTCTTGTGGTAATCAACGCCAATCGAATCTGCAAGATGCAGATGTCGCATCCGTCGGTTTGCCCCCGCGAGGGCGCGCAGAGTTCGGTCCGGGAATTCCAGCGAGTTGTGCCCAAAGTCGTAATCCCGGAAGACGCTCCACGCCCAGCCAATGACGGCGTCGGCATGCAGTTGGGGCACATAGTCCAGCGAGAATTCTCGTACAAGGTCGTCACGGATCTGATGAATCTGCTCCAGTGAATCCAGTCCGAAGGCATCAGTCGTTCCCATTGTGGCAATGATACATGCAACGCGACGACCTTCTTTGAACAGTCGGCGCAGTTCTGTTTCCAGCAGACAGATTCTGATTTCATTGTTGGGTGCGGTCGGAATCCTGACCACATTGTTCAGTCCCAGCCCCAGCCAGGACGCGGCTGTCTTTGCGGCATAGTGGGCCTGATCAGAACAGACGACGACGGGAAGTTCGCCTTTCAATCCGGATTGCATGGTTCCCGGCAGAGCTTTCTCAATCCCCATACGAATCGCGTACAGCAGCGTTCCGGTGCCGCCAAACGTAAACACGCCGCTCGACGTGGCGGGATCGTAGCCCATCAATGCCGCCGTCATGCTGACAACTTCGGCTTCGGCGAGCGCGACGCCGCGACTGGCTTCTTCGCTGCAAAGATTCGGGTTGTAAATGGCCGGCAGCAGGGTTCCGAGAATTCCGGGTATGCACGGCGGGTTGATCACATTCACCTGCGCCCTTGGATGTCCCCAGATAAACATGCCTTCCAGATGATCGACCAGATCGCGTGAGACCAGCTCGACAGTACTCATTGCTTCCGGAACTCGCGATTCAATGGCTGCCGCGAAGTTGACCTCTTTGGGCTCACCCAGAATCGGCCGTTGCGACTTCATCTTATCCACGCGATCCAGCGCTCGCAGGACGGAGAACACAAACCATGCGTCGTGTTCCTGATCAGAAACCGGCTGCGGAAACGCGCGTCGCAGGATGTTGAGATTGTCTCGGTAGCTGGTCATGAAGCAGAGTCGATGTAGAATTCTCTCACACGCGGTCGATGTGGCTATCTGTGAGGTGAGCCCGGATGTGCGTTATGCTGTCAGAAATCTTCCGGGAACTTGACTTCATCCGACCTGAGCCTACCATTGAGCGTTCGACTTGATATCCGCCACCGCTCGCGGAAGTATAATCACGCGAAAGGTCATTTTGGCTAAGGGAATCCTAACTGCGAGCGAAGGTCAGCAAATGCCTCATCGAGTGGCTGTCCCTGACCTGCATCCATCTGCGCGAGTCCTTCGGCAATTGCCTCACGGTCCTGCTCACGACGCAGCGCTTCCATTGTTCGGCGATGTGTTTCGCTGTCGATTAGAACGTATCGACGTTGCGTCTGCGGATCGACAACTTCAAGTTGGCTGTCACCGGATGTGTTAAGAGCATCTGCTGGTTCCTGGGTGATTTTCATAATCATCTCTGGATGATACACGGTGGCATTGCTCCTGCAAAGCAAATTTGAAATCAAATCCCATCGCGTTGGTCCGGGGCGCAATTGCAGGAAATCGAAGTTACGTTTCGCACCTCCTCGAAACGTCATGCAAATGACCGTGGACCGGCGCTGACGACCGGCAAACACGCCATGTTTGGTTGCCGCGCCTTGAGCACTTCCCTTCTGAGCTGCCTCTGCATATCATTAGTAGGATCTTTTCGCGCGCTTTGTTCCTGCAGATTGAGCCATGAACGCCGTCTCCGAAGTCCTGACACTTGGCCGCAATATTACGCTGTTTCCTGTCATTCACGGCAGTGGTGACTTTGCCGTCGAAGTGCGGCGATTGATGTTGTCTCACAAATTTGCATGCCTTGCCGTGCCGCTGCCGCCGTCGTTTCAGCAGGACGTCGAAGCGGCCGTCGAACGTCTGCCTGTGGTCTCAGTGGTGCTGCAACGCGAACTGGCGACTGCGTTCAGCGGGACGCAGACCGACTTCGAAACAGGGCGTGAAACCGATGCCGACGAGATTGAACTCCCCGTGGCCAGCTACGTCCCGATCGATCCGTGTCAACCCGTGATCGCAGCACTGCGCATCGCGCGACAGGAACGAATGGTGCGCGCCTTTATCGACATCGAAACCGATCGTTATGTTCCTCGATCTGCGGTGCTGCCTGATCCCTACGCTTTGAAACGGGTGAGGCCGGAACAGTTTGCAGCCGCCGTTTTGCCCGCCTTACCTGCTCCGGAAGACGAAGAGCAGCAGACGCGGATCAACTGGATGGCCAGTGAGCTGCATCGACTGTCGGCGAAGTTTGAATCGGTGCTGTGTCTCTGCAATATCATGGACTGGCCGTGGCTGCGGGATGCATTCAACAGTGCGGCTGAACGGCCCGCAGATCCCGACTGGTCTGAATCATCGCCGGAGACCTACTGCGTGTCACCGCGAACGCTGGCATTCGTACTGGGCGAACTGCCATTCATCACAGGGCAATACGAACAAGCTCGCGTCGATCTGGATGACGATGAGAACATGTCGATTGACGGGATTAAGTCGTTGCTGATTTACGCGCGTGAGAAGTATCGGGAAGAATTCAAATCCCGCGCGCGTCGGATCACTCCGTTTCTGCTCCTGAATTGTCTGAAGTACATCCGGAATCTGTCGCTGATGGAACGACGGTTCACACCCGATTTATATACGCTGGTCGTTGCGGCACAGCAAACAGCCGGAGATCAGTATGCGATCCATGTGGCAGAATCGGCTCGCGACTATCCGTTTGTTCCGCCAGCGGATCAGCCCGAGGCGCGATTTGGCGTGGATCGCGTTTTGCTGCCGGACGGTACCGAACTGGAACCTGTCAGCCGCCTGCCCGGTCATCCGGTCGTCTGGCGAAGTTGCCGCTTGAATGCACGTCCCGATCTGAAGTCAAAAGTTGAGTGGCAGAAGTCCTGGAATCCCTTTGGACAGTGCAGTTGGCCTCCTGAAGACGTTTCCATCGAACGCTTTCGCACGCATGTCAAAGATGTGGCTCTCGATCTGATCGGAAACGACCTCGCGAAGACAGAAAAATTTACCTCCAGCATGAAAGACGGACTCGATATTCGCGAGACGTTGCGCAACTGGCATGTGGGTGAACTGCACGTCAAAGTGTTTCCACCCGCGCGAGGCAAGATTGATTGTGTTGTGATGCTGTTTGATTCACCGGCAGACCCGCGGGAATATCCGTGGCGAATCACCTGGCACGCTGAACATCACGACGAATCGACTTTGTCACTCTTCGCCACCAGCTTTCTGGAGGAACTGGTCGGCCCCGGCATCGCACTGGCCCGTTACGGCGGCTGCATGTTTCTGTTCCCACCGCGGCCGATTCAGGATATCTGGCGAGATCCACAGTTTGATTTTGTGGACACGCTGGAGGAACGCCTGCTGGCCGCTGGCCTGCACTACTCGACAGAACGGCATGTGGCTCTGATGAGTTATCAGCCTCCGGGTGCCGGATGGCGTCGCCTTGCCAGCAAGTACAAAAAGAAGATTGTGCATGTTCCGATGAGTCGGTTTGGTGCGGCGACGATTGAGAAACTGCGAATGTTCCATGTGTTGAATGGACACCAGGTCCGAAATTTCGCGGAACATTTTATTCGGAAACCGTAGTTGAAGTGTGCCCGCTTGACCTGGAACGCAGGAAAACCAGGATTCCGGGTTACGATATCAATTTGAGATTTCGATCCCCGTCATTATACTCCACGCGTTCGTAAGCATCGAGCTGAAAACAACTGTCTGTACTTGTAGTGGGATTCGCCAGAATTCCATGCATTTGCAGGACTTCTGGCGAAGTCCACAGGGCTCACGCCGCTCCGCTCGTCGGACTCATTTCCGGGCGTGAAGCATCTGTTGCCGGGAATGTCGTGCGAAAACGATTGATTGCAGACTTGCGGGGGAGTGACACGAATGGACCAGGATGAAATCCTGATGGATGCCGAGGAGCGTATGGAAAAGGCCGTCAACGTCCTGGCGAATGCCTTAAAAGGCATTCGCACGGGCAGGGCAAATCCAGGGCTGGTGGATTCGGTGCGAGTCGAGTACTACGGTTCGCCGACACCTCTGAAGCAAATTGCAAACATCAGCGTGCCGGAACCACAACAGATCCTGATCAGGCCATTTGATACGAGTATTCTGGAGGCGATTGCGAAAGCGATCACGGCCAGTGAACTCGGGATGGTACCGAACAACGATGGTCGCGTGATTCGTCTGAACGTCCCGCCGCTTTCCACGGAACGTCGCAAGCAGATGGCAAGTCGCATCAAGGATCTTGCCGAAGAATCCCGGGTCGCAATTCGCAATGTCCGTCGCGATGCAAACAAGAGCGCGGACAATTCTGAGAAAGACAAGTCGATGTCTGAAGATGACTGCAAGCATGCAAAGGATCATGTGCAGGAACTGACAAAGAAGTACGAAAGCATCGTAAACGATCGCGCGGCCGGTAAAGAAAAAGAAGTCATGGAAAACTGACATAATCCGGTGGCGTCGATAAGCGAGATTGTTCCTCGGTCCTTATCAATTCGTCGATCACTGACTTTGTGAATAAACTCGCACATTGTGCCCTTGATCAACGAGAGTCAGTCCCGGAACCTGGCCAAGCCGCTCCCACGCATCTTCATAGGGGAATACGGTGTACTCCGGACGTGTGCGAGTGATGACGTATCGGATGTCGAAGTTCCTGAGCAACACGGTGACATCGTTGGTGTCGCGAAAATATCCGGGCTGAATCACATGATTCTGCCTTGCGGAGCCAAACCAGGGATAAGCTCGCTGATCCAGTACAAGAATCGTGCAGGGATCATCATCGATCGAAAACTGGCGAAAAACGGTGCTGCCGCTGTACGACTGAAAATGTGCCGCAAGCCCGTTGTGCCAGGTATTCGAAAGCCCTGCCACTGCGGCCATCATGCCGATGGTCGCCAATGCAACGACGGCGGCCCCTGCGAAGCGTCGATTCCAGACAAGGATTTTCAAAATCCATCCAACGAGCAGACAATCCAGTGTCACCATGGCCAGCATGAACGGTTGCGTCTGGTGTTCGTGAGTTACGCACAACCTGGCCCATTGAAATCCGACAGTCAACATCAACAACGCCTGACACAGTCGCTGTGCTCGCTGCAGATGTGAAACCAGCGTCACGCCGCCGATAACCGACATCGAAAGAAAACAAAGTCCGTAACGAACTGGCGTGTACGCCCAAATCAGGTGATTCAAAGACCCGGGTTCGTCTTCGACGCAGTACGGTGTAATGAGCCAGATCAACAGACATCCGACAATGGCGGCGGAAATCAGGAGTCCTTTCAGACATCCACCATCGTGATCTGAAGTGCCAGCGGCTGCCCGGCTCGAAATCGGAAGCCTGATCAGCATCACAGGCACCAATCCCAGACACGCAACATGCAACGGTCCGCATTTCTGCCAGACGGCCTCAAACACGAACTTGAGCATTTGAGGATGGCCGTTACCCGCAATCGATGTTGACCACAAATCGGGGTAGATATTTTCTCCAACAGCCTCAGTTGCGCCAATCGGGTACAACGCCAGTCCGGTCACCCACCAGTTTCTGCCGTACCAATACAGACAGAAGGGGATGGCAGACATGCAACACCACACCAGTGAACGCGCACCGGCACGCAGGCTGCGTTTCCAGATGATGGAGACCATCAACAGACAGACAACCCCCAAAGCATAGCCCAAAGCGATGTGTTTCGTTCCGGCCAAAACACCAATGGCGACTCCAATCAATGTAGATTCAACTCGGTCAGGGCGCAGCGGAGAGTCCAGGTGTACTCTCAGAATCAGTGCGAATGCCGCAGAAAAACAGGCGACAACCATCAGATCATTCGACGCATCAATCGTCTCGTGAATCGTTGTGTAGACTGCAAGGACGCCCGCCGTTCCGAGATACTGTAAACTTGTCTGCACTCGCAGCGACTGAAAAATGGCGAGTGTGGCAAAGCCCCAAAGGATCACGACCGGGACGTTGTTGAGTGGCACAAGAAAATCACCTGAGCAGCCAGCAGTTGCCCAGACACCAAGGAGTTCGTTGTTGGCGGGAAAGTACCAGCGCGCGCAGTCGGGGATGTACAGCGACCCGGTTTGCAGCCAGCTGTCAATCAGCGGCATGTGATACCAAAGCGAATCAAAATCGATCGGAAACTTCAGAACTCCGTTGATCACGGAATGTACGAGCAGCAGCGTCACGGCCGACAGACGCACGATCGCATCCCATGACATTCCAGCCGCTGAAGTCGTGCGGCGCGAGGCGCTAGCCGCGGGTAACTGCATGTTGGAGTGTGCCGACGGGTCTTCCTGCTTCCGAAAGTAACGCTCTGCACACCAGAGGATCAACACGGCCAGCAGTTGCTGGCGAAACGCAGTCAAGAATCCAATCGCCCCCAGCGCAGTTGCCGACAACACCAGCGTGGCTATAAACAACAGGCTGCAAAACAGGCCACAGTGAATCGCGTCTTCTCCGGGAAACAATCGACGGTGCAAGCGCCGGAGCAGGGCAACGATGATCAGGTTTGCAATCAACCAAATGCCCGCCGCTGCGGCATCGAACAAGCAGAGTCTCTGGAGCATGGGAGAATTCAATTCACTGCCTGCCGATCAAGCCACGGCAATCGTTGTTAACCTCGGCGGAAAGTGATGGGCGGCGAAGCACCGCGACGACTGACAGGCCAATTGGCGGCGACACTACACGCTCGGCAAAACGCATGAAAGGAATCATGAGACTCATGAACCGATACTGTTTCGCCCCGTGCAGTGTTTTCCTGAGCAGTCGATAATGAATCCACCAGCCCACGGCCCCCAACAGGTTGAAATAATGCATGCGGCAGACTTCGAACGACGTTTGTGAGACGACGGTCTTCAGCATCCCGCGACTGTAGCGTCGAAAGTGTCCATCCAGCCTGTCATAGTCACCATACAGCCACTGGTGTGCTGGAACGAGCAACAGCAAATAACCACCCGGAACAAGAAGTTGCTCGGCTCGCTGCAGGAGTGTGGCGTCATCCCTGACATGCTCAAGCACATTGATTGCCAGGATTGTATCGAATCCGGAAGTCTTCAGTTCCCCCAGTTCGCTCTGACCGCAGGTTGAAATATCCAGCAGCGAAAACCGGCACTCAGATCGACTAAAGAATCGTTCTCTTGCGGCCGCCAGTACATCCTCTTCCACGTCCAGGCTGCGAATCAACGAACAGCGAGGCAACCGTTCAAGAATCCCACCAATGCCACATCCGATCTCAAGAATGCGGTCCCCGATAAACGGACGAAATTGTTCCAACTGCCAATCGAGATACGGGCCGTTAATTCTGTCGAATTCTGCATAACGGTTCAGGCGAATTTGCAGACTTACGGCCGCTGAAGCCACGGTGTCCGGAACGGCACTCATCGATCGTCTCTACGAAACACGGCATGCTTCATGCTGTCAGGATTCTGGATACTAAAAATAACTTACTTTCTGCGAACATAAGTCAACATGCTCAGGAAAAAGCTGCCAAAGACTGTCTGAACGCCGACACCGATCATGATCACCGCAGGAATGACCTGCCTCACTGAAATTTCGGGAGCCAGCCTTCCAAACCCGGAACTTTCCCACAGCCATGTCGCTTTCGCAAGCAGCAGGATTCCCAGCACGGTCAGTATTCCGCCAGCAATGACACCGTACTCCATCGCCAGTCGTTTTTGCCACCGATCCAGAAACGGACTGTGCGGATGTGAACCTAAAATTGTTCCCAAAGCCCGAGCAAACGTTCCTGCAAGTAGAATCTGATATCCAACCAACACCATCGCCCCGCCAACCAGCATTGTATTGACGCTCAATCCAACGTGCCCCATCCAATACGTGCCGGATGTCACAAGCACCATCATCAGCGTCAGCCCGAGAAACGCAAGTGTCGCACCGGGAATCACAAACAACCAGCGTGGGCAGAACAACAACATAAATCGCAGATGCCGCCAACCGTCTCGCCAGCTCTGTAAATGCGGCGGTCGAGAACGCCCATCAGGACGCAGCACAGTGGGGATCTCGGTAATCTTCAAGCCGTTCAACGTAGACTTGATCACCATCTCGCTGGCGAATTCCATTCCGGGTGATGACAGCTCCATCTTTTCATAGGCCGCTTTGCTGAACCCACGCAGACCGCAATGAAAATCCCCGGCAGGACAACGGAAGAACAACCGCCCGATTCCGCTGAGCACAGGATTGCCAATCCAACGGTGCTTCCACGGCATTGCCCCCGGTTCGATCCCACCTTGAAATCGGTTACCCACAACAAGGTCGTAACCTTCACGAAGTTTCTCGACAAATCGCGGCACGTGGCCAAAGTTGTAACTCGCGTCGGAA
>Ga0105046_10004567_pt1 | contig 22024 bp, 19 predicted proteins | sample MAT03_FD_78385 | JGI IMG/M metagenome (GOLD analysis project Ga0105046, IMG submission 78385) | Freshwater microbial communities from Lake Fryxell liftoff mats and glacier meltwater in Antarctica - MAT-03 (megahit assembly) | ecosystem: Environmental > Aquatic > Freshwater > Ice > Liftoff...
CGGCCGTGCGGCGCGGGTTTGTGGAGCGCGAGGAGGACCTGCTCAAACTCTACCGAAGCCCCATCGACACCTGGGATCGCGACTGGCTGAAGCGCGAGTTTCTGGCCGCCATTGGCCGGCCGTGGATCGAGCGCGAGGACGCCGTGCGCGCCTTCTCGCGCTGGCTGGGCTACCGCCGCACCAGTCCGCTGTTCGACGAGACGACTCGCTCCATCATCAACGGCCTGCTGCGCGAGAATCGACTGGAAGCGAACGCAAACTTCGTTCGCCGCGTGTCGTAACGTCGTAACTCAAATTTCATTTCATCAAGGCAACACTAAACTTCATCGCATCACAAGGGGGAACTTTGGCAGACTCACCAGAACAGGCATTTACGGCGTTGTGCAAAGACGTCATCCGCACCGGCAAACCCAAAAAGATCAGCGTGCGCGAAGTATTGCGCGCATTTGGCCAGGAGCGCCGTGGGCATGCGGTGGTGCGCGTCATTCGCGGCCGGTTGCGTTACCTGGGCGTCGAAACTGAGCCGTCCTTCGAGCAGGAGCACATCGATGCGATGGTCACGATTGTGCCGCGCGCCAAGCGTAAACCTGGCCGTCCGAACCTCCCTTCGTCCAAGACTGTCGTGGCCCAACCAGCCGCGGCCGAGGCCAAAGCGTTGGCACCCAAGGTCGTTGTTATCCCAGCGCCACGACTGGAGGAAGAGGCTCAGGACGAGGGCAAGCCATATCTCACTGTGGCATTGCTGGCTGCGGCCAATCGCAAGCCCTATTTTGTGCGCCGCAGCGACCCGCTCGAAAAAGTGACCACGCTGATGTTGATGCACAACATCGGCCACGTGCTGGTGATGCAAAGCGAACGCAGTGTGGACGGCATCGTGACCTGGCGATCCATCGGTCAGGCGCGCGCGGCCAACAAAGTCCTGCTCAAAGCCGGCGACTGCATGGAGACAAATATCCATGTGGTGCCCAAAGATGCCTCGCTGTTCCATGCCGTGAGCGATGTCATCCATCACGGGTTGGTGCTGGTGCAATCGCAGGACAAAATTATTTACGGGCCGATCACGACCACGGATGTTGCCGAGCAATTTGTCACGCTATCAGAGCCGTTTCTGTTTTTAGAGCAGATCGAAACGCTACTGCGCAGCCTGATGAAAAGAGCCAGATTGACCCAGGATGAACTTCAGGCCTTGATTGATCCAGCGGATGTGCGCCGTAAGGAATCGGCCAAGACCCTGGACGATCTGACGTTTGGCGAATATTTAAGAGGCATGAGCGATCTCGTTTTGTGGGGCAAACTCAAGCTCGGCATGGATCGAACCCTATTCATCGAGCGTCTGGATGCCATCCGGCGCATCCGCAATGGTGTCATGCATTTCCACCCCGACGGCATCTCGCCCAACGAGCGGGATGTGCTTGCCAAAACCCGCGAAATGCTTCAGGCACTCTAGGGCGAACCGATGGAAACCCAGTTTCTATTCATCGACGAAGCCGGCACCCCGGATATTTTTGGCCGCGACGGTGAGCCCAATGTGCAAACGGGCCTCACCAGCCGCTACTTCATGCTGGGCAAGCTGGAGGTAGAAGATCCACCTGATCTTGCACACAAGTTGAATGCATTGCGGACTGAGTTGCTGGTCAATCCCTATTTCGCTGGCGTTGAGTCATTTAAGCCCGAGCGCAAGAAGACGGCCTTGTATTTTCATGCCAAAGATGACCTGCCCGAGGTTCGGCTGAACGTGTTCAACCTCCTGCGCAGTGAGGGTGAGCGATTGCGGTTTCATGCCGTGGTGTGCGACAAGGCCGTCATTGTCAAAGATGTGCTGCGACGAAATGCCGCCAGGGATGGCTATCGGTATCAAGAAAATGATTTGTATGATCGCTTGATGCAAGGTTTGTTTAAAGGCTTTCACACTCTGGCGGATCACTATAACGTTTGCATCGCCCGGCGCGGCAGTCGGGACCGCACAGTCGCATTCAGAACTGCCATTGAGAATGCCGACAAAGACTTTGAACGCAGCTTCGGCTTCCGGCGCGGCACCTCGCAAGATTGGACAATTCGAGTGTCGTCGCCGGAACAAGATGTATGCCTTCAAGCAGCCGACTATTTTCTATGGGCGTTACAACGTTTCTACGAGCCGAGAACTAACACACAGACAGGTGAGATTATTCGGGAAGATCGCTATCTTAAAAGTGTGTGGCCCCAGGTTGGAGAGATTCATGACCTGCACCATAGCACCGGTCATGGAACGCTCTTTAATCACAACCATCCGCTTACGATTGCCACAAGGTTCCCTGAGCCCAAAGGAAAAACAAAAAAGCCGTGAATATAGGAGCCAATGGCTCACACGGCACGGGGCCGAATTTCGTTCACGACTTCGTTAAAGAGTATAGCATCGATGCCAAGTTCACAAGTGGCACAAAACGCTTAGAGGCTCGTGCTCCGACTTCGCTCCTGGCTCATAGCTCATAGCTCATAGCTCAAAGCTCACGGCTTCACATCGTGCCCGCTATCGGCCCTCCATCAGCGGGCGCACCTGAAAGCAAAGATTGCCGCCGGCCTGAAAGCGGTTTTCGCCCTCACTGAGCCGATCGCACCAGCCGGCGCGCACAAAGCCTTCGCCGGGCTTTGTGCGCCTAAATACGGGTTTAGCGCTTCTATACCTCAAGACTTACGCGACAACACGAATCAGACCCTTCGGGTGGCGCACTTCGAACCTGGACTAATTTATACGTTTATGCGCCACCCGAAGGGTCTTGGCTTACACAAGCCATTCGCGTCAGTCCTGACCTTCTAGGCGTGACCGCCGATGGATACGGCTTCCGGGCCGTGTTGTTGCGGCTGAGCACCGCGGATGCTGCGGATGCCCAGCGTCAAAATCGCGGCCAGGGCAAACAGAATGGCGCCGAGCCAGAACGGGGCGCCGGGCGAAATGGCGTCGTAGGCAACGCCGGCCGCCACCGGGCCAAACACCGCCATCAAGCTTTGTAGCGCCGTGTTGACGCCGGCCAGCTTGCCCTGTTCCTGCGGCAACACCTTACCCGCCGTCATCGCGCCCATAGTGGCCCAGAAGAAGCCGCCCAGGCCATTGCGCAACAGGCTGGTTGGGTAGACCCACCAGAATGCGGGTGCCGCGAAGATGATCAGGAAGCCCAGCGCCAGGCTGAGCAAACTGACGATGGTCATGACCTTCTCGCCAAACCGTTTGACCAACTTTTCGACGAACAGACCCTGGACAATGGCCGTGATCACGCCACCCACAACCAGGGCGATGGCGATCTGCGTGGCGTCGACCAGAAATTTGTCACCCAGATATTTGCTAAACACGGTGTTGGTGCCGTTGAATGCGAAGGCGAATACGCAGCTGATCAGGATCAGCAGCGGCATGCCCGGCTTGCGCGCAATCTCGCCGATGGCCACCAGTGGGTTAAAGCTGCTGAAAGATAGAGGCGCGTGCTCACGGCGTTCCACAGGTAATGATTCCGGTAGGATAAAGTACATCACAACCACGCTGATCAGGGCCAGTCCACCGGCCACAAACGCAGGTGCATCGACGCTGATCAGGCTGGCGGCGGCGCTGAGCGCGGGGCCAAGGATGAAGCCCAGGCCGAAGGCAATGCCGATGAGGGCAAAGTTCTTGGGCCGCTCCTGGGGCGTGGACACGTCGGCGATGTAGGCCGAGGCGGTGGAGAGATTGCCGGCGGTGATGCCGTCGATGAGCCGGGACACAAACAGCACCCACAGCGCGCCGCCAAACCCGAAGATGAAATAGCCAACAGCCGAGCCCAGCACGCTGAGGATGAGCACGGGTCGACGGCCAACGCGGTCGCCAATGTTGCCGAGTGCAGGGGCGGCAAAAAACTGTGCGGCCGCATAAATGCCTGTCAGCAAGGTGATGGTGAGTGCATCGCTGTTATAGCGAGCAACGATGAAGGGCGCGACTGGCAGCAGAATGGTCAGGCCGATGATGTCCATCAGCATGATAAAAAAGATGACGGCGAGGGCGCGCTTTTTGGTGACACTGTCCATCTGAATTGGTGGTGTTGATTGCATAAATTCTGTCTCCTAATCACGTACAACAAATATAAAAAAACGATTGTACGGGGTGGCTGTGCTCCAGCGTAAATGAGATTGAGGTCAAAATTCGCCCTAAATATTTGCGAAGATTAAAAAGACATTTACACCAAAGTTTCAAGTTGAACTGCACAGTCCACCAACCCAAACCCGACGCAATATTTCATGTGAGTGAAGTTCTTCTGTATGAACACAATACGGCACCACGCGTTTAAAAGAATCACCCACAGGGGGTGAATGCAGGGGTGATTGGGCCGGACTGTCAAATCAGTTTGAGCCGGCGCGCTACATCTCCCGCTGCATCACGGCTGTTAACGTTGAGCTTGAGATAGATGCTTTGCGTCTGCGATTTCACCGTGTTCACCGAGACGGTGAGTTCGCGGGTGATATCGGCATTGGTCATCCCTGCCGCCATGAGTCGCAACACGCGCCGCTCCTGCACACTCAACGGCTCCTGCAACGCGCTCAAATTTCCAATGCTCTGGGAATCCAGGCGCGTGTCCGAATCACCCTGCGATGAAAGCACATGCGCCACAAACTCGCGCTCATCGCCGGCCTCAGCACGAGCACCCAGGTGGGGCCGGCTTGCGGCACCATGAGTTTGATGCGCAGCAGGTCACTGGAAAAGTGACGGGTGCGTGGGGTGGAATCGAGCATAGATGACGTGCGCGGCGGTGCAGGTTTATCGCTGTCGAGCGCCGGTTGCCGAGGAAGCCGAATGCTGGAAACATCAAAAGGGGCGTGCATCGCACACCCCTTTGAAACTGCATGCCTTCAAAATCCCGGCTTATTCGTCGTCGGTTTTCGCCGCCGCGGCACTGGCCTTGGCTTCAGCCTCATCGGCCGCTTTGTTGGCTGCGGCTTGCGCCTGAGCATTGCGGGCCTGCCGGTCGTCCTCGATGGCCACTTCGCTGATGTCGATCTCGCGCTGATGTTCGCGCACATCTTTCACCTGAATGGTTAGCGTGCTATTCGAGATGGCGATGACAGTGGCCCGGTCGGTGACGATGATGCTGTTGTGCTTGTGTCGCCACATGATGGGCGAGCCGACGCGAATGCCACGCTCTTCCGGGCTGCGGCGATCGAGCTTTTGCTCGGCCAGCCAATCTTCATAGGTTCGGTAGACGCGGGGCTGAGGGCCGCCTTTCAGCACAATGGATCGAGGCCGGAAATTATTCATGAAGAGCCTGAATTATAGCGTGGAGGGAAAGGTTGCTGGTTGCTGGTGACTAGTAACCAACCACTAGCCACCAGCAACCAGCAACCTTACTTCGCGGCCTTCTTCAACGCTTTGGCGCGGCTGGTGCTTTCCCACGGCAGATCAATGTCGGTGCGGCCGAAGTGGCCATAGGCCGCCGTCTGCTGATAGATCGGCCGGCGCAGCTTGAGGTCGGCGATGATGGCACCGGGGCGCAGGTCGAACACCTCATCCACGGCGCGCACCAGGGCTTCATCACTCACCTGGCCGGTGCCAAAGGTTTCGATGTTGATGCTAAGCGGGCGAGCGATGCCGATGGCATAGGCCACCTGCACTTCACAGCGATCGGCCAGACCAGCGGCCACCACGGTCTTGGCCACCCAACGCGCGGCGTATGCGGCGCTGCGGTCGACCTTGGTGGGATCTTTGCCGCTGAATGCGCCGCCACCATGCCGGCCCATGCCGCCATATGTGTCGACGATGATCTTGCGGCCGGTCAGACCCGCATCACCCATCGGCCCACCCACCACGAAGCGGCCGGTCGGGTTGGTGTAGATCTTGACCTTCTTGTCCATGTATTCGCCGGGAATGGTCGGGTAAATCACCACTTCCTGCAGGGCCTGGTTGATCTCCTCCTGCTCCACTTCCGGCGCGTGCTGGGTCGAGATCAGCACCGTGTCGACGCGCACCGGCTTGCCGCCGGAATACTCCACCGTCACCTGAGTCTTGCCATCGGGGCGCAGCCAGGGCAGGGTGCCATTCTTGCGCACGGCGCTCAACTGACGGCCGAGGCGATGGGCCAGCGCAATCGGCATCGGCATCAACTCGGGTGTCTCGTTGCAGGCGAAGCCAAACATCATGCCCTGATCGCCGGCGCCAACCTTGCTGATCTCGGCCTCGCGGTCCTTCTTGCCGCGCCGGCCGCGCTGCTCGAACGCGCTGTCCACGCCCTGGGCAATGTCCGGCGACTGGGCAGCGATGGCCACCAGCACACCACACGTGTTGCCGTCAAAGCCCTTCGAGCTATCGTCGAAGCCGATGTCCTTGACCACCTTGCGCACCAGCGGCTCGAAGTTGATGAAGCCCTTGGTGGTGATCTCGCCGAAGCACAGCACGAAGCCGGTCTTGACGGCCGTTTCGCAAGCCACGCGGCTCATCGGGTCCTCTCTCAGACAGGCGTCCAAAACAGCATCGCTGATCTGGTCGCACATTTTGTCGGGGTGCCCTTCCGTCACGCTTTCGCTGGTGAAGAAGAGCTGCTTGGCGTTCATGAATGTGCTCATATATTTTTGCTTCCTTTTAAATTGAGTTGGAGGTGAGATAGGGTGTCAGGAAGTGTCGGAGGGTGTCGCAAGTGTCAATGACACCGCCGACACCCTCCGACACCTTCCGACACCTTTTATCTTCGTTACTTGTCGCCCTCTGCGCTGCTATATAAGGGCAATGCCGTGGTCGATTTGACTTCGGTAAACACCAGACTGGTGTGAATGCGGGCGATGCCGGGCAACGAGGTGAGCTTGCCGTTCACGAAGCGTTCGAGCTCATGACGGTTGCGCACCACGGCCTTGAGCAAATAGTCGTATTCGCCGGTGATGTGGTGGCATTCCAGCACCTCGGGCATGGCGCGAATGGCATCGGTGTATTTTTGAATCTGCTTGTGCTGGTTCAACTGCATCGTAATGTGAATGAAGCACAACAGATCGAAGCCGGCCTTCTCGCGATCCACTAATGCCACATAGCCGCGGATGAGGCCGGCCTCCTCCAGCCGCTTGATGCGCGCGTGGGTGGCCGGCTGCGATAGCTTGATTTTGCGCGCCAGCTCCACAATGCTGATGCTGCTATCGGCCTGCAAATGGCTCAAAATAGTTTTGTCGATGTCGTTCAGTGTCACTACAGTGGTTTTTAACGTTTTTGGTTGATTTAGTCAATAGATATTCCGAGTTTTATCAAAAATTCAATATAAAAATCGAGTCTATGAGAGTCTAGCCTCATTTTTATTGATGATACAGACCTGAACGAAAATTTAGCAATCTCACTAACCCGTCATTCCCGCCTTCGCGGGAATGACGGTGTCATGCAACAACTTTCCTTAGATGGCACATCACGCCGGAAAACAAAAAACACGCCCATGAAAGGCGCGTGTGTGCGGCACAAGTTTCGCCTCTCATCTTCCAGAAGATTCTGTCGGATTTGGCACTTTGCGAGAATTTGTCTCGCAGTTGCCGCAGCTTCACAGGGCCGTTCCCTCTGCTGCTCTGGATAAGAGTAGTTACGAGTATAACATTGGGGTATGGCTGTTGATAATCTCTCCCCCGTCTGGTCGCGCGCGTTCGATCTGGAACTCGATCACGGCGAAGGCATCTATCTTTACGACACAAGCGGCACCAAATACATCGATTTCACCAGCGGCATCGGCGTGACGAATACCGGCCACGCGCACCCGCGCGTCGTGAAAGCGATCCAGGACCAGGCGGCCAAGCTCATCCACGGCCAAATGGGCATGGGCTGGAATCCGGCGTTGCTCGATCTCACCGAGGAACTCAAAACCGTGGTGCCACCCGGCTTCGACTCGTTCTTCTTCACCAACAGCGGTGCTGAGGCGGTCGAGGCGTCGGTGAAGCTGGTGCGCCAGGCTACTGGCCGCACGAATCTCATCGTGTTCGAGGGCAGTTTTCATGGTCGCACCTCGCAGACCATGGCGATGACGATGAGCAAGTACAGCTATCGCGCCAAATATCAGCCGCTACCGGCCGGCGTGTTTGCTGCGCCGTTTGCCAATTGCTTTCATTGCCCAGTCGCACAGAGAGCGATGAGCGGAGAGCAGAGAGCGGCTGTGAGCGCGGCCTGTCCCGAAGACACCGGCTGCTGCCACTATGCGCAGGAGCATGTGCGCTATTTGCTGAAGGCGCAGACCTCGGCGGCGGAGACGGCGGCGATTGTGTTGGAGCCGGTGCTGGGCGAGGGCGGCTATGTAGTGCCGCCGCGCAGTTTCATGGAAGACCTGCGCGCCATTTGCGACGAGACCGGCATTCTGCTGGTATTCGATGAGGTGCAAACCGGCTTTGGCCGCACCGGCAAGTTCTTTGCGCTGGAGCATTTCGGGGTCATGCCCGATGTGATCGTGGTGGCCAAGGGCCTGGCCAGCGGCATGCCGCTCAGCGGCGTATTCACCCGCAAGGAGATTGGCAACAAGTGGACGCCGGGTTCGCACGGCGGCACGTATGGCCCCAACATCGTGTGCACGGCGGCAGCAGCCGAGACGATTCGGGTGTTGAAGGATGAGAAGCTGGTCGAGAACTCGGCGACGCGTGGCACCCAGCTCATCAATGGGTTGCGCAAATTGCAGCATGATTTCCCCTCGATTGGCGATGTGCGCGGCCTGGGCTGCATGGTGGCCACCGAGTTTGTGGACGGCGAGGGCAAGCCCGACATGGCCTTCACCAACAAAATTGTGAAGCTGTGCGCCGAGCAAAAAATGCTGCTGCTCACCTGCGGCACCTACCAGAACATCATTCGCTGGATTCCGCCGCTGGTCGTGAACGAGGCGCAAATTGACGAAGCCTTGAGCATCTTTGCCGCGGCGCTGGATCGGGCCACGGCGTAGGGAGCAGAGAAGAGACGGGGGACGGGGCGGCTCAGAAGCCGCGACGACGGACGGCGGACGACAGGCCGAATTTATCGTCTATCGTCTTCCGTCTCCTAAGGAAACCATGAAACTCATTACTTACCAAGACAGCAACGGCGCTCAGCATATTGGCGCATTGCGCAACAACACGATTGTGCCTTTGGATGCTGTGGCGCCGAGCATGTTGGCGTTGATCGATCTGGGCGCAGACGGGCTGGCGCGGGCCAAGCAGGCGGTGGCTTCGGCCAAAGCGGTGACGCCGGCCAGCAGCGTCAAGATTCTGGCACCCATTCCACGGCCGCGCCAGAACGTGATTTGCGTGGGCATGAACTATGTCGCCCACGCCATCGAGTCCGACCGGGCGCATGGCCGCGAGCCGAAGCTGCCGGAGCATCCGGTCTACTTCACCAAGGCGGTGAGCGCGGTGTGCGGCCCCAACGACGACATTCCACTCGACCCGAAGGTGACGAAGCAACTGGACTACGAGGTGGAGTTGGCATTCGTGATTGGGCAGCCGGGCAAGAACATCGAGCGCGATGCAGCGCTGGGTCACATCTTTGGCTACACCGTGGTCAACGACGTGTCGGCGCGCGAGTTGCAAAACCAGCACTTGCAGTTCTTCAAGGGCAAGAGCCTGGATCGCACCTGCCCCATCGGCCCCTGCATTGTCACGGCCGACGAGATTCCTGATCCGGGCAAGTTGGGGTTGCGACTAAAAGTCAATGGCGAGGTGCGCCAGAACTCGAACACGGCCGATTTGATTTTCGACATTCCCAAAATAATTGAAGCCTTGTCGTTGGGGATGACACTGGAGGCCGGCACCATTATTTCCACCGGCACGCCGAGCGGGGTGGGCATGGGAATGAACCCGCCGCAGTGGTTGAAGGCTGGCGATGTGATGGAGGCCGAGGTCGATGGCATCGGCACGCTGACCAACCGGGTGGTCTAACGGTCTCTTCTCTCTTCGCCCGCTCGCTTTACAAATCCAAAATCGCGTTCTTGCTATTTCTTGTGGATAAGGTTGTATCGTTAGGGCTATACCGGATATGTGCTGGCCAGGAGGATGACTATGACAAACAGTAACCCACGCGATCTGAAGGATGATTATCTCGATGAGATCGATGCCGAGGAAGGCAATGTTGAGTCGGTATCGCCGTCTGATCGGGATGTGATCGGCATCCTCAATGCCGACGGCACTTACGATGATGATGGTGAAGATAAGGACGACGCTGATTTGAATTTGACCGAAGACGACGGTGAGGATTCGCTGGCGGGGCGCGATGATAACTTGAGCAACATCGGCCCAGGCATTCCCGGCAACCGCGATTTGTTGAACTCGGATGATGCGATTGAGGGCGATGTTGTCGTCGATGACATGGATGAGGCCGATGAAGGCGTATCGCCCGAGGCGATGGCGGCTGAAGGGTTGACGGTAGATGAGCTGGAGGACGACGCGGCAGACGCGATTGTGAATGCGACCTTGGACTCAGAGACATTGACGGAGGCTGATGGCCGAGCCGAGGCCGTGGTGCTGGAAGACATCGCGGCGAATGGACCGACGGCGATACAAGCCGCGCCATCGCGCCGAAAGCCGGCGCCTAAGAAGGCCGCGCCCAAGAAGGCCGCGCCTAAGAAGGCGGCATCAAAAGCCAAAGCGCCAGCGAAGGCTAAATCCACCGGCGCGATTACTACTAGAATGATGGCTGCTAAATCCGTCGCCAAGTCTGTTGGAAAGGTTGTTGCCAAGCCAACCGCTAAGACTGTTTCCAAACCCAGCCGCAAAGCTACTCCCCAACCAACAGGCAAAGTTGTTCCCAACCCTAGTGGCAGAACTACTGCCAAACCAATGAGTAAGGCCTTTACCAAGACTATGGCTATTAAACCCGCTACTAAGACGGCGAGCAAAGTGGTTGCTCCCAAAACAACGGCTAAACCCGCTGTCACGCCCGTGAGCAAAGTTGCTCCCAAGGCGGCCGCCAAACCCGTCGTCAAGCCGACGAGCAAGGCTGTTCCCAAACCAGCCAGCAAAGCGGTTGTCAAGCCGACTGCCAAGCCTGTGGCGAAGCCAGCCAGCAAGGCAGCTCCCAAACCAGCTACCAAAACAGTAACCAAGCCCGCGAGTGCGCCGAAGGCGAAACCCAAGACGCGCTAGTGCTAAGTCCAGGAAAGCGCTTAGGCCGTCATTCCCGTGAACGCGCGCGTCATGAAAATTAGGAAATAAAACCGGTAAAGCGCGAAAGGTCAAGGAAAGTCGTTACATAGCAACGTCATTCCCGCGGAGGCGGGAATCCAGAAGTCCCAATTACGGTAACGTCGGGGTTACGCCTGGATTCCCGCCTCCGCGGGAATGACGGCATTTGGGAATAGCCTTCGATCATGACTTGCATGCGCCCTTTTTCTATTACCGAATTTAGTCCCTAACTTTCATCACGCACGAACACGGGAATGACAATATGGCGCAAGACTTTGCTTTGACGGACGACCTGAAGCATGGCCTATTCTCAGTTTGGCCGGCCCCGCCTTAAAGCTCCTTAAAATTTAGTGATGTGGACGTTGTGGGCTTTGTTGGGGGTGTATGCCGGCACATCGGCGTTGGGCACCGGCATTCGGCTGCGCCTGATCGATACGAGCGGCTTTCGGTGGGTGCATCACGCGCTGTTTGGGCTGATCTGGCTGACGCTGGCGGCGTCTATCTATTGGAGCTTTACGACGAATTTGCCGGGGCGCTGGCTGTTGCTGATTTTGGTGCCATGCATGGCGTTGCTGCCGCGCTTTCGGGCCGGCTCAGCCTCACACTGTCTGGCCGCAGTCGGCGGGTTGGTCGTGTTGCTGGGGATCATCGTTTGGACTTTGGTAGCTGGTGGCTAGTTGCTGGTAATTAGCACCAGCAACCAACCACTAGCAGCCAGCCACCAATTCACATCATGGACTTACTAGACGCGATCCGGCGGCGCAAAGCCACGAACACGCCTGTGCGCTCGGAGCCGATCAGTGATGAGCACAAGCGCTTGCTGATCGAATCGGCGGCCCGTGCGCCGTCGCACTTTAATAGCCAGCCGTGGCAGTTTGTGATGATTGAGGATCGCGAGCGGATCAAGGCGGTGGCCGAGATTGCGGGCGGCTCGATAAAGCGGTTGATGGACGATGGCTCGTTTGTGTCGCGCTACCGGCGCTATTTCAATTTCAGCAAGGCAGACAGCCAGGCGCAAGGACGCGGCATCTATTTTGACCACATTCCAGCGCTGTTGCGGCCGATGGTGAAGCTGGTGTTTTCGGATCAGGTGGGGGCGATGTTGAGCCGGCTGGGCGCATCCTCGATTCTCGGCCATGACCAGCAAAAGATTGTGGCCGGCGCACCGTTGCTGCTGGCGATTGCGTTGGATAAGCAGGAATACAAGCCGGGTGAACTCAGCGGCCTGTATGCTTCGATAACGCTGGGCGCAGTCATTCAAACGCTGTGGCTGGTGACCACGGCCTTGAACATCGGCATGCAATTTATCAGCGTGGCACTGGAGGTGCCGGAGAGCAAAGCCAAACTGGTGAACCTGCTGCGAATTCCCGACACCGTAGATCTAGTGGCAATCTTTCGTATGGGTTATAAAGATGAGAGTGCGCGGCGCAACTCGATAGATTGGGTGAGCAACCAGCGCAAACCCTTTATCGATTTGGTGCATTACAACGATTGGGATACGTCGGTGCCGACGGCGCTGGCGAATGCGAATAGTTTATTGTGGCCGGTGGTTGCACCGGATGTAGATGGATGAAAGAAGGCAGCTGGCTGCTGGCGACTGGCTGTTAACGGCCAGCAGCCAGCCGCTAACAGCCATCAGCAAAAGAGGTTGACGTGACGATGGAACAAATATTGGTAATTGAAGACGACCCGGCCATTCGAGATTTGCTGCGCCGCGGTCTGGCCTATGAGGGCTACAAAGTAGTCGTAACCAGTGATGGCCCCAGTGGCTTGACCGCCGCGCGCGACAACCCGCCCGATATCGTCATTCTGGACTGGATGATGCCGGGCATGGACGGCCTGGAAGTGTGCCGCCGGCTGCGCACGGTCAGCAATGTGCCCATTCTCATGCTGACGGCCAAGGACGCCATTGCCGACCGCGTGTTGGGCCTGGAGTCGGGTGCCGATGACTATCTGGTGAAGCCGTTTGCGTTTCAGGAATTGCTGGCCCGCATTCACGCCTTGCTGCGCCGGGTGGCCCCCAGCAGCAAGCCGGAAATTTTGCGCTACTCAGATTTGGTGCTCGACACCGGCACACGCCTGGCCAAGCGCGCCGATCGCACGTTTGAGCTGACGGCCAAGGAGTATGACCTGCTCGAATACTTGATGCGCAACCCGCGCCAGGTGCTGACACGTGAGCAGATTCTCGACCGCGTGTGGGGCTACGACTTCGGCGGCGAGAGCAACGTGCTCGAGGTCTACATCCGCTACCTGCGCCAGAAAACCGAGGCCAACGCCGAGGCACGACTCATTCACACCGTGCGCAGCGTGGGCTATGTGTTGCGGGAGGAATAGAGAAAGAAGAAATCAGAAGTCAGATATCAGATGTCAGAAATTCCGCTCTGACGTCTGATATCTGACTTCTGCCTATTGATTAGTTGTCGTAGTCGTCGCTGTAGCGGCCACGGCCACCACGGTCGGAGTCGCGCTCGCGGCTCTTGTCTTTGTCGCGGCTGTTGCGGCCATTGCCACTGGCGCCGCCGCCACTGGCGCCGCCGCTGCTGGCGCCGTTGCTCGCGGGGCTGCTGTAGCCACTGCCGCTGCTGGCGCCGCCGCTATAGCCGCCACTCGGCCGGGGCGCGTAGCCGCCGCTGGGTCGGTCGCCGTTGCCGCTGAAGCTGCGCGGGCGATCTTCCTTGGGTTTGGCGAAATCGATCTTGATGGGCCGGCCGTCCAAGGGTTGGCCGTTTAGCTGTTCCATGGCTTCCTGTGCGCCATCCACGGCCATCATCTCCACAAAGCCAAAGCCCTTCGAGCGGTTCGTGGCGCGGTCAATCACCACCTCGGCTGATTTCACTTCGCCCACCGACTCAAAGAAGTTGCGCAATGAGGCTTCGTTCGTGCCGTAAGCCAGATTGCCGACATAGAGTCTTGTTCCAGACATGCTTCTCCCTAAATCACACGGATTAAAAAAACGAGTTGAACTCCTGATTGTTTGTGGCTTCATATGCCCAACTGTCTGAAGCCTGCAAACGATTTTGCGTGACAGCGGATTGCATGCAAACATCTGGCAAAAGAGCTTGCGCACAACCCTGGCAATTTTTGAAACGAAAGGTGAAAACAAGGGTAAGAGAAGAAACGTGTTAGGTGCGTCTGTCGTAGAGGTTCTCAGCTCCTGTAGTGGCGCTTTGGATCAAAAAGCATTGCGAGGCTCAAAGCGCGGCGAGGTGATGCCGACAAATCGTTGGATGTGTCTGCCTGCGCGCCACTGCGCAGACCAGGGTGGGTGGACAGCAGTCCTGTGCACACGGGAATGCGCACAACTGCGTTGCCGAGAAGGCAAACGCGAGCAAGGGATTGGCTCGTAACATCATGCAGAACGAAACGATTGCGATCACCGTAACCAAAAGTCATCCGGCAGCCATTGCCGTGAGCCGAATTATAGATAACGCTTAATTTTTCGCAAACTGGCCGAACAGGTAGTTGCTAGTGGTTGGTAGCTGGTTGCTGGTAATTTGCACCAGCAACCAGCAACCAGCAACCAGCAACCAGCAACCAGCAACCAGCAACCAGCAACCAGCCACTAGCAACCAGCTACTACAATCCCCCCATGCGTTCACATTGGCGTTTCAGTATTTCGGGCGATCTGGTGTTTGGGCGGGGTGTGGCACAGCAGGTGGGCAGCGAGGTGCGCCGGCTCGGTGCACAGCGCGTGCTCATTGTCACCGATCAGCATCTGGTGAAGGCCGGCCTGCTGGATGTGGTGCGCAAAAGCCTCGACGCGGCCGGCGTGACCACCGTGGTGTTCGAGGGCGGGGTGCCAGAGCCGAGCACCCGCGTCATCGACGAGGCCGCGGCGTTTGCGGCGCCGCACCAGCCCGAGGCGGTGATTGGGTTGGGCGGCGGCAGCAACATGGACATTGCCAAAGTGGTGGCCACGGTGTTGGCCCACGGCGGCAAGGCGACCGACTATTTTGGGCAGGACAAGGTGCCAGGCCCAATTTTGCCGATGATCGCGATTCCGACCACGGCCGGCACCGGTAGTGAAGTCTCGGCCGTCGCCATCATCGAGGACCCCGAGCGGCACCTCAAGCTGGCTGTCAGCAGCAATCTGCTGCGGCCGCGGCTGGGCCTGGTGGACCCGCTGATGACGACCTCGTGCCCGCCCAAAGTGACGGCCGAGAGCGGCATCGATGCGCTGACACACGCGGTGGAGGCTTACACCAATATTGGCTATCAGGCACTGGCCATTCCCAACGACCAGTTTGCGCCATTTGCGGGCAAGTTTGATCTGGCCGATGTGCTGGCCGAGAAGGCGATTCGGCTGATTGGGGCGAATTTGCGGGCCGCGGTCTACCAACCACACAATCTGGATGCGCGTGAGGCGATGAGCCTGGCGGCGACACTGGCTGGCATGGCGTTTAGCAATGCCGGGGTGGGGCTGGTTCACGCGCTGCAATATCCCATCGGCGCTCTGACACACACGTCGCATGGGCTGGGCAATGGGCTGATGCTGCCGTATGTCATGGACTATCTGTTGCCGGCAAACCTACAGGCTTTTGCGACCGTGACGCAGTTGCTGGGCGAGCCGGTTGAGGGATTATCCCTGCTGGAAGCGGCTGAAAATGGGGTGGCGGCCGTCCATCGCCTCAAAGCGGACATTGGTATTCCAGCACGACTAACCCATATTGGCATTCGAGGCGACCAATTGCGCGGGATTGCCGAGCTGGCTGCGAGCAATGGCCGATTGATGCCGTTGAGCCCGCGCACCGTGAATGCGGCCGTGTTGGAAACCATCCTGCAACTAGCGTTGTGATCAACTTAAAAAAGCGTACAATACCAGCCCGTGGCAGAAGGTTTTAGGACAATGCACCCTAAACAACAATATTTAAAGCGCTTGCGTCAAAGCTGATGTTTAGTGCATCAGCACATGGCGCCCCCTGGATGTAAGCGCAGATGAATCGTGGTTCTTAATCGCTTTGGTCACAGGAGAGTGAAGTGCGTTCAGAGCCTCGGGAGATTTGAAACACAACTATGGATAAGGAAAGTTTGCTTAGTCTATACCGGCAAATGCTGCTCATTCGCACTTTCGAAGACAAAAGTGCAGAAATGTATGCAGGCGCAAAAATTGCCGGCTTTTTACATCTTTATAACGGCCAGGAAGCAGTGGCCGTTGGCTCGGTTTCGGCACTGAATCCGGATGATGAGATCGTGGTGAACTACCGCGATCACGGTTGGGCCATTGCGCGCGGCGTATCTCCCCGCGCGGTGATGGCGGAACTGTTTGGCCGCAAAGATGGCACCACAGGTGGCCGGGGTGGCAGCATGCACCTGGTGGATGTGGAGAAGCACTTCTGGGGCGGCTACGCCATTGTCGGCGGTCACCTGCCTTTGGCGTCCGGTCTGGCTGCGGCGGCCCAACACTTGCAGACGGGCCGGGTCACACTCTGCTCGATGGGTGACGGCTCGACCAACATTGGCACCTTTCATGCGGCCCTGAACTGGGCCAAGCTGTGGAATTTGCCGATCATTTTCATGGTCGAGAACAACGGTTTTGCGATGGGCACGCCGTATGAAGACCACAGCCCGGTGCCGATGATGACCAAGCCCAAGGGCTACGACATGTATGCCGAGCAGGTGGACGGCCAGGACGTGATGGCGGTGCGAGATGCGGTGTGTCGCGTGGCCGACCGTGCGCGCGCCGGCGAAGGCCCCAGCTTCCTCGACGTAGTGACGTATCGCTACCGCGCCCACTCGATGGCGGACAACGATCAGGGCCGCAACCGGACTGAGATTGCCGAGTGGAAGAAGCGCGACCCAATCAATTTGTTTGCGGAGAGTGCGCTGCTGAACAAGGGTGTGAAGGCACAGGATCTGGCCGAGATTGAGAAGCAGGTGATCGCCGAAGTGGAAGATGCGGCGGAGTTTGCCGATGCCAGCCCAGAGCCGGCACGCGAGACGCTCTACGATCACATTTATGCCCAGCCGGTGGCCAATATGCAGGTGGAAGGATCGCTGATTAAGCCCGCGACGCTGTATTCCAGCAACGGCAACGGCACACTTTAACTAAATATGGCAGAAATTACCTACTCAGAGGCGCTTCGGCGCGCAATGCGCGAAGAGATGCAACGCGACCCCAATGTGGTTCTTTGGGGCGAAGATATTGTGAACTACAACGGCACTGGCGGTGCGTATGCCGTGACGACAGGCCTGGCCAAGGAATTCCCTGGCCGCGTGCGCGACACGCCGATTGCCGAGGAGGCCATCGTGGGTGTCGGCATTGGTGCGGCGATGGGCGGCTTGCGGCCCATTTGCGAACTGATGACCGTGAACTTTGCGATGGTGGCATGGGACCAGATTGTGAACCATGCCGCGAAGCCCCAGCACATGTTTAACGGCCAGATCAAGGTGCCGATGGTGATTCGGATGCCGAACGGCTTTGGTCGCACCGCTGCCACGCACTCGCAGAATATCGACGGCTGGTTTGCGCATGTGCCAGGCTTGAAGGTGGTGGTGCCGGCCACGCCATATGATGCCAAAGGCCTGCTCAAGACCGCCATTCGCGATGACGATCCCGTGATCTTTCTGGAGAACATCCGGCTGTATTCCAGCAAGGGCGAAGTTCCCGACCAGGAGTATTTGGTGCCCATTGGCGTGAGCGATCTGAAGCACGACGGCGGCCCATCGGCCACGCTGACGATTGTGACGTGGGGCCGGATGCTCATCGAATCGCTGAAAGCAGCCAAGACCCTGAGCGCCGATGGCATCAACGTCGACGTGATTGACTTGCGCAGTTTGCGGCCATTGGATTTGTCGCTCGCCATCGACAGCGTCAAAAAAACCAATCGCGCCATTGTGGTTGAGGAAGGCATGCGCGCCGCTGGTTTTGCGGCTGAAATTGCGGCCCAACTGCAAGAGGTGGCCTTCAATTACCTGGATGCGCCAATTGCACGGGTGGCCGGCCTGGAAGTGCCGATGCCTTACGCAAAGAACCTGGAACGTGCCACGTTGCCGTTCGCCGAAGATGTGGTTGCAGCCGCCAAGGCGATGATGGCGAAGCAGTACTGATGAAGATGAGGAGAAGTCAGATATCAGATTTCAGATTGGATTCGTGTTGTGTTTGGCACTTAATCTGACATCTGATATCTGACTTCTGAAGTCTGATAATGGCTAAAAATATCCCAATGCCCCAAATGGGCTTCGACATGACCGAGGGCACCATTGCCGCCTGGCTGAAGCAGGAAGGCGAGACCGTGACCAAGGGCGAGCCCATCGCCGAGATCGAAACGGACAAAACTACCATTCAAATTGAGGCCTTTCAATCCGGCGTGTTGCTCAAGCAATTGGCACAGCCGGGGCAGAAGGTTCCAGTGGGCGAACCCATTGGCTTGATTGGTGACGTGGGTGAGAAAGCCCCGGCGGCCAGCGCTCCGGCGGCCAGCGCTCCGGCGGCAGCCGTTACGCCCGCCGCACCCGCTGAGACGCCGCGCCAGACCGAGGATGATCGGGCCACGGCACAGGCCAGTGGCGCCAACCCAGCCACGACCGATGCGCCATCGGCCAACAGTAGCGCAGCCGTAGCGGCACCGCCAGTCGCGGCACCAGCTGCCTCAAACGGCAATAGCCGCATCATTGCCACGCCGATTGCCAAACGGATTGCCGAAGAGCGCGGCATTGATTTGCGCGCCGTCAGCGGCACGGGGCCGGAAGGGCGCATTACCAAGTCCGATGTGGAGTCGTTCAAGGGTGCACCTGCTGCACCAGTGGCGACGCCAACGCCTAGCGCCACGCCGCAACCTGCTCAGCCGGCCGTGGTTCAGGTCGTGACGCAACCGCCGGTGCCAGCGGCGGCCGATGCCCAGATCAGCGCCATTGCCAAGGCGGCCGCCAGCGGTGGCGGCACACGCCAGCCGTTGACGCGCATGCGCCAGACCATTGCCAAGCGCATGGTCGAGAGCAAGACTCAGGTGCCGCACTTCTACATCACTGTCACGGCGGAGATGGATGCAACCATGTCATTGCGCCAGCAAATCAACGAGTCGTTGAAGGCTGAGGGTGCCGGCTCTGCGCCGGTCAAGATCAGTGTGAACGATATGGTGGTGCGTGCGGTGGCTTTGGCCCTGCGCAAGTATCCGGCCATGAATAGCTCGTTTGCGGGAGATGCGGTGGAGCCGCACCCGAATGTGCATGTCGGGAACGCCGTGACTGTGACCGGCGGCCTTGTCACCGTGACGGTGCGCGACACCGACACGAAGAGCCTGCGTCAGATCAGCCAGGAAATGACGGGTTTGGCCCAACGCGCGCGCGATGGCAAGAGCCAGCCGGGCGAGATGGGTGGCCAGACTTTTACCATCAGTAATCTTGGCATGTATGGTGTGGATGAATTCATCGCCATCGTGAACCAGCCCGATGCCGGCATTCTGGCGGTGGCGTCAGCGACGCCGACGCCGGTGGTGCGCGACGGCCAGGTCGTCATCCGCAACATCATGAAGATGACCATCAGCGGTGATCATCGAGTTGTAGACGGCGCAATTGGAGCCGAGTTCATCAACGAGATCAAGCGGCTGCTGGAAAGCCCTTGGAATTTGGTGCTTTAGAAAAAGAAGTCAGACATCTGGAAGATGTCTGACTTCTAGGACGAGTTTCTGAGGGGCGAAGCAATCTGCTTCGCCCTTTTGCATTTGTGGTGATATGACTTCACATCGAATCGGCATTCTTCACCCTGGCGCGATGGGCATTTTGGTGGTCGCGATCTCCTTCATCTCGCCGACGCAGCGGCGGCGATGATTTATGGCCGGTTGGCGCATCTCAAAGATATGCAACCTGTGCCAGACTTGGACATTACTTTGGCCGCGCTGCTTGCATCGACCGAGCCCCAAAAATAAGCCGGCAGTTCAGGCGCTGTCATTCCGGGTGAAACGAGGAATGACAGGGTTTCTGAGCGGCTACCCCACTAAAAACTAATCACTAACAACTAAGAACTCCTTCCCCTTTCCCTCCTGTATCCTTGCTCCTATGGCTGAATTTGTCATTGAAGGCGGCGCGAAGTTGCAGGGCGAGGTGATCGCCAGCGGCAACAAGAACGCGGCCTTGCCCTTGCTGGCTTGCGCACTGCTGACCGACCAAGACGTAACCCTGCACAATGTGCCGCGCATTCGCGATGTGATGGCCTTGATCCAACTGATGCAAATTTTGGGCGCACGAGTGGATTGGATCGGCGACAACAGCGTGCGGGTGAACGCGGCTGACTTGAATTCGTGCTCGCTCGACCCGCAGTTGTGCCGGGAAATTCGGGCGAGCATTTTGCTGGCGGGGCCGATGCTGGCCCGCTGCGGCAATATCACCCTGCCCCCGCCGGGCGGCGATGTGATTGGCCGGCGGCGCGTAGACACCCATTTTCTAGCCCTCAAAGCATTGGGTGCCGAAGTGCTCATCGACGGCAATTACACCCTGCGCGCGACGGCGCTGCGCGGGGCCGACATCATGCTGGACGAGGCGAGCGTGACCGCGACCGAGAACGCCATCATGGCTGCGGCCACGGCTAGCGGCACGACCATCCTGCGCAATGCGGCCGGTGAGCCGCACGTGCAAGACCTGTGCTGGTTGCTGTCACAAATGGGCGTGGACATTGCCGGCATCGGCAGCAACACGCTGGTGATACACGGCCAGACCACGCTGAAGGGCGGCGAATATACGATTGGGGCCGACTACATCGAAGTGGCCAGCTTTATCGTGTTGGGTGCGGTGTGCGGCGGTGACGAAGGCCTGTGGATTCGGCGGGCCAGCCCACAACACCATCGCATGACGGCGATGACGTTGGCCAAATTGGGCGTCAGCTTCGAGAGCCACGGCGACCCGCAGACCGGCGATATTTTTGTGCCGGGTGGACAAGACTTGTGTGTGGAGCGTGAGATTGATGGCTATATGCCGAGCATTGCCGATGGGATTTGGCCGGCCTTCCCCGCCGACATGATGAGCCCGATGATTGTGGCGGCGACCCAGGCGCGCGGCACGGTGCTGGTGCACGAGAAGATGTATGAGAGCCGCCTGTTTTGGGTGGACAAACTGATCGGCATGGGCGCGCAAATTGTGCTGTGCGACCCGCATCGGTGTGTGGTGCAGGGGGTGAGTCGGCTGCGCGGAGAGCGCATCCAAAGCCCCGATATTCGCGCCGGCGTGTCGCTGGTTGTGGCCGCGTTGTGCGCCGAGGGCACCAGCGTCATCAGCAATGCCCAGCAGATCGACCGTGGGTATGAGCGGTTTGAGGAGAAGCTGCGGGGGATTGGGGCGCTGATTGAGCGGCGGTGAGAGGTACTTAATTTGTTTCCAGCCAAGGCGCGTGTTGATGGTTTGTCACAGGACCCCCGACCCCTAAAGGGGAGTCGCTGAGTTACTCAGCGACTCCCCTTTAGGGGTCGGGGGTCTCCGTAGCATTCATCGGCACTGGCAAAATGGGATGCTTGAAAGTCATGAAATAAGACCCAGCGCCAGCGCGGCTTCGATGAGGCCGATGAAGACAAGCTGGTGCACGATGTAGACGATGAGCGAGTGCCGGCCCAAAAAGCGTAACAGGCGTATCGGCAGGCTCTGGCCCCAATCGGGCAGGCTGAACTTGCGCGCGCCGTTGGCGTAGGCGATTTTGCCGAAGGCCACACCCAACAGGGCCACGCCGAACCACGGCAACAGCGGGTAGTAATCGACCATGCCCATGCCGGGTGGCACCAGCCCAAACGGGATGAGCCACGGTGAGGGGCCAGGGATGCCGGCGAAGTAGGTGCCCAACGCAATCAGCACCACCCCGATCACGGCCACCAACGGTGAGGGCAGGCGCATGAAAAAGTAGGCCAGAATGATGGCGACGCCGGCGTGGTGCAGGATGCCGAAGCGCACCCATTCATCGCCGACGAAGAAGTAGGTGCCGGCCGAGACGATGAGGCCGCAGCCGAGCACCAGCAGGCCG
>Ga0105046_10004569_pt1 | contig 22016 bp, 13 predicted proteins | sample MAT03_FD_78385 | JGI IMG/M metagenome (GOLD analysis project Ga0105046, IMG submission 78385) | Freshwater microbial communities from Lake Fryxell liftoff mats and glacier meltwater in Antarctica - MAT-03 (megahit assembly) | ecosystem: Environmental > Aquatic > Freshwater > Ice > Liftoff...
AATCCTGATCTGCAGAAACCAGACTGGCAGTGGTTGGGTGTGTCGTGCCTGATCGGCGCAGCGATTGCCGTGTTGTTTGGTACTGTGGTGCTGATGCTTGTTCAATCGCGACTGCGAGCCGGCTTTGAAGACGTGCTGCAACATGCGGCGAATGCCAAAGCGGCCATTGATTACTGGACTCAACGCAGCGAACACGAGTTGAAGAAAATTGATGCAGCGGCGGAAACATGGAAAGTCGCCATGCTGCAACATCGTGATCAAAACTCGGGCAAGCTGCAAAACGCCTCTGATGGACAAATCGCACAACGCACCGAAGCTTACGATGTACAGCTCGCGAAGTATGAAAAACAGTTTCTGGATCAGATCGCTGCCAGTGAGGCTGATTATGCACGACAACAGGCGGCCGTCGAAAACTGGCGAGGACAGGAGATCGCTCGAATTCATACGACTCTGAAGTCGCAACATGATCAGGCACTCGCGGCGCTGATTGCTAAAAGCGTTGCCGAAGGACAGAAGCTGCAGGCTGACGAAGCCGCGATGATCGGTTATTGGAGGGCCGATGTTTCGGTGGCTCGCGAGCTGGCACGCAGCAGTCGTGAACGCGTCGCCACGTTTCCTCGCTGGTCACAGATGCGAGGTGCGAACTGGCATGTGCCCACGAAACTGCCCGTCTGTTTGCCGATCGGTGATCTGCTGGCGACTTTGCCGACTCCACCGCAGATTGAGGGACAGGAGCCGGACGCAAATCTGTGCATTGAATTGCCGGGCATTCTGAATTTCCCTCGCGACACATCCATTGCCGTGGAACACGATGCGGCAGGGCGTGAGCCAGCTCTTGAATTTGTGCGTTCAATTCTGCTGCGGTTGCTGACCAGCATCATGCCCGGCCGTGTACAGTTCACGCTGATTGATCCCGTAGGACTCGGTCAAAGTTTTTCCGCTTTGATGCATCTGGCCGACTTCGACGAACTGTTGATCAGCAATCGCATCTGGACCGATGCCACTCAAATCCGCGACCGTCTGCAAAAGGTCACCGAACACATGGAGAGCGTTTTTCAGACATATCTTCGCAGCGAATTTGAAACGATCGAAGACTACAACGCTGCTGCAGGTGAAGTTGCAGAACCATATCATTTCGTTGTCGTTGCAGGATTTCCGGCGGCGTTTACGGAAGAGGCCGCTCGGCATTTAACAAGCATCCTCACCAGTGGTCCGCGTTGTGGAGTGCATGCGATTGTGGCCTGGTCGCCAAATCAGCCAATGCCACGTTCGTTTGATGTCAATGACCTGCACGAAGGCTGCACCGAGTTTATGGTCAAAGGCGGACAAGTCGTGCCGAAGCTGGCATTGCCTGCAGGGACGGAATTTGAATCATTCACGCCGCCGGATTCGGCGGAATACGTGAGTCTGGTGCGTGCCGTGGGTGAACAATCCAAGCACGCGCGACGCGTTGAAGTGTCGTTTGCTCGCATCGCCCCAAAGCCCGAGGCGATCTGGAGTCAGAATTCTGCCGAGGGCCTGGACGTTCCCATCGGTCGCGCTGGTGCGGCTCGATTGCAGTTTATGCGATTGGGACGCGGTACAAGTCAGCACGTTTTGGTCGCGGGAAAAACGGGTTCGGGTAAATCAACGCTGCTGCATATTCTGATCACAAATTTGGCTTTGTATTACAGTCCTGAAGAAATTCAGTTCTATCTGATCGACTTCAAGAAGGGCGTTGAATTTCGCACATACGCCGCCAATAAACTGCCACACGCGCGAGTCGTCGCGATTGAAAGTGATCGGGAGTTTGGTTTGAGCGTTCTCGAACGACTGGACGAAGTGCTGCAGGAACGTGGCGAGTTGTTTCGTATTCGCGGCGTGCAGGATGTGCCTTCGTTTCGTCGCCAGTTCCCCAAAGAACGCATGCCGCGTCTGCTGCTGCTGATCGATGAGTTTCAGGAATTCTTCACGACCGAAGACCGCGTATCGTCACGAGCGTCATTGTTGCTGGACCGCCTGATTCGCCAGGGTCGAGCGTTCGGCATTCACGTCTTGCTGGGTTCGCAGACGTTGGGTGGAGCGTACTCGCTGGCTCGCAGCACGATGGGACAAGTCGGCGTGCGAATCGCGTTGCAGTGCAGCGAAAGTGATGCACATTTGATTCTGAGCGAAGAGAACTCAGCCGCGCGCTTACTGACACGCCCGGGTGAAGCAATCTACAACGACGCCAACGGTATGGTGGAAGGTAATCATCCGTTTCAAATCGCATGGCTGGATGAAGCTCAACGCGAATCGATGATTCATGCGATGATCCAGCGTCCTGATTATCACAGCAGTTCTGAAAATCGAATGATCGTCTTCGAAGGAAATGTGGCCCCCAGTATGGAGCTTTGCAGTCCTTTGAACGCATGGCTTTCGAGTACACCAGACGCGACGCGACACTTCGTCGATACGCTGCCCGCATGGATCGGCGAACCTGTCTCAATCGCCGCGCCGATGTGTATTGAATTTCGTCGGTCAGGTGGTCAAAACGTTTTGATCGTTGGTCAGGAAGGAGATTTGGCCGACACAATTCTCGCATCAACCATCGTCAGTTGGTCGGTCGGATCTGCAGGCGAATCAGATCATCGCACGTCACGAATGACGCTGATTCACGACGGCCGTGATCGCGCGTCGCAGACTCGTTTTGCTGAGACATTCACGCCTGACATCGCGGCGCGATTTCGTTTGGCGGAAGTAAAAGAAGCCGATGCTGTCGTCGCGGAATTCTGGCAGGAGATGACGACTCGCGAAAACGGTGACGCTCCGCCGGACAATCCGGAACTGATTCTGGCGATCCGCAACATTGGTCAGTTTCGTTCGTTGCGACGTGATGAAGATGATTACGGGATGACTGGTTTTGGTGCGGCCAAAGAAGCGACTTCCGCATCAATGCTGGGCGATTTGATTCGCAAAGGTCCGCTGGTGGGCATTCATATCATCATTTGGTCAGACACATTCAGCAACGCCATGCGTTGGTTATCGAATTCGCTGTTGCGTGAGTTCGACAATCGCGTTGCGTTCCGTTTGAATCAAACCGATTCGGCGAGCCTGATTGATACACCGGTGGCCGCATCTCTCAGTCAGGGGCGAGCGATTCTGTACCGCGACCAAACCGGCTCCGCTGATCGTTTTCGTCCGTTCGACTGGCCGACACAGGAATGGCTGCAGTCGGTTACACGCCGGAACGGCGTACCGGCGAGAAAGCCGGATGTTGATATTGATGAACTGAAAATCGAGTGATCATTGACTTGAGCCTGAGGCGGTAGCCGATTTCTTGCTGTCGAATCGGCTACCGCCTCAGGCTCAGGCGGTGTTTTGCCGGAGTTTGAATGCGTCTGTTGAGAACATCCGGAATTTCGTCGGGATCGACAAGAATTGAGTTTTCATTCTGACGATGCCTGATAGAGTATCCGCGTAACTGATTTCGGATTCGCCTTATTTGCGTGGACATTGTTTCACCGGGCGTCGATCTGATCGGCGAAGCATTCGGTCTCCAGTTGGTTTATACCGACGGACGACTGCCAGTTCCTATCACTCTTGAAGATGCTATTTCATTGCGTCCTCCTGAATTCGGTCCTGGGAATGTTTCTTAACTAACCCCAGGATAAAGAATGAATTTCGGAGACTTCGGGCTCGCTGAGCCCATTGTACGCGCTATTTCCAAAGAAGGCTATTCGGTCGCTACACCAATCCAGGTTCAGTCAATTCCAGTCGTGCTCGAAGGGCACGATGTGATCGGGATTGCTCAGACTGGTACCGGTAAAACAGCGGCGTTTGCACTGCCAATCATCCATCAGCTGGTGACGTCTAAAACGCGACGTGATGCCGGAGTTCGTCTGGTTCAGGTTTTGATTTTGGCCAGCACACGCGAATTGGCGATGCAGATTCACGAGAGCTTTAAGAACTACGGAGCATTCGCTTCTATTCGATCCACGACCATTTATGGCGGTGTCGGCCAGCAGCCTCAGGTTCGCGCATTGCGACAGGGCGTAGATGTTGTTGTTGCAACTCCGGGTCGCCTGATGGACTTGATTCAGCAGAAGCTGATCAGTCTTGCCGACGTTCACACACTGGTGCTGGACGAAGCGGACCGTATGTTGGACATGGGTTTCTTTCCAGCGATTCGCCGGATTTTGAAGTACGTGCCGACAAAGCGGCAGACATTGATGTTTTCGGCGACGATGAAGCCGGAAATTCGTGAGTTGGCTGGTTCTATTCTGCACAACCCGGTTAGTATTTCGATTGAACCAAAGCAGAAGACGACAGAACTTGTCGAACAAAGCGTATGCTTTGTTCCACAGAAGCAGAAGACTCGCCTGCTGATCGAACTGATCACCCGCGCAAATCCGTCTCGAGCGATCGTCTTCAGTCGGACGAAACATGGCGCGGATCGCATCGTGCGTCACATGGTGGCTGCGGGCTTTCAGGCCGAAGCGATTCATGCGAACAAAAGTCAGAACAAGCGTCAGCGAATTCTGGAACAATTCAAAAGCACGGCTCCTCCGATTCTTGTCGCCACCGACATTGCGGCTCGCGGAATTGATGTGGACGGCGTATCGCACGTGTTTATTCACGACATGCCGACCGAAGAAGAAACTTATGTGCATCGTATCGGCCGATCTGGTCGAGCGGGTGCGACGGGCGTTTCGATTGCTCTGTGCGATCCGGATGAACGCCGAATGCTGCGAAGCATTGAGAAATTGATCGGCATGTCGATTCCAGTGCAGGAAGTTGAGGGTTTCGATTTCTCAGCGGCTTTGGATTCAACTGATACTGAGCGACCTGATCGCCCGCAACGCCGTGGACGTCAGGGTTCACCGCTCAGCCCAAACGCAGCAGGCCGTGGACGAAGTCGTGAAGGTCAGGAGCGTCGCCCGGCAACTGGCGGTCGTGAAGCTACTCGAAGCAGTGACAACTATTCAGTCCATCGTCGATTTGAAAAACCAGCCCGTACTGAACCGGGGCGTGACGGAGGTCGCAGTGCAGAACGACGAGGTAGCGCCGGTCCTGGCGGGCCAAGTCGAGGCAACACTGTGGGTCGTCGTGATGATGTGTCAGTAGGTCGCCGCCCTGAGGGATCAGCTCCGCGGTCACAGCCTGCTCAGTCTCGTCCGCAAGGCAATCCGCGACCACAGAACAATGCACGGCCATCGTCCGAACCCAGGACCGGCAGACCGGGTCCTGCACGGAGCGACGATTTTTTTGGTGATGGATTATTCGTTGAGGGATCGGCGGAGAAATCAGGATCAGAGCAAGGACCTGCACGACGTCGCCGCAAGCGACCGACGCGGACAAACACGTAACACTGCACTACCCGTCGCCGGTCGATATCTGAGTCGATTTGACCGTAGCTCAGCTCACTTGAGCTCAGATTGCGACTAAGGGTTTGGATGGGCGGGCACAACGATCTCATCGATCGTTGGCCTACCTCGCGGCTCTGTTTTCCATTCGTACACATTCAGATTCCTGGTTGCCAGTCGCAGCCTCAATAAGAAGTTGAAACCAAAAAATGTCGTTCATCGATTCAAATTCAGAAACTCCCGCAACTCAGCCTGTTGAAAACTCTTTTGCCAACGAGATGGCACCGGTCGAAATGACCGCCGAGGCTGCCGTTGTTGAGATCGAATCCAGTGTTGCTGTTGCAGCACCAGTTGTTGTTCCGCCTGCAATGGTCGTCGCTACGCCGATTGTTGTTGAAATACCAGTCGCGGTTCAGCCTGCAATGGTTGTTGAAATACCAGTCGCGGTTCAGCCTGCAATGGTCGTCGAAGTGCCAGTCGCGGTCGAAGTGCCAGTCGCGGTCGAAGTGCCAGTCGCGGTTGAAGTGCCAGTCGCGGTTGAAGTGCCAGTCGCGGTTGAAATGGCAGTTGCGGTTCAACCTGCAATGGTCGTCGAAGTGCCAGTAGTTGTCGAAGTGCCAGTCGCTGTTCAACCTGCAATGATTGTCGAAGTACCGGTCGCTGTTCAACCTGCAATGGCCGTCGAAGTACCGGTCGCTGTTCAACCCGCAGTTGCAGTACCTGTTGCAACAGCAGCACATGTTCCCAAAGTGGTTGCACCAGCAGTCTCTAAACCAACAGCCCCGGTCGCTCCAGTCGCAGAAACAATTGCGGAAGAAAACGGCTTCCATAAGCTGAACCTCATCGCTCCGCTGATGAAAGCCATCGACGATTCCGGGTATACCACACCGACGCCGATCCAGGAACAAACGATTCTGCACCTTCTTGAAGGCCGCGACGTACTCGGCATGGCTCAAACGGGTTCCGGCAAGACCGGTGCCTTCGCGTTGCCAATGCTGCAGCGGATCGACCTGGCGGTTCGCCGCCCGCAGGTCCTGGTACTCGTGCCAACTCGCGAACTCGCCATTCAGGTCGCCGCAGCGTTTGATCGTTATGGTGCAAATCTCAAGGGCCTGAACGTACTTGCCGTCTACGGTGGTGCCCCCTATCAGCCGCAGTTCGCTCAAATGAAACGCGGCGTGCATGTTATCGTCGGCACACCGGGACGCATTACCGACCATATGAACCGCGGTTCGCTGCAAATGGACGCACTCAAAGGTGTGGTTCTGGACGAAGGCGATGAAATGCTTCGCATGGGCTTTGCGGAAAGCGTCGAATGGATTCTCGATCAGCTTCCGGTCGAACGCCAGATTGCCCTGTTTTCAGCCACGATGCCTCCGGTAATTCGCAAGATTGCTCAGAAGCATCTGAAGAACCCCGCTGAAATCACGATTCGCCAGAAGACTGCAACTGCAGACACAATACGACAGCGATTTGTTGTCGTCGGCAATCATCAGAAAGAAGCCGCGCTGGGACGCATCCTGGAAGCGGAACCAATCGACGGTGTGATCGTATTCGTCAAGATGCGCAGCACGACTGAACCGCTGGCAGATTTCCTCTCACAACGGGGACTTAAAGCTGCCGCAATGAATGGCGATATTGCACAGGCTCAGCGCGAACGCATTATTGAAAATCTGAAATCCGGCAAGTTGGATATCATCGTTGCCACGGACGTTGCAGCTCGTGGTCTTGATGTGCAGCGGATCAGCCACGTCATCAATTACGATCTTCCGGGCGACGACGAAGCTTATGTGCATCGCATCGGACGAACAGGCCGCGCGGGACGCAGTGGCGAAGCGATTCTGTTCGTGCATCCGAAGGCTCAGCGAATGCTGAAAAGCCTGGAATATGCCACGCGACAGAAGATCGAATTGATGGAACTGCCAACCAATCGCGCTATCAACAAGATGCGTGTGGCTCAGTTTCATGGAAAGATCACCGAGAACATGACTCATCCGATGGCGGAATCCATGGGCTCACTGATTGAACAGTACCGTCGTGAAAATCCTGAGACGCCCGTTGAGCAGATCATGGCGGCTTTGGCAGTGATGTCCACTGGCGGCCAGTCGTTGCTTCTGAAAGAAGAATTCCGCCAGGAGACCTTCTTCGAACAACGCGGTCGCAGTGATGCGCGGGGCGGAGATCGTGGTGGAGATCGCGGGCCTCGCTTTGGAGACAGAGATCGAGGCGGACGGTTCGACGATCGCGGTTCTCGGGATCGTGCACCTCGCAGCGAAGGGAGTTTCCGAGAACGAGACGATCGCCCTCGGGCACCACGTCGCGACGATGCCAACAAGGAAACGTTCCGCATTGAAGTTGGTCACATGCATCAGGTCAAGCCGGGCAATATTGTCGGAGCGATCGCGAATGAAGCAGGCATCGACAGTGCTCAGATCGGACGCATCGAGATTTTTGACGACTTCAGTACTGTGGATCTACCACAGGGTATGCCGTCAGAAACATTCTTTGCGTTGAAGAAAGTTTGGGTTTCTGGTCGCCAGTTGCAGATTTCAAAAGCAGAAGGCCAGCGAGAACAGGCATACGCGCCACGTCCAGAAAAATCAGGCGGTCGTCCTGATCGTCCATCGGATAGTGGGGGTCGACCACAGCGTAAACCTCGTCGCGAAGGTGCTCGGTCATAGTGCAGCTCGTAGGACGGGTCTCCAGACCCGTCCTGACATTTGCTTTGTTAAATCCGGACGGGTCTGGAGACCCGTCCTACGGGACTTCCCATGCTCCCACCGCTTATCTTCGAACCATTGCTGAAACGAATTCGCTGGGGAGGTCGGCGGCTGGGCAGTCATCTGCAAAAGCCCATCGGCGAAGGCAACGACTACGCCGAAAGCTGGGAACTCGCTGACCACGGCGGCGATCAAAGCAGAATCATTGGTGGACCGCTCACCGGCACAACACTCCGGCAGCTCATGCAGTCACACCCGCATGAGCTGCTTGGGAATCAGGCCGGGCTGACGCAGTTCCCGTTGTTGATCAAGTTCCTCGACGCCAACGACTGGTTGTCATTGCAGGTGCATCCAGACGATGCATTGGCTCGACACTTTGATTCTAAAGAAAACGGAAAAACCGAAGCCTGGGTCATTCTCGATGCTCAGCCAGAAAGCCGCATCTGTGCAGGCCTGAAATCCGGCGTGGATGCTGCTGCGTTGCGCGAAGGATTGCAGTCCGGCAACATCGAAGACCTGCTGCACATGATACCGGTGAAGTCCGGCGATTGCGTGTTCGTCCCGGCTGGTACCGTGCACGCCATCGGACCTGGCATTCTTTTGGCTGAAGTTCAGCAGCAAAGTAACCTCACGTTTCGGCTCTATGACTGGGGACGAGTCGATGCAAATGGCCAGCCTCGCGAGATCCATGTCGAACAATCCATCGAATGCACGGACTTCGCCCGCGGCCCTGTGTTCCCGGTGACGCCTGTGACTCTCTGCGATCATCACCATGTTTTCGAAGAACTCGTCCGCTGTGAATACTTCGTCATCCGCCGCCATACTGCACTGGAGCGGTTCGAAATTTCTACGTCCGATCAGTTTCGCATCCTGATGTGTCTGAACGGACGGGCGGCAGTAAAAACACCCGGCGGAAACCGATCACTTCGGGGCGGCATCACGATGCTTATTCCGGCCGAATCCGGCGTCGTTGAGATTATCCCTCAGGAACGATTGCAGGTGCTTGAAATCCTTTGTCCGTAGGCTGACCTGGTCCAATCGGTAGTCTGATCTGTCAGATGAGACAAATCAGACTGATCTACCAACAATACACTGAATATTTCCAGGACTCACAAAATGCCCGTTCAAATCATCGACGGCAAAGCCATTGCTGAATCTGTTCGCAACCAGGTTGCCGTGGAAACTCAGCAACTGATCAGTGACACTGGAATCATTCCGCATCTCGCGGCCGTCCTTGTCGGCAATGATCCTGCCAGCGAAGTCTACGTTCGCAACAAAGAACGTGCGTGCCGGAAAGCCGGGATGAAGAGTACACTGCATCGGCTGGATGCTGCAACAACTCAGGTCGATTTGTTGACCATGGTCGATGCACTCAATCGAGATGAGAGCGTGCATGGAATTCTGGTGCAGTTGCCTCTGCCGAAGCATCTGGATTCGATGCAGATTCTGGATGCAATCCTGCCCACCAAAGACGTCGATGCATTTCATCCTGAAAACACTGGCTTGATGTTACAGGGACGACCGAGATTTCTGCCGTGCACTCCGGCCGGTGTCATGAAGATGCTGGAAGTTACAAAAGTGCCCACCGCTGGCCGCCATGCGGTGGTGATAGGTCGCAGCGACATTGTCGGTAAGCCAATGGCCGCATTGCTTGTGCAAAAAGGCATTGATGCCACGGTCACGATCTGTCATAGCCGAACTGCTGACATCGGTGCTGTTTGTCGCACGGCCGATATCCTGGTTGCTGCTGTCGGAATCCCGGAATTTGTGAAGGGCGACATGATCAAGCCAGGAGCCGTCGTGATTGACGTTGGCATCAACCGCGTCAATGATCGCCTGGTTGGCGATGTTGACTATGCGGCGGCCAGTGCGGTTGCATCTGCCATCACTCCCGTTCCCGGCGGTGTCGGACCGATGACGATCGCAATGCTGCTGCAGAACACACTGACGTCCGCAAAGAGTTTCAGTAGCATGCGGCAACCCAATGCTGCCCGGTGATTTCGGCGCATGCCCTCAAAAGGTGACGACATCGTGTTAGTCCCGGATCAGGACAGTATAGACCGGCAGGAATTTGTAGTTCGCATGGTTGTGAATGGTCGATCATGAATTCCAACGACGGACCACTCAGAAAATACAGTTGATCCGGTCTGCTGCCGAAAAATCACATCGCAGTAGCAAACATCGTGTGGCTGTGGATAGAATCACGGCCATCATGCCGCAAAAACCTGCCACGTCCTGCACATACTATTGCCGAGTTTCCGGTTCGGCTCGCAGTCGAGGTGATGGTCTTCGAATCGGCTGGCTGTTGTATAGCACCTGTATTGCGATCGGACTGGTTTGCAGCGCCGTCCAGACGACACACGCCGACGAAGGGCGAGCGGTTGCCCGGCGGCTCAATCGATTTGAATACCAGAACACCGTCTGTGATCTGCTGGGTGTGAAGGTGGATTTCCAGGAGTTGCTGCCCCTGGACATTTCGGCGGACGGATTCGACAACGTCGGCGAAGCCCTGCATGTCTCGTCATTCCTGATGGAACGATACCTGGAAGCTGCGAATGCCGCGCTGGATCTGGCGATCGCCAATCGTCCTCAGCCTCCGGTGATCAGCAAACGCTACAGCCTCAGGGAATCGCATCAGGTCAGATCCACGACCGAAAAAGTGTATCTCAAATCCGACGCCGACGATCGCGTTGTGATGTTCAGTTCCTCCGCCTGGAACGCTGTCACAGTGACGCCGTTTTATCCCCCGGATCCCGGCAACTACCGTTTTCGAATCTCCGCGTCGGGCATCCAGAGTGCTGGCAAGCCGGTGACGTTTCGAGTGGATGCGGGGCTGATGCTGATGACCGGGAGGCAGCATCTCGTTGGCTATTTTGATGCTCCCGCAGATCAGTCGGTCGTCATCCAATTTGTCGATGACATGGAAGCGCGAAACACGATCCGGATCCTGCCGTATGGACTGGCGTCGGCTCAGGAAGTCGACAGGATTGGTGCCGAACAATACGAAGGGCCGGGTGTCGCGATCGACTGGGTCGAAGTGGAAGGCCCGCTGAGCGAAGGCTGGCCACCCGCAAGTCAACGTCTGATCTTCGGCGATCTGCCGCAGGAATCATCTCCGATTTACAACCAGCAGGATCGCGTCGAGGTAGTTTCGAGTGATCCATTGGCAGATGCAGAACGCATTCTCCGCAAGTTCTGTCGCCGGGCATTTCGAAGGACAGTGACAGACGCGGACGTGGGGCCGTTTGTTGCACTTGTGAAATCCAGGCTCGCTGAGGGTCGCTCATTCGAGCAGTCCGTGCGCGCCGGACTGTCGGCCGTGATGGTGTCGCCGCAGTTTCTCTTCCTTCGCGAAGCACCAGGCAGGCTTGATGACTTCGCGCTGGCCACGCGACTGTCGTATTTCCTCTGGAGCACGATGCCCGATCAGGAACTGCTGAGCATCGCTGAGAACCAACAACTCAGTCAGCCCGCGACGCTGCATGCCCAGGTGGAAAGGCTGTTGAACGATCCGAAGGCAGCGGCATTCTCCCGCAACTTTATCGGTCAGTGGCTCAACCTCCGCGAAATTGATTCCACGCTGCCCGGCCAACTCCTGTACCCGGAATTCGACGACATGCTGAAGGCGTCGATGCTGCGTGAGACTGAACTGTTCTTTACAGAAGTTCTCAAAGAGGATCTGAGTTTGACGAATTTCGTCGCGTCCGATTTCTCAATGCTTAACGGACGGCTGGCGAAACACTACGGAATTTCCGGTGTCGATGGATGGGAGTTCCATCGGACACCGCTGCCGCCGGACAGCCACCGCGGAGGACTGCTGACGATGGCCAGCGTGTTGAAAGTCACCGCCAACGGGACGTACACGTCACCCGTGACTCGTGGCGTCTGGATTCTGGAACGCATACTCGGAACACCGCCTTCCCCGCCACCGGAAAACGTGGCAGGCCTCGTCCCCGATATTCGCGGTGCCACCACGATCCGTGAACAGCTGGAGAAGCACCGGCACGACGATGCATGCGCGAGCTGCCATGTCGAAATTGACCCGCCCGGCTTTGCCCTCGAAAGCTTCGACGTGATCGGCGGCTGGCGGGATCGCTATCGGCTCGCTGGCTGGGCGAGAGATGCCGAGGAAGTGATCCTGAACGGCCGGAAGATGCACTATTACAAAGGAGCGAAAGTCGACGCGGCGGGTACACTGCCGGACGGACGGGCGTTTCAGAACATTGATGAGTTCAAACAACTGCTGCTGGCCGATAAGGACCAGCTGGCCCGCGCTCTGACAACCAAGCTGGTGACGTATTCCACGGGGGCCGCGCCGCGACTGACCGATGAACCACAGATCGAGACCATCGTGGCCAGAATCCGTGACAGGAACTACGGCTTCCGAACTCTGGTCCACGAAGTCGTTGACAGCGATTTCTTTCGACAGAAATAAAGAATGCTTACGCCATCGACAGGGCGAAATCCAAAAATCGTTCCTCTGATAAAGACAGACGACCACTCATGCAGATCCTGAACCGGCTTCAACAATCCGGCACCCGCCGAAATCTCCTGCGAGCTGCCGGGGTGACACTTGCCCTGCCGCTGCTCGACTTTTTTCAGCGCCGATTGCGTGCTGGCGAGACCGCGCCACCTGCGCCGCGGCGGATGGTTTGCATCTGTACTCCGCTGGGCGTTCATCCTGCCAATTTTTTCCCCGCGCAGGCCGGGCCTGATTATGAGTTGACTCCTTACCTGGAAGTACTCAGTGAGTTTCGGCATGACTTTTCTGTCATCTCGGGGCTCGCGCACCCCGATGTCGGATCCAGTCACGATTCGATCTTCAGTTTTCTGACAGGCGCGCCGCATCCCGAAATTCGTTCGGGGTTTCGCAACAGCATTTCACTGGACCAGTTCGCGGCCGAAACCATTGGGACCCAGACGCGGTTTCCGAGTTTGTCATTGTCGGCGGAAGGATTTGGATTGTCGTGGACTCGCAGCGGAGCCTTCGTACCTTCAGACCTGTATCCGGCGAATGTGTTTGCCCGAATGTTTCTCGAAGGTCGCCCCGACGAAGTGCAATTGCAGGCTCAGCGTCTCCGTGATGGTCAGAGCATTCTGGACACAGTTCGCGGGCAGGCCAGTCAGCTGCAGCCGTCGCTCGGCAAACGCGACCGGGAAAAAATCGATGAGTACTTTACCAGTGTTCGCGAGCTGGAGCAGCGAATGGCCGTGGCCGAAGAATGGTCGAAGAAGCCCAAGCCAGTCGTCGAAGCGAAACAGCCGCAGAACAACATGAATTCGGCCGACCTGATCGGTAAGACACGACTGATGTTCGACCTGATTCATCTGGCTCTGCAGACCGACTCGACGCGGCTGATCACCATGCTGCTGCTGGGAACCAGTCAGGTGCCGCCGATCCCAGGCATCTCGCTGGGTCATCACGATCTGTCCCATCATGGCCAGGATCCTCAAAAGATTGCGCAGCTCCGGACGCTGGAAATGGAGAAGATGAAAACGGTGCAGGAGCTGCTGCAGAAGCTGAAGAATACTGAGGAACAGGGCGAGAGTCTGCTCGACCGAACGATGGTCTTCTTCAGCAGTAACCTTGGAGATGCCAGCATGCACTCGACAAAGAACCTTCCCGTGCTGCTGGCTGGTGGGGGTTTCCGGCACGGTCAGCATCTGGCATTTGACCCTGACGCCCCACCACCATTGTCCAACCTTTACTTGTCGATGCTGCATCGACTGGGCATTGAAACAGACAAATTCGCATCGAGCAATGGTACGCTGACCGGACTGGAAACACGGGGTTGATTAGATGGACAATGCAACGTTCTCGCTCAACCCAGAGGCCTTTCCGGCGATGTGGAACAACAGGCTTGCGGACGGACCTCGGACAGGTCCGCCTACAGTAGGTTGACTTGTCTCAGGTTAACTTGCGCACCAGCGATCCGCGTCATGAATTTCCTGACCCGGCGATCACGGGGACACAGTGTGCCGGGATAAACCGGTTTGGAATAGAGAATGGAAGTGTCTTACGAAGAAAGTTTAGCCAAATACTTCGGCCTTCAGCGGAGGGGCGGAGCGGCAACGCCGTTAAGGATTTTTGTAGCCGGATTCGTGAGAATTCGGACATTTGCCATGAAACGCTACCGAAGTCTCAAGACTGCGGCTACGAAAAACGGCTCTTTGCCTCGACGAAAAATCCTTAACGGCGTTGGCGGAACGGGCGACCGGTCTGTCTTGAGCGTCCCTACCCGGTGGAGCGCGATCCCTTGAATTCTTTACCTGAGCATGCTGAACGCGGCGTTTCATACCTGTATATGACCGCCGCGTTTTTTATCGTTACAGCGGGCCTTCGGATGGCGCAGGATATCGTCCAGCCGCTGCTGCTGTCTGCCTTCATTGCTGTGACGCCTGTTCCGGTCTATGCATGGCTTGTCAGAAAAAGGATGACCTCATGGATGTGGCTGTTTGGTATGCCCTACGCTGGTTTGTGCCACTCACGATGGCATTGCGTGTTGGCTTCGAGTGTTTTGAGGACACTCAGTGGATCGGCACGTTACTGGGGAGTAACGAGTCTCCAGAGAAAAGTGGCGTTCCCTCGTGAGAATTTTATAAGCCAGTCAGAAGTTTCCCGACGCAGCAAGACTCGTGAGAGTTCCGCAAAACGTTCGGAGTGTTCCAGTCAATTCAATTGAATCCAAACAGTCCGAATACTTACGAATTCGGCTGCGAACACAGTTTCGATTTCCTCTCAGTTTGGAAAGACCTTCATTGCAGACGCACTCTGACGCAAGTCCTCCACGGGTTTCCGTATGGATTAGAACCTTGTGGCATAATCTGTACCTTCTGACAGTCTTGTGGTTCGCTGTTCTGGCGCTGCTCTGTCCGTTTTCCGAAGGTGAAATTCGGGGACGACTGGGATTTCTCCTCGTCGTAACAGCCTTGCTTGAAATGACTCACGGCTTTCGACGTGCCAAGTAGCAGGATCAAAAGTCGGCCTGGGCCAGTGGAGCAATTTCGCTGGGTCTCGGCATGCTGCTCATGAATGCTCCATTTTTCGCCACACGGGCCATCCGACTCCTGATCGCCGGGTGGTTTGGAATTGACGTCGTGCGAAATCTTGCGTCTTCACTCGTACCTCGTGCTGTTTGGAACGCGCGCCGGACGGCGTTGCTCGCTTTTTTTGGAAATTTCGCGGCCATGCTGGTCATCCTGCTGCTGCAGGAATCATGGATCAACTGGGGCCTGGCAGCGGCAACGGCAACTCGCATCTTCCTGTCCGCCTGGAATGCAAATCGGTCTCCACTGATGTCGGCCGATTTTTCTGCCGAGTCCGTCGATGCTGACTTTGGTTTCTCCCCCGGATCAGAGGTCTCTTCCATAGTTCGGTCGATCACATCCGAGGAATGTTCACGCTCGGCGATCGACCGCAGCTGGATCTTCAGCTTTCTGCTGACGCTGTTTGCAATTCACCTTGGCCGAATGGGTCTTGACCGCACGTCTCTGGGACTCATGTCCCCTGCGTTTGCCGTGCTGGGCGATATGTTCGCCGCGCCGGTGCTTTCGTTCCTGGTGCTCATGCCGATCCTGGCAACAACCAATCGGCTGACAAGAGGAATCGAAAGCTCAGGATGGCACTGGAGTCTGGACCCGGCTCGAGGCCGCAGTTGGATCTCCAGAGCCCTTCGAACGCTGCTGATCATTCGACTTCGGCTCGCGATTCGGCTGCGACTGGCCCGCTGCTCGCTGTCGCTGGCTGTCAGCCGAGCACTGCAAATGGGATTGCCGGTTGCGGCCGTGATTGCGGCCACCGCACCCATCTGGGGCATGAGCTGGTACTTCGACACCGAAAACTGGGCCGCCGGAATCTGGAATTCCTGGGCGGCCCAGCGCACGGACGCGTGGCGATCGGCCATGGTGGAATCGGTGCTCGAAAATACTCCGCCATCGCCCGTGGAGCAAAGGTTTTCTGTAAATCCACCCATCAGCGGTCTTGGGCAGGACTTTGCGTTTCTGGTCATTGGCGATACCGGAGAAGGAGATGCCTCTCAGCATGTCTTGCGCAGTGAGTTCCTGAACACGGTCCGCAAAGATGACGTACGTTTTATCGTCATTTCGTCCGACGTGGTGTATCCCACCGGAGCAATGCGCGACTACCAAAACAAGTTCTGGCTGCCTTTCATGGGCACGGAAAAGCCCGTTTATGCGATTCCCGGCAATCACGACTGGTACGATGCACTGGAAGGATTTGTCGCGGCATTCTTTGAACCTGCCGCGGCCCGCGCAGCCATGCGGGCCCGTGTCGATGCCGACAACAAGATCTCCAGTACAACGGACAGCCGAATTGAAGAACTGATTGCCGAGGCGACACGACTTCGCGCGGAGTACCGTGTGCCGACTCAGCAGCAGCAGGCGCCGTACTTTCAGTTTCAAACGGAATCCTTCGCCTTGTTCGCCGTCAATACTGGTGTGACGCGCCGCGTTGATGACACTCAGAGAAAGTGGCTCGAAGCCGCACTGGAATCAGCTCGGGGAAAGACTAAAATGGTCATCCTCGGGCATCCGTTTTTAGCCGGTGGACTGGACACGTCGGCAGACAATCCGGACTTTATGGAACTGCGGACATTGTTTCAGCAGCATAGCGTGTCGGTTGTAATGGCAGGTGATACGCACGACCTGGAATACTACCGGGAACCGCTGGCAAAGCAGCCCGCATCAGACACCGGCTCGCTGTCGGTCATGCATCATTTTGTCAATGGGGGCGGTGGCGCGTATTTGAGCTTTGGCACAGCACTCGACTGGCCGGCTCTTCCGGTCACGAAAGAATGGGCATTTTATCCTCGGCGGTCACAGGTAGAATCAAAGATCGAAGCGACCACTCCCGCGTGGAAACGACCGGCGTGGCTCTGGACCAGGAAATTCGGTGGCTGGCCTTTTTCTGCCGAATGGCTGTCCGCAGCCTTTGACGCCAACGCAGCCCCGTTCTACCAGAGTTTCATTGAAGTTCGAGTCGAAGTGTCGCAGCATCGGCTTCGCCTGATCCCGCATGGAATCCACGGACCACTTCGTTATCGCGACATGCAGTTGGCAGAACCGTCCGGCACTGTCGGTTTCGATCCCGAGTCTCCTGTCGAATGAATCATACCCATGCTTGATCGTTAATCGCTAACGTGCGGCAGCCAGACACCTCTCATCGTCGATGGTCGTGGCATAGCGACGTACAGGCGGTTATGTTCCTGTTGCCTGATCGACCGGCACGGGTACCACTCGTCGCCCGTCTCTCACACCTTCTTTAAAGTGTATCTCGACGGAACAACTTGAAATCCGCCACAGGCTGTCGGCGGTCGTGGAGTTGGTGGCTGACCTCGACACATCTCATCAAGGCGGAGCGATTGGCTTTACCGGTCAGGAGCAGGCTGAGGTAAACGGCATCACGTTCTTCATTGCGGAAACGTTCGCCGACGGTAAGGAATTGTGGCGAACGGATGGTACGTCGGAAGGAACATTTCGCCTGACCGACCGGATGCCGGGGCCCGGCGAGTCAATCATCAGCCAGCTCACGCCGCTGGGGAACTCTTTGTATGTAGCTTCAAATAACAACTCAAACGGTCCGAACTTGTGGCGATCAGATGGAACGGTCGCAGGCACCACTCAATTGGGAACTGCTCCGGATGTACGCTTCCGTGGAATCACGCGCGTCAACGACAGCCTGTTGCTGGCGGGCTGGGACTCTGCACACGGACTTGAACTTTGGCTGTCCAATGGGACGAGTGAAGGACCCAACTGATAAGTGACACAATCCCGGGACCGATTTCATCGATTGCAGACGGTGCGCTTCAGGGATTTGACAGGCATCAGCATCGTGGAAGACGGCAGCGCATTCATCGGTTGTGGCAAGCCTTGGTGTAGGAGTGGATTTGATTTCCCGTGAAGGGAGTGTCTACTTCAAAAGCGGCTGACCCGAAGAGGGCTATTTTACGCCTGGTTTGTTTCGGTGGAATGGCACATCGAAGGAGCCAGTCCCCGGAACTTCCCCGAATTTTGTGCCTCAGTCTCCCGTGATCGACGTGGGTGGCCGGCAGTTGATCATCGGAGCTGCGACGAATTCAGAACAGGCGTCATATTTTGCGCTTCGTACGATCGGTGTTGACGCGGAGCCATCTGCCACGCTTGGAGAATTCCTGTCCGCCAATCCGGCTCAATACGTCGTTCATGATGGCATGCTCTACTTTTTTGCGAGGGATTTTGGTGTGTCGGACGAGCAGGGCGATCAGTGATGTTTGTGGCGGAGCGACGGCACGCGTACGGGAACATTCATGCTGACCACTGCAGCTCCAAGCTCTGATTGGGAACTGCAGGTTGGAATCGTTGCCGACAAGCTGTGCATTGCGGGGTTGAGTGGTGCCGTGTTCACCGACGGTACCGTTTCAGGAACTCAAACGATTTGGGATGTGGTTACCAATGGCAGGTTCGACCAGTCATTGGGCGTGTTCAATGACTCGTTCCTGTATTCCAGTTACGCGCCTGACATCGGACGTTTCATTGGCAGAACTGACGGGACGATTGCGAATACGTCGCGAGTTCGTGGACCGATCAGCATCCTTCACAATCAGTCAGTCTTAACGCAGGCTGGCATCTTCTTCTTTGCCCTGGCGGATGAAAGAATGTCAAACCTGGCTCTGTGGACGACTGACGGAACCTCTGCCGGTACCCGGATTGTTCATCAGTTTGATGAAAAAACCAGCGAGACCAGGGACACCAATTTTTCGTCTGTGGGGAAGAAACTCATATTCACTATGCTGGACTCTGAAACGAAAAAATCCCGGATCTGGATTTCCGACGGAACGAGTGAAGGCACTGTTCAACTGCATCACAATCTGGAACGTCAATTAATACTCAATGAGGCCGCTCAGTTCACATTGTACGATGGTGGAATTGCGTTCGCCGCAGCGACGGAGGAAGTTGGTTTTGAGCTGTTGCGTTTTGACACGACGATCAACGTCACTGCTCCGATAAGTTTGACGCTCAACTCTTATGGAGAAGGTGTTGATGTCGCATGGCGTCAGCAGCTTGTGTCAGGCAAGGACAACGCCGTCCGGGGTGAGACGAAAAAGTCGGTCACTCAGCGGATGGGCTGTTTGCTGATAGTCATGACGCACTTTGTTCGCAAGTAGTTGTTTCGTAGAGGACGAACTGCCAAAAATCACAAGGGCATCTCTCGATGGCACTGCAGCCATCAAATCACGTCCCAGCTCTCTGGATGACAAATCATAGAGTTTTGGATGCAGCAAATAACTGGATGCGGCACCGATCATCGGCGACACCATTCCCACACCACCTGCACCCGCAGGATTTTTCATCACGACTAACTTTGGTGCACTGCCCGCCACCAGGTTCTCAATCGCTGTTGAATGAATTTGTTCCGTATCCACTCTCCACGAATTCAGGTCGCTCTTCACGAGAAAACGAAACGTTTTTTTGTTGTCAATGGCGTAGCAGATATGCAGGTTCGTCAACCATGGAGTCGAAACCATCTCGGACAGATCACGTTGTGCTTTGGAGGCGTTGTTCAGCGCGCCCCGCGATGCACTTTTCAAGAAAGCTTCGGGCTTGAGGATCGGAAGGATCTTGTGTTTGACTTCCAGCCACTGCTCCTTACCGATCTGCGGCTGCGACAACACTGAAATGATCCCTCCGACAAATTCCTCGGACAGTCGTTTGAATTCATCCGGTGCCGATCGGACATTGGTAAACAGATTCTGCAGCGACATCGTGACGCGGTCTGTCTGGATACTCAAACCATCCTGTTTCCACGTCACGTCTGGCAGTTCTTCCGTCAGCCGAGTCATGACGAAGCTGTACATCCTGGCAAACAACGCTTCCATTTCCCGGTCAATACGCAGCGAAGACAGCATCCGTTCAAAAATTGGACGGTAAATGTGTTCGACGTTTTCCGGACAGCTCACCGAGACGCACAGCATCACGTCGCAATGCGCCAACAACCAGCGTTGGCCAACCTGATTCGGTTCCGTTCGATCAGCCGTCATACAGGGATACGCAACCGTTGGGTCACGACGCGGATTGACGGAACCAATGGATTCCAGCATCTTTCCAAACGAATCATAGCACCGTTCATCTTCGACGATTTCTTGAACATCGAAATGAGAAGGCGATCTGAACGCCGTCAATCCGACGTGATCATGCGTGGTGCAGACAATGTTTGTCGCGACTGCTGGCTGAGTTTCAAATTCAATCTTCCAGTGCGCCGGATAGTCGATCTGAAACACGTTCTCCGGGTGTTTGAACGTGACATACTGAGGATTCTGATCGGTCGAACTTTCGCTGATGGGTTGTTCCACTGTCGATTGCTTCCCACGTTCTTGAGTTGTTTTCTGCGGCTCTTTCACTTGGGCCCAGTTGTCCTGGTAGGGATAAAGTCGCATGAGTTTAATTGTCACCGCACGAAATATAAGATCTGTCGTTCATGCGAGCAATCGGACGGAATGATTCAAATGCTCGCTCGTAAAGTTTAGTCGCGTTAACCCGGGACAAATTTTTTGTTGGTTGCATCGAGAGTAGACTCGCGGAACTTGAACCATGAAGATCGCCATTCTGACAGCTGGCGGAGCGGGAATGTTCTGCGGCTCCTGCATGCAGGATAACACGTTAGCCCGCGCGCTGCGGTTGGCGGGGGCGGACGCAGTTTTGTTGCCAACCTATACGCCCATTCGTGTCGATGAAGACAATGAATCTTCGTCGCGGGTGTTCCTGGGCGGTATCAACGTTTATCTCGATTCCAAATTGCCAGGCTGGAGACTTGTTCCAAGAATCTTCCGGCGCTGGCTGGATCGGCCCGCAGTTGTCAGGCTGCTTTCGAGAAGAAGCAGTAGTACCGATGCCAGCCAACTCGGCGATTTGACAATCGATTTGTTGCAGGGAACAAATGGGCCGCAGAAGGCTGAGATCCGTGAGCTGATCAATTTTCTGTGTGATGATCTGCAACCGGACGTAATACTATTCAGCAACGCGTTATTGTCCGGGATTGTGCCGGAACTCAAATTGCGATTTCAAGGAAAGATCGCGTGCCTGTTACAGGGCGACGACATCTTTCTGAATGCATTGCCAGAACCATGGAAAACGCAAGCCATTCAGATGGTCTCTCGAAACGCCGCGGGGTTTGATCAGCTGTTTACACACAGTCGATATTACTCGACGTTCATGCAGCAGTATCTCAGCCTTCCGGAAAATCATTTTCGGACGATTCCGTTGACCATCGATCCCGATTCGCACCGCATGAATCATGAGTTGCACATTGAATCAGGGCAGTCGAATCGTGATGCTTCAGTCTCGCGGCCAAATTCCGGGCGCACGACGATCGGATATTTCGCTCGTATTTGTCCGGAAAAAGGAGCGTTTCACTTTTTGAATGCGGCAGAAGATGTTGTTTCACGGACCAGCAAAGTGGACTTTGTGATCGCGGGGTTCTTGCCTGATTTACATCAGCGTCGATTTAAAAAACGATTACGTGCTGTTCAGCAAAGTGCGGGTGCAGGACGCATTCGATGGGAAGGCAGCCCGGCAGATCGGGATGGAAAATTTGAGATACTCCGTTCGTTTGACTGGTTGTGCGTTCCCACAGAATATCGTGAACCGAAGGGGCTGTATGTTTTGGAGGCCGCATTGGCGGGCGTTCCTTCATTACTGCCCGATCATGGAGCATTTCCAGAACGCCTTGCGGACCTGAAGCTTGGGCAGCTCTATGCCGCTGGTTCTCATCAGGCACTGGTGAACGCGATGTTAAACCTTCCAGCTGTTGGGTCAAGCTCGCTACCATGGAATGCCGATTTGCGAGATCGGTGTCTCGATCGGTATGGTATGTCGACAACTGGCCCCGAAGTACTGGCGGCAATTCGAGAACTGTTCGACTGAATTTTAAAAAAAAAAGGCGGCGTGACTTACGTCGCGCGGCCTGTTCTGAGCAGAG
>Ga0105046_10004570_pt1 | contig 22014 bp, 15 predicted proteins | sample MAT03_FD_78385 | JGI IMG/M metagenome (GOLD analysis project Ga0105046, IMG submission 78385) | Freshwater microbial communities from Lake Fryxell liftoff mats and glacier meltwater in Antarctica - MAT-03 (megahit assembly) | ecosystem: Environmental > Aquatic > Freshwater > Ice > Liftoff...
CGAATGGCGAAGTTGGCGAACCCGAGGCAAGCGAGGTTTGGAGCCGGTCCCAGTTTGGCCGCCGGAGTTGTGCCATGGGGACGGGCCAAACTCAGTCGGATCGTTCGAACTGAGAACACCAGTCTTCGTTCAGTTCGACGTGCTTGATCGCGTACCGCCGAAACGTATACGTAATGTGAATCTTGCCATCGGGCGTCTGCACGACGCAAGGGTAGGAGTATTCACCGGGATTCGATTCTAGCTGCAACGGCTTCTCCCAAGTCTTTCCCTCATCGAGCGACCGTGCAAGCGACAGCGGTGTGCGACTTGTCTGCGAATCGTTGTAAACCACGATCAGATGACCGTTGGAAAGCCGCGTCATCGCGATGCCAGAATCGGGGTTCTTGAGTTTTGTCGGCGCCGCCTCCGTCCAGGTAGATCCGTCGTCACGCGAGCTGATTTCGGTGATCCACTGCGAGTGCCGCATCAGGGCCAGCAGCGATCCATCGTCACGCTGGATAACCGCTGGCTGACTGCCACCGCTGGTAAAACTGGCTCGCTGCCAAGGCATATCGACGCCCGCGCGAGTGAGAAAGTAAGAACCTTCGACCTCCCCTTGCAATCCTTCGACTGGCAAAAGCAGCGCGCCGGATTTCAGCACGATGGGTGGATTGCGAGGCACGCACCACAAGGGATCTTCGAAAAGGGGACGATCTGTACTCCAGTTCTCGCCATGATCGGTTGACGTGCGCGAAAACAATCGACAACGATCCCACCCTTGACCGCGTCCCATCGGCCGCGTCCCCTCCATCCGGCCCCACACAATGCACAGCCGGTCATCGACATCGCGAAAGATCACTCCGTTCCCAGGGGGCATCGTTGGGTTCTGTACGATGATCGTCGGCTCGCTCCAATTCCGCGTGCCCGGTTTTCTGCGCGAGAGATACAACGCCTGGTCGTCAGCAGACTCGAAGGAGCCACCGTACCACAGACAAAGGAGGTCGTGGTTGGCCGCCTCACAGATCGTGGAACAGTGATGCGCCGCTGCCTTGGGGATCTTCTCGAACACTAACTCCGAGGAAAACGCGATCGTCCCGTAGGGGTCCTCGACATCTAGCTTCGCCCCTGGTTGATCGATCGGAGTTCCCTCCACCCGATGCGATACTACTGCGACCTGCTGTTTGCGCAACAGGTCCAACAGGGCGGCTTCGTATGCAGCCATCGCCTTGTCGTCTTGTAAGCCGCCATGAAAGACGAGCGTGCCCTGACGGTCGATCAAAAAGATCTCCGGCGTGAAGTGAGCGCCAAACCGACGAGCCACATTTCCGTCTGGATCGCGATAGACTGGAAAAATTATCCCGCGACGCTGTAGAAACGTTTGCAGTTCATCCCCCGTCTCGGCGGCGTTCGGGCAGATCCCGACAATCAATACCTGGCGATTTCGATACTTTTGGTTTAGCCGGTTGACATGCTCGATCGCGCGCACCGTGGCATCGGATCGTCCCGACAAAAAGAGAACCGCCGTGGCGACCCGCTCAGCGTAGTTCTTCATCTCGATCGGTTCGCCAGCCAGGGGCGTCAGACTGATCGCCCCCACCTTATCGCCGAGCTTAAGCTCGGCCGCCGAGGCGCAAGCTGCGCTCAACACGACAACCAGCGCCAGAAATGAACAGTTCAATCGCATGCGGGAGTTCCTGTGTTCGCAAGGAGTTGGAACGACGGCTTGACGCCCGCCCACCATTCTAACCTGGGGACTGTTCGAGTTCCCGATGGCCGGTTCCACCGCCACCAACTCACGTCGAGGCTGCCATCGCGGGATCAACTTTTTCCCAGGGCGAGCGAATATCCAGAGGAAAAACCTTCTGCGGTACTCGATAGGTTGCGAACCGCCTTCCGATACCCTTTGAATCATTGGCTTTCAACCATGCCCCCGCAACATGCCATTCCAATAAAGGCGAGGCAAGGCATAGGCCTTAAGCAAATACATCGAGAGGCGCTCTTTCGATTGATCGAAAGGGAACGTTTCTTTGGGCTTTCCCTCGTAATCGAATTCTGCCAACACCATCTTGCCATAGCCCGTGACCAGCGGGCACGACGTGTAGCCGTCATACTTTGCCTGAAGTGGTTTCCCACGGATCGCGGAGAGGAGGTTTTGCACCAGCACCGGGGCTTGCTTGCGGATGGCCGCTCCGGTCTTTGATGTCGGCAAGCCACTGCAATCGCCGATCGGGAAAACGTTGGGAAACTTGGGATGCTGAAGCGTGTATTTGTCGACGTCCATCCACCCTGCCTCATTTGCTAGGGGACTCGCCTTGATGATGTCGGGAGCGCTCATCGGCGGCGCCACATGGATCATGTCAAACGGCATGGTGATCCTTTCCTTGGTATCAAGGTGCTCGAAGATCGCCTCTTTCTGCTCCGGCCGAAGTTCCACCAGGTTGTGTTTGAGCTGAACGTCAATGTCCTTACGCTGGGCAACTTTCTCCAGCGTTTTGCGATACTTTTCCACTGCAAACAGGCTTCCCTGCGCCGTGGCAAAGACGACCTGGGACTTATCTCGCACGCCGGACCGGCGAAAATGATCGTCGGCCAGGTACATGATCTTCTGCGGCGCGCCACCGCATTTGATCGCCGTATTCGGCATCGTGAAGAGTGCCGTGCCGCCTTGGAAGCCGCGGACACATTCCCAAGTGTAGTCCACTTGCCGGTAGGAGTAGTTGCTGCAGATCTGCTGATGACCAATGCCCTCTTGGAGCCCAGGAATCTTGTCCCAGTCGATCTGAATTCCGAGACCAACCACCAGAAAATCGTAACCGATACGCCGTCCCTCCCGCGTGATGATGTAATTCTCGTCGGGATGAAACTCGACGACATGCTCACGAATCCAATCTGCCCCCTCCGGAATAAAGGCGGATTCCGCACGCTCACTTTGTTCCTTGGGAAACACGCCAGCGCCGACCAGCGTCCAAAGCGGTTGGTAGTAGTGTTTGGTGGATGGCTCCACGATGGCAACATCATAGACTTTGAGCCGGCGGCGTAGTTGAGCAGCAACGGTAATGCCAGCCGTGCCACCACCGAGGATTAGGACCTGATAGTGATCTTTAAAAGTTGAGTTGGTCATGAGTCGTCGTCCTTGGGCTTAGGCGGCAGGTCGTGATTGCGCTGAACTTCCTTAAAGCCGTTCTTAACAAACAACGACACGACCTCGGCGTGCGCATGGATCAGACTTACGACATAGGGATCGTCCGAGGTTTCTGTAACTCGCATGCCCTTCTCCGTCTTCTCGTACACAAATTTAATCTTATCGGTGTGGCGGAACACCTCAGCGAACAGCGGATCGCGCAGGTGGATCGGCTGTTTTTCCTTGACTCGCTTTTCCATCGAGGCGACGTGCTTTTGAATTGCCACCGCGACCTCCGGCTTGTCGGATTCAGTTAGTGATTCAACGCCTTGATCGGTCTCCGTGACCTCGCGGCGAATGTCAGCCCGATGTTGCAACAGCTCATGAAAGAGATCCCGATCCGCGGCGAACGCCGGATCACTCCCGCGCCCCTTGCCCAGCGGACCTCTACCTGCCGCTTGTTGAGCCACGGCTGTTGAGGACAGCAACAACGCGGCTGCGAACGATAATCCCAATCCGAAATATTGAGCGCGCATGATCAGATCCTGTGGCATTGCCACTTTAGTGAATCGAGAGATAGGAGTAACCGTCTTGCTGCTTGTTGGCGTTGACGGTCATGGCAGACACGGCAACGAACACTTCGCGAGCAACTTCCGCCGACGCAAACCTGTTGCGGGCCAAAGATTGGCCGCACACAAAAATCTCGACCCCATGCGCCTTCAGCTCGTGAATCAGATCCGAATTCGGGTTTTTCGCCGCTGCGGTGTGCTTCGCATAGGCCTCATCGCTGAGTCCGACCTTGGTGGCTGCGCCATGCAGCACCAGGGCAAGCGTCCCATCCGTCGGCTTAAATCCCGCCTCGGCGTTGAGATTCAAATAACGAGCGACGCTTTCGAGCCCTTTGTTGAGTTCTTCGGGCTTGCTGTCAGCCGTGATGTCGAAAACGATTTTGATTCCGCGTCGTGGCGGTTCGGCGGCGTCAGGAATTCGGACAATCCCTCCGTAGTTCTCCACCTGCGGAAAGAGAAAGTTAGGACCGTCGGAGGCCGCCCCATAAGCTGCCACGGAAGTAAACGCCACAACGATCATCGACCAACCACGCATGGCCTATCTCCTACTGCCAAAAGGTGCGAAACATGACAAACAGCGCGACCAAGACAATCGCGGCCGCAAAGACCCGCTGAAGTGTTCGCCCGGCCAGCCGCTGGGCGAGCCCGCTACCGGCAAAAAGTCCGGCGACGCTCCCAAGGGTAAATAGTCCGGCCGTCGACAAGGTGAGATCTTTGCCGGCCAGAAGATGGCTTGCAGTGCCCGAGGCGCTGATGAGGGTAATGACCAACAGCGACGTCCCGATGGCCCGCTGAATTCCCATACCGCTGAACATCACCAGCGCCGGCACAATAATGAAACCTCCTCCCACGCCAAACAGACCCGACAGCACCCCGGCGCCCAATCCAATAACACTGAGCAAGATGGCGCATTGCGAGGTCAGGCGGAGCTTGCCTTCGGGATCGCGCTGACACGTAGGCCCCGCGTTCTCGTCCATAATGATCGGCAAACTTGCCGCTGCGTCTGCCGCCTTGCGCCACATACGCACGGCGATCACAAGCATGAGCACGGCGAATAGACCGAGCAGCGCGGCCTCTGGAATGCGATCAGCCAACATCGCTCCCAACGGGGCGCCGATCATGCCGGCGACGGCGAACATCAATCCGCTGGGAAACTCCACCATCCGGCTCCGCGCCCGTTGCACAAAGCCGACCAGCGACGTGGCTCCGACCGTCAGCAGTGACACGCCGACTGCCTCGCGAGCCGGCACGCCCAATCCATATACGAGCAACGGCACGGCAAATATAGCGCCTCCTCCCCCGGTCAGCCCCAGGGAGAATCCCACCAAGGTTCCGAATAATAGAGTGAGGAGTGCCATGAAACGTCCCTTCGCCGTGATCGCAATCCGCTAGCTCGCGGCGCCCGTGGTCGCTTCCACTTGCACGGGCAGTTTGGACGCCGCCCACGCTTTGAAGCCACCGACCAGATCGAGCACGTCCGGGCGTCCCCCTTGGGCGAGAACGCTGGCGGCAATCGCGGAGCGGTAGCCCCCCTCGCAATGCACGACAGCCGGTCGATCCTGTGCAATCTCTTTCGCGCGATCACGTAAGTGATTCAGCGGAATATTCAGGCTGCCGTCGATATGACCGGCTGCCCACTCGTTCTCGCTCCTCACATCCACCACGGTCGGCGCAGGGGTAGATTTGAGTTGCTCAGAGAGGGCGACGGCCGTGATGCGGTCGATCTTAGCGACGAGGTCTGGCCGATCGCGTAAAGCTTCCATACCGTCCCGCAGGTAGCCAGCCACATTGTCAAAACCGATGCGTCCCAAACGCATTACGGCTTCTGCTTCCTGGCGAGCTTCGGCAATTACGACGATGGGATATTTGTGGTCAAGCACGGTTCCACACCAGGTCGCGTACTTCCCTTGGATGCCCACGTTGATGGCGCCGGCCAGGTGGGCGCCCTCGAAGTCAATCGCCTCGCGGACATCGAGCAGTTGTGCGCCTTGGTTCTTGAGTCGCAGCACTTCTTCAAGCGACAGTGCATTCAGTGATTCCGACAGGGTTTCGTCCAGATTCGGACGTTCCTGACGATTCAGAATGGCGTCATGGACAAAGTAGCCTGGAGCTTCCGGTTGCTCGGCAGTGACGATCCGTTTGAAATCCTCACGGCTCATCGGCTGCAATGCGTAATTGAACTTCTTCTGCTCGCCGATCGTGGAGACCGTTTCCTTGCTGAGATTCTTGCCACACATCGAACCGGCGCCATGAGCCGGATAGACGAGCGTCTCATCGGGCAACTTCACGAGCTTGTTCGTGAGCGAGTCGTACAACATCTCCGACAGCTCGTCGGCCGTCACGCCGATTGACGCCAGGAGATCTGGCCGCCCCACGTCGCCGATAAACAGGGTATCGCCGGTCAGCACGGCCAATGGCTTGTCCGCGTTTTTGGCGAGGTCGTACACCAGGATCGAAATGCCTTCCGGTGTATGCCCAGGCGTTTCCATGATTTCCAAACGCACATCGCCAAACTCGATCCGCTCTCCATCCCTGACCTTGGTTGCTTGAAACTCCGGTTCGGCGCGCTGGCCGAGATAGATTTTAGCGCCACACTTGTCCCGCAGCTCAATATGGCCCGCAAGAAAGTCCGCGTGAAAGTGCGTCAAGAAGACGTACTTGATCTCGCAGTCGACGGCAGCGGCGTCGGCAATATATTGTTCGACGTCGCGCTGCGGATCGACCACGACCGCGGTGTGCGTTTTCGCGTCTGTAATTAAGTACGAGGCGTGGGACAGACAGCCGAGATAGTATTGTTTGAGTTGCATGGCATGGGCTCCTGGTTCCTTATGGATGCCGAGGCGGCGAATGGGCCTAAAAACGTCCTTCAGCGACAACACGACGTGGTGGATTCTTTCGCGCTGGAAGTAGCATTCACGGAACCTTGCGGAACCTGATTCCAGGGCATCCGCGCGAGCAGCATTCCCATGCCGCACGTGTCGGTGATCCCAGCGAACATCAGACCGGCGCCGACAAACGCCGCCAATCCGATCCAATAGGGACTGACGAATGCGCCCAGTACTGACGCCAGCAGCACCAAAGAGCCCGCGGCGATCCGAACCTGTCTTTCGAGTGACATCGCCTGCTGGCCACGGACAACCGGCAGTCCCGCCTGGTCCCAGGCTTGCGTGCCCCCTTCCACATTGATGACGTCCGTGTTGCCAGCGGACAAAAGCTGCTCGCACGCCTGCTTCCCGCGACTACCTGATCGGCAAATCACGTAGAGCGGCTGCGAGGATCCATTGCGTCCGGCGGCAAGTTGAGCCGCGTTCAACTGATCCAGCGGTACGTTCCGGGCGAAGCTGACATGAACTTCGCGGAACTCCACGGGCGTGCGCACGTCGATGAGATCCACGGGTCCTCCGGCTAATTCCGCCTCGTGCAATTGTTTCGGGGAGATGGTTCGAATGCTCATGAATTTCTCCTGTTGAAATGGAGCGTATCTTTAATCGAAATATCGGAAACTATCGATGTATTGAGGCAAAAAAGACTGACTAACTCGCTCCGCCAAATCGATCCTCAACGCACTTGAGGATGTACTTCAAATGCGGTTCGCAAACTCGGTAATACACCTTGCGCCCATCCCTCTCACTGGTCAGAAAACCGCAGCGCTGCATCAACCGCAGATGCTCGGAGGCCATCGCGCTGGGCAACTCGCACGCTTCCGCCAGCTCGCTGACGGCGTAATCCCCCTGCAGCAGGATTTGGACCATTCGCAAGCGGTGCGGATGGGCCAAAGTACGCAAGCACTCAGCCGCCTGCCCCAAGGCATCTAATCCGGTGAGTCGCAGCTTTCCAGCGGTCATTGCATTTCCCTTTTCCATATACTCAAATATATCGGAAGTTTCCGACATGTCAAGCAGTTATTTTGAAGCTGGTCCCCGAATCGGGCAAGATTGCCAACTGGGGCCTCTTGGGGGCTAGTCCTGGGCGGGATGGCGGTTGAGCGTCCTCGCCATCGAACGCGACATTTCTTTGGTCGCGCGCCACCGGTGATCGGCGGCCTATTGTAAGCGTGCTGGCACTGCTGTGGTCCGCGGCAATAGCGCCGGGCTCATTTCTTGTCTGCCACGCTGATCGTCAGCCAGACGTCTTTAGTTTGCAGCGAGCGTCCGGTCATGGTTACTTCCGCAAAATGAACGACCCGACCGCCGTCCGCGCCGACGACGCCATCTGCTGTGCCTCCGACAACGCGAATTGGCCCGGTAAACGGGGAGTCGCCGGCGGTGATCAACAGCTTAACGCTCTTGGCGGATTCCCCCTCGGATTGCGACACTGCCGGCTCGACGGTTACGCCGCTCGGCAGACCTTCGACGCGTAGCGGGATCACTTCGCTAAACCCTTGCAATCGCTCGATGGTGACCGGAAGTTCAAGTTTTTGGCCGGTGGCGACCGTGAGGTTGTCAGCGGCAAGTGACAATTTGAAGTCCGGTTTTGCAATGGTGGCGGTAAGTCGATAGACGAAACGGGGTCCTCCATGCCGGTGCAGGTCGGCCACGGTGACGTCGTATTCGCCATCCGCCGGCGCCGCGAAGGCAACTTGCGAGTCACGGCTGTTTCCCAAATCGTCAACGCGAGCCAGCGACTTGCCTTGGCTGTCCAACACTTCGAGCACCGGATCCAGCGGATATCCGAGCGAGCGGCTCTCAATCCGAAGATTGATCGTTTCACCCTTCTTTGCGCTGAAGCGAAATGCGTCCTTATCCCGCAACGCCTCAATACGACCAGTGATTGTCACAGGAAGTGAAATGGCTTGCGGACTACCGGGCTTGCTGGGCTCATTCGCCACAATGCACGGATGGGTCTCAAGCGGCAGAACGAGCGCGTTGGCGATCCGCGGATGAAATAGCACCGCCTGCTTTGATTCCGGTAGCAGTCGCGGGATCAGCCGTCGTGTCTCCTCAGGCAGATTCCAACCCAGCACATCGACCTGCGGATTCTCGGCCGTGACCGCAAGCGGGAGCGAATAATCACAAAACCCGTCGACGGTTAGCGTCAGGCGATACACCAGCGAGTCTTCACCGGCCAGCGCGATTGTGCTGTTGGGCGTGGCCGGAAATCCAAACGCGCGCACCAGGTAGACGCCGCTCTCCGGAGCGGTGAAAACAACGCGCGGGTCCATCCCCTGATCGTCTTCATTGTGCGCCAGTACGAAACCATCCGGCGAGACGACTTCCAGAACCCCGTCGAGTGGTGAACCCAGCGTGCGATGGGCTTCGATTTCGGCCACCAGCGACTGGCCTTTTTCGACTTTCACGGCAAACGTGTCGACGTCACCCTTGCTCTGCAGCCGACCATTGACGATGACGTTCGACGAGGCAAGCTGCTGAGATTTGGCCGGAGAGTCGTTTGGCTCCTGTTCGATCGCCTCCGGAAGATTGCCAACGAAAATCGGCGCCGGAGAACTTGTCCCCTCTGCGTTGTAAAGGCGGAACCAGTAAACGCCCGGCGTGGCGTCCGCGGAAACCGTGACGGCCAGCGCTCCCTTTGTTTCTTTAGGGCTCACCGTGACGCCGGGGCGATCGACCCACGCCTGAACGGGCCACGAGTCAAACTTCCCGTGAGCTTCAACATCCACCGTCTTGCCAACTTGCGCGCCGGCGGGAAAGACGTACTTCAGTTCCGGAGGGGCGGCGTGGCTTGTTCCCGCGAACAACATCACGCCAGCCAGTAGCGCACAAAAACGCAACGCCCATCGTCGCGACTGCTCCCAACGTATTAGGGAACGCGGCGCCTCAGCCATGTCCCCTATGGTTCCGTTCAACCCATCAGCTCCTTGATCGGCGTAGAATCGCTGACCAGGTGGGCCGGCCGACCATTGGGAGCGTAATAGATCTTGCCGGGATCAATGCCGAGCTTGGTATAGACGGTCGACACGAAATTCTCCGGCGCCAGGATCCTCTCGACCGCGGAATGGCCCGTCCGATCCGTAGCCCCGATAACCTGCCCTCCCGGCGTGCCGCAACCGGCAAAGAGGATCGACATGGCGTTCGCCCAATGATCGCGGCCAGCTTTCTTTTGATCTGGCAACATTGAGATCTTGGGCGTGCGGCCGAACTCGCCGAGCGCGACAATCAGCGTCGTCTCTAGCAGTCCGCGCTCTTCAAGATCCTCAATCAACGTGGCGATGGCGTTCTCAAACGAGGGAAGTCGCCTGGCGATAGCGCCAAAAATATCGGAATGGTGATCCCAGCCGCCGTCGTACAACGTCACAAACGGCACGCCCGCCTCGACCAGCCGCCGCGCCAAGAGCGCGCGCTGACCAAACGAACTGCGGCCATAACGATCGCGAATCTTGTCCGATTCGACACTGATGTCGAAAGCCCGCTGCGCCTCAGGACTGGTCACCAGGCTGTAGCCTTGTTCGTAATACTCGTCGAGCGCGCGGACCGGATCGCCGGCGGCCGCATCTTCAATGCGTGCGAGTCGATCGACCACGCCGCGCAAATCTCTCCGCGAATGAAATCGATTGTCGGCCAGGCCTACAGGGGGAGCGACGTCGCGGACCCGAAAGTCCTTCTTGCTCGGGTCGTCCGAGACAACAAACGGCGCAAACTTGGCCCCAAGAAAGTTTGGCCCGCCGGAGCGAGACATGCTGGGCATCGAAAAGTACGCCGGCAGTCCACCCTGATTGCCTCGTTCGTACGCCGTGACAGATCCCAAGCTGGGATGAAAGCTGACAAAGGCGCCGCAACCGACCGGAATCCGCGGCGGAGCGCCGGTCATCATGTAGTGATTTCCAGCGCCATGGTTTCCCTGGTTGTGGCAGACAGAACGGACGATGGCCAACTTGTCCGCAATCCCCGCCAGCCGTGGCAAATGTTCTGAAAAATGGATGCCTGGAGTTTTGGTCGAGATCGCGCTCAGCTCGCCGCGGATTTCGACTGGCGCGTTAGGCTTCGGATCAAACGTTTCAAAGTGCGACGGACCACCATCCATCCAGATGAGTATGCAACTCGTCGGACGGCGCGTTGGCTTGCCCGGCGTCGCTTCGTTCGCCTGACCGATCAGCCGCAGCAGATCGACAAAGCCGCCGCCGGCTAAACAGCCGACACCCAGCTTCAGGCAATCACGGCGACTCGCTCCTGCGCGGTTTTGCAACCAATTCATATTTGCGATCCTTGCCGTTGGCCCGCCGCCAAACACGTAAGTTGTCCAGCGGCAGGTAAACGTCTAGTTCTTGAAAACGAATTCCGGTGTATTCAATAGTGCCCACAGGAGATCTTCGACAGCCTGGCGGCGAATGGCGCCTACGCCCACAATCAGCCGTGTCGTGGCCGCGAGTTCTTCACTTGTCGGCAAACGCGAATACGTGACCAGGTAAAGCTCCTCGACAATCTGCTCCGGCGAGAGACTGCTGGCCGCCAACCGCGCCACGCGACCGTTATCGCTGGTGAGTTGCCGGTTCACGCTCGGCGCGTTCATCAAGTGAAGCGTCTGTACCACAGTCGTCTCACCGGTCCGCTCGCACGGCGGATCCTGGTTGGCGTCTGGCCGACCAAAGGCATCGAGAAACAGTGAATCAATGCGATGTGTCCAGATTTGCACTGCGCGCGCTTCCGGTGGCATGCCATCAAACGACTCTCGGACCTCGGTGATATCGCCAAGCGCGTCGAGCAGCGACTCGGCCTCGAGCCGCTGTCGATAATGCCTGGAAAAATTGTGCGTGTCCGTAATGTTCTGCTTTCCCGGCGTGGACGATAGCCCATACACGTACGAGCTCACGATCAGCCGCAGCAGTTCCTTCTGATCGTACTTCAGGCGGCGGAACTCTTCGGCCAGCCCGTCCAGTAGCGCCGGATTACTGGGTGGATTGGTCGCCCGCAGGTCGTCGACAGGATCGACCACGCCCCGCCCCATCAGTTCGGCCCAGACGCGATTCACCGCGACGCGCGAAAACAAAAGCTTGCCGTCTTCGAGCATCCAATCAGCAAAGACTTCGCGCGGATCGTCTTCGGGACCGATCTCGCGAGCGTTTCCGAACAGTGGCCGTGGGGGGAGCGGCGTGCCTGTCAGCGGATGGACAACGCCGCCGGTCGCGGCAGTGAATACGATCTCTTCACCGCCGGAAATCGGCGGAGAAAGTCCAGTGCCTTTGTAGCCCACGCGGCTAAAGTATGCGGCCAGGCTATAGAAATCGTCCTGCCCCCAGACCTCGAACGGATGATGGTGGCATTTGGCACACTCCAAACGAGTCCCCAAAAATAGTTGGCTGACCATCGGAGTAATTTCGTCGGGCGAACGCCGATCTCGAAAGACCGTCACGGCGCCGTTCCGCCAGGTGCTTCCCTGCGCAGTCACCAGCTCGCGGACAAATCGATCGTACGGCCAGTTTTGTCGAAACGCTTCCCGCAACCAACTGTCGAGGCTAAGCGTCGCCTTGATTCCCACGCGATACGGATTTGGCCGCAACAGATCGGCCCACTTGTTGGCCCAATAGTCCGCGTATTCTGGTCGCGCCAGCAGCGCATCGACCAGGCGTGCCCTCTTGTCGGGCGCCGCGTCGGCCAGGTATCTCCGGCTCTCTTCGACACTCGGCAGGCGACCAATGATGTCCAGATGGACGCGCCGCAGGAACGTGCTTTCGTCGGCCGGTTCACTCGGCAAAATGTTCAGTTGCTGCAGCTTGTCCCAGACATGCGAATCAATCAAATTGTACCGCGGCAACTGCGTATAAACCGCAGCGTCGACTGGCGTTGGCAGTGGAATCGCCGTGTTCCACGTGCCAATGTTCCCCATGTAGCGGGCCATGATGCTGGCCTCGCCCGGCAATGATCCCGCGGCGACCAGGCCCGCTGCGTCGATCGCTACGATCGCCGCCTCGTTCGACGCGAAATTGGTGAGCCGAGTAACGTCGCGCGTCGTGCCATCGGAGTAATGCGCGGTTACAGAAAGTTGCTCGCGAGCGCCGGCCGGCAGCACGTGTTCCGGGGGAGCAATCGCGATCTTTACGAGCTTCGGATCGCGATCTTGCGCCCGTTGCATTCCAGCGGCAATCCAGGCGCGGATCGTCTCGTACTCGGCGGCGCCCGTTTCCAGTCGCAGTCCACCACCATGCGGTTCGGCGCCGGAGGCCTTTCGCAGCAACAGGCTGTTGGTTGGGGCGGCAGGGAAAACTCGCCGGCCGCGCGCATTCTTGACGATGGCGTCGTAGTCTGAATCCGCGTCGAAGCCCAGGAGCGACAGTGCAAAACCGTTTTGGCCGCGAGCCTTGCCATGGCATGCGCCCGAGTTGCAACCGGCCTTGCTCAGGATCGGCTGCACGTCGAGTTCGAACAACAGGGGCCGATCGGTCCCGGCCTTGTCGTCACGATGTTCATCCGCAACGACGACCGACGGGACGAACGCCAACAACACGATCGCACAAAGGTGGATCGGAACTCGAGACTTCGCCTGAATGACGTCGTTTCGCGGCATGAGTTTGTAGCGTGGCGGGAGGGGGGCGTGGGCGGCAGGCCGGAGCGGCAGTGGCGTCGCAAAGCTTCGCAAGGACGTAGTGATCCTCAGCGATCGCTCAATGTGCTAACAACCCGCGCCGGGGGCATGGAACACGGGGTTCAGCATAAACGATTCGTGGAGGACGTTCAACGTTTTTCAGCCCTCCTCCCACAGCAAGGATTAGTCCGCCAACAACGGCTCTTCCTGTACAACTCGCTCGGTACCAGCCAGGCGGACAAGATCCGGAAGGTCATAGACCTGCAGTGCTCCGTGAACGGTTTCACCCAGATATTGCCCCCCATCCGCAGTATCGAAAAGGTCGCGCCACGTGCGTAGAGAACGCCGCAGCGTCAGCGTCGCAATCTGTTCGGGCGCAATCGCCGCGGCATGCAAAGCGGGCAAGCCGGCCGATCCAACGCCGACGACATGTATGCGCCGCGTCTGCCCGTCGGGCCGCTCGAACGTTGCAAGAAATCGCTCGCAGCGCAGCGCGTCCTCAGTGCGAATTCCGACCAAGGACTTCCCCAACAGGTACGCCAGAAAAAACGGCTCGACTTCCGGTCCGAAACGCCCGGCGCGTTGCCCCGAAGTTCGCTGGCTTGCGTTTGCGCCGCGAGCAGTTTCGCCGCAACCGCGCAGGTCAACAGCCAGCACTAAATGCCCTTGGTGCACCAACTGTTCGATCGGGCCGTCGGCTGCGCTAGCGGCTTCTTTTCCCTCGCCATCGAGATAGAGATACACGTCTCCGTCTGGCGCCTGGGGAATGAATGCCAACGCCGGTAGGGGCAGTGCCTCGTCGGCGCCGAGGAGCAACTTTTCAATTCGATAGCCATCGCGCTGGATCGTTCCCACTTTCTTCGAAGACAATTCAGGTAGGTCTTCCAGCGGCGCAACACCGATCGTTGCACGCACGGCTTCCATCAGCTTACGCGCATCCTTCGCCTCGGGGCCTGCGCTCCGCAACTTTGCCAGGCGCTCTGCTTCTTGACGGTTGAGATCAAAAACAGACAGTTCGCCAGGCAGACGCATCACCTGCCCATCCGGCGTACTGAACAACTCGCGGTCCGTGCGGATTGCGAAGTCAGGCTCCGTGATCGCGTCATCGCGATCGAGCAACCAACGCCGCATCCAACGCACGGCGCCAACGCGCAGAGGCATGCTGAACCCGTGTGGTTCGTCCGCTTCGACGAGATCCACGCGCTCAGGATGGCCAAGCCGACCGTAAAACTGCTTGGCTTCGCGAAACACCTCCCACGCGCCAGCGATGTCAAAGATCTCGTCCCGCTTCGCCGACAGAATGCACGTTGGCTTAGGGGCGCGCATCAACACATAGTCCGCCTGGTCCATGCCGAAGGCGATCTGGCCAAAAATATTCTGCTCGGCGTCTTGAGGCCCCTTCTGATCCAGCAGCCGCGCGAACGTGGTGAGATAACAACTCGGCGCCGCGCAGACAATGCGTTCGTCCAGCGCCATCAGGTAAGCGGTCAACGTGCCGCCACCCGAGTTGCCTGTGCAGCCAAGCCGCCGTGGGTCGATGTCGGGCCGGCTGGCCAGATAGTCCAGCGCGCGCATCCCATCGTAGATCCGGTAGGTGGCCGTATTTCGCCCGACGAGGATTGCGCCCACTCCCATCAGTGTGTGTTCTGAAGTGGGACCGAGGGGCGCAGGTGGCGCCTGACCCGCAGCGGGTTCAGCCGCGGACTTCGGAATCGACAGACCAAACATCTGGGAACGCTCCCCCTGTCCGATCGGATCGTAACAGAGCGCGGCGATGCCATTCAGCGCGAGCAGAATGCTGGCCTGTTGGTAGGTCGCGGTCGCCTTACCCGTGGGGCCATGGCCGCAGGGCACAATGACGCCCGGATAGGGCGGAGGGGCGTCAGGCAGATACAACGTGGCCGTCAGGTGATGATGGGGCTGACTTTCAAACACAATCTTTTCAATACGATAGCCCTCCCCGGCGAGACGCCCGACAGTGGTGGCTGCCAGTGGAGTGCGCGCGGGGAACTCGCCAAGCTGGCGCAGAAAAAATTGTCGGCGTTCGGCCTGCCAGGCGCCAACGTCATCGGCGGTTTTTACGGCGTCGCGCGCCTTGCCTCGACGAGAAAATGCTTGGTCGCATTCCGAGGCCAACACGTCGCGCAGACTGGGCGTCGCGTCGTCCGTCAGCAGTACGCGCAACTCAGCGGTCGGCTGCTTTGAACTCGGCGCCTGCTCCGCCGGCAATCGTCTTGCACCCAACAGAATCGGCAAGGCGAACCAGCAGAGAGGGACAAGAACCCGCCTGAATCGACCCATTTGTAATTACCAGACTTAGAAGCCAGCAAGAGACAACCGCGTTATTCTACACCGCCACCAGCGGACCTGCCCTGCCCGGGGACCACTCGTCCGTAGTGTTGCTTAAAACTTGCAGGGGGAAGGCGCCCAATCGCACTCTTAAGCAGCCCGGAACTAACGGATAATCCCCGCGCTCTCAGCGGCTGCCTAGGGGCGGAACAGCGAGGCCTGTCCGGCGCGTTGCGATCGCCTGCCTGCTGGCTATCGACTGAGTCTGGCTTGCGGACAAGTGCACTGCACAGCCTGGCTCGGGCCAGTATCCCGCGGTGCTCTGCAGCGCGACCGAAAAGCGATCAACCGCTACACCCTCAACCGGAGAGAGGATCGTTCAAAGACGCTGGATTTATGCCCGGCTGGGACCGAGGAACGGCGCCCCGAAATCCAACTCTCACAAAGCGTATCTCAGGCAGCAATAGGAACTGAATTCCCAAAAAGGCGTGTATTTTTTCAAGGTTTTTCGGCCGGTTCTCCTGCTGCAAGTTTGCTCGCTTACGGCGAACTGGCTGTCTATACTGCAGTCTCGCCAGCGGTTGGCCGCCAGGGCGAAGCGGAAGGCGGGAGGATCGCATGATGCGATAGCATTCGTTCCCTAGGGCCGCTAGGTTCGGTATGCCTGCACTCCTTGTGTGCCAACAGGTTAGGACCATGCTACAGCGCGCTATCCCTGACTCATCCGTGGGAGAGGCCACCGAACCGTCGGACGCGGTCGATTTATGCGCTGAAATTCAAGCAGCTCGTGGCGGTTCGTCGCAGGCCATCGGCGAACTGCTGGAGAGTTGTCGCAACTATTTGCTGATGGTGGCCAACGCGGAGGTCCCTAACGAAGTCCGGCCGAAGCTTGCCGCCAGTGACCTGGTCCAACAGAGTGTGGCCGAGGCCTGGCAGGCTTTCGATCAGTTCCACGGCCAAAACAGTTGTGAGCTGCTGCGCTGGCTGCGGTGCATCCTGCTCAACAATCTGCGCGACGCCAAACGCCGGTATTGTGACGCCGAGAAGCGGAATGCGGCGCGCGAAATATGCCTGCCGGATGGGTCGCGCGACGAGGGAGCCGAGGCCTTCGGCTCGTTGGATCCCACGCCCAGTGCTATCGCGATGGCGAACGAAGAGTTCACCTTGATCCACGCGGCGCTGGCAAGACTACCCGCGCACTATGCCCAAGTCGTCCGGCTGCGCAATTTGGAGTACTTGCCGTTTTCCGAGATCAGCGTTCGTATGCAGCTCGAATTGCACCTGGTGCGCAAACTGTGGGAACGCGCGATCAAACGGCTGTCTAAGGAGCTGAGGACAACTTCATGACTCGCGCGGAGCATGGCAAAGATCCGCGGCCGGCCGGTTGGCTCGAGGCACTTCACAATTCGATCGCTCTCCGCAGCGGGGCGGAGCTTTCGCTTAACGATCCCTCAGGCTTCCATCACGAAGAACTAGACGAAGTTCGAGAATGTCTGGCGTTGCTCGAACGCGCGCGACAGGCACAAGCAACGGCGCCGATTACGCCGCGGCGAGTGGGCCGGTTTGAGATCGTTCGGGAGATCGGCCGCGGCGGCTTTGGCGTCGTCTTCGAGGCGCACGATCCACACGTTACTCGGCAAGTCGCCTTGAAGATTCCGCGTCCAGAAGTGCTGGTGAATCCCGCCGCGCGAGTACGTTTTCTGCGCGAAGGCAAAGCGGCTGGCGTGCTGGCGCACCCGAATCTAATTCCTGTGTTCGAAGTGGGTGAAGCAGGACCGCTGTGCTATATCGCATCGGCCTTTTGCGCCGGGCCGAACCTGGCCCAATGGCTCAAGGAGCCTCACCCGCCAGTTGACGAACGTGACGCGGCGCGGTTTATCGAAGCCCTGGCTCGCGGCGTAGACCACGCGCACCGCCGCGGCGTGCTGCATCGCGACGTCAAACCCAGCAATATCCTTTTGGAGCACTTGGGGACTGGATCAGATGTAGAAGCAACGCCGCGCACGCTGGGAAATGTGACGCCGCGGCTGACCGATTTTGGCCTCGCAAAAATTGCGCAATCCGATGAGGACGAGACTCGCGAGGGTGTGCTGTTGGGAACGCCGGCCTACATGGCCCCCGAGCAAGCCGAAGGTCGGATGGCCGAGATTAGTCCGGCGACGGACGTCTATTCGCTGGGCGTCGTGCTGTTCGAACTGTTGGCTGGCGTGCCGCCATACCGGGGCGATTCAGACGTGCAAACGTTACAACGGGTCGTGCTCGGCGATGCTCCCCGGCTGGCGTCTTTTCAGCGCCGCGTTCCAGTCGACTTGGAAGCCATTGCTCTGAAATGCCTCGAGCGGAGTCCGCGTCGTCGCTACAGCACGGCCGACGCGCTGGCAGCGGACTTGCATAGATTCCTAAGCGGTGAGCCCACCGTTGCTCGACCTGCCGGCGCTGCTGAGCGGTTGCTGAAGTGGTCCAAGCGGCGGCCGGCGACGGCGGCCTTGGTGGTGGTCTTGTTGGCGGCCACCGCTGCACTAGCTGGCGGCGGCTGGTGGCACTCGACGCAACTGCAAAAGACGCTGGATCAACTTCAGGTTCAAAAACAAGAGACGGACAATCATCTTTATGCCACGAGCGTTGCGCTCGCCGATCAGGAATTGAAGAATCACAATCCTGAACGTGCGCGCGAACAACTGACGAAGTGGATTCCTGAACGCGGAGCCCCGGACCAGCGGAGCTTTGCCTGGCATCATCTCTGGCGCCGCCTGCACCAAAACGAAATCAGGCTCAGCGGTCACACGGGGGACGTCTACTGCGTGGAATACTCCCCCGACGGACTACGGTTGGCCACGTCCAGTCAGGATCACACCGCAAGGATTTGGAACGCGCGGACTGGTGAATGCCTACATGTGCTGATCGGTCATGCCAGGGATGTCAACTGCGTCGCCTGGCGCGCGAATGGTCAACAAGTTGCCACGGCCAGCGATGACGGAACGATCTGCGTGTGGAATGCGTCGACGGGACAACTTGCGCGTACGATCGATGCCGCGCATGGCCCTGCCTGTGGCGTCGCGTTCTCACCCGATGGAACCGCGCTTGCGACATGCGGCCGCGGAAAAGAGATCAAGCTCTGGAACGCCGATTCCGGGGAGTTACTGGCGACGCTAACTGGCCATACGCGCCCGCTGGGCGCAGTGGCATTCTCTCCTAGCGGCAAACTGCTGGTAAGTGTTGGTGAAGATCAGACGGCGGTCATCTGGGACGTTTCGACGTTCGAGCAAGTAGGACGGTTCACGCGAGATTCGGCGATCAACTCAGTTGCGTTTTCCAGCGATGAAACGCGACTTCTCACCTCTCAGCGCGCAGGCAAAACGGTCGATCTGTTCGACCTGACCAGCCAATCGCACCTGCGGACGACCAGCGAACATTACCAACCGGTCCATGCGGTGAGGTTCAACCCTACGAATGAATTTTATGCCGTGGCCACCAAGGACGGCGCCGTGGAACTCATCAATCCAGAAAGTGGCGCCGTGCTGCGACGTCTGCCTGGGCATGAGGCGCGCGTATGGTCGTTATCGTTCTCCAGCGACGGACAGCATCTCGCCTCGTCCAGCGGCGACCGCACCGTTAAGATCTGGAACCTCAAGCAGAATGATTGCGAAGTGCTTGAGCTGTCAACCGCCGGCGTGAGCCCGAAAACGATGACCCCCATCGGTCAAGTAATAGCCGTGGCAGGTTTCGACGGCCAGGTCACGGTTTTTGACGTTGCCACGCACTGCGCCATGTGGAGTGATGAAATCGACTTTGAAATTGTCGGTCACTTCGACGGTGATCAGAAGGTGGATTCGGGATATTACCACAGTGGCGTCTGGCATTTGCAGTGCACCGAGGACGCCAGCGCCGGACAGAGTGGCGAACGGGTCCTCCAGTTTGGATCGATAGGAGATCTGCCCATCGTGGGAGATTGGGACGGCGACGGGCGCGACAACATTGGGTATTATCGCGCTGCAACACTGGAGCTTGCGCTCGATCTCGACGGCCAAGGGGGGACAACGGAGGTGACGCGCAAGTTGCCAGACAATCCCAACTCGCCGCGCCAGGTGCCAGTGGTAGGACGATGGGGCGACGAGCCTTGCGACTATCCAGGGGTTGCGGCCTACCATCCACCTCACAATGCATGGTCATTCCGTTTCGCTCAAGCGGACAACTTCAGGTTCCTGACGGTTGTGGCCCACAATGCGTACAACTGGGTTCCCCTCTCAGGCCGACAACTTACGGGGTCTGCCAAGGGATGGGGGTTTTACCAGAACAAAAAGTTCTGGATTCGTAGGCTTCCGACAGACGGTTGGGTCGAGGACAAGAAATCACCGCAGAATCTGGTGCATGACCGTTGGCTAAGCACGGAATTCAAGGGCCCTAAGGGGTTGCCAGCATCGACCAAAGCGTTGATCGCTGCGCACGATCTAATGCGAACTCCCCTCCTCGCGATGGCGATCGCTCCCCAAGGTGATCGGATCGCGATGGTGCTAGAATCCGACCCGCGTGTCCGAGTTCGGGAACTCCCCAGCGGTCGGCGCGTCGCCCTACTGAGAGACGGTAAGTCTCTCCCTACCGTGGTTGCCTTCGACCGTGAGGGCGCGTCCCTGGCCGTGGGGACGCGCGACGGCGCAGTAATCCTCTACGACGCAACCACCTACAAGAAGACCGGCGCCTTTCGTCCACATGACCTTGCTGTCAGCAAAATCGTGTTCGCTGACCAGGGGAGGCGGCTCGTCTCCGTTGACGAGCGCCACAATGTTGCCGTGGTTGACGTCGCCGCCGGCAGGACTTGTAGAATCCAATCGGATCAAGCCAACGAAGTCGGAAGCGTGGCCATCTCGCACGACCGAAAACTCGTTGCGGTCGGCGGCGCAAGCCCTGTCGTCGGCGTCTACCGCGCGGATACCGGCGAGCACATCGCTTCGCTGGTCGGCCATCGCCAACGCGTGACGGGAATTGCCTTCTCGCCAGACGGTCGAACAATCGCCACCTGCGGCGCCGATACCTTGGTGACATTGTGGGATACGGCGACCTGGCAGGACATTACGTCGTGGACGGATGGTGTTACTGCGTATGACGAAGTATCGTTTTCTGCCGACGGAGAAACATTGATTGCAGCCCGCAGGCAGAAGGAAATGGTGACGATCACTCGCTGGTCCGCCTCCCCCGACGACAACGCAGGCCGAGACCGCACAGACAGGCCGAAAAAAATGCGTCCCAGCACGCTTTAATAACTGTCCGCGTCCAGCGTAGCACCGGGGGACTCTTGCGTTACGCCTGACGGACGCGCTGTTCTAATGCGGGCGTTTTCGACCAGGCCTGATCGGACGCAACGCATCCCATAAACGGTTTTCGCCCTTGCGGCGAAAAAGACCTGGGCCCGAATATCGATCCCAAATCGGGACACGATAACGCGAACGGCATATATCACAACTCAAAGTAAACGCCGCGGCGCTACGTCCTCACCCTGGCCCGCGGTACAACTGTTGGTGCAGTTGATTCTGGCGACTCGTCATGGGGCCTGGCGTGCGGTCGTCGCGTAGCGCCGTGTACATCATGTGGTACTTGGCGTCGATGTCGTCCGCGTAGTGCACCAACAATGCTTCTGGCGTCATCGGTGGTTTTGGCGAGCCCCATTCTGGCAGGCGTTGGTGCGAGATAATGATGTGCTCCAGCCTCAGCAGTAGATCGGGATCGATCTCGCGACCGGCAGCCGCCTCGCGGACGATGTCTCGCCCTTGCAGAATGTGACCGACTAACTGGCCAGACGCGGTGTAGGCGGCGCCTTCGGCCTGCCATTCGATTTCGCGCAGCTTGCCGATGTCGTGCAAGATAGCGCCGGCGATCGCCAGTCCGCGATCGAGCCGCGGCTGCATGTCCGGATAATAGTCGTCGTACTTGTCGGCTAAATACGCGCAAGTTCGCGTGACACTCAGCACGTGCTCCAGATAACCGGCCAGGTAGGTGTGATGATTGCGCGTGGCGGCCGGCAGCGAGATCAACTGCGCCCGATTGGCGTCGAGAATCGAAATCACCAGATCCAGCAGCCCGGCGTCTGTGATGCGCTCTCGCGCCGTGGCCACCAGCTCATCCCACATCGCCTGCGGATCGAAGCGCGATTGCGGCAGAAAGAGCGAAGGATCAAAACCGTCGGCTGCGTCGGCGTCTACCGTTTCGCGGATCTTGCGGATCTCAAGCTGCGGACCGTAGCTGGTCTCGCGATAGGTGGCGCGCAGCTTGTAATACGCGCCGGCGGTCCAATGACGTTTGCAATCTTCCGCCCAGGCGGAGTCGCCCCAGATCGGAAACGAGACCTCGCGGCCAGCGTCGCGAAAGCTGACGCGAAAGTAGGGCTTACCGTCGCGCGTCTTGAGTTCGTCCTTGCCGGACATCAAAACAAAGAGATCGGCCTCTTGGCCAACAGTCATGTCGGACAATGCGACGACAGAAGAAGTCTTGCTTGCCACGATCCGTGCCCCTCGCCGTTCGAGAATAAAAGGAATCTACGCGGCGCGATTGCGCAACCGGTCGATTGATTTTAATTCACGGCGCAGAGCG
>Ga0105046_10004572_pt1 | contig 22008 bp, 17 predicted proteins | sample MAT03_FD_78385 | JGI IMG/M metagenome (GOLD analysis project Ga0105046, IMG submission 78385) | Freshwater microbial communities from Lake Fryxell liftoff mats and glacier meltwater in Antarctica - MAT-03 (megahit assembly) | ecosystem: Environmental > Aquatic > Freshwater > Ice > Liftoff...
GCGGAGCGGACGGGACTCGAACCCGCGACCTCCTGCGTGACAGGCAGGCATTCTAACCAACTGAACTACCACTCCGTTTGCAATTTCGCCGAGGCGAGGGTTTGCGCTCTTTTGAACAAGTTCGTTTTTCAAAAGAGATGCAAATATAAAATGTTTATGTGGTATTTGGCAAAATATTTGAAAATAAAATACATATATAAAAGGGTGAATTGTTCGGAAGGCTTATTGGGTAATGGTTTGAGGTGGTGGTAAGTTGTGAATTAATATTATTGGATTGTTTTATTCATGGTCTAATTGCACTGATAATACGTGGCTTCCTTTGCATGTCGGCTGTGGTGAGCACTTGCTGGTAGCCGAGTTGAATGAGCATGGTGGTGATGGTTTCGGATTTAGTTTCTGGTATTTCGAAATATAATTTACCCCCCGATTGCAATTTTTGCATGCCAAACGCGCCAATTCGGCTGTAAAACACCAAAGGGTCATTGTGGTCTGCAAATAATGCAGTTAACGGTTCGTGGTTTAATACGTTAGAATGCATGGTTTGCTTGTCAGCAGGGTCAATGTAGGGCGGGTTAGACACAATAACGCTAAACATGGGTAGCTCGGCTCTAATGGCTTCAAAATGCAAAATATCGGCATGTATGAGGTTTATTTTCGCTCCGAGCACGTCGGTATTGGCCTCGGCTATGCAAAGGGCTGGTTTTGATATATCAATTGCAAAAATATGAGTTTGTGGTAACGCCAGCTTCAAAGTAATGGCAATACAACCGCTTCCTGTGCCAATGTCGAGGATGTTGGCTACCGGTTTTGGTGACGATTTTATGATGGTTTCAACTAATTCTTCGGTTTCAGGTCGCGGAATTAATACATCTGGGGTTACACTAAATTGGTGACCGTAAAACCAGGCTTTTCCTAATACATATTGTACTGGCTCGTAATTAATTAAGCGCTTAGATGCTGATTCCCACCATTTTTGGTCAGTTTCGTTGAGTTGTTTGTTTTCCCGCACCACATCTTTTCCAAAATGCTCCTCAGCTAAATAAACGGCAATATTATGGGCTTCCCGTTCCTCATAAATTGACGATAATTGGGTGGTGAGGTGTTGGATATGGGGTTTAATCATGGCATAAAGTTAAGTGAATGTGGATTAAGGGGAATGCGGATCCCGATAGCTGTCGGGAAGCGGATTTGTTTGGGGGTGGAATGAATGGAGATTCCGTTGTGGAATCGGGTGGTGGATTTGTGGATGTGGTGATATTGGTTGGGAGTGGGGGTAAATGGATAAGGAGAGGTATTGGGATTCATTTATCTTTGCGCCGTGGAAACGATGATGCACTATTGTTTAAATCTCGCCGCTAAAGGCGCTGGTAAAGTATCGCCAAATCCACTTGTTGGTGCGTTAATTGTTGCTGATGACGTTATAATTGGCGAGGGGTTTCATCAGCAATTTGGTGGATCTCATGCAGAAGTAAATGCAATAGCCTCGGTTATGGCGGAACATGAACACCTAATTAAAGGTGCAACTATGTATGTAAACTTGGAGCCTTGCAGTCATTTCGGAAAAACGCCTCCTTGTGCAGATATGCTTATTGAAGCTGGATTTAAAAAAGTAGTTATTGGAACAGCTGATCCTAATCAGGAGGTTAATGGCGATGGGATAAAAAAATTGATTGCAGCAGGTATTCAAGTTGAAGTCGGCATACTCGAATCGGAGTGTCGCGATTTGAATAAACATTTTTTCTGTTTTCACGAAAAGCAACGGCCTTATATCATGCTGAAATGGGCGCAAAGTGTAACTGGCTTTATTGCAACGCACGACCATCAACCCATACATTTTACGAATGCTTATAGCGATTTATTAGTGCATAAATGGAGGGCAGAAAGTATGGGTATTTTGGTAGGAGGGAAGACGGTGCTTTCCGACAATCCGAACCTTACCACAAGGCATTGGGAAGGTAAAAATCCAACGCGAATTATTATTGATACACAGGGCGATTTACCAGCTAATGCAAATATTTTTAATGCTGAGGCAGCAACTATTGTGTTTAATTTTTTTATTGATGCACAACAAGATAATATTACATTAATTAAAATTGAAAATAATAATAACATCTTGCCACAAATACTTGCCCATTTGTTTAAGATGAAAATAAACAGTGTATTGGTTGAAGGCGGTGCCATTACTTTGCAACAATTTATAGATGCTGATTTATGGGATGAAATCAACTATTTTGAAACAGATAACCATTTACAACATGGGCTGCAGGCACCAATTATACCTGAAGGTGCTTGGGACCAACAGGCTGTATTGGGTGACAAGCTTTACAATTTTAAAAAATAATTCTCTTACGTTTGAACTAACAGGGCCGTTAGTTGTCATTATGATACAATTTACTATCTTGCCACATTAAACCTACCAACCTTAGATGTTTTACCTGTTAATGAGTGTTCTTACCTCCACATTAATATTTGTGGCATTCAAGCTCATTGTGAAAAACCATGTAAATATTTTGCAAGCAATTGTAATTAATTATACGGTTTGTGTTATTGAAGGCAGTTTAGTGCAAAAAAAATTCCCCTCCTTGAATGAAATTGCAGATAAGCCATGGTTAGTTAATACTTTTTTATTAGGTGCCATGTTTATTGCCGTATTTTACTTGACTGCCCTAACCGTTAAATACAGCGGTTTAGCTGTTGCATCTATAGCGAGTAAATTATCGTTAATTATTCCGGTTATTGCGGCTTATTTTTTATACAACGATTTATTTTCGCCAATTAAAATTATTGGTATTTTGGTTGCTATGGTTGCTGTTGTTTTGGCAGCTTATAAAGAAGATACTGAACATCATAAACACAATTTTAATTTCTATTTTTTTCCGTTTTTGGTTGTAATTGGCAGTGGGTTAATTGATACATTCACGAAATGGAATCAGGAGCAGCATTTAACGGAAGCAGATTTTAATTTGTTTTTAATTTGTGTATTTGGAACAGCTGCAATAATTGGGTGGATAATTTTGCTCGGTAAGTATATTTCGAAACGAGAAACCTTTACGGCTAAAAGCGTTGGTTATGGCTTGCTACTAGGTATACCTAACTACGGAACCATGTATTTTTTGATTGCGGCTTTAAATTTACCAGGTTGGAGCAGCTCTACAGTATTTCCCGTAAATAATATTGCAATTGTTGTAGCTTCGTGTTTGGTAGCTATGCTGGTATTTAAAGAACAACTGAGCAAGATTAACCTGTTGGGTATCCTCTTAGCTGTCGCAGCAATTTTAATGATAATGTTAAGCTAATTTATGCTAAAAACTATAGATGTAAAACGATGGTCACAACAAAAAAAATATCCAATTTATTTGGGTGCTGTTTTATGTTTAACTGCAGTTGTTTTTATGTTGTTTGTTAATCTTACAGTAGCGGATCCTAAATTTGTTTGGACTGTTGTGGGGATTGAGTTGTTGTTATACATGTTGTTAAATGCATTCAGTTGCTTATTAGTGCCTGATTTATGGATATATATTAAACGAACAATTGGTGTTTACATTGTAAATTTAGTTGTGCTTGGGGTGACGTTATATCTGCTGCTGGGTTCAGATTTTATGGGTAAAAGTGGCAATTTTGCGGCGTTTGGTGCATTAATTTTTTGTTTCTTTGCATCGTTGTTTCTAATCAGCTTTATACGTGGTGTAGCTGATTTCTTTAAAAATGAATAATATTTATGTCGATTAAAATATTTGTAACAGGCGGCACATTCGATAAAGAGTACAATGAAATTCGTGGTCAATTGTATTTTAATGAAACGCATTTGCCTGAAATTTTGCGTTTGGGTAGATGTACTTTAGATGTTCATCTTGAAACGTTGATGATGATTGACAGTTTGCACATGACTGAAGCAGACCGCAATCGCATTGTTGAGAGTTGTATCAATTGCGCAAATCCACGTATTATTATTACGCATGGCACCGATACCATGGTTGAAACGGCTAAATGCCTTGCAGATGCAAATATCGAAAAAACAATAATTCTTACCGGTGCTATGATTCCCTACAAATTTGGTAGTTCTGATGGGTTATTTAATATGGGTTGTGCACTTTCGTTTGCGCAAACACTGCCACATGGTGTTTACATAACCATGAATGGACGTTATTTTGTATGGGATAACGTGCGCAAGAATAAAGCAGAAGGATTTTTTGAAGCGCTAACTAACGATTAATTTATAATTGTTAATTGGAGGATAAAAAAAATCCGCCAAAGCGGATTTTATATCAATTGTTTATTTTAAAATTAACCGATAACACCAAAGGCCCAGAATAAAGCTGCAACAGCAATAATACCTATCATACCATAAATTAGAATCTGATTTATTTTTTTGTAGTGTGCCAATTCATGCAATACATTTCTATGTGTGAACAATCTTTCAAAGGCTTGTTCTGTCCTTACAAAGCTAGTTTCATTTTTTACCACATAATCATAAGCACCTGCGCGCATACATTCTACGGCAACATCAATTTTATCCTGACCAGAAATCATGATAACATCAACGTCATCATAATTTTTCTTAATGTGTTCGAGGGTTTGCAAGCCGCTGCGCGCATTTTTATTAACAGCATCAAGGTGATAGTCTAAAACAATACTAGTCGGCTTCTTGTCCATATTGTCGTTACATTCTTCACCAGTACTATATTTGTGAATTTCAAATTGAGGATATTTTGCACGAAGATGATCCTCCATCATTTGAGCATGCATTGGCTCATCGTCTACAATAAAAATTATTTCTTTTTTCATATGATATTGTATTGGGTTTTGATTTGCAATATTAAGATATTTTTTTAATAACGTCACGTAATTCGCCAAAAGCCTCATCGCAGCCGAGTTCTACTTGATCAATAAGCTGCGCTATTGTGTCAGGGTTCTTTGCTTCGCCTGCATATTCCTCTATTCTGATAATGGTTTCTTTAAGCGAATCTATTCCCATATATGCCAACTGTGGCTTAAGTGAGTGGGCTGTAGTTCTTAAATTATTCCAATCGGCCGTTGCATGCTGCGATTTCATGGTTTCGATGCTCATTGGCGCTAAATTCAAAAACATGTTAATGTATTTAGCCATTTTAGCATTGTCGCTCTTGGTAAAATTATTTAAAAAGTCCAGATTAATTCTGTTGTAATGCTCCATTTTAACTCGTTTTAATACTTACAATTATTTTTGACATTTTTTCTAACAATTCATCTACAGAAAACGGTTTACCGACAAACTCGTTCATGCCGCTTTCAAAACATTTATCAACTTCTGCTTTAATTACACTTGCAGTCATTGCAATAATAGGGATTGCATTTATTTTTTCATCGGTATTTGACCTTATCATTTTAGTAGCTTCATGTCCGTCCATTTCAGGCATTTGAATATCCATTAAAACAATATCATACGTATTTTGCAAAATGAGGTCTACTGCAATTTTGCCATTATTGGCAACGGTAACCTGCACACCTTCAATTGCATTTTCTAATGTATCAACGGCTACCATTTGATTAAATTCATTGTCTTCAACTAGTAAGACACGTGCATTTTTTAAATTGTTTACTACATTTTGTATATATTCATCTTTGGGATTTTCTGTAACCACATCGTTTCCAATTTCAAACGGAACTGTAAAGCTAAATACGGAGCCTTTTCCTGCTTCACTTTCCACTTTTATATCTCCGCCTTGCAATTCAACTAGTTTTTTACAAATGGCAAGTCCCAAACCAGTGCCACCAAATTTGCGTGTGGTGCTGCTAGTTTCTTGCGTAAACATATCAAATATGTAATCTAATTTATCTTTTGCGATGCCGATGCCTGAATCAATTACATTAAATGTCAGTAAAACAGATTGCTCATCCTTAGTAGTAACTGCTATTTGAATGGTAACGCTGCCGCTTTCAGTAAATTTAATGGCATTGCCAGTCAGGTTTAATAAAATTTGACTCAAGCGATAAGGGTCTCCAACTATAGTAAATGGTGTTGCTTCAGCGATGTCTATTTTTAATTCAAGATGTTTATCATCGGCACTCACTTTCATGGTGTCGTATACCGACTTAATTTCTTCTCGAATATCAAAAGGTATTTTTTCAAGATTTATTTTACCGGCTTCAATTTTTGATAAATCGAGTATATCGTTAATAATTACTAATAAATTATCGGATGCATGTTTTATGCTTTTCAGATATTTAAGTTGATCGGTTCGAGGTTCTTTTTCTAATAGCAGGCGGGTCATTCCTAAAATGGCATTCATAGGTGTTCTAATTTCATGACTCATGTTTGCCAGAAATTGTTCTTTCACCTTTTCCGAATATTCTGCACGTTCTTTTTCTGCTTCAAGCTCACGCGTTTTTTCTCTTACCTTTTCGCGCAAAATGCGTTGGTCAATTGCCGAGCTACTCACGCCCTTGCGGATGAAATAGTAAATAAATACAGCCGCTACAATTATGCTAATACTGTAAACCCACCACGTTCGCCATGATGGTGGATCTGCAACTAATGGCACGTTAATTATTAAGTTGAGGAGTTGCATATTTAATAATCTTATTTCTTAATTCTTCTGAATCAAATGGTTTTGCAATAAAATCGTTCATGCCACTTTCGTAACATTTATCTACTTCGCTTTTAATTACCGATGCCGTCATTGCTACTATCGGAATGTTACTTTTTTTAGTATCTGTCAACGCACGTATAGTTCTTGAGGCTTCATATCCATCCATTATTGGCATTTGCACATCCATTAACACGACATCATATTCGCCGTTGGTTATTTTATCAATAGCAATTTTACCATTTTCTGCAATATCTATTGTCACTTTGTCGAACATGCCTTCAATACTATCGGTGGCTACCATTTGGTTAAAAGCATTGTCTTCCACTAATAATATTTTAATTGGCATTGTAATTCCATTCAAATGATGTTTAGGTTGCAGATTGACTGTTGCTACTGGTGCCATGCTACCAATTTCGAATGGTATTTCAACTTTAAAAGTAGAACCTTGACCTAATTCACTACTCACGCTAATTTTTCCTTTTGATAATTCGGTTAATCGCTTGCTGATGCTTAAACCTAATCCGGTTCCACCAAATTTACGTGTGGTAGCAACATCTGCTTGCGAGAAACTTTCGAAAATGGAGCCTGTTTTATCAGCGGGAATACCAACGCCAGTATCTTCAATAGCAAATGCAATTGTGACAATATTATTTTTGGTATCGCTTACTGAACATTGAACAATTACATGACCTTTATCTGTAAATTTAATAGCATTGCCTGTCAGGTTTATTAAGATTTGATTCAATCGCACTTGATCGCCAATTACACATTCTGGCACATTTTCGTCGATAATTACCTTAAATGTAATTTGTTTTTCATCTGATTTAAATTTCATGATTGCCTCGAGTGTATGCAATAAATTACGCAGTACAAACGGAATGGCTTCCAACTCCATTTTCCCAGCTTGTATTTTCGAGAAATCAAGAATGTCGTTAATAATTACTAATAAATTATCTGACGATTGATTGATGGCATTTAAATATTTAAGCTGTGTTGATTTGGGTTCTTTTTCTAACAACAATCTAGTCATACCCATAATGGCATTCATAGGTGTTCGAATTTCGTGACTCATATTTGCCAAAAACTCTTCCTTAGCTTTTTCGGAACGCTCAGCGCGAATTGCAGATGCTTCGGCCATTATTTTTTGCTGTTCTAATTCAGCAGTTCTTTGCGTAACTGTTGCCTCTAATTGATTTGCACGTTGACTTAAACGTTTGTTACGCACCACATTTATCAATACAATTATGCCTAATCCTATAATGCCGCACGATATCTGAAATAATAAAGTTGCCCAAAATGGTTTGCGAATATCAAATTGATAAGTTACGGCATCGCTCCAAACGTCGTCTGCATTTTTTGCTTTTACGCTAAAAGTATATTTACCTGGCTTTAAATTAGAATAGGTCATAGCTGTTGCTGTGCCTATAGTTTGCCAATTATCTTCAAAGCCTTCCATTTTTACTTGATAGGTGATTTTTTCATGCACCGAAAAAAATATGGCACTGAAATCCATTGTAACATGGTTTTGGTCATATGGTAGCGATAAATTGACGGGTAAATTATACCAACCTGCTAATGTATCACTGTATAAACCCCAATCGGCATGCTCGAAAAACAGCCTAACATTTCGTAATTCTAAAAGTGGTTTAGTTTGTGCAATTATATCTTCATCGGGATTGTATCTGAACAACCCATTTACAGTTCCAAACCAAATTTGTCCGCTCGTATCAGCATAAATGGCATTCGCTGTGTTTTTAATCCCAAGGAATCCATCGTAGGCATCATAATGTTTAGTTGTAATGGTAGAATCTGCGTTAAATGTTAAATGGTCTACACCATTGCTTAATCCAACCCACAAACTGCCTTTATTATCGAAAGTAATAGCACTCACATCGTTTTCACTCAGCGCATCGTTGTCGGTGTAAAAAGAAAATCCTTCACCATCGTAACTACAAACACCGCCATCGGGACTGCCAAACCAAATTAATCCTTTAGTATCTTGACCAATATTATTAATATTATTACTAATTAATCCATTGTCGTAATACGTATAGGGCGTAAAATTTGTGCCATTGTATTTCATGGCACCTGCGTCTTTGGTTCCAATCCAAATATTATTTTGGGCATCGGTATATAAAGAAGTTATTATATCTGAACTTAGTGAATCAGCTGCAGTATAATGCAAAATTATTTTTTTATTGTAAATATAAATCCCATCATTTGATGTGCCAATCCAAATATTGCCAATTGCATCCTGCGTAAAGCAACTTATTGCAGCACCTGCAGAAATTTCGGGGATATTAATTATCTTATAGCTGCCATTATAAGTAATGATATTATTATTTTCATCAACAGCAAACCAATTACCTTTTGGGTTGATGTAAATATTATTAATGCGTGTATTGGAAATAAAACCTGGAATACTCAATGGTTTTTCATTGTATTTTCCCGTAAAACTATCTCTAATTATTTGTTTTAATCCTGATGCAGTGCCAATTAAAAACCCGTTGGGAATCGGTTTTATAGCAGTAATATATTCGTAGCGTAGTTCAGGTAAATTATTGAAATTAGAAAAAGCACCATCATAGTACATATACAAACCACTAAACTGCGTGCCAATCCATATATTGCCTTCTCTGTCTTGCATTATGGTTGTTGCAGGTTCTTCAGGTTGTTCTGCATTTAGTATAAAGGGTTGTCGATAATCATTGGCATTTTCAAGATTTACATATTCTTTTTTTACAGTGTAAATGCCAGTATGCGTTGCAATCCATTTATTACCTTGTTTATCAACAAAAGTTTGCACTGCTTTTGGACCGCCTGCGCGGAAAAAATTTATGATACCAGTTTCTTTATTATTCCCTGATGCATCAACAATATTTTCGCCATCAATTTTATAGAGATTGGGAAAACTATACACTAGAATATTCCCAGTGCTGTCGCTATAAATTTTATCGATATTTATTGCTGCTTGGTTGTTGTTGAATTGCAAAAACTCATAACCGTTAAATTGCGTTACGCCATTGTTTTTAGTGCCAATCCAAATATTGCCTTTTTTATCTTCAAATAAACAATTAATGGTATTGTCGCCAACGCCATCGCGTTTACTATAGTTAACAAACGTTTTTCCGTCAAATCTTGAAATACCACCATCCTCTGTGCCAATCCAAATATACCCGCGCGAATCTTGCAATAAACAGGTTACTGAAATGCCTGTCATGCCATGGCTAATACTATAATTTTTAAGATGATACTGTTGAGCATGTGATGTTGTAAAATAAAATAGCAACAAAAAAAACATGCTTATTCGTATATTGATTCTAAGTATATTGTAACCTTGCATGTTTGTAATGCTTACCTTTTTTTATTTACCATTTATTAATGAATATGAAATTGTGATGTCGTGTTCCGGAACAAATCCCTTTTCTCTGTAAGTAACGGAGCCATTAGCATCTACTAATACAAATGTAGTTAACCGTGTGCCATAATTTTCTGAAGTTATAAACATGGCAGATAATTTTTTTTCCCATTCAGCCGGCACACCTGTTGCTGGAAGTTGATCATCTGGAGCTGTTGTTGCATTGCTAAGGATATCGATAATAGTATCGCTATTAAATTTTTGTGAAAGGCTTTTCCTGAAAGCTGCTTTACTGTTTTCAACTTTTGGCCAGGGTGTATCGAGTAAGGCATTGCTTAATCCATAAATTCCTGGATACAATTGTCTAAGTGTTTCGTTCACATTCGAATAATAATACAGTTGATATACATCGCCATAAATAATATTAAATCCATTGTACATTTTCCCTTGGGCTTTTAGGAGTTGATGCATATCTGCCAATGATAAATCGCCGCCAAGCCAATTTTTTATTAAGAGCCCGCGCGACGGTGCCGTAGGATTGATATTTTTTAAATCTCTATAATTAGTTAGGGCAGCAAATTGTCCTGCTTTATTAATGCCCATCCACGTACCACCTTCTTGTAAATCTTTACCTGCTAATATTGGTTCACCATCATTATTCCACCAATGTAATGCTTGCGTTGGCCTTGCATAAAATTCATCGCGATTACCAACCAATATAAAAGGGTAGGTTTCATGTTGTTGAAATGCAAAGTTGATTAAACACATTAGTTATAATTCAATAAGTTGAATTGCATGTTTATAATTAAATACTTAGAATTTCGATTTCAGTTCTACGGTTATTTGCTCTTCCGCTTTCAGTAGTATTTATATCGATGGGTTTACTTTCGCCATAGCCTTGATACGATATTCTTGTTGCGTCGATACCATTGGCAATAAAATAATTTTTAACACTCAAACCTCTACTGTTAGACAGTTTCAGGTTATCGGCTTCTGTTCCAATATTATCGGTATGGCCATTAATTTTAATTTTCATGTTTGGATTTTTTTGCATTAAATCCACCACTTTATCTAATTCAGGTTCCGATACATCTAATATGGCATCTGATGCAGTTTCAAAGAAAATATTTTTCAAGGTAATCATTTCACCTGCGCTAATTGGTTGTAATGCTACTTTAATAAGATAAGGTGCAAGTGGCATTAATTCGCTGAGTGTAAAGTTTTCTGAATGGAATAAATAACCTTCGCGTTGCACGTATAAGGCATAGTCGTTTCCACTTGGTAATACCACTAAAAATTCACCGTTGGTTGGGTCTGATGTAGATGTTGCAACAACTTGACCGGTAGCAATATTAATTAATTGCACCTTCGCTTTTAACGGTAATTTTGTTTTGGAGTCGGTAACAATTGCATTAACCCAAGTTACAGTTTCCGCGCGAACAGATGCCGGTAATTCGAAAGAATAAATATCTAAATCACCAATTGGTTTATCACGGTCGCTTGAAAAATATGCAGTTGTTCCGTTTGCTGAAACGGATAAACTAATTTCCCTATTTTTAGTATTTATTGGATAACCTAAATTAATCGGTTTCGACCACACACCGTATTCATCGCGTGTAGCATAAAACAAATCGGCTGAGCCCATTCCAGGGTGTCCTTCGCTCGAAAAATATAATGTTTTACCATCTGGGTGAATAAAGGGACACTGCTCTGAATAATTTGTATTAATTACATTGCCCAAATTAACTGGATCCTGCCAATAGCCGTCATCGCCAATGGTTGCCATCCAAATATCGTAACTGCCAATAGCACCTGGCCTGGCTGAGCTAAAGAACAATTCACGGCCATCTGCCGAAACTGAAGGTTGCGATTCCCAATCGGCCGTATTAATTATGGTGCCACAATTTTCCGGAAAGGACCAGATATTCCCAATTTTAAGCGAATAATAAATATCACAACTACCATATCCATTTTCGAGGTCGTCGCATGAAGTATAGAATAAAAATTTTCCGTCTGCAGCAATACTCTGCGCACCTTGATTTTTTTTCGTGTTGATAGGAGCCCCCATATTTTTTGCAAGCGTCCATTCTCCGTTTTCGAAATAGCTGATATAGAAATCTTCGTTATCAATTTTGCGTATATCACCAGCGCCTAGCGAAATGGTATCATCAATGCGGCGCGTCATAACCATAGTTCCGCCATCTACCGATAGGGAAGGAAAGTATTCAGAAAAATTGGAATTTACATTTTCACCCATGTTTTCTGGATTAAATTCCACAGGATTTTTCACTGCATCTTTGGCAAAAGTGTAATTCGTGCGCATGCGATTGCCTTTAATTCTTGCATCACCTTTAATATCTGGATTTTCAAGAAATATTTTAATATGCTCCAGCCCGTCTTCATAATTGCCAATATTGCCTTCTGCTTCGGCTAATTTGCTATAAAGCCAAACATCTTCGGTTGGATTTAAATCGATAACGCGTTGATACGCTTCAACTGCCATCGAATCGTTTTTCATATTGCGATAGGTATCACCTAAATACTGCCAAGCTGTTACAAAGTTTGGTTCTTCTGCTATGGCTGCGCTAAAGCTTTCCAGGGCTTTATCGTACATCCTTATCATAGCTCGTTGTACGCCTTCATCAAGATATTTCATCGCCTTTTTGGAGGCAGTTTCTTGCGTAACAACAACCGGTTGAGCTATGCCGACTGTAAACATGGCCATTAACAGCACAAACAAAGAGGTTTTAATCATATGCATAATAACGTAAAGATGAAGTTTTGATTGTATATGAGCAAAAACTGTTCTAGCTTTTTATGTTTATAAGCCTTTATTCCAAATTTAGCAATAGACATTAACAAATCAGTCAAACTATTGCTTTAGTTGGGGTTAACCCGAATAGCAAACAATTTGAAAAGAGCATGTTATTGGAAGTCAACATCTGATTTTATTAGATAATATAAGATGTTACGATTTCTATTGCTTATTCTGGGTTTATCCCCGTATATCACGAAATTATACCAAGCGCATCAAAAGCGCGATAGCCATAATCAAAAAACCCCCGCTTTTGGCAGGGGTTTTAAAATGTATTGAGCAGGTTATTTATTCATAACCTCTTCAGCTGATTTTTTGTGGTTCTCTTTTTTATACAAATCAACTGCAATTGCAGAAGCAACAAAAATAGAAGAGTAAGTTCCAAATCCAATACCTATGAATAATGCGAAGGCAAATCCTTGAATATTTTCGTTACCAAAAATCAATAAAATAATAATTGAAAGTATGGTTGTACCCGAAGTAATCATTGTTCTGCTTAGCGTATCGTTGATAGCGGAGTTAAATATTTGTGGTATTGTGCCTGCTTTGCTTTCGCGTAGATATTCACGAATACGGTCAAATACCACCACGGTATCGTTAATGGAATAACCAATAACCGTTAGGATAGCGGCAATAAAGGTTTCATTAATCTCCAGTGAAAATGGCATTATATTTTTCAATATTGAGAATAAAGCCAAAACCATAAACGCATCATGCACAAGCGATGCTAAGGCACCTAATCCGAACTGCCATCTGCGGAAACGAATAACAATAAAAATAAAGATAGCGGCGAATGCCAAAATAATAGCCTGCAATGCCGACTTTTGAATATCGCCTGCAATGGTTGCTTCAACCTTCATTTGGCTTTCCTTGAAAGTTGAATCCCATGTTTTGAAATCAACATTAGTATATAAGCCTGCTATTTCTTTAAATAAAGCTTGAGATACTAATGAGTCGGCACCCGGATCTGGGTTGTCAATCATGAAACCCGTAGTAATTTTTAATTTATCGGAACTACTAAATGTTTTAACCTGAACACCTGGATCGAAATCAGAAAGTTCGTTCCTAACTTTTTCAGCATCGATTGACTGCTCAAAGCGAACAGTATAGGTTCTTCCACCTTTAAAGTCAACACCAAAATTCCATCCACTGCTAAACATACCAACAAGCCCAATTACAGTTAGAATTGCAGAGAAAATGTATGCCTTGCGGCGATTGCCCATGAAATTGAAATGGAATTTGCGGAATAGCGCTTTAGTATAATTGGTAAAGAATTTAACCGGTTTGTCTTTTCTAATCATTCTGTCGATAATTAAACGACTGATAAAGATTGAACAGAACATTGAAGAAATAATACCAATCATTAACACCACTGCGAAACCTTGAACAGGACCAGTTCCGAAGTTTGCAAGGATAATTGCAATAATTAATGTAGTTAAGTTACCGTCAATAATAGCAGAGTAGGAGGCTTGATAACCATCTGCTACAGCCTTTATCATACTCTTTCCTTTTGCAAGTTCCTCACGAATACGCTCGTAAATAATTACGTTCGCATCCACAGCCATACCCATTGTTAATACTAAACCTGCTATACCGGGCAATGTTAATGTTGCACCAATTGATGCTAATACGCCGAATATGAGGAAAAGGTTGGCAACCAATGCAATGTCGGAAATTAAACCAGCTGTTGAGTAGTACAGTGCCATAAATACAACCACTAATATTAAGCCAGCAATCATGGAAATTAAACCGATACGAATAGATTCAGCACCTAATGATGGTCCAACAATATCTTCCTGAACAATACGAGATGGCACAGGTAATTTACCAACCTCAAGAATATTAGCTAAATCGATTGCCTCTTCTGTAGTAAAGTTTCCAGAAATTGACGACCTACCAGAAGGAATTGCTTCATTAACGCGTGGAGCAGAATAAACTTTATTGTCAAGTGTAATGGCAATAAATTGTCCAATATTATCAGTAGTAATTTTTTTCCATTTACGCATACCGTCAGGGTTCATGGTCATGCTGATTTGAGGTGTTCCCACCTGATCGCGGTCCATAACGGCATTTTTAACAGCTGAGCCATCTAATAGTGGTTCTTCGCTATCAATTATTGTTTTAATTGCATAAAGTTCAAAGTTTTTAGAACCTTCTAAAGTCTTAGAACTCAACATGAACTTGATATTAGGAGGAAAAACATCCAACACATCAGCTGAGCGCATGTAGCGCATTAATTTGAAAGTATCTGTTTCAGCAACTAATCCGATAGCTGCAGGGTCGTTTGGTTGAAGTAAAATGCTTGCAATTGGGCCCGTAATAGCGTTATCAGTTGCTTCTTCAGCAATTTCTAATGAGTCTAAACCTAAAAGCGATGAATCAACAGCTGACGCAATTGTAGAGTCTGCAGATAAAGAATCGGCGGTTACAGGTGTTACCTCATTTGCTTCAATTGCGGTAAGCACGTTATTTGCTTGGTTAAGGTAACCACTCACTTCTGCATATTGATAAACATTCCAAAATTGAAGGTTTGCAGTAGATTGAAGCAGTTCTCGGGCACGCTTTGGATTATCAACCCCGGGTAATTCTACCATGATGCGGCCTGTATTTTTTTGCAAGGCAACATAAGGTTGTGTAACGCCAAATTTGTCGATACGTTCTTTTAATTTAGTATAAGTTGATTCAACACCTTCGTCGGCAGCGGTTTTCAGCCAGCTAATTACTTCGTCGTTAGTTGAATTTCTAGGTAATTCTTCAACATTTGCAGTTGTGCTAAATAAGGCAACCAATTGAGCGCCTGGATTGGCATTTAAATAGATATCAGCAAAATTTTCGATTAATTCGCCGTTTCCTTTTGCTTCTTCCGCTCTAGCTTGATTTAAAGCATTTGTAAATTTCTGGTTTTTGGAATCAGATGTTAATTGCTTTAACAAGTCGTATTTAGATACTTCCAATACAACACTCATACCACCTTGTAAGTCGAGACCGAGGTTAAGCGCTCTCTTTTTAACATCGTCGAAATTGTATTTGGCTAAACCAATGTTGTAAACAGTTTTATCGGCATTCTGCGAAAAGTATTCACTTTTTTTGTCAGCTATGGCATTTTTGCGCGCTTCACCGTTAAGCGAAGCATCGATGCCCTTTTCTGCGTAATTTTCTGCCTTTTTTCCTTCACGGTTTGCCACCCATGTGAACGATAATTGGTAAATACATACCAGAATCATCGCGGTCAAAAAGAACTTTACAAGACCTTTACCCTGCATATAAATTTTGTGTTGGTTATTGAAAAAATATGGTTAAGCCTATTTTACAAGCGGCTGCAAATATAGGTTGATTGATTGAAGTTTCGAAGTGTTGATGATGTTTTTCAGTAATATACAGCGCAAATATTCGGAATTTTCCACTTTAAGCTGATTTACAATCATAAATTGCAAAAAAAACGGTTGTTGATAAAAAAAGAAAAGCCATCTTGGTGGATGGCTTTTCTCAAGTATTTTAAAGTTTTTATAATCCTTTAACAGCTTTAACTGAGCCGATTATATTTCCATTTTGCATCATATTTACAAAATAAACGCCTGCTGGTAAGCCTGCGCCTGTAATAATTTTGTTTGCATTATTTGCCACTAACAATGTGGTTAATTCGCGGCCAGTAATGTCGGTAATGGTAACGGCATCAATAGTTTCAGTTGTATTTAAAGTAATCACCATGAAATCGCTGAAAGGGTTAGGTGAAATTACGAGTGATTCACTTAAATCAGCATTACTAATTGAATTACACAATTCAGCAGTAACTAAACCGGTAGAGGTAACTTCAGTTTCGCCAATTATATTTGAAGCAATTAACGTTACATCATAAACACCAGGCGTGGCATATACTACGGTTGGATTTTGAAAGCTTGAAGTTGCGGGAGAACCTCCAGGGAAGCTCCATGCCCAGCCTGAAGCCCCAACTGACTCATCGTCAAAAACTACGGTAAGTGGTGCACAGCCTGAAGTTGTATCGGCTGTAAAGGCTGTTGTTGGTGCAACGGTTACTTCATCATACACATAAAATTTATCAACGCCAGCTTCCACTAAATGGCCTGTTGCAGATTGGTCTGCCGTTCTAAAACGAACGGTCATGTTGGTCGTAAAATCCAATAAACCAGCAAGATTTACTGCTACAGGAATCCATTCGCTTAGGTCAAGCGATGTTCCTCTTATTTCATCTATCTGAATTTCTTCGATGCCATTATTTACAAAAACCTTGAGGGTGTCGTTTGGCGTTCCCGCACCGCCTCCATTATAAAACCACCGGTAATAGCTAATAACTGGATTTGAATAGCCAGATAAATCCATAGCAGGAGAAATTAAATTCACAAGTCCATTATCAACGTCATCGGCTCCAGTACTTGCGCCTTCTGCGTTTCCTGTAACATATGCTTCATCACCGTAATCATCTATAACATCCAATTCTGGATTTGCTTCAGTTGCTCCATTATAAGTACCGTTAGGTTCGCCTTTGGCCCACAAACCAACGTCTGTAGTTGTGTTTGTTGCCCAATCGAAATCGAAAATATAATCGTCGTAATATCCTTTACCAATCATTATTGTATAAACACCACCTGGATTTACATCAATTTCGTCGCCCTCAGTTACGTAACCCCATTTACCAGCATAAGCATTATAAACGTCATCGTACATTGCTGTATAGGTGAAATTACCTGATGCATCTGTTAATGTAGAAAGATTATACAGTGCATTTTGAAATAAAACATTAGCTCCTGCTACACCATCACCTGTAGCTGCATCAATAACTTGTCCAGTTATTAAATAGGTAGGTAAAACCGTTAATTCTACGTTAATTGTAGTTACTACACCGTTTGTAAGTACTACGCCAGTAACAGTTTCAGGTAAATAGCCGGTTTTAGTAAATGTGATGTCATAAGTTCCTGCATCTGGTGTGCCACCGTTATACGTACCTGCAAGGTTAGTTGTTGCGTCAACTGCACCAACTGCTGTGAAGCTAACTTCAGCGCCAAAAATGGGTACACCTATTCCTGCATCAGTAACTGAACCCAATAAATAGCAAGCTTGCACATAAGTTGGTCCTAAAATGAATAAGCCTTCTTCCATATCGCTAACAATAATATTACCAGATGGCAAATAAGGCCAAGCGCCCCAAGCGCCGCTAAATCCATCGCCTGCAAGTGGCGAGGTGTCAAATTCACCAACTTTGATGAGGTTATCTGGATATGTAGCATCAGTAATTACAAGGCCATCACGATAATATGCGGTTACAACAAAATTGCCAACTGCAAAAGTGTTGTGTGGAATAGAATTGGTTCCTGGGTTAGCACGGAATTGATCTAGTTCAATGATATCTGTTACATCGGTCACATTATATGCTGCAACAACTGCATTAGTTATTTCATCGGTAGAGAATAAAAATTTATTATCGTCGGTCAACCAAACGTTATGCGTAAACTCACCTGGAGTGGATTGTTGACCCATAAGTACCGGGCTTGCTTTATCACTTACATCCCAAACAGAAAACCACCCTTGATAAATATTACCTGCCCACAACGTATCGCCGCGAACAAAACCGTCGTGGATATACCACGTATTTACTTCACCAACATATTCGGGGTTTAAAGGATCGGTATTAGCATCAAAAATAATATCACCGCCACCTGCTAAATTCGAACCGAAAACGTGCACAAATCCGTTTTCATCGCAAAATACAGTGTGGCCTGAAGTTAATCCAACACCACATTCTGTATAATTATAAGTTACAGAACCAGGCAAATTGCTCAAGTCGATGCACAATAAACCACCATCAGCTTCAGTTACAACGTAGGCGTAGTTATCCCAAGTTCTTACTTCACGCCAAATACTATTGTTGCCATCAATAAATTGCACTTCAACGGGAGAAGTGGGGTCGGTAATGTCTACAATAGAGGTTCCATCATAAGTGCCTACAATTGCATATTCATTGCCTGCGCCATCGGCCCAACCGGTGAGGTTCGACAATTGGTCGGCATATTCAAGTTGACCTAATAGGTCGATATTAAGCTGTGCTTTTAAGTTGATTGAAAAAGTCAAGGTTAATAATAAAAGAGGAGTAAAAATGTACTTACGCATAGTTTCTAATTATAAATCAAAGATAGATAAATTTTAAACCTAAGTAATTAAATAGCAATAGAATACAAATTATGATTTAAGCAATTGGATGACTATCACCGTTAGGTGCAGCAATGTAAACGGATTTAACATTTAAACCTGTTAACCGAAAGCATAAAATGACAATAAAAAGACGGTAAACACGACACTTTATTAGCGCCTGGTGTACCGTCCATAAATTATTAACCTTGTTTTGAATCCTAAACTAGCTTTTAGTAGCGCAAGTTTTTATACCAAAAATGGCATACAAAGGACAAAATGAAACCAGGGAAGTCAATAAAAAGATACCTCCTAAAATTACCAAAACAAGTCCTACAGTTCCTGTTATAGTTCCAGTAAAATAAAGCAATGCAAATACCACAGCAAGCACAATGCGGATGATGCGGTCGGCTGAGCCCATGTTCTTTTTCATAATGTTGATTTTAGTTAATCGTTTGAATTAAAATGGCAATCAGTGCAGCTATGCCGATACAACTTAAGCACATTAAAATAAATAACCTAGTTTTTTTCGACATATTGCTGAATGCTCAACAAAAATAGATAGTCGTTTTAGGTAAACTTGTGATATTGGTCACATCAAACGAGGATTTTCATCCCATCTTTAGAAATGCTGATTTTATTTTCAAGTTCAAGTTTCTTTAAAAGTCGAGAAACAACTTCACGGCTTGATGCTAAATCGTCGGCAATTTCCCGGTGGGGGATATTTATGGTATCTGAGTTATTTAATGAGGCTCGCTGTTTCAAATATTGATAGATACGAAAATCTAATTTCTCATAAATTAAATTGCCAATTGTTTCTACTAGATCTTTATAACGATTATTATATTGGTTAAAGAAAAGCATATTGATAGATGGATATAGGGTAATCCATTTTTTTACATCGTCGACATTCAGTAAAATAACTCTTGTTTCAGATTCGGTGTGGGCAGCGATATTACTCGGTTCGGCCGACATGCCGAAGGCGAACGACATGATGCAGCTTTCGCTGGATTGGATGTAATAAAGTAAAATTTCTTTAGCGCCATGACTGGTATTTACTTTGAGTAGTCCACTAATTACTAAAGGAATAGTTTTGATGTATTGACCTTCACGTAAAATTTGTTGGTGCGCAGGAAATGTAACATCTGACGATTTAGCAATAATTTCCTCAATTAGATTTGATTCGAGGTAAGGTAATTTTTGCTTTAAAAGGGATGAAAGTTCGGTCATTTTTTTCGAGATTTTTTGCGTAATAATTTAAGGGTTTCTTTGTTTTGCTCATTAATTTTTTCAACTGCTGTTGTAAATGCTGTTGAAGAAACAAGGTGATGATTATCCTTTAAAAATACGAATGTTTTTTCTGGATATATAATTCCAGTTTCACGCATGCACCATCCGACACCTTTTTGAACATAATAAGCATTGTCGCGCAAAAGCGGTTTTACCAAAGCAATTATTTTAGCAAAAGGTGGGTATTTTTTTCTGAATCGTACATAGCCCAAAAGGCTCAGCACTGATTGTCGGCGCTCCCAGGGGTTTTCCGATTTATTCCATGCTATTAAGTGCGGATAAACCATTTCTGGGTAATATTCATGTAAATAGGCAAAATGTTGCGTAAGCATATCACTATGTGCCCAATTATCGATTCGTTGCTGCCAATCTAATAATTCATTAAAAATGAATTCAGGTTCAGCCATTTTTACATATTTTTCGCAGAAAAACAATGATTGTAAAAGCACATCAAACGTTTCGCTGTGCATAAAAATATATCGATAAATAGCATATTGTTTTTCGAGTGAAAAAGTACTGAATGAATAACCTTTATTATATGCGCTGCGCAATTGTGGCATCAACAATCCGGTAACATAAAAATGTGTTCCAATATATTTTTGTAAATCGAAATCGCCAATATTTTTTCTATTCGTTTTAATATTGGCAATAGTATTTTCAACTTCGTTTTTATATTTAATTAAAGTTGTATTAGTCATAAACATGCTGTAAGCAGATTGTTATTAAGATAATAATAATTAAAGACGATGTAAAAGTAGAAAAAAAAATCCCGCAGTAAATAAATTCACTGCGGGATTTTTATGTAATCCGTTTTATTTTCCGGCGATGTTCATTTTGCTAAACGTATCGTCGGTAAGGCTCTGTAAAGCTTTTAAATAGGCATCATCTGTGCCATTTGCCACTATCCAATAGGCTTCAAAATTATATAAGTCGCGGGCAATTACCGACTTAATTACAGCAGCTAGTTTTTCTTCACACAGTTTAAATTCAGCTTCATCTTTTACAACGCTATCGGCTGCTGCGTAATTGAAGAAAGATTGCCATAATGGTGCATCAATTTGAAACTTAGTATTAAAATCAAATACATCGGCATACGTTTTATTTAAGCGCGGACGATTATCGTTTACATAAGTTAACGCAAATTGGTTTACTATTCCTTTACCTACCACTTCGGCATAATAATCGGTAGCCCAAGATGTATCTACAGGAATATAAATATCTGGCATAATACCGCCACCGCCATAAACGGTGCGTTTACCACTTGTATAAAAAGTTAGTGAATCAGGATATTCAAACTTGCTATTGGAGGTTAATTCGCCATGCGCGAAGCGTTCATTTAATTCGTTGTGATAGGCATCGAGACCTTCTTCATACGATTTTTGAATGCAGCGGCCTGAAGGCGTGTAATATCTTGAAACAGTTAAACGCATTGCGGACCCGTCAGGTAAATTGAACGAGCGTTGCACTAAACCTTTACCAAAACTTCTTCTGCCAATTACTAATGCTCTATCCCAATCTTGTAGTGCGCCAGTAACAATTTCGCTTGCCGAAGCAGAACCTTCATCAATTAATACAACAATTTTACCATTTTGCATACTACCTGTTCCGCGCGAAAGCGCATCTTGACGGGGATATGCACGCCCTTCGGTGTATACAATTAATTTATTGGCAGGTAAAAATTCGTTTGCCATATCAATGGCTGCATTTAAATAACCACCACCATTTCCGCGCAAATCGATAATGAGGTTTTTCATGCCTTTAGCTTGTAATTCGGTAATGGCAGCATTAAATTCTTCGGTAGTAGTAGCTGCAAATTTGCTTACTCGAATATATCC
>Ga0105046_10004573_pt1 | contig 22003 bp, 20 predicted proteins | sample MAT03_FD_78385 | JGI IMG/M metagenome (GOLD analysis project Ga0105046, IMG submission 78385) | Freshwater microbial communities from Lake Fryxell liftoff mats and glacier meltwater in Antarctica - MAT-03 (megahit assembly) | ecosystem: Environmental > Aquatic > Freshwater > Ice > Liftoff...
ACCAAACTGCCAATTCACCAATTTGCAATTCCATAATTAAAAAAAGCTTGATGCTTGGGGCTTGAAGCTTTAAAATGAGCCACTGATCTTTATTGCCTGCCCGCCTCGGCGGGATGGTCATGATTTCTTATGATTTTCGGTTCGTTAAAAAAACAACCAACAACCAACAACCAACAATTAACGACCAAAAACCAACAACCAACAACCAACGACTAACGACCAACAACCAACAACTAACGACCAACAACCAACGACCAACAACCAATAACCAATAACCAACAACTAACGACCAACAACCAACGACTAACGACCAACGACTAGCGACCAACAACTAACGACCAGAAAACGCCCACCTCAAAAAATCCGGGAATACCTTGGCCCAAGTTTCTTCGTTGTGATGGCCGCCGGGGACTTCGACGTATTCTAGATCTTTGCCTTGTTCGAAGCCTAAGGTTTCTAGTTCTTGGATGAGGTCGAGGGTGTCGTGAATGGAATCGATGACGCCGGTATTGTTGCGGTCGCTGAGTTCATCATCCGTTCCACATTGAAACCAAAAGTGCTGATCGCTTTTTGAATCGGTGGTGCGAATCATTTTATGCATGATGCGATCGCTATTGTCGTCGTAGCCATGCTTGTAATCCTTGCTACGCCACCAAAAAGATCCTGAAAAAACTCCGGCTTTGTAAAAGAGTTGCGGATAATTCCAAGCGATATCGAAAGCGGATAATCCGCCCAAAGAAAACCCGGCGATGGCCATTGATTTTGTATCAGACTTCACTCTAAAGTTTTTTCGGATGAGGGGTAATAACTCGTTCACCACAAAACGGCTGTAGAGAATGGCTTTATCGCCGCGGTTTTTATAATCGGGAAATCCGGAAACGCCGTATTCACGCATTCTGTTGCTGGCGTGAACTCCTACTACAATGATGGGCGGAATTTCATTACCTAAATAAAGTTGAGTTAGCGTTTTTTTTAATTCTAATTGATGGAGATTTTGTCCGTCATTTAAAATCAATACCGGAAAATGATGGTTGCCAGTTTCTTCGTACCAAGGAGGTAAAATAATTTCAATTTTTAGTCGGCGCTTTAATGCCGCTGAAAAAAAATCTTCAATAAAAACAGATTTTACGGGTTGCGCGGGATGACTTGACTCCTTTGCATTTTTCGATGTATTTTCGTTTTTATCGGACAAGAGCTCCATGAATTTTAACACGCATCAAAAATACAATTCTCAATGCCTCAAATGTAAATGTTTTCAAGCAAGAAAATAATCTTTACAACAAAGCATTGTGAAAATCGATAAAATTATTTAGCATGGCTTAATATAGAGCGCATAATTTCACGCATAGCCTGAAAGCTATCATATGCAAAGTTTTTGATTTCTAGTTAAGTGAATACTTTAGCCAATAGGATAATTCTCTTGATTAAAAAGGTCTCGCAAAGTGCGCAAAATAATTTTACGGATTAGTAAGTTTACAATTAGTTTAAATTTGTGTTTGTCCTTAAATGGTAATTGAAAATCTCAAAGAGAACCTTTGCGAACTTTGCTCCTTAGCGGCCGATAGCTATCGGCCTGCGTGAAAAAATCGACGTAAATATTATTTCACCACCGTTTGGTATTGCAACTCGCCTCTTTCAATTTGCTGAACGATGGATTCGATGAGGGCATCTTCGCCTTTTGCATCGTATTCCGATTTAAGATTGGAACCGAATAATCGGGAAAGTCCCTGCCAGAAAAAGGCTTGTAAGGATCCTCTTAATTCTTTCACTAAGGCAAAGGAGGTAGATCCGGTTTCGCGATCAATTAATTTAATTAAAATTCGGCCTTGGGTGACTGTTAATTTTTTAAGATCTTTTTCGAATTGGTTTTTTAATTCCTTTTCGGTTGTTTTGATAAATTTTTTCCTTTGTCGTTCGCTATCAATCTTACCAACGCTATCATTGATGAATTTTAATTGGGTGGATGCTAACTTCGCATAAGGATACGCCCGCAATACATCGCGACGCAGTTTTAAATAAGCTTTCATGTTGGCTGCTGCTATTGGAGAAAGACTCGCAAAAATTTCGGCAGGAGCTAAATTGATGATCGGAATGGTATCTCCATTGACAACAGTTGCCAAAACTTTATACCTGCCGTCGGGCGTTTGTATTTGTGCTGAACTGTGTAGGGATAGGAGAAAAAAAGAAATTAGAATCAGATTACTTCTCATGTGATTCCTCCCATCTAAATAACATGCCAAATTACATACGATTTAATTTCCATGCCGAAGGTCCTTGTTTCATTTCCACCACCTGATTTTCTTGCTGCTTCTCATTTTGAAGGTAATAACCCATGATGGCCGCAGCCAATTTTTCATCTTCAGTTATTTCCGGATGGAGCATTTCAGGTGTAAAGAAATGTTTCACAAAATTAGTATCGAAGTTCCCACTCACAAAGGCTTCATGTTTCATTACGAAACGTCCGAAAGCCAATGTAGTTGCGCAGCCTACAATAATGTACTCATCAATAGCACGAATCATTCGCTGAATCGCTTGCTCACGATTTTCACCGTAGGTAATTAATTTCGCAATCATCGGATCATAATAAATTGGAATGTCCATGCCTTCTTCAAAGCCATCATCTACACGCACGCCTGGACCTTGCGGGCGAACATAACGTGAAAGCTTTCCGATATCCGGAAGAAAATTATTTGTTGGATCTTCTGCATACACACGTAACTCCATGGCATGTCCGTTGATTTTTAAATCTTCTTGTTTGAAAGAAAGTTCTTTTCCTTCGGCAACTAATATTTGTTCGCGCACTAAATCAACACCTGTAATCATTTCCGTAACGGGATGCTCCACCTGTAAGCGGGTGTTCATCTCCAGAAAATAGAAATTCAATTTCTCATCCATCAAAAATTCAACGGTGCCGGCACCTGAATAATTGCATGACTTCGCCACTTGCACGGCACATTCGCCCATCGCTTTGCGAAGTTCCGGAGTCAGCAAAGAACTCGGTGCTTCTTCCACTACCTTTTGATGGCGACGTTGAATCGAGCATTCCCTTTCGAAAAGATAAACGATATTTCCAAAGTTATCGCCCAATACCTGTACTTCAATATGTCGGGGAGAGGAGACGTAACGCTCAATAAAAACCGCTCCGTCACCAAAAGAACTCTGCGCCTCACCTACTGCACGCTCGAGCATTTCTTCGAATTGACTTTCTTCTTCCACAATACGCATCCCTTTTCCACCGCCACCGGCAGCGGCTTTAATGAGAATTGGGAATCCTACTTCCTTCGCCACTTGCTTTGCTTCATTAATATCACTCAAGGCATAATCGGTTCCGGGAACCAACGGAATATTATATTCTTTGGCAGCTGCCTTCGCCGAAAGTTTATTACCCATTAATTCCATGGCTTCCGGAGATGGTCCAATTAAAACCAATCCTGCTGCTTTCACTGCACGAGCAAATGCTGCGTTCTCCGATAAAAATCCATAACCGGGATGAATTGCTTGTGCTCCTGTTTTTAATGCTGCATCAATAATTTTATCAATCACCAAATAACTTTGTGAAGATGGAGAAGGACCAATGTACACCGCTTCATCGGCATAACGAACTTGCAAAGATTCACGATCGGCATCGGAATAAACAGCAACGGTTTTAATTCCCATTTCGCGTGCAGTACGCATGATTCTCAAGGCTATTTCAGCACGATTCGCAACCAGAATTTTAGTAAATTTCATAAAACGAAATTACAAATTACCAGCTCATGCAAGCCCGATTCGGGAGATATCTTTTAACAAGATTCCAACAAAGGATAATTTTGTATTAAATCAATAATTCTGTTTCACGCAAAGGCCGATAGCTATCGGCCGCAAAGAAGCTAAGATCGCAAAGGTTCTCTACGACATTTGCATGTCCCTTTCATTGAGAAGCAACAACATGCAAAATATTTGAATCTTAATCGCTACCATAATCTCTTGTGCCCGATAGCTCTGGCCTTTGCGAGACCTTATTAATTAGGGATACCTCTCTACCCCTTGAATTATTACAAAACTATAAGATTAAAAACTTTGATCCCGATGGCAATCGCATTTGCGTGAAAAAATGCCAAATAGTTTTTGCTATAATTCTAATAAACGAATAGTTAAACTACTCTCTTGTTTCAAAAAAATTTGATAAAAAAAAGCCCGGCGAAACCGAGCTTTTTCTATTTGTTGTTTGAATTTCTATAACGCTTTTTGCACTAAGTCTGCTGCTTCTTTTAATTCGATGGCAGAAGATACTTTGAGTCCGCTTTCATCAATTAAACGTTTTCCTTCATCGGCATTGGTGCCTTGCAAACGCACAATGATGGGCACCGGAATTTCTCCAATGTTTTTGTATGCATCAACAATTCCTTGCGCCACACGATCACATCTTACAATACCACCAAAGATATTTACGAAAATGGCTTTTACATTGGGATCTTTTAAAATGATACGAAATGCTTCTTCAACACGCGCTGCATTAGCAGTACCTCCTACATCGAGGAAATTCGCCGGCTCACCACCCGCCAATTTAATCATGTCCATGGTAGCCATTGCTAATCCAGCACCGTTCACCATGCATCCTACATTCCCATCTAACTTTACATAGTTAAGGTTATGCTCACCAGCTTCTACTTCGGTAGGATCTTCTTCTAACACATCACGCATCGCTAAATAATCGGGATGACGAAAAAGTCCGTTCTCGTCTAAATCTACTTTTGAATCAACAGCAATAATTTTATCGTCGGATGTTTTTAATACAGGATTGATTTCAAACAAAGCAGCATCGATACTGTCATATGCTTTATATAAATTGGTAACGAAGCGAACCATCTCCTTAAATGCGTTTCCACTCAATCCTAAATTGAAAGCAATTTTACGCGCTTGGAAAGCTTGTAATCCCACTTTCGGATCAATCTCTTCTTTAAAAATAAGCTCAGGAGTTTTTTCTGCTACTTCTTCGATGTCCATTCCACCTTCGGTAGAATATATGATGATGTTGCGACCGCTTTGACGATCGAGCAATACACTCATATAAAACTCAGAAGTTGCCGAAGCACCCGGATAATAAACATCCTGAGCAATTAAGATTTTATTTACCTTCTTTCCTGCAGCAGTCGTTTGCGGTGTCACGAGAGTCATCCCTAATATTTTGGATGCTATCTCTTTCAACTCATCGATATTTTTCGCCAGCTTTACGCCACCGCCCTTGCCTCGACCACCTGCATGAATTTGGGCTTTCACCACCCACCAATTGGTTCCGGTTTGCTCTGTCAATTTCTTCGCTGCCTCAACTGCCTGATCAACAGTATCTGCAACAATACCTTCTTGAATGGCGACGCCAAAACTCTTTAAAATTTGCTTTCCTTGATATTCGTGTAAATTCATAATTATTATGTTATTGCTGCAAAACTAAAAAATTATAAGCTCAATGTTCTTTTGTGGAGATGATTTTATAGAAAACTTTCAAATACCATCATTTATAAATATTTAAATAGAAACGTAATTTAGCAAATCTCCTAAAAATACTGCTCAATATCTAACGGCGCTCACAAAGCGATCATTGTCCGAAAAATCTCTGTAGATGCGAACATCGGAAAACCCAAATTTCTCGAATAATTCAGCCACTTCAACAGCATAAAGTTTGTTGATTTCTACCCACAAGCGTCCTCCAATTTTCAAACGAATTAGAGAGAAATGAGCAATTTTCCAATAAAATAAGAGAGGATCATTATCGGGAACAAAGAGCGCCAAATGTGGTTCGAAATCAACAACATTTTTAGACATCTCCTCAATTTCGTGCATACTCACGTAAGGAGGATTCGATACCACTAAATCGAGCGATTGATTGAAATTCTCAGGAGCATCTTCCTCTAAAACATTCCATTTTAACCATTGTACCTTTAATCCCAAAACTTTTGAATTGGCTCGAGAAACCTCCAATGCTTCTTCACTCACATCAACACCAAAAACATGCGCAGTAGGAAAGGAAGATTTCAAGGCAAGAGCGATGCAACCACTTCCGCAACAAATGTCCATCATCACAGCTCCATCGGGAAATCGTTGATCCAAAATAAAGCTGATTAATTCTTCTGTTTCGGGTCGTGGAATCAATACATTTTTATCAACTATAATTTTCATTTCGTTAAACCATGCATAACCCAAAACGTATTGCAAAGGCTCGCCCAGTTTCAGCCGATTAAAATCGTTCATCAGCAATGCTTCCTCCCCAACGCTCAATACATCATTCTCATGCTTGCTTTGCTCGTAAAAGGAGAAGGAAAGTCGCTCGAGCAACAAATTTTTTAAAAGTGCATTTACTTCTCCATTATCATAAACACCTGACAACGATTGCTTCACAAAGGAAGAAAATTCGGAAATAGTCATTTGCAAATCTATTATAAAAAGCGATGAGATAAAAATGATTTCATTCAACAATCCTATTAATTTCGCATTCTGAATTTATGTCAATAGAAGAACAATATATGGCTCGCTGTCTGTTCCTGGCTAAAATGGCTATGGGCAAGGTGAAAAGCAATCCACTGGTAGGAGCTGTGATTGTACACAATGATAAAATTATTGGAGAAGGCTATCATCAATTTTTCGGTGGCGCTCATGCCGAAGTGAATGCGGTTAATGCGGTGTTTGATCGCGATCTTTTAAAAGAATCTACACTGTATGTGAGCCTTGAACCTTGCTCACATTTTGGAAAAACTCCTCCTTGCTCTTCGCTTATTATTGAATCGGGAATTCCGGAAGTTGTAATTGGAATGTCGGACCCTAATTCTTTGGTAAATGGAATGGGAATAAAAGCACTGAAAGACGCCGGAATCAAAGTGCGGAAAGGAGTTTTGGAAGATGAATGCAAGGAATTGAATAAACGATTCGTTTGTTTTCATGAGCAACATCGTCCCTATATCATTTTAAAATGGGCGCAAAGCGCAGATTCTTTTATAGGAAGAAATGGTGAGCGACTACAAATAAGCAATGCGGAAACAAGTTTACTTACCCATAAATGGCGCAGCGAAGAAATGAGTATTTTGATTGGTGCGGATACAGTAATAAATGATAATCCGCTGTTGGATGTCAGATTATGGAAAGGCGACAATCCTATTCGGGTGATTGTCGATCGCAGTGGTAAACTAGTCAAACATCCACATTTAAAAATATTTGATCGTCCTGAGAATTTAATCATCTTTACTTCCTCGGAGATGAAATTGAAAGCTGGAATAAATATCATTCATTTAAAAGACGATGCTTTATTCATGAAAAGCATCTTTCATCAATTGCATCAAATGGGAGTTTCATCTTGCTTTGTAGAAGGTGGAGCAAAAATTCATCGACTCCTGCTCGATAAAAATTTATGGGATGAAGCTAGAGTATTTACATCGCCTAACAAATTGGATCAGGGCATTGAGGCGCCGGAAATATCACAATCGATATTTAGCAGAGAAAAAATCAAAGACAACGAATTAATCATTTACAAGAATACAGCGAGAATATGAATCCCGATATGATCTTTAATTTAGTTCTTGCTTCTTTTCTTTCCGCTTTGCTGTATGTGATTTTAAAATCTTTCCAGCATTTTAAAATAAATAATTTGCAAGGTTTAAGCTTTAATTATTTAACAGCATCTTCTTTTGCATTCTTTAGTAATTACCAGGAAAACATGACATGCTTTCAAGAATGTGAACCTATGTTCATTTATGCATTGGCGATTGGTTCTTTGTTCATCTCTGTATTTTACATTGCAGCATTAACGGCACAACACGCAGGCATCACCGCCACTTCCATTGCCGGTAAAATGTCAATGGTAATTCCTATATTATTTGGCATTTGGTATTTCAATGATAAAATAACTTTACTAAAAATATTGGGAATAATCACCGCTTTAGCTGCTGTTGTTTTGAGTACCATCAAAAAAGAAAAAGATCCGAACCATCATTTAAAAACTAAATTAATTTTGCTGCTTCCTGTACTCCTTTTCTTTGGCAGCGGATTGGTCGACACTTGCATCAAACTCAGCGAATACTATATTATTAAGCCGGGTAATCAGGATTTATTTTTATGTTTTTTGTTTGGCTCGGCAGGGATTTTAGGTTTTAGCGCAGCAGTTATCACCTCTATAAAAAACAAAATATCCTGGAAACTCAATTCACTCATTGGTGGAATCATCCTAGGAATCACTAATTATTATTCATTGGTATTTTTACTTAATTTTTTAGCGAGTCCGGGATTGGAAAGCAGCATTGCATTTGCCATGACCAATGTTTTGGTAGTTCTATTTTCAAGTGTTTTAGGAATTCTGATTTTTAAAGAACGCTTAAGCAAAATGAACATGGCAGGGTTAGCATTAGCGATTGTCAGTATTTTAATTCTTGCCAATTAATGATACACGATGCATACACTACCATTGAAGCCGAATGCAGCGCAGAATTTAAAGAGCGGGGCAGTAAATTTATTGGACTCGCTTTTCCAGTAAGTCATGAAGATGAGATTCGAGAAATATTACAAAAAGTAAAAAAAGAACACTCGCAAGCCAATCACCATTGTTATGCTTTTCGATTGGGCGCAGCTCCTTATACTTACAGAAGCAGCGACGATCGAGAACCATCCGGCTCGGCGGGCAAGCCAATTTTAGGAGCGATACAATCGGCAGAACTTAGCGACATATTAATAATAGTAATTCGGTATTTTGGCGGGACCTTACTTGGCGTGCCTGGACTCATCAGTGCATATCGTGGAGCTGCGCAAGCGGCTCTTGAATCATGCAAACGTTTAGAAAAAACTGTAAATGACACCTACTGCATCGAATTTCCTTTTGAAATCACAAACGATGTATATCAGTATTTGCGAAATTTTCCAAGCATCATAAAATCACAGGAATTTGAAAACCCTTGTAAAATTATTTTTGAAATCAGACAAAGTGTATCTTCACACATTGAAAATAAAATAATCGAGCATCCTACTTTAAGTCATTTGGCCATTCTAAAGAAAATATAATATGCAATTATTAAAACGTTTGTGCGGCATTCAGGCGCCTTGTGGTAGTGAAGAAAAAATGCATGATTTCCTATTGGATTACATCAAAGCCGAACAAGGAAACTGGAAAGTACAACCGGAAATTATTCATGGTGACGGATTTCAGAATTGCATTCTTTTAGTATTTGGAAAACCAAGAACAGCCGTTTTTGCGCATATCGACAACATCGGATTCCAAGTGCGTTATGAAAATCAATTGGTAAAAATTGGCGGACCAAGAATGGTAAGCGGTTATAAATTGGTGGGTTGTGATTCGCAAGGAATTGTAGAGTGCGAATTGAAAGTAAACGAAGAAGATCATGCATTATCATATGTAGCCAATCGACAAATTGAAACCGGAACAACATTAAGTTTCAAACAAAATTTCAGAGAGGATTCGCAGTTTGTCCAAAGCTGTTATATGGACAATCGTTTGGGCGTGTACAATTCACTTAAGTTAGCTGAAACTTTAGAAGATGGAATTATAGTTTTTTCGTGTTGGGAAGAACATGGCGGCGGATCAGTTCCTTATCTTGCAAAATACATTTGGGATAATTACCGCATCACTCAAACTTTGATTTGCGACATTACCTGGATTACCGAAGGAGTAAAACCAGGAAAAGGTGTGGTGGTTTCCATTCGTGATTCGGGAATTCCAAGGCGCGCCTATGTTGATAAAATTAGAACTATACTTAAACAACACGAACATCCTTTTCAAGTGGAAATTGAATCCTCGGGCGGATCGGATGGAAATGAAATTCAGAAACAGCCTTATCCGATGGACTGGTGTTTCATTGGAGCTGCTGAAGATTTGGTGCATAGTCCGGACGAAAAAGTGCATAAATCGGACATAGTTTCCATGTTGAATGCATATCAGATTTTAATGAAGGAGCTTTAGACGAAATACTTTTTAATAGCCTCTAAAAAATCTTGAGGCGCTTTACAGGGTCTAGCGGATTCTTTATTAATAAACACCAAAGTAGTTTCGGCCTCCGATATTTTTTCTCCAACTTGATTAAATACTTGATAGATAAAAACGATTCTAGCTGTAGGCATTTCCGGAATTTGCGTTTTGATCGTCAGCTCATCATCATAAAATGCAGGTTTTAGATACTTTATTTTATACTCCATCACGGGCAATAAAAAGCCTTCGTCTTCCATGTGTTTGTACGACATACCCAATGATCGCAAGGCTTCTACACGAGCTACTTCAAAAAAGGAAGCGTAATTGCCATAATACACGAAGCCCATGCGATCTGTCTCGGCATAACGAACTCGTAAAGTATTTTCAAAACTAAACATCCCCTAAATTTTTACGAAGATGAATAAAAATGCTCGGATAAAAAATCACATCCAAAAAACCATTCAAACGATTACCTTTGTCAGATGCGCGGAAAAATTGCACGTCTCCTCCTACTCTTACTTACTCTTGGTTTTGGCTTCCAATGCAAAACAAAGACTCCCGTATACAAAACGCAAACGACACAATATCGAGTTCAGCAGGACACGAGTACTTTTTCCAATGTCAATTCACTTTCCTTCATTGAGCTTTACAAGGACAGTTTAAATAAAAGCATGAATACAGTTCTTGTATTTTCGAAACAAGCTTTGACCAAAGAATTGCCCGAGGGCAACTTAGGAAACTATTGTGCCGATGCTTGTTTGCGACAAGCAGAAACCATCTGCAAGAAAATGAATTTAGAAAAACCGGATTTCTGCTTTTTAAATCATGGTGGATTAAGAGCATCCTTACCAAAAGGAAATATTACCATTGGAAATGTATTTGAATTAATGCCTTTCGAAAATGAATTGGTTTATATGAAAGTTTCCAGATCAATTTTGGATTCCATCTTAAATTACACGGCGATAAAAGGCGGCGCTCCGGTTTCCGGAATTAAATTCCAATTAAAAAACAATGGTGTTGCGGCAGTCATTATTCGCGATCGAACCATCGACACCACTAAAGAATTTTTAATTATTACGTCTGATTACATTGCCAATGGAGGAGATGGATATTCCTTTTTGAAAACAGAAAAAACAATTAGCTTAGGAATCAAGGTACGCGATGCACTCATGAATGATTTAAAAAATATTGGCGATAACAAGGACAGTTTATTTGCAGAAAAAGATGGACGAATTATTAAAATTTAATCGAAGATCCTTTTTAGGAAATACTTTCAAAGCGATGGCCTTTGCCGGACTCGCAGGAATTCCTATTGATGTATTTGCAGAGAAAGAATTAGAAACGCTCGTCATTTTACACACTAACGATACGCATAGCCGCATTGATCCATTTCCTGATAACGATCCTAAATTTGCAGGCTTGGGTGGAGTCAAACAGCGTTTAAAAATCATCGAAGAAATCAGAGCGTTACATCCGCATGTATTATTATTAGACAGCGGCGATTTTTTTCAAGGCACACCTTACTTCAATTTATTTGGCGGTGAAATCGAATTAAAGGCCATGAGCGCATTAAAGTACGATGCGAGCACTTTGGGCAACCACGACTTCGATAATGGCGCAGAAGGGCTCGCTAATCAAATGAAGCACGCCAATTTTCCATTGCTCAATATCAACTACCAATTCGACGATTCGCCTTTACAAGGAAAAATCGAACCTTACCAAATTTTCCAAAAAGGAAATTTGAAGATCGGAGTATTTGGAGTTGGCATCGAATTAAAAGGTTTGGTTGACGAGCGACTTGTTAAAAATATTTCCTATCTTAACCCCGTTCTAAAGGCAAATATCATTGCTGAACGATTGAAAAAAGATTTGGATTGTGATTTGGTGGTCTGTCTTTCTCACTTAGGATTAAAGTACGACACCCCTAAAATGAGTGATGTAGTTTTCGCCGAACAGAGTAATTATATTGATTTAATCCTTGGTGGTCACACCCATACCTTTTTAGATGAACCCTTAATAGTAAAAAATTCAATACAAAAAAACATGATTATAGCACAAGTTGGTTGGGGAGGAATTAAGTTAGGGAGAATAGATTTTCTCTTTGAAAAAAAGAGTCGGAGAATCAAGCATTCAGCCTCTACAATAAAAGTTTCTAAAAAGTCAAGCTAAATAAATTTTTTTTTAAAATGTTTTTAAACAATATTTGCCGAATAGTACAGAAGTAAAATTTCATTCATCAATTCAGTCACAAATTTCAAATGCCTAAAGCGGGTATGCAAAAAGAAAAAGATTCAAGTTCCAAAGAAATAACATGCGAACAAGTTTGGGAAAATTGTTTAAAGTTAATTCGCGATAACGTTAACCCGCAAAATTTCAAGACATGGTTTGAGCCTATCAGAGCAGTAAAGCTAGACGACAGCACGCTTACCATTGAAGTTCCAAGTCAATTCGTTTACGAATGGCTTGAAGAACACTATATTGGATTGTTGAGAAAAACAATTAAAAGAGAACTTGGACAAGAAGGTCGTTTAGAGTACTCTATTTTAATGGAGACATCTACACAAAACAGTAAACCTTATACTGTTAAATTACCGGCAAAAGGAAACAACGGATTGAAAAATCCTTCGGTGTCTATGCCCCAACAAATTAGCGGCGGAATTAGAAATCCTTTTATCATTCCGGGTTTAAAAAAGATTGACATTGATCCTCAGTTGAATTCAAATTATTCATTTGAGAATTTAGTAGAAGGTGATTGCAATCGTTTAGCTCGTTCTGCAGGATATGCTGTAGCACAAAAGCCTGGTGGAACTTCTTTCAATCCATTGCTTATATATGGAAATGTTGGATTAGGAAAAACACATCTTGCTCACGCAATTGGAATCGATATTAAAAATAATTTCCCTGAAAAAACTGTACTTTATGTACCAAGTGAAAAGTTTATGCTTCAGTTTGTTGACTCTGTAAGAAACAACAGCCAAAACGACTTCGTTCATTTTTATCAAATGATGGATGTTCTCATCATCGATGATATTCAATTTTTCGCAGGCAAGGAAAAAACACAAGATGTATTCTTCCATATCTTCAACCATTTACATCAAAACAACAAGCAAATCATTTTAACTTGTGACAAAGCACCTGTTGATCTTCAAGGTATGGAGCAGCGTTTACTGTCGCGATTTAAGTGGGGTTTAGCTGCTGATTTACAAATTCCGGATCTTGAAACACGCATCGCCATTCTAAAGAAGAAAATGTATGTGGATGGGATTGAATTACCGAATGAAATCAGTGAGTATATTGCACTGAGCATCACCAACAATATACGTGAATTGGAAGGCGCTTTAATTTCCATTATCGCTCAATCTTCACTGAACAAAAAGCCCATCACACTGGAACTTGCCAAACAAATGATTGACAAGTTTGTGAAAAACACAGTGCACGAAATTTCAATTGACTACATTCAGAAAATTGTTTGTGATTATTTTGAATTGGCATTGGATGTATTGAAATCCAAAACCAGAAAGCGTGAAGTAGTACAAGCCAGACAATTGGCGATGTATTTCAGCAAGCAATTCACAAAATCTTCTCTCTCTAATATAGGAATGCATTGCGGAGGAAAAGATCATGCTACTGTTTTACATGCATGTCGTACCGTCAATAATTTAATGGACACCGACAAAAAATTCAAGGCGCAAGTAGTTGATTTGCAAAAGCGCATCAACCTATCAAGATAAAAAAAATCAGAATAATATAGAAAGTCCCGTTCATTGATCGGGACTTCTTTATATAAAGCATATTTCAGATGAAAATACTCATGGTTTGCTTAGGCAATATCTGTCGATCTCCACTCGCTGAGGGAATACTTGGGACAAAGCTGCAATCGTTGAATGTGCCGCATCTAATAGATTCTGCGGGCACTATTGGATTCCATCAAGGTACTGCTCCCGATGAACGATCCATTCAAGTAGCACTTCGCAATGGAATTGATATCAGCAGACAAAGAGCCAAGAAATTTGTGAAAGAAGACTTTGAAAATTTTGATTACATTTTCGCAATGGACCGAAATAATTTAAAAGATTTGCAAACAATTGCATCAAAAGAGCAGCTTAAAAAACTGCATTTATTTTTAGAATTTGCTAATTTAGGAAAGCAAGATGTGCCCGATCCATACTACGGAGAAATGAAGCAATTTGAGGAAGTATTTGCTCTGCTTGAAGGCGCTTCAAATACAGTCGCAAACAAATTACTATTAGTCAAATAGTTACAGGCCTAACGAATAAGTTTAAAAGGCTTTCTATGGATAGAAAAATCTATTATCTTTGCCCTTCTTAAAAAAATTAATCTTCCTTAGAAAATGTCAGGAGATAAAAAACAAGGCTTTGAAATAGCCGAAAGCATCGATAAAGTAGAACATTACGTTCAAGACAATAAAAAAAGCCTAAGTGTAATTGGCGGCACCATAGTTTTAGTGGTACTCGCTTACTTCGGTTATAATCAATTCATCGTTAAACCACAGGAAGAAAGCGCAAGAGAAGATATGTTCATTGCTGAACAATATTTTGGACAGGACAGCATCGACCTTGCTATTAAAGGAGATGGATCATATCCTGGCTTTGAAGAAATCGTTGATAATTACGGATCATCACCTTCAGGCAATTTAGCTCAATACTATTTAGGTATGAGTTATCTAAAAAAAGGTGAGTTTGAAAAAGCCATTGAAGCATTGAAAAATTATGACGCAGAAGATGATATTACAGGAGCATTAGCACTTGGTGCCATTGGTGGTGCATACATGGAATTGGGGAAGTTAGATGAGTCCATCAAATTTTTAGACAAGGCTGCAGACTGGGATAAAAACAACTTTACTTGTCCTTTATTCATGAAAAAAACTGCTTTTGCTTATGAGCAAAAGAAAGATTTTAATTCAGCATTGGATATTTACAAAGAAATCGAGAAAGATTTTCCTTTAAGTACAGAAGCTAGAGACATCGATAAATACATCGGTCGTGCTGAAGCTGCACTTGCTACCGGAAAATAATTCATGTCATCGGCTCACCAATCACTTTCTCAAATTCCTGCTAATTTACCTGATGCATTAGCATTCAAGTTCGGCATTGTAGTTTCTGAATGGAATGAGGAAATCACCGGGGCTTTATTAAATGGAGCTTTGGATGCTTTACAAAAAGCAGGTACAAAAAAAGAAAACATTATAATTAAGTATGTACCCGGTAGCTTTGAATTAACGGCCGGAGCTTCCTATTTATTAAACAAGGAAGGTTTTGATGCCATCATTTGTTTAGGGTGTGTGATACAAGGTGAAACAAGGCATTTTGATTTTATTTGCTCGGCGGTTGCACATGGAATTACTCAATTAGAAATTCAATACAATAAACCTGTCATTTTTGGAGTATTAACTCCTAATACCATGCGTCAAGCTTTAGAAAGAGCAGGAGGTGTTTATGGCAACAAAGGATTTGAAGCAGGAATTACAGCGATTAAAATGGCTGATTTTTTCAAGGGCGCTTAAGCCCAAGTATCTCCCACCCGATTTACAACATTTTTTTTAATCACATCAAAAAGATCTTTTGTTGTAAAAGGTTTTCCGATGTGTGCATTCATCCCAACCATCATACTTTTCTCAATATCCTCTTTAAAAACGTTGGCAGATACACCTATGATGGGAATTTCATAATTCCTCGATTGACGAATAAACAGAGTTGCTTGATGACCATCCATTACCGGCATCTGAATATCCATTAAAACTGCATCAAAAGTTTCCTTCTCTAAAAGTTCAACAGCCAACTTTCCGTTTTCTACAATGACTACTTCACAATTTAAACTCAACAAAACTTTCTTAATTAAAATTTGATTGATTTGATTATCCTCTGCCACTAGAAGTCGAGGGGCGTTTTCAAATCTTAACAAATTCTCGTTTGTTGAATTCTTGTTTTCAGGGACAATTTCTTTTCCTCTTTTAACTTTAATCGTAAACCAAAAATCGGAACCCGGTTGCACGTCTGTTTTCAATGAACCCGGACTTTCAATTCCGGTGACTCCGCCCATCAATATTGCCAATTGCGCATTGATGGCTAATCCCAATCCGGTACCGCCAAATTTTCTAGTGGTTGAATTGTCTGCCTGAGTAAATACCTCAAAAATAGAATCCTGCTTTTCTTTGGGTACACCCATTCCAGAGTCGGACACTACAAACTTTAACTGCAATTGATTTCCATCCGGAATGCTCATGCTACTTACCGACACATCAATATTTATTATACCAAATTTCGTAAACTTAATTGCATTGGAAATATAATTAATCAATATTTGACGTGTACGATGTGGATCACCAACAATGAAAGCCGGAATCTCAGGAGAACAATTAATTTGCAACTTCAATCCTTTTTCATTCGCTTGAAGTACATAAGGAGTACACGACTCATTCACCATATCACGAATAGAATAATTCGTTTCTTCAATGGTCAATTTTCCAACTTCAATTTTATTAAAGTCGAGAATGTCATTTAATATATGCAATAAATTATCGCTTGACTTTCTAATATGGTTTAAATATTCGTGGTCTTTCTGTTCCGCTTCTTTCAATAAAATATCGGTAAATCCAATTATTCCATTCAAAGGAGTTCGAATTTCATGACTCATATTAGCTAGAAACATACTCTTAGAACGATTCGCTAATTCAGCGTTGTTCTTCGCTACTTCCAAACCAATTTCAATCTTCTTATATTCTGTAGTATCTAAAACTGTCCCGGCAATCAATATCGATTGCCCACTGGAATCAAACAATGGAACCGTTCTGGCTTGCAAGAATTTAGTTTCACTCATTGAATTCACGATTCGAAAAGCCAACTCCTCTTCTGTTCCAAAGCGAATCGCATTTTTCAATGATTTAAATACTGCATTTCGATCATCAGGATGTATGCATCCAACAAATCGTTTTAGACTGAATTGAGCAGGATCAAGTTCCCTGTCAAAAAATAGATTGACAAGATATTCGGAACACGTAAATGTTTTTTCTGAAATACGAAACTCCCAACTTCCTAAGCCAGCAATTTTTTGGGCTTCCTTCAATTGAAATTCATTTCGATTCAATGATGAATTAATTTCCAATAAAGTTGAATTGATCGCTTCAATTTCAATATTTTTTGATTTTATTTCACTATTCTTAGATCGAACTTCTTTAAATTTCTGCATCAACTCACGATTCACTCTCCTTTTATCACGATATGCTTTATAAATAATAGCGCCCAAAATCAAACTAAAAGACAAAGAAAGAACGAGTCCATTTCGCATACTAATCAAACGTGAATTATAATAAACCATATTATTATGGTTCATTTCTATGGATGCCAATTCTGTTTCCGGACGCATACTTTGCAGCAGTGATAGCAGATTTGTATCACAAACTTGAATATCATTTTTAGCAAGTTCTCTCGAAAGGATTTTGAATGTATCGATATAAGCCAATGCAACGGAATGTTGTCCTTGTGCCCTATACAGCTCAGCCAATTGTTTTGAAATAGCAATCGAAAGAGATTTTTGATTCATTCTTTTCGCATTTTTCAATGCCTTGTGCTGATAAATTAAAGCCTCTTGAATATTATTTTGACTGTAACAAATCATTCCAAGCAGATGATTCATCCAAATACTGGATGTAATATTTTCTTCTACGTCCCACTTTTTCAAATCAAGTAATATGCTTTTTGCCTCAGAAAAATTTCCCTTTTTATAATAGACCATTGCCCTATCCGTTTGACTTTCCATCATGCCGAGAATTTGACCACATGATTTGCTCATCGCTACAGAAGATTCCAAATAATACAATGAAGAATCATAAGCACCCGTTCTTAATTTAATTTTACCCAATCGACCGAAGTCTCTGGCAATTCCTTCCTGCTTATTTAATTTAAGATTTAATTTTAAGGCACTATTTAAAAAATGCTCTGCATAATTTAAATCGTTAAATTCATAATAAACCCATCCAATATCACTTATTGCTGAAGCCATTTCAGAAACAAGCATATCATCCTTCAATGCTCCAAATCGTTTTACGTTTTTCACAAATGCACTTAGCGCTTTATTGCTTTGTCCATTTGATAAATAATAATTCCCAATTAAATTTAATGCTCTTGCCTGACCATAATTAAAATGCAGGCTATCTGAAATCCGCAAAGCCTCCGAAGCATCAGCAAAGGATTTTTCAGGATCAATACTCCGAGTTTTTAAAGCACGATTTTCAAGAAAAAGCACTCTATTTGTGTCATTCTCGTTATAAAATTCAAAAGTCGTTCCTCCAAAAGCTTTGTAATGACTCGCATAAATAAATAGAAATAATACTATCCAAAAGAGAAATTTAAATTTACCCAAAATGCTTAAATTCAATGGTTTATAGATCATTGCCGGATATAACATATTTAAAACATGAATTATTACGTTTTTTCTTTTAAAATGTTTCTACATTTATTCAATTCATAGAGGAAAATTCTTACTTTCGATTACACAAAAAATAGTAATATGTCTAACGGATCAAAATACTTAGTTCTCTTCTTATTCTTTAGTTGTTCCACCATCACCTCCATTGCGCAAACTGCGAAAAAAGCTCCGCTTGCGAAAAAGCCGGCTGTTTCAAAATTGAAAATGTGCAATGTCCCTAGTGATTCTAGCACATCTGCTAAAATCACATTGGAAGATGCGCAATTTTGGGCTGATAGCCTGCCATTGACAGTCATCTGTAATGATGGAAAAAAGTATACTCTGAAGCAATTTATTTTCACAACCATTTTGATGAATCCGCTTCAAACTAAAGAATATGGTTTAGCGAATAATGGCATTCCGATTCTTGCAAAAAAGGCGATCAATCAAATGAAACCGGGCGATACTATTTTCCTTAAAGATGTAATTGGTAATGACCCTGAAGGTTTAGAAACCAAATTGCCTGGAATTGTATTCGTAATAAAAGAATAATTTTTTTTTAGAAGTGTTTAATATTTCTAAATAACTATTGTTTCGAAGAACCGAAATTCTTTCGCTAAAACTTACTGAAAAATTTTAACTATATCGACCAAGTAGCAAAAGCGGTTGGTGTTTCCTGTAGTCTCACTTCTATTAATTTAATTTTTTCAGGGATATGTTCTTTTAGTCTAAGAACAATATCGACCAACATGTTTTCACATGTTGGCGTATAAATTGTTCGATAAACTTTCTCATTTGATGGAAATTCCATAGTTGAATACATGCCACCCTGCTCAATCAACAAGGCATGATCAAATAAATTTAACACTGCCATTTCCACCCACTTTTTCATCTCTGTAAAGTCTATAATCATTCCACGATACGGATTGCCTTTTTCATCAATTATATTTCCTGTTATGCTAACAAAAAGATGATAGGTGTGCCCATGAATATGTTTGCATTTTCCGGGATATTGATCTAAAGCATGAGCTGCATCAAATGAAAACGCTTTCGTTAAGGAAATTTTCTCCATAAAATTCATTTCATATCCATTGAATTCATGTTAAAAATTATTGAGAAACCAAGTGTCTTTCTAAGGGTGTAAAATGCGCTGTGAAGTGCCTAAGGAATTTCGTTTCCTTGGTGATTATAAAGCCATTCACTTTTGATTTGATTTGCATTAAATATTCGAATACTTCGATGACATAATCCAAATGACTTTGTGTGTACACGCGACGAGGCAATGCTAATCTTACTAATTCATTTGCAGCTGGAATTAAACTCCCTTGAGCATCGTATTTGCCAAACATCACTGAGCCTACTTCTACTGAGCGAATTCCTCCTGCTTTATATAATTCACAAACCAAGGCTTGCCCTGGATATTCATTCACCGGTATATGCGGAAACATTTTTGCAGCATCAATGTACACAGCGTGTCCTCCCACCGGTAAAATAACAGGCACTCCTAATTGGTGGAGATGTTCTCCTAAATAAGTAGTACTTACAATTCGATAATGCAAATAGTCCGCATCAAAAACCTCTACTAATCCAACAGCGAGTGCTTCCATATCTCTTCCTGAAAGTCCCCCATAGGTGGTAAATCCTTCCGTGATGATCAACAAGTTTTTACAGGCTGCCGCTAATTTTTCATCTCTTAATGCGAGAAATCCACCCATATTTACCATTCCATCTTTCTTCGCACTCATCACAAAACCATCGGCCAACGAACACATCTCAACAGCGATATCACGATAAGAATATGTTTCAAGACCTTTTTCATAATGTTTGATAAAATAAGCATTCTCTGCAATTCGACAGCCATCTAATATCATCAAAATACCATTTGCTTTGCAAATTTCACTGACCAAACGGGCATTCTTCATCGATACCGGTTGTCCACCACCGCTATTATTTGTAACTGTTAAAATTACAGCAGAGATATTTTCGGCACCTTTCAATACGATTAATTCCTTCAACTTCTTTACATCCATATCTCCTCTGAAATGAAGATCGCTTTCCGAAATTTCAATAGGAATGTCAAATGCTTCCGCACCCGAAAATTCTATGTTCGCCCGAGTGGTATCAAAATGTGTATTACTAATAAAAATTTTGCCAACTCCACCGATCGTACCGTATAAAATTCGTTCAGCGGCACGACCCTGATGGGTTGGCAAAATGTAAGTCATACCGGTAAACTCAAAAATAACTTTCTCCAATTTATACCAACTGGAGGCACCTGCATAGGACTCATCTCCCAACATCATCGCCGACCATTGTGTATTACTCATAGCAGAAGTACCACTATCGGTAAGCAAATCAATAATGACTTCATCAGCACTCAACAAAAAAGTATTGTAGTGAGCTTTCTTTAGGAATTCCAATCTCATTTCCGAGGTACTCATCAAAATCGGCTCTACCATTTTTATTCTAAATGGTTCGATAATCGTTTTAAATTTCATATTTTTAAAATATGTAAGAATCCACCATTGTTGTATACACGCTATACGGATTCCAATTTCATTGCAAATAAATAGAAAATTGAAATGATCAAAACTGACGAAAACTAAAACGAGAGATGATACATCTCATGGGAAAAGAATTTATATTTTAGTTCTCCATGTAGCGGATAGAGAGAACAAAGCAAAAATCAAAAGGCTTAACCAAATTCCGGGGAAAACAACCATCCACCAGGCTTCAATATTATTTTTCCCTTCAGCAATGATTCCACCTAAGGTCACAACTGAAGGAGCTAATCCGAAACCCAAAAAGCTCAAACTTGCTTCTATGATAATATTTCCTGCAAATGTGTAGAGTAAAAAAACCATAACGGAGGGCCAAATATTGGGCAATACCTGCTTATAAAAAAGTCGAAACCCCTCAGACCCCGACATCACGGCCGCCTCCATATAAGTCAATTCTTTAATCTTATGCATTTCAGAGCGAATCATCCTTGCCAAATCGATCCATGCTGAAATTGCCAATAGTATAATTACCGATAAATAAGATGAGGAGAAAAATTGCATAAAGGCTAATACCAAAATTATACGTGGAATTACACTTATCAGCTCGGCAAATCGCAAAAAGAATTGATCCAAAGGAATTTTGATTTTAAACTTGCTCCTATTTAACATCCCTTTAAAAGAAAGCATCTTCCACAAACAAAAAATTAGAATAGAAGAAAACACAAATGCTATTGCTTTGTCTTGTATCGAGAATAAATTAAATAATATATGAGCACATAGGAATAAAGAAAATAGAAACAATCCGAATTTCAACAATGAAACTCTAACCGCAGCCGGACCATACCAGCCACTAATGAATCCAAAAAAAGCAGCAATAATTCCGGCAAGTAAAGTGGCAAAAAAAGAAATAAATATTGAAATACGACTACCATAAATAATATCTGCCAAAAGATCTCTACCTAATAAATTTGTACCTAGGAAATGACGTTTTAACAAAGGTGCATTTACCAAACTTCCGTCCTTATTCAAAAAGTATTGAGAATCAAATGGGCCTTTAAAATTCATATTATATGGATCAGATTTTCCGGATGAATATGGAAGTAAAGAATGAATTTGGAAGCAATCTTTTTGAGTGGAA